>Ga0228700_1000182_pt1 | contig 62784 bp, 62 predicted proteins | sample McNCre317_Aug_MG_FD_178019 | JGI IMG/M metagenome (GOLD analysis project Ga0228700, IMG submission 178019) | Freshwater microbial communities from McNutts Creek, Athens, Georgia, United States - 3-17_Aug_MG | ecosystem: Environmental > Aquatic > Freshwater > Creek | place: USA: Georgia...
TGGGGAAGGATCATGCAATCCGTTGATCTCACGTAACCAGTGGTTGTGCTTGAGCCGTATGCGGGGAAACTCGCACGTACGGTTCTTAGGGGGGGATATGATCGCAAGATTATGTCCCTACCCTCCACCTCCGGAGACCGCGCATGAATGAATCCCAAGCCCGCGATGAAATCTGCCGCGTCGGTCGCAGCTTGTTCGAGCGCGGCTATGTGCATGCCACAGCGGGCAACATCAGTGTGCGGCTGGATGACGGCTTTTTGATCACGCCCACCGATGCATGCTTGGGCTTTTTGGACCCCGCCCGCTTGGCCAAGCTGGACCTGCAAGGCGAGCACATCAGCGGCGACAAAGGCAGCAAGACCATCGCGCTGCACCGCCAGATTTATGCCGCCGCTTACGAAACCGATACCGACACCCGCTGCGTGATCCACACGCACAGCACACACTGCGTGGCGCTCAGCCTGACTGCCCACGGGCCTGAGTTGCTGCCGCCCATCACGCCTTACTTTGTGATGAAAGTGGGCCATGTGCCCTTGGTGCGCTACCACCGCCCCGGCAGCCCCGAGGCCGCACACGAAGTGGCGCAACTGATCCGCAGCCACGCCGCGCAAGGCACGCCAATCCGCGCCGTGATGCTGCCGCGCCTGGGTCCCAATGTGTGGAACGACAGCCCTGCGGCGGCCATGGCCACGCTCGAAGAGCTCGAAGAAACCGCCCGCCTGATGGTGCTGGCGCCCCACACACCGCCGCTGCTGGCCACTGAACTGGACGCATTGCGCCAGACCTTTGGAGCCCGCTGGTAAGCCTTACACCCGTAGGAGCTGAACTGTGTTCGGCGATAACACGCACACCACGAACGATTGAATCGCCGAACACAGTTCTGCTCCTACAAAAAACCAACGCCATCGCCCTGCACAGAAACCGGATTTTTGAAAGAACACCATGCCCCGCTTTGCCGCCAACCTCTCGATGATGTACCCCGATCTGCCGTTTCTGAACCGCTTTGAAGCGGCGGCCCAAGACGGTTTCAAGGCGGTGGAGTATTTGTTCCCTTACGCCTTTGCCAAAGAGGAGATCACAGCGCGTCTGAAAGGCCATGGCCTGCAGCAAGTGTTGTTCAACACACCGCCCGGTGGAGCCGATCTGGCGGGTTTCAACGCCGCTTGGGGACAGGGCGATCGCGGCACGGCCAGCGTGCCCGGACGTGAAGCCGAGTTCCGTGCGGGCTTTTTGCACGCTTTGACATGGGCCGATGCGCTCAACTGCCCACGCATCCACGCCATGGTGGGCCTGCGTGCAGAGGGCGCGAGTGCCGAAGCCGCAGACGCCACGCTGGTGAGCAACTTGCAATGGGCCGCGCTTGAGGCAGCCAAAGCCGGGCGCGATGTGCTGATGGAGCCGATCAACACGCGCAGCGTGCCGGGCTTTCACCTCAACCGCCAGGACCACGCGCACCGCATCGTGCAGGCCGTGGGCGCAGCCAACGTGAAGGTGCAGATGGACTTGTTCCACTGCCAGATCGTGGAAGGCGACCTGAGCAGCAAGATTGCGCAATACCTGCCGACTGGCCGCGTGGGTCACTTCCAGATTGCCGATGTCCCTGCACGCAACGAACCGGGCACGGGCGAGGTGAACTGGGCCCACCTCTTCAAAACCATCGACGAAGTCTCTGCGGCCTGTGGCTGGGACGGCTGGATCGGTTGCGAATACAACCCGGCTGACGCGAGTTCTGGGGGCACCTCACGTGGCCTGAGCTGGGCCCGAGGGTATCTGTAAATCTGCTGGCCAGCGCAACTGCAGACCTGTGGCCTTCATCAGGGCTTCAAGGTCTTCGGGACTGTCCACATCGGTGCGGTAGTGGCTGTTGTTGCTGTGCCAACGGTGCACTTGCTCGGGGTGTTGTTGTTGCCACTGACGTCCCCCCATGTTCGAAGGCCCTGCCAGAATCTGCTGGCCCACACTGCAGCTGAAGATGACCGGATTGCCAGGCAAGCCATCGACCACAGGACGGACCAGCTGCGTGGACTCAGGCCTTTGGTGGTACGCAGCGATCAGGTCTGCAATGTCTTGTGCCTCAATCAAGGCTTGATCGGCCAGAAGCACGAGCACGGCGTCCACATGGGGGGCCATGGCTTGCAAGCCCAGCCGCAGTGAGGCCTCCTGGCCCGCATCGGGATCAAGGTTGAGGAGCCATTGCACAGGCATATCGGGGGCAGATTGGCGGATGCGCTGCGCATAGTGCCCGAGCACCACCACCGCATCCTGCACGCCCGCACCGGACAAGGCCAGCCATTGGCGGCGCAACAAAGACACGCCATCGAGTTCGAGCAAACACTTGGGGCGCAGGCCCATGCGCGTGGCAGAACCAGCGGCCAACACCACCGCGCCCATCGGCTTGGGCTGCGCCTCGTTTTCTGCATGCTTGTGGTTCATACACCAGTGTCCATTCTTGCCGCCGCGCTCATGATCGCGCATGGACTGCATTGTGCACCTTCGACTTTTACCGTCAAAAACCGTTACAGTGATTTCTCTTTTGCCCCTCCGGAGTCTTGCGATGAACGCCCCCTTGCACCGTGAAATGCCCGCCGGCCAACTCGACAGCGCACAAGCCTTGCGCGAAGTGACGCAGGCGTGGGACGCCTCCATCCTGCCCGAGCTGAAAAAATACATCGAGGTGCCGGCCAAGTCGCCCGCTTTTGATGCCGACTGGGCTGCGCACGGCCACATCGACACCGTGGTGCGCCAGGCGGCCGACTGGGTGAGGGCGCAAAAGGTCGAAGGCTTGACGCTGGAGATCATCCAGCTGCCCGGTCGCACGCCGGTGCTGTTTTTTGAAGTGGCTTCCACGCGCTCAGCCGCTGAGGGCTCGGGCCAAACCGTGCTGATGTACGGCCACCTGGACAAGCAGCCTGAGTTCACCGGCTGGCGCAACGATCTGGGCCCCTGGACGCCCACTTACGAAGACGGCAAGCTCTATGGCCGTGGCGGTGCAGACGACGGTTATGCGGTGTACGCCAGCATCACGGCGCTGCAAGCGCTCAAAAGCCAAAAGACAGCGCACCCGCGCATCGTGGGCTTGATCGAGACCTGCGAAGAGTCGGGCTCGTATGACCTGCTGCCTTATGTGGACGCCCTGCGCACACGCTTGGGCGATGTGGGTCTGGTGATTTGCTTGGACAGTGGCGCGGGCAACTACGACCAGCTGTGGCTCACCACCAGTCTGCGCGGCATGGCCAGCGGCACGCTCAAGGTGCAGATCCTGACCGAAGGCATCCACTCGGGCGATGCCTCGGGCGTGGTGCCGTCGAGCTTTCGCATCATGCGCCAGGTGCTGGACCGGCTCGAAGACAGCGCCACCGGCCGCTTGTTGCCCCAGAGCTTTCACTGCGAGGTGCCTGCCGAGCGCATGGCGCAGGCCCAAGCCACTGCGGCGATTTTGGGCGACGAACTCTACAAGCGTTTCCCATGGGCACACTACGATTGCGGCGGCTCCACCAGCTTTGCACTGCCCACCACGACCGACCCAGTGCAGGCCCTGCTCAACCGCACCTGGGCACCCACCTTGAGCGTGACGGGCGCCGATGGCTTTCCGGCCCTCAAAGACGCGGGCAATGTGCTGCGGCCCTACACCGCCTTCAAACTCAGCCTGCGCTTGCCGCCGCTGATCGATGCGGCCACCGCGGTGCAAGAACTCAAGACCTTGCTGGAAGACAACGCGCCCTACCAAGCGCAAGTGACGTTTGAAAGCGGGGGCGGTGCCACCGGCTGGAATGCGCCCGACACACAGCCCTGGTTTGAGCAGGCCCTCAACCATGCGAGCCGATCGCACTTTGGCGCATCGGTGGGCTACATCGGACAGGGCGGCACCATCCCGCTCATGAACATGCTCAGCGCAGGTTTTCCCAAAGCGCAGATGATGGTCTGCGGCGTGCTGGGCCCCAAGAGCAATGCCCACGGGCCCAACGAGTTTTTGCACGTGCCTTATGCCAAGAAGCTCACCGCTGCCGTGGCCGAAGTCATCGCCCACATGCCATGAAAAACGCCAAACGCAGCAGCTTGCCAGGTCAAGCCGGACAGCTGGCCGTGTACGACTGGCCCATGCCCCAGCGGCAAATGCGCGGCACGGTGCTGCTGGTCCACGGACTGGGTGAACACATGGGACGCTATGCCGAGGTGGCCCAGTTGCTGAACGATTGGGGCTTTGCCGTGCGCGGGTATGACCATCAGGGCCATGGCCATTCAGAGGGTCGTCGTGGCACCTTGCACAGCCCGGACGGCTTTCTGCAAGACCTGGCCACCGTCATCGACGACACCCGCGAACGCCCGGGCACCCACGATGCGCCACTGATTTTGCTGGGCCACAGCATGGGCGGTCTGGTGGTGGCGCGTGCGGTGGCCGAACAACTGCGTTATGTGGACGCGGTCGTCATGTCCTCACCCGCATTGGGCACTTGGGCCAATCCTTTGCAAAAACTGCTGCTGGCCACCTTGCCCAAGTACTGGCCCCATTTGTGCGTGGGCAATGGTCTGAATCCCAAGTGGATTGCACGCGATGCGCAAACGGTTCAGAAGTACCTGATCGACCCCTTGGTGCATGACCGCATCTCGGCCCGGCTGGGTGCGTGGATTGACCAAGAAGGGCCCAAGACCGTGGCCCTGGCCAGCACCTGGTCCGTGCCCACGCTGCTGATCTATGCCGGTCAAGACCGTCTGGTGCACCCGGACGCCACAGCGGCCTTTGCCGCGCGGGCACCGGCCTCGGTGGTGTACTCGCATTGCTTTGGGCCGATGTACCACGAGATCTTCAACGACACCCAGCGCCAGCAGGTGTTCAAAGTGCTCAAGCGCTGGCTGGACGATCGCTTCGCTGCTTGAGGGCCAACCAGGCCAGCGACAAACCCGCCAGCGCCACTGGCACCAAAGAGCCCACGTTCAACCAGGTCCAGCCGCCCGTGGTGACCAAAGCGCCCGAGGCAAACGAAGTGACCGCCATGGTGGCGAACACAAAGAAATTGATGGCCGCTTGAGCGCGGTCTTTTTCCTCGGGTCGCCAGGCCCGCATGGCCAAGGTGGTGCTGCCGGTGAACAAGAAGTTCCAACCCAACCCCAACAAGAACAGGGCGACGATGAACTGGTGCAACTCGATGCCCGACAAGGCCACCGCGATGCACACCAAGTTGAGCAACACACCCACCGACATGATGGTCAAGGTGCCGAATTTCTTGATCAGGTGGCCGGTGAAAAAGCCCGGCGCGAACATGCCGATCACGTGCCATTCGAGCACCAGCGCGGCATCGCTGAAACCAAAGCCGCAGACCTGCATGGCCAAGGGTGTGGCGGCCATGAGCAAGTTCATCACGCCGTAGCTCAAGGCCGCCGTGGCGGCCGCCACGATGAAGATCGGCTGACGCATGATCTCTGACAAAGGCCGACCCACCGCGTCCCCGGCTTTTTTGGGCGGCACGGCTGGAAAGCGGATGAAGCTGATCACCACCAAACCCAAGACCGCCACAGCGGCCAAAGCCAGGTAAGCGCCCATGAAAGGCGTCTCCAGAATGCTCTTGGTGCGCGAGGCCAGATTGGGCCCTGCGATGGCCCCGATCAAGCCACCGGCCATGACCAGCGAGACGGCTTTCTCGCGAAAGCTCTCCACCGACAATTCAGCCGCTGCAAAGCGGTAGAGCTGCCCATTGGCGCTGTAGTAACCCGCAATCACCGTGGCGCACACCAGCAACCAAAAGTTGTGGCTCCAGGCCGCATAAGCCGCCAACAAGGCCGAAAAGATGGCCACCCCCAAACCCAGCTGAAACGAGATGCGCCGCCCAAACCGCGATTGCGTCTTGGCCACCAGTCCGGTGGACAAAGCGCCGCCCACCACATAGCCCATGACGGGCAAGGTGGCCATCCAGCCCAGCGGGGCCATGGACAGACCCACCAGACCGTTGATGGCGATGAAGGTGACGTTGTTCGTGAAGAACAGGCCCTGGCAAAGGGTCAAGAGGATGAGGTTGGCGTTCATAACCTGCAGTGTATAGACCTGCTGGTCATCTGCCCTGACCCCGGCGGGACGCTCAAGGGGCCTTGGCCAGCTCCTGCAACAAACGACTGGTCAGGTACAAACGGGGCACGATGGAGTCGATCTCGATGTACTCATCTTTGGCATGAAAGCCCCAGCCGGCCAGACCCAAACTCTCCAGCACCGCCGCTTTGCCGGAACCACTGGCAAAACCCGCATCGGTACCACCACCGGTCACGGGGTGGAAAAACAAGGGACGACCATCCAGCTCGGCATAGATGGCACGGGCACGTTGCGCAAGCGCCATGCCGCGCTCACCAGCGACATACGGGGGACGCCCCACCTCCAGACTGACGTGCACATGGGTGTCGGGCACGCGGTGGCTTTCTTGTGTCTTGGCCACCAGCGCCGCCTGGAGTTTTTCGGCCGCATCGGGTTTGAGCAAACGCACATCGGCCGTGGCCATGGCCTGTGCCGGAATCTGGTTGCGCACTGAGCCGCCCTGGGCATAAGTCCAGTTCAGCTGTGCACCCGGGATGTTCTTGGCAATGTCCTGAGTGGCCAACATTTGGTGTGACAACTCGATCAGGGCATTGCGACCTTCATCGGGCGCAGCACCAGCATGCGAAGCACGTCCCTTGACCTCCATCGTGGCGGTGGCGGTCCCCGCCGCGGCAAGCAACACGCCTTCGACCTTGGCCATGGACTTGGCTGCCGTCGGCTCATACGACAAAACCACATCGTGCTCGGCAGCCAAGGCCTGAATCAGTGCACCCGAGCCACCCGAACCAATTTCTTCATCGGGGTTGAACAAGACGGTCACCGTCGCATAGTCGCTCCACCCCAATGACTTGAGCCCCCCCAAGGCATGCAAGATGACGGCGATGCCGCCTTTGTCGTCCGCAATGCCAGGACCGTACAGCCGGTTGCCATCGAGCTTGTAGGGCTGGCTGGCCAGGATGCCATCCGGATACACCGTGTCCATGTGGGCCATCAGCATGGCCTTGAGGCGGCCTTTGCCCTTGAACACCCCCTTGACCATGACGCGCTCGCTGTCCGATGCTTTGATGCGTTCGGTTTGGGCCCCCAAGGCCGTCAATCGCGACTGCGCGTAATCGGCCACTTTGGCCAAACCAGGCAAGTTGGCCGAGCCCGATTCAATCAAGACCAACTTTTGCAGGGTTTCAATCACGGCGGGCTGCGCTGCTTGTGCGGCCTTGAACACCGCATCGTCACGCTGTTGTGCCTGCACCGCACCCGTCAGCGCGACAAGCGCCAGAGCGATGAGTTGGGCTATTGGAGATCGGGTCATGGGGTGCCTTAAAAAACAAAACACCCATGCTAGGCACGCCTTTGGCGCTTGCCAACAGGAGCAAACCCGATGACCTTGTCGCCTCAGCGCAAGGTCAGTGCCGCCAGCACCGCCAGGGGCGCAGTTTCAGCCCGCAAGATGCGCGGCCCCAAGGTCACGGGCACAAAGCCGGCCGCCAAGGCCTGCGCTTCTTCGGCGGGCGTGAGGCCGCCTTCCGGACCGCTGAGCAAGGTGACCAAGGTCTGGCCCTGCACCGCCTCGTTCAATGGGCGCGTGCCTTCTGACAGGGACAGCACCAAGCGCACACCCTTTTCAGCAGCGGGGTGCTGCGCCACCCACTGGGCCACGGTGCTGGCCGCATCGATGCTGGTGATGCGGTTGCGGCCACACTGCTCGGCTGCGGCCACGGCCACGCCTTGCCAGTGCGCCAGTTTTTTGTCGGCCCGCTCGCCCTTGAGTTTGAGCACGCTGCGCTCAGCGGTGATGGGGGTGATGCTGGCCGCGCCCAGTTCGGTGGCTTTTTCGACCAGCCAATCCATACGCTCGTTGGCGGTGATGCCGGCCAGCAAATGCACGGCGCAGGGCGCTTCACGCTCCACAGTGTGGTGCGTACCGACCTCCACGTCCACATCGCTGCGGCCCATGCGGGTGACGGTGGCGTCAAACTCGCCGCCCTCGCCATTGAACAAGGTGATGACGTCGCCCGGCTGCATGCGCAAGACTTGCACATGACGGGCGGCACCGGGCGGCAAGCTCAAGGCCAGACCGGTTTGCAAGGGAGCGGGGCAATGAAAGCGCGGCATGCTCACATGCGCCCGTAGGCAAAACCGACCAAGGGGGTGGTGCCCTCGATCTCATCGATCACCTTGAGCAAAGGCCCCAGTTCGCGGTAGCGGTCACAGGCCTTGCGGATGTAGTGGATGAAGCGCGGCGCATCGACCAAATATTTGGGCTTGCCGTCGCGCAGGGTCAGCCGCGCAAAAATGCCGGCCACTTTCAAATGACGTTGCAAACCCATCCATTCAACGGCGCGGTAGAACGCACCAAAGTCGCTGTGCCAGTCTTCAAAGTCCATCAACCCGGCCTTGCGGGCTTTTTCCCAGTAGCGGATGGTGATGTCGAGCACAAAGTCTTCGTCCCAGGTCAGGAAGGCGTCGCGCATCAGGCTGGCAATGTCGTAGGTGACGGGGCCATAGACCGCATCTTGAAAGTCGAGCACGCCCAGCTGCTCGCTCTGGTGGGGCATCATCAAATTGCGCGGCATGAAGTCGCGGTGCACATACACGCTGGGCGCAGCCAGGTTGCGTTGGACGATCAGGGCAAAGGCTTTGTCCACCGTCTCTTTGTCCTGGCCTTGCAACTGCACGCCTTTGTGCTGGGCCAGGTACCAATCGGGGAACAGGCTCAACTCACGGTTGAGCAAGGCCGCGTCGTAGGGTGGCAAAACACCGGGGCGCGACGCCAGCTGCCACTGGATCAGGGTGTCCACCGCCTGCATGTACAGGCCATGGTTGGCTTGCGGGCGCTCGGCGTCGATGGCCGACATCATAGTGGCGCTGCCCAGGTCGTTCAAGAGCATGAAGCCATGGGCCTCGTGCCAGTCGAGCACCACGGGCGCACGCAGCCCCGCGTCTTTCATCAAGGCGGCGATCTGCACAAAGGGTTTGGAGTTTTCCTTGTCGGGCGGCGCATCCATCACGATGCGGCTGTCGCCGGTGACGGTGTCTACGCGCAGATAGCGGCGAAAGCTGGCATCGGCCGAGGCGATGCGCACCGTTGCCGGCAAAAGCCCTTGGGCGGGTGCAATGCCAGCCATCCAGGTGTTGAACAAGGCTTGACGGGCCGGGTCGGCCCAGCTGACTTCAGAAGTCGCGGCGGGGGAAGGAATAGGGTGGCTCATGGATAATCCCATTCTACAAAGCCTGCACCCCACCCTTGAGGCGTGCTGCAGGTCCTCTCCGCCTTGCCTCCATCCCGTTCGTGCACACCGCTTTTGCCCCGTCCCGTTTGCCGCTGACACCTGCCCCGCTCGCCTTGCGTGCCCTGGCTTGGGCGGCGCTGTGGGCGATCGCCAGCACGGCCCAGGCGCAAGGCACAGGCCTGATCCTGCGCAGCAGCCCGGTACTCGAAGAAAAGATCTCCGAGCGCCAGCGCAGCGAAGGGGCCATTTTTGTCGGTGGCGAGCAAATCACCGCACGTCCCGACATGGATCTGCTGATCGATGGACAAGCCACGGTGCGCCGTCCTGGCCTGGCCATCAAAGCGGACAACATCCTGTACGACCAAAGCCGCGACATCGTGAACGCTGAAGGCCATGTGCGCCTGAGCCGTGACGGCAGCATGTTCGAAGGCCCCCGCTTGAAGCTGCAAGTTGACAGCTTTCAGGGCACGTTTGAAACACCCACCTTTGAGATTTACCGCAGCGGTGGTTACGGCGATGCCTCTCAAGTGGAGTTCATTGACGACAAGCGGCAAATCATCCACGACGCCCGTTACACCACCTGCCGACGCACGCCCGGGCCCGAATGGTTGCCCGAGTGGTTCGTCAAAGCCGCGCACATGACCATGGACTCGGAAGAGTCCACCGTTCAAGCTGAAGATGTGCAACTGCGCTTCAAAGGCGTGCCCTTGATGAGCGCTTCATCGGTGAGTTTTGCCATGAGCGACGAGCCCAAATCGGGCTTTTTGCCCTCGCTCATTGGCGTCGACTCGGTGAGTGGATTGAGTGTGTCGGTACCCTATTACCTGGCCATCGCCCCCAACCGCGACGCCACCATCACCACCAACTTGATGAGCCAACGCGGCGCTTCGGTGGACAGCGAGTTTCGCTACCTCGAGCAAGATTACAAAGGTCAGGCCCGCCTGATTGCCATGCCCAATGACAGCCTGCGCCAGCAATCGCGCTGGGGCCTGACCACACAGCACAACGGCAGTCTGGACACCGGGCTGGATGCTGTAGGCCGCGTGGGCGTGGGCTTGACGCTCAACCGGGTCAGCGACGACAACTTCTGGCGCGACTTCCCACGCTCGGGCCTGGCCCTGACCCAGCGCTTGCTGCCCTCGACCGGCGTGGTGTCCTGGGGTCGGGGCAACTTCAGCATGACCGCGCAGGTGCAGCGCTGGCAAACCCTGCAAATCGACACGGCAGCGATCACGCCGCCCTATGACCGCGCACCGCAGATCACCATGCGCTACGGCCAATGGAATGCCGAAGGTCTGGACTGGTCGGTGGTGGGTGACACGACCCGCTTCGAAACAAATTTTTCGCGCATCCCCAATGTGAGCGATGCAACCTTGGCCAGTTTGCGCAACGGCGAACGCAGTTACGTCCAAGCGCAAGTCAGTCGGCCTTGGGTGCGTCCCTGGGGTTTTGTCACCCCCAAAGTGCAATTGCACGCGACGCGCTACCAGTTGGACAACGCCCTGAGCACGGGTGAAAGTTCATTCAACCGCGTCTTGCCCACCGTCAGCCTGGACTCGGGCCTGGTGTTCGAGCGAGAAACCAGCTGGTTTGGCAAAAACATTTTGCAAACCCTGGAGCCCCGCGCTTTTTATGCGCGCACGCCTTACCGCGACCAAAGCCTGTTCCCGGTGTATGACAGTGGCGCCGCCGACTTCAACCTGTCCACCATTTACAGCGAGAACCCTTATGTCGGCCAAGACCGCTTGGTGGACAACAACTCGCTGACCCTTGGGGTGACCACCCGCTTGTTCGATGCGGAGTCAGGCGCTGAAAGACTGAAACTGGGCATGGCCCAGCGCATCCGGTTTGACACTCAAAAAGTGGTATTGGACCCATCCAATCCTTTGAACCCATCTCCAACGCCTATTTCCGCAGGCCTGAGTGACATGCTGCTGGGCGCTGGCATACGCTGGACCGACCGCTGGACGGTGGACGCCACCGTGCAAGTCAACTCGCAAACCAACGCCGTCACCCGCACCACCTTGCAAAGCCGCTACAACCCCACGCCTTACCGCGTCTTCAACGTGGCTTACCGACTCAACCAAGGCGTGAGCGAGCAGGTGGACATGGGTTGGCAGTGGCCCATCAACGACTTGTGGGGCGGCGGTGACGGTGAAGCGGAATCTGCATGGACCCGCACACGCGGCCAGGGCCTGGGACCTGATCGCTGGTACAGCGTGGGTCGCATGAACTTCAGTTTGACCGAAAAACGGCTCGTGGACACCATCTTGGGCTTCGAATACGATGCCGGCTGCTGGTTGGGGCGGGTCGTTCTCCAGCGTTTGCAAAGCACTGTGACCACGGCCAGCACACAATTGATGTTCCAGTTGGAGTTTTCAGGCTTGGCCAGGGTAGGTGCCAGCCCACTGCAGAGCCTGCGCAACAACATCACCAACTACCAATTCCTGCGTGACCACACCGAACAACCGAGCCGATTCCAGTCTTATGAATGATCTTTTTTCCTCCATCCGCTTGGCCGGATTGGGCTGTGCCCTGGGTTTGGCTGGTTTGCTCTGCAGTGTGGGTGCAGGTGCCCAGTCCAATGTGCCACGCCAAGCGGATTTCATCGTCGCCGTCGTCAACTCCGAACCGATCACCAACCAGGATGTGCAGGCACTCAAGCAGCGCATGTCACCCGAAGCCCGCAGCGCCGCTGGCAGCAACGAGTCTGAACTCAATCGCAAAGCGCTGGAGCAGCTGATCAACGAAAAAGCACAGCTGCAACAAGCCCGTGAAGCCGGCATCAAGATCGAAGACGAAGCCATTGACCAGGCCGAATTGAACCTGGCGGCCAACAACCAAGTGACACGCGATGCACTGCACAAGAATTTGAGCAAAGAAGGGCTCACGCTCAAAACTTTCCGCGACCAGTTGCGTGACCAGCTGATGCTCTCGCGCCTGCGTGAACGCGAAGTCGAAGGTCGCGTGCGCATCAGCGATCTGGAAGTCGAGCAGTATCTGCAAGAACAAATCCAGGCACAAGGCAGCGGACAACCAGCAGCCGAGCTGAATCTGGCCATGATCCTGATCGCGGTGCCTGAGAACAGCACCGAAGCCCAGATCAAAGCCTTGCAAGAGCGTGCGGATGATGTGGCCCGCCGTGCCCGCAGCGGTGAGAACTTTGCCCAGTTGGCCAAGACCTACTCCCAGGCATTTGACAAGGGTGCCAACGGTGGCGAAATGGGCCTGCGTTCGGCAGACCGTTACCCTGAATTGTTTGTCGATGCCACCCGTAACTTGCGCGTGGGGGCCACCACGGCAGCCGTGCGTTCGGGCGCGGGATTTCATATCCTCAAGGTGATCGAACGTCGCCAGGGCCAAGCCACATTGATGGTGACGCAAACCCGTGCCCGTCACATCTTGCTGCGCCCCACCGCCCAGATGTCGCAAGCCCAGACCGTGGCGCGCTTGAATGAACTGCGCCAAAGCATCGTGGCTGGCAAAGCCGACTTCGCTGCGCTCGCGCGTCAAATCTCTCAGGACGGCAGCGCCGCGCAAGGCGGTGATCTGGGCTGGGCCAACCCGGGCATGTTTGTGCCCGAGTTTGAACAAGTCATGAACCGCCTGCGCCCCGGCCAGGTGGGCGAGCCCCTGGTGTCCCGTTTCGGCGTTCACATCATCGAAGTGACCGATCGCCGCAACGCCCCCTTGTCCGACCAAGACCAGCGCACCGTGGCCCGCAACGCGCTGCGCGAGAAAAAGCTGGAAGAAGCCTACACCGCCTGGGTCGAGGATGTGCGCAGCCGCGCTTATGTCGAGATGCGCGAGCCCCCCCAATGAAACACATTGCCCGTAAACGTTTCGGTCAGCATTTCCTGACCGATGCCGGCATCATCGATGCCATCGTGGACGCCATCGGCCCGCAAGCGGGCCAACCCATGGTCGAAATCGGCCCGGGCCTGGCCGCCCTCACACAACCACTGGTCGAGCGCCTGGGCCACATGACCGTGATCGAACTCGACCGCGATCTGGCGGTGCACTTGCGACTGCACGAGCAGCTGAGTGTGGTCGAGTCCGATGTACTCAAGGTCAACTTCACCGAGTTGTCCCAAACCATGCTGGCCGCGCAAACCGCGGCGATCAAAAGCGACAAAATCCGTGTTGTGGGCAATCTGCCCTACAACATCTCCACCCCCATCTTGTTTCACCTGCTCGACCATGTGGCGGTGATCGAAGATCAGCACTTCATGCTGCAAAAAGAGGTGATCGACCGCATGGTGGCCCAGCCCGCCACATCGGACTACAGCCGTTTGTCGGTCATGCTGCAGTGGCGCTATGCCATGGAGAACGTGCTGTTTGTCCCCCCCGAGAGCTTTGACCCACCGCCCCGCGTGGACAGCGCGGTGGTGCGCATGGTGCCTTTGGCCGCGCCGCCCGATGTGAATGTCAAAACGCTGGAAACTTTGGTCCAGGTGGCCTTCAGCCAGCGCCGCAAGATTTTGCGCAACACTCTGGGCAAGTGGCTGGACGAAAAAGGCTTTGCTGGAACATTTGACCTGCAACGCCGGGCCGAGGAAGTCCCCGTCGCCGAATTTGTGGCGCTGGCTCAAGCCGTCTGAGCAAGTGCCCTTGCCCAAAGCAAAAAGCCCGCTTTCGCGGGCTTTTTCTTGGTGGCCACCGCAGTGGCCCAACGCACAGATCAGGCGGCTGCGAGCCAGTACCCTGCGTTGAATGGGCTGCTCATGCGCAGCGCCAAAGGCGACACGTCCACCAATTTGTCGGTGGGCATTTTTTCGCCTTCTTCGATCGATTCGGCCACTTCGGCGTCCTCGGTTTGTGCCTCAATCGCCCGTCCTGCTTGGCTGTTTTGCGCAGAACGGGCTACAGAAAAGAATAGAAGCATCGGAAGGGTATCTTCCGGTCTCCCCAGTAATCGGCCGTGTCACGGAAGATGTCCAGCAATTGCTCGCGGGCTTCCTTGTCAAACTTGGCGTGCGCAGGAATCGACTCCAGCACCACGATGAAGCCCGGCTGTGGGCCCGACTTGTGCAGAGGGTCGGTCATGCAGTCGTACAGGGCATCAAAGTTCTTGCCGAAGTGCGAAGGCAGTGTGAATTGCGCACCAATCAGGTCCAGCACGTCTTGCTTGCTCTGAGCCTCGGCCAGATTGGCATACAAAAAGTGATGGCCCAAATTTTGGGCGGCATCTTGCAAGTCGCTCACGCGGTAGGCGCGGATCGACTGCACGATGTTGGACCGCACACCCTTCAAGGGCGTTTCCTGGTCCGAGCGAATCGGCATGTCCATCTCCGTGGTTCTTTCTCTGAAGCTAAAAATCAGTTCTTGTCGACAATTTCGCGAAAACTCGCGTAATGGTCTTGGGTGTAGTAACAGGCTCGCGGATTGCGAGGCTCCTGCCCACCACACACGATGCGTCGGGCGCCGCGATCACGCGAACCGGGGGTCTTGACGGTGTATTCACGGTAGTAACCCCGGTCTTGGCGGGGCAACTGACGTTCACGATTGCCAAAAACCACCCCGTCCTTTTCGTAAGGAAAAGGACCACCCTGTCGGATGAGTTGGTAAGTTGCTTGGCCCTCTCGCGGCAGTTCTGCCACCAACACCGTTGGTGAAGTTGCCACTTCGGTAGTGGTTTTGGCCTGCACCAAAAAAGTGCAAGTCATCCAAATGACCCCAACGATCGCTGCCATGCAGCCTGACACGCCGTGGTTTTTGAGCACTACCTTCATGAAAACACCTTTCAAGAGCTCCGGGTTAACCCGAAAACTCGAAGGCGCTAGTGTGCGTCAAATATCATAAAAATGCAAGTGCTTGCTTATTTAATGAGCAGAACTTCCAAGGCTTAAAACCTTGGAAGTCAGCACTTGCTCCCGCCAAAAGTCTTATCTGGCGGCGTTGGCGTCGGCCACTGTCAGTGCCGTCATGTTGACGATCCGGCGCACGGTGGTGCTGGGCGTCAGGATGTGCACGGGTTTGGAGGCACCCAGCAGGACCGGGCCCACTGCAATGTTGCCGCCCGCAGCGGTTTTGAGCAGGTTGTAAGCGATGTTGGCGGCATCGATGTTGGGCAAAACCAGCAAATTGGCGTCACCAGCCAAAGTGCTGTTGGGCATGATGGCGTGGCGGGCTGCGGCGTCCAGCGCCACATCGCCGTGCATTTCGCCATCGACTTCCAGCCAGGGTGCGTTGGTGCGCAACAGCTCCAGCACCTGACGCATCTTGACCGCGCTGGGCTGGTTGGACGAGCCAAAGTTGGAGTGCGACAGCAAGGCGGCTTTGGGCTTGAGGCCGAAGCGGCGCATCTCTTCAGCCGCCATCACGGTGATTTCGGCCAATTCCTGTGCCGTGGGGTCGTAGTTCACGTGGGTGTCCACCATGAAGACCTGACGACCAGGGAGCATCAGACCGTTCATGCAAGCAAAGGTGTTCACGCCCTTGCGCTTGCCCACCACTTGGTCGATGTAGTTCAGGTGCATGGGGTTGGTGCCCCAAGTGCCGCAAATCATGCCGTCCACATCGCCTTTGTGCAGCAACATGGCGCCGATCAAGGACAAACGGCGACGCATCTCGATCTTGGCGATCTGCTGGGTGATGCCTTTGCGCTCGGTCATGCGGTGGTAGGTCTGCCAGAAGTCGCGGTAGCGGTGGTCGAGCTCGACGTTGACCACGTCGTAATCGAGTTCTTCTTTCAGGCGCAAGCCGAATTTTTCGATGCGCTCGGCGATCACGGCGGGGCGACCGATCAGGGTCGGACGGGCAATGCCCTCGTCCACCACAATCTGGGCGGCACGCAGCACGCGTTCTTCTTCGCCTTCGCTGTAAGCGATGCGTTTCTTCAAAGCGCGCTTGGCGGCCGTGAAGATCGGCTTCATCATCGTGCCCGAGGCGTACACAAAGCCTTGCAGGCGTTCGCGGTAAGCGTCCAGATCGGCAATCGGGCGCAGCGCCACGCCGCTGTCGGCGGCGGCTTGGGCCACAGCCGGAGCGATCTTCATCATCAGACGTGGATCAAATGGCTTGGGAATCAGGTATTCGGGGCCAAACGCCAAGGGCTCGCCTGCATAGGCCGCCGCCACCACCTCACTTTGCTCAGCCTGCGCCAGCTCGGCAATGGCGTGCACGGCGGCAATTTCCATCTCCAGCGTGATGGTCGATGCCCCCGCATCCAGTGCGCCCCGGAAGATGTAGGGGAAACACAAAACGTTGTTGACCTGGTTGGGGTAATCGGTGCGGCCCGTGGCCATGATGGCGTCGTCGCGCACGGCTTTGACGTCTTCCGGCAAGATTTCGGGGTTGGGGTTGGCCAACGCAAAAATCAAGGGCTTGGCCGCCATGGACTGGACCATGTCTTGCTTGAGCACGCCACCGGCCGACAGGCCGAGGAACACGTCGGCACCGGCAATCACTTCACGAAGTGTGCGGTGCTCGGTTTTTTGCACGAACTGGATCTTGTCTTCGTCCATCAACTCGGTGCGGCCTTCGTAGACCACACCGGCCAGGTCGGTCACCCAGATGTTTTCGCGCGGGATGCCCAGCTTGACCAGAAGACCCAAACACGCCAGCGCCGCAGCGCCCGCGCCCGAGGTGACCAGTTTGATCTTTTTGGGGTCTTTGCCCACGACTTTCAGGCCGTTCAGAATGGCCGCGCCCACCACGATGGCGGTGCCGTGCTGGTCGTCGTGAAAGACCGGAATCTTCATGCGCTCGCGCAGCTTGCGCTCGATGTAGAAGCAGTCAGGGGCCTTGATGTCTTCGAGGTTGATGCCGCCAAAGGTCGGCTCCAGCGAAGCGATGATCTCGACCAGCTTGTCGGGGTCTTTCTCGTTGATCTCGATGTCGAACACGTCGATGCCCGAAAACTTCTTGAACAGGACGCCCTTGCCCTCCATGACCGGTTTGCTGGCCAGTGGGCCGATGTCGCCCAGGCCCAGCACGGCGGTGCCGTTGGTCACCACACCGACCAAGTTGCCCCGGCTGGTGTACTTGAAAGCATTGGCCGGGTCTTTGACGATTTCTTCACAAGGGGCGGCCACGCCGGGCGAATAGGCCAGCGCCAAATCGTGCTGGTTGACCAGCTGCTTGGTGGGGGCGATGGCGATTTTGCCGGGTGTGGGGAACTCGTGGTATTCGAGTGCGGCTTTGCGCAACTGGGCGCGTTTTTCTTCAGCTTGGAGCTTGTTGCTCATGGTGATCTCCATCGTGTCATCGACCAGAGATTTCATCTGGTGATATTGTTTTTCCCATTGTAGTCCGCCGATGTCTCAAGGCACACTGCGTAAATCTGCGTACAAAGTGAGTTGGCTTTTGACTTTTACGCACAGATGGACCGCGCAAAAGGGCCACAGTCAGCGCAAATGCTTCCAGGCTTTGTGGCCCAAGGCCTGTGCGATCGACACCGCTTGCGGGCCCCGCTCCACCGTGAAGGACTCGCCGGCCCGCAAGGTGCCGCCCACATCCACCGCCAGATAAAAGCCACAACGCCCGCTTTGCACCATGTCTTTGGCCGCTTGCTGGTAGCCCATGACCGCATTGAATTTGCCGCAGGGTTCTCGCGGCTGGGTCACACGCAAAACCACCTGCTCAAAGCGCAACAGGTCGCCGATGAACACCTGGTCTTCCAGCAGGCCTTGCAGGCTGAGGTTTTCCCCCAGATAGCCGGGGGCCAAAGGCTCATCGAACAAGGTGACGCCTTGCGTCTGGCGCTGCGCTTGCCACCAAGCCAAATGCTCCGAAGGCAAGGCATAGATGGCCTTGCTCAGACCACCATGCACGCTCAAATCCGACTGTTCGTCGCCCTCAAGCCCCAGCGGGCCTGCCAGCGCCGCCCCGGTCACGGGTGTCTTGCCGATCGCCGACATGAGCTTGCGCTCACCCACCATGAGGGGGCGAACCCGCCCCGTCTGAATGGACAACACACGCGCCGTCTGTGTCATGGTGCTCAAGCCCGCATCAGGGCTTCGATCTCATCGGCTTTGACCGGCACGCCACGCGTGATCAGCTCGCAACCGGAGTCGGTCACGATGGCGTCGTCTTCGATGCGGATGCCGATGTTCCAGAACTGCTCTGGCACGCCTTCACCGGGGCGAACATACAGGCCCGGCTCGATGGTCAGCACCATGCCCGGCTGCAAGATGCGGCTTGGGCGGTCCTTGATGATTTCGCCGCTCAGCGGGTCTTTGCGTTCGCTGACCTGACCCACCTGCGAGGGCTCCACATAGCTGCCGCAGTCGTGCACGTCCATGCCCAGCCAATGGCCGGTGCGGTGCATGTAAAACGGAAAGTAGCTGCGGTTGGCGATCACGTCTTGCGCCTGGCCGACCTTGTTGCGGTCGAGCAAGCCCAGGTCGAGCAAACCCTGCGCCAGCACCGCCACGGTCGCATCGTGCGGGTCTACAAAACGTGCACCCGCGTGGGTCGCCGCCACGGCGGCGTCCTGCGAGGCCAGCACCAGGTCATACAAGGCACGCTGCGGTCCGGTGAATTTTCCGTTGGCCGGGAAGGTGCGGGTGATGTCGCTGGCGTAACCGTCCAGCTCGCAACCGGCATCGATCAGCACCAGCTCGCCGTCGCGGATTTGCCCCGCATCGGCGCGGTAATGCAGCACACAGGCATTGGCCCCACCCGCCACGATCGAGCCATAAGCCGGGTACTGCGAGCCGTGCTGGCGGAACTCGTGCAGCAGCTCGGCGTCCAGGTGGTATTCGCGCACATCTTGGCCGGAGCGCAACATGGCGGCGCTGCGCTGCATGGCGCGGATGTGGGCGCGGGCGCTGATGGCCGAGGCGCGGCGCATGATGTCCTGCTCGTGCGCATCTTTGACCAAGCGCATCTCGTCGAGCAAGCTGCACAGATCGCGTTGCACCTCGGGGCACAAAGCACCAAAACGCACACGGGCACGCACCGACTGCAGCCATGCGTCCACACGGCCTTCGAGCCCGGCATGCGTGGCAAAGGGGTACCAGACGGTGTTGCGGTTTTCGAGCAACTTGGGCATCTGCGCGGCCAGCTCGGTCGATGCAAATGCCTTGTTCAAGCCTAAAAACATAGGCGCTGCATCAGGCCCCAAACGGATGCCGTCCCAGATCTCGCGCTCCATGTCCTTGGGCTGGCAAAACAAAGTCGCCTCGCCTTCGGCGGTGATGACCAGCGTGGCATTGGGCTCGTTGAAGCCCGTCAAGTAATAGAAGTAACTGTCGTGCCGGTACAGGAAATCGCTGTCGCGGTTGCGCTGACGCTCCGGCGCAGTGGGAATGAGGGCGATGCCGCCCGCGCCCAGCTGGGCCGCCACGCGGGCGCGACGTTGGGCGTAAATGGATGCGTGTTCAATCATGGTGTTTGGAAGAATCGTTGCGGTCATTATGGCGTTCAGGCATTGAGCTGTGCCAAGCGCTCGGGCGTGCCCACATCGGTCCAAGGGCCGGTGTAAACCTCGCCCGAGACCTGTCCCCGGTCCATGGCAGCACGCAGCAAGGGTGCCAGGGCCAGGGCCACGCCTTGTGGATTGCCTGCGGGCAGGCCGCAGTCGGCAAAGAAAGCCCGCTTGTACAAAGCAATGGTGCTGAAGGTGTGGTCACAACCGGGGGCGCCTTTGGGCAGGTTCAGCACCGCGCCCGTGGGCGACAGGCCAAAGTCACCGCCCGGGTTGTGGCTCGGGTTGGGCACCACCCACAGGTGCGCCAACTGGTCGCTGGCGGCAAAACGCCTGGCGGCCTCTGCGGCAAACACAAAATCGGGGGCAAACACATCGCCCGCCACCACCCAAAACACCTCAGCCAGCTGGGGCAGGGCCCGGACGATGCCGCCCGCCGTCTCCAGCGCATGGCCAAAGTCCTGGCCTTCATGGGAATACGTCAACTCAACAGGCGGCAAGCCTTGCCAAACGACTTGATGCCCAAAGTGAGCGGGGATCTGCTCGCCCAGCCAAGCGGTGTTGATCAACTGCTGCGTGAACCCTTCGCGGGCCAGGGCCTGCATGGGCCACTGCATCAAGGGCTGGCCGCGCACCGTCAGCATGGGCTTGGGGGTGGCATCGGTCAAAGGCCGCATGCGCTCGCCGCGACCTGCGGCCAACACCATGGCGCTGGCCAGAGGCCGCGCAGGTCGTTCTAGGGGGCTTTGCAAAGATTCATCCATCCCCCAATGTTGCCATGTCCTTTACGCGTCAACGGCTGGCCTGTACACCAGGGGATTCTCGGTGGCGACTGCTAAAGTGATTGCCACGGGCTCCACACTTCATGCCCAGCAGGAGACGCCTCAATGACAAGACCTCTGCCCAAAGTGATCGCGGCCAGCCAGGCCGCATCCCAACGTCTGGCCGACCGGCACACCCCTTTCATCATGGACGACTGGTATGTCGCCGCCTTCGCTCAAGAGGTGAAAGCACAGCTCTTGCCCCGGACGCTGCTGGGTCAGAGGGTGGTGCTTTACCGCGCCGCCAACCGGCAAATCATTGCCCTGGAAGACCGATGCCCGCACCGGTCCATGCCCTTGTCTGCCGGCACTCTGGAGGGCGACACCATCGTCTGTGGTTACCACGGCTTTCGTTTCAACACCGAAGGCAACTGCATCGAAGTACCCTCACAGACCACCTGCCCCGCGAACATTGGCATCAAAAGCTACCCCACGCATGAACGAGGCCCTGTGGTCTGGATCTGGATGGGCGACCCGGACAAAGCCGACCTCAGCAAACTGCCTGAGCAAGACTGGTTGGAAGACAAGCAGTGGGAAACTTCGCAGGGCTACTTGCACCTGAAAGCCAGCTATGTGCGCCTGCATGAAAATTTGCTCGATCTGACCCACCTGAGCTTTTTGCACGCCAAAAGTTTTGGCACGCCCGACTATGCCAAAGCCGCTTTTGAATCCGAAATCGGCGACGGCCAATTTGCACTGCTGCGCAACGTGGTGCCCACCACCTTGCCCCCGGTTTGGGCGGTGCCTACTGGCCTAAACGGCCAAGGTCAGGCGGCCCGCATTGTGCGGTCGGCGTTTCGCAGTGTCGGCATCCATGAGGTGTCGGTGACCTTTTACGATTGCCATGTGCCTGAAGCAGAGCGCAAAAACTTCCGCATTCGCACCGCACACATGCCCACGCCCGAAACGGCCACAACCACGCATTACTTCATCGTGCACGGCCGCGACTTTGCGCAGGACGACAAAGCCACCACGCAATTCATGCACGATCAGCTGTTTGTGGCATTTCAAGAAGACGTGGTGGGGCTGGCCCTTCAAGAGCAAGCCCTGGCCGCGACATCACCAGAAGACTTGTATGAATTTTCAGTGGCTGCTGACGCCCCATCGGTGGCCATGCGTCGGTACTTGTTGACACGGCAGCAAAAAGAATCCCGGCAGCCTGCTGCGCCCTGAGCACCGCTGGCGACCAGCCACGTCCCGAATCGGTTCGGCCAATCGCCCGCTAAAATCTCGGGTTTTCCAGAATACTTTTCCCGGAGTTGCCCCATGGCCAATCAACAACAAATGGCAAATGCCATCCGCGCCCTCGCAATGGACGCTGTTCAACAAGCCAACTCCGGTCACCCCGGCGCGCCCATGGGCATGGCTGACATGGCCGTCGCGCTGTGGGGTGATCACCTGCAACACAACCCCAAAAACCCGCACTGGGCCAACCGCGACCGCTTTGTGCTGTCCAACGGCCACGGCTCGATGCTGATCTATTCGGTGCTGCACCTGACCGGCTACAAGCTGTCGGTGGATGACCTGAAAAACTTCCGCACCCTGCACAGCAAAACCGCAGGTCACCCCGAAGTGGGCGTGACCCCCGGCGTGGAAACCACCACCGGCCCGCTGGGCCAAGGCATCACCAACGCCGTGGGCATGGCCCTGGCCGAGAAGATGCTGGCTGCCGAGTTCAACCAAGACGGCCACAAGATCGTGGACCACCACACCTACGTGTTCATGGGTGACGGCTGCCTGATGGAAGGCATCAGCCACGAAGCCGTGGCCCTGGCCGGTGCCTGGAAGCTGAACAAGCTGATCGCCCTGTACGACGACAACGGCATCTCGATCGACGGCAAAGTCGCTCCCTGGTTCATCGACAACACACCCCAGCGCTTCGCCGCTTGCGGCTGGAACGTGATCGACGCGGTGGACGGCCATGACGCTGCGGCCGTGTCCGCCGCGATTGCCAGCGCCAAACACAGCGCCGACAAGCCCACCCTGATCGTCTGCAAGACCGCCATCGGCAAGGGCTCGCCCAACCGTGCGGGCACCTCCAAGGCCCACGGCGAGCCATTGGGTGCCGAAGAAATCAAACTCACCCGCGAAGCCCTGGGCTGGACGGCTGAGCCTTTCAAGATCCCCAAAGAGGTCTACGCAGACTGGGACGCCAAAGCCGCTGGCGTTGCCCGCGAAGCCGCCTGGAACACCGCTTTTGCCGCTTACAAAGCCGCCTTCCCCACACAAGCCAAAGAGTTCGTTCGCCGCATGAAGGGCGACTTGCCCAAGAACTTCAACCAAGTGGCGTTTGACGCCGTGGTCGCCGCCCACACCAAGGGCGAGACCGTGGCCAGCCGCAAGGCCAGCCAACTGGCCCTCGAAGCCTTCACCGCTGCCCTGCCCGAAATGTTGGGCGGCTCGGCCGACCTGACCGGCTCCAACCTCACCAACACCAAGAGCACCCCCGCCTTCCGCGTGGACTTGGCCGGTGACGTGGTCAAGACCGAAGAAGGTCAGATCGGCCGCCACATCAATTACGGTGTGCGCGAATTCGGCATGGCCGCCATCATGAACGGCGTGGCGTTACATGGCGGTTACATCCCCTACGGCGGCACCTTCCTGACTTTCTCTGACTACTCGCGCAACGCCATCCGCATGGCCGCGCTCATGAAGCAACGCGTGGTGCACGTGTTCACCCATGACTCCATCGGTCTGGGCGAAGACGGCCCGACCCACCAGTCGATCGAGCACGCCGCCAGCCTGCGCCTGATCCCCGGTCTGGATGTGTGGCGTCCGGCCGACACGGCTGAAACCACCGTGGCCTGGGCCGTGGCGCTGCAAAACGCGAACCGCCCATCGGCCCTGCTGCTGAGCCGCCAAAACCTGGCTTACTCGCCCAAGAGCGATCTGGGCGACATCAGCCGTGGCGCGTATGTGCTGTCCGAGCCTGCCCATGTCGGCATCAAGAAAACCCACGGCGTGATCATCGCCACCGGCTCTGAAGTGCAACTGGCCCTGGCCGCGCAAAAGTTGCTGGCCGAACGCAAGATCGGTGTACGCGTGGTCTCCATGCCCAGCACCAATGTGTTCGACCGCCAGGACACCGAATACAAGCAAAGCGTGCTGCCTGCAGGCCTGCCCCGCGTGGCGGTCGAGATGGGCTCCACCGACGGCTGGTGGAAATACGGCTGCGCTGCCGTGGTCGGCCTCGACACCTACGGCGAGTCGGCTCCAGCCCCCGTGCTGTTCAAACACTTCGGTTTCACCGCCGAGAACGTGGCCGACACCGTCCACGCTGCGCTGCTCAAGGCCTGAAAAGGCCACTGACCGGCCGGACCCCTTCAGCGCCCACGAGGCGCTGAAGTCACGTCCGGGGATCAGGATCCTGAAAGGGTCCTGGTTTCAAATCCGGTTACGTAACGGTTTAGTAACTTTCTCCTGAGGCATTCACATGACCATCAAGCTTGGCATCAACGGATTCGGTCGCATCGGCCGTTTGGCACTGCGCGCCGCACTCAAGCACGGTTACGACGACATCCAGATCGTCGGCATCAACGACCCCAAGCCAGCCGACTACTTGGCTTACATGCTCAAGTACGACAGCGTGCATGGCCGCTTTGATGGGACAGTGGACTTCACCGACGACACCCTGATCGTCAACGGCAAAAAGATCAAGCTCTCGCACGAGCGCGACGCGCACAACCTGCGTTGGGGCGAGATGGGCGTGCACACCGTGCTCGAATGCACCGGCCACTACCTGACCGAACCCACCAGCCAAATGCACCTGGCCGCAGGTGCCAAAAAGGTCGTGATCTCGGCCCCGTCCAAAGACAGCATCCCCATGTTCGTCTATGGCGTGAACCACAAGAAATACGCTGGCGAAGCCATCGTGTCGAACGCGAGCTGCACCACCAACTGCCTGGCGCCTGTGGTGAAAGTGCTCAACGACAAATGGGGCATCAAGCGCGGCCTGATGACCACCGTGCACGCCGCCACCGCCAGCCAAATGACCGTGGACGGCTCTTCGCGCAAAGACTGGCGCGGCGGCCGTGGCATCCTGGAAAACATCATCCCCAGCAGCACGGGCGCAGCCAAGGCCGTGGGTGTGGTGATCCCCGAGATCAAGGGCAAGATCACCGGCATGGCCTTCCGCGTGCCCACCTCGGACGTGTCGGTGGTGGACTTGACGGTGGAACTGAGCAGCGACGCCAGCTACGCCGAAATCTGCGCCGAAATGAAAGCCCAAAGCGAAGGCGCGCTCAAGGGCGTGCTGGGCTATACCGACGAAAAAGTCGTCTCCACCGACTTCCGTGGCGAGCCCTGCGCCAGCGTGTTCGACGCGACCGCCGGCATTGCGCTTGACAAGAGCTTCGTCAAGATCGTGGCCTGGTACGACAACGAATGGGGCTACGCCAAGCAGTGCCTGGAGATGGTGCGGGTGGTGGCCAAGAAGAAGTGAGCATTCGAGTCCCCGGGGGCTGCGTTGCGCTGCCTCCGCCGGGGCTCAGAGGCGCTTCGCTTTGCCACATCGCCCCAGCAAAGGCAGCACAACGCAGCTGCGAACGCCAAAATCCCTCTTCAAGCGCCTTCGGGCGCTTTTTTCATGCCGGTTACAAAACCAGAACAAACCCACACAAGCACCCAGCATGTAACAAAGTTTCACCTTTTCAAATAAGATGGTTACATTGCAGATGGCTCTGCTGCTGGCAGCCAAGCCCACTGCTGTAACCCCACAAGGAAAGTGAGACTCCACATGACCACCAAGATTGGCATCAACGGATTTGGCCGCATCGGCCGCATGGTGTTCCGCGCAGCGGTGCAGAACTTCAACGACGTCGAGATCGTCGGCATCAACGACTTGCTCGAACCCGAGTACCTGGCCTACATGCTGCAATACGACAGCGTCCATGGCCGCTTCAAGGGCACCGTGGCCGTGGAGGGCAACACCCTGGTGGTCAACGGCAAGAAGATCCGCCTGACGCAAGAGCGTGACCCGGCCAATCTGAAGTGGAACGAAGTCGGCGCTGATGTGGTGATCGAAGCCACGGGGCTGTTCCTGGACAAGGACAGCGCTGGCAAGCACCTGGCTGCGGGTGCCAAGAAGGTGGTGATCTCGGCCCCGTCCAAGGACGACACGCCCATGTTTGTGTACGGCGTGAACCACGACACCTATGCTGGCCAGGCCATCATCAGCAACGCCAGCTGCACCACGAACGCGCTGGCCCCCATCACCAAGGTGCTCAACGACAAGTGGGGCATCAAGCGCGGTCTGATGACCACCGTGCATGCTGCCACCGCTACCCAAAAGACCGTGGACGGACCGAGCAACAAGGACTGGCGCGGCGGTCGCGGCATTCTGGAAAACATCATCCCCAGCAGCACGGGCGCTGCCAAAGCGGTGGGCGTGGTGATCCCTGCGATCAAAGGCAAGCTGACCGGCATGGCGTTCCGCGTGCCCACGTCGGACGTGTCGGTGGTGGACCTGACGGCAGAGCTGGATACCCCTGCCACCTATGCCGAAATCTGCGCCGAGATGAAAGCCCAAAGTGAAGGCGCACTCAAGGGCGTGCTGGGCTACACCACCGACAAAGTGGTCTCGACCGACTTCCGTGGCGAGGTGTGCACCAGCGTGTTCGATGCCGACGCGGGCATTGCCCTCGACAGCACCTTCATCAAGGTGGTGGCCTGGTACGACAACGAGTGGGGTTACTCCAACAAGTGCCTGGAAATGGCACGCGTGGTGGGGCGCTGAGACTGACCTCTGTGGGCAGGCCATGTCGGACCTGAAGGTACCGACCTACAGCGATACAGGTAGGTCGGCGGCTTTAGCCCCGACTTGGCCTTGAAGTCACAGCCAAATGGTGACGCACAGACGGCTGAACTCACACCGCCGCCGTCACCACCACCTCGATCTTCCAATCGGGGTTGGCCAAAGCGGCTTGCACCGTGGCGCGGGGTGGGGTGTGACCGGGCACGACCCAGGTGTCCCACACGCGGTTCATGGCGGCAAAGTCGGCCAGATCGGTGATGAAAATCTGGGCCATCAAAATCCTGGACTTGTCAGTCCCGGCCTTGGCCAGCAAAGCGTCAATGGCCGCCAGCACTTGCCGGGTCTGGCCTTCCATGTCTTGCCCCGGCACTTCGGCAATTTGTCCGGCCAAGTAAACGGTGCCGTTGTGGATGGCGACTTCCGACATGCGTGCGCCGACATCAATGCGTTGAACCATGTTCTCTCCTCAAATGTTGCATGAATAAAAGCGGATCAGCCCTGCACAAAGCGTGTGCGGGCCATGCACCGCGCCGCCGCCAGGTCCCAACCGGCCCAGCCGCAGCTTTTGAAAAACACCGGGCCTGATGGGCGCTGGGTCTGCGCCCAGGCCGGGGTCTGCCGGACCACATCGGCCAGCGTGGGCAGGGCGCTCACGTCCAGGCCCGCTTGCAGCCAATCGCCCGCTTCGTGATCGGCATCGCGGGTGTCCGCCACCAGCGTGCCGGTCTGCGCCAATTGGCGGCAGACCTCGGGCGACCATTCCACCATGCGCGGCGTGAACGCGCCCACAGCGGCGATGAAGGCATCGCTGCGGGGCAGGCCCGTCAGCACCACCTCCTGCGCGGGCGTGGCGCTCACCACCCAGGGGCAATGGGCCAAAGCGGCATTGGGGTCGTCCACCCGCTGCGCCCGCATGCCCAGCGTCTGTGCATGGGCCACCAGGGCATCGGCACTGGCGGCGCTGCGCGAAGCCACCCACACCTCTTGCACGCCCAGACCTTCGTGAAAGGCTTCCAGGTGCGCACGGCCCTGCACCCCTGCGCCCACGATGAGCAGGGGGCCATCGCGGCGTGGAGCCAGTTTCTGCGCGGCCAGCAAAGACACTGCCGCCGTGCGCCGAGCCGTGACGGTGGGGCCGTCCAGCAAAGCGATGCGCTGACCGGTCTGCACATCAAACACCACGATGTCACCCTGGATGGTCGGCCAGCCGCGCTGCGCGTTGCCGGGGATGAAGCTGATGAGCTTGGTGATCGCCACCTGCGCATCGGCTGCAGGCATGACAAACAAACTGCCACCACCTTGCAGCGGCTGCACAATGCGTGGAGGCACCGCCACGCTGGCGTCTTGCAGCAAGGCTTCGATCTCGCGGGCCAAAGCGGCATAGGGCAGGGCCTGGGCGGTCTGTTCGGGGCTCAAAAAAGCAGCAGAGGATGGCATGGGCAGTTGGGTCAAAAAGCTGCACGCAGTTTATGCGCAAGGGCTGGCCCTGCGCGTGCACCCATGCAACTTGTCGCCCACGCGTACCCCCCCAAAGCCATCGCTGGCTAACATGCAGATTGCTTGTTGACGGACACCCCATGCGCCTGACTGTTTCTGCCCCTGTTCAATCCCTGCAAGAGATCCGCCAGATCGAACACACCCCTTTGTCCCAAGACATGCCTTGGGACAGCACCTACGCCATGATCCGCGAGACGGCACTGGCTTGCGCGGACCGGCCTGCGCTCACCATGCTGCACACCGGCCAAGTTGGCGGCCCCTCCACCACCTGGACCTACCGCGATCTGCTGCAAGGCATTCACCAAACGGCCAACTTGCTGTTCCAGCTGGGCCTGCGGTCTACCGATGTGGTGGCCGTCTTGCTGCCCGGTGGGCTGGCCTACCACCTGGCCCTGTGGGGTGGCGAGGCGGCAGGCATTGTGCAGCCGCTCAACCCGCTGCTGAGTGACGACAAGCTGGCGTCTTTGCTGCAAGCCAGCGGTGCGCAAGTGCTCATCGCCCATGGCGTGGACGACGACAGCCAAATGCGCAGCAAAGCGCTGCACCTGCAAAGCCAATGCCCGGCCCTGACAACCATTTTGCTGGTCAACCCCGAGGGCGACCCATTGCCTGCGGACACAGCCTTGCCTGCGGGCGTGCAGGACTTCCATGCCGCACGCGCCGAGCAGGTGAACGACCGGCTGATCAGCGAGCGGGTGTTCCAGCAGCACGACATCGCGGCTTACTTTCACACCGGCGGCACCACCGGTGCGCCCAAGCTGGCCCGCCACAGCCATGGTGCGCAAATTTTCACCGCCTGGGCCAATGCGCAGATGCAGGGCTTTCAGGCCACCGACGTCACCATCAACGGTTACCCCCTGTTCCATGTGGCGGGCGTGCTGCCCGGTGCCTTGTGCTCGCTGGCGGTGGGCATGCACATCCTGATTCCAACGCCCAGCCTGTTTCGCAACCGCGAGGTGATTGCCAACTACTGGCGGCTGGTGGCTCACCACGGCTGCACGCTCATGTCGGGCGTGCCCACGGTGCTGGCCGCACTGGCGGCGGTGCCGCTGGCCGGGGCTGACATTTCGCGGCTGCGTGCCGTGCGCACCGGCGCTGCGCCACTGCCGCCCGAGCTGGCCTTGCGCTTTGCGCAAGCCTTTGGCCTGCAGATCAACGAAAGCCTGGGCATGACCGAGACCGCAGGCCTGAGCACCGTGGCCCCACCGGGCCTGAGTGCGCCGGCCGGTTGCGTGGGCTGGCCACTGCCGCACGCCCGCGTGCGCATCGCGGGCCTGAACAGCGATGGCCAAGCCACCGACCAAACCCTGCGCACTGGCGACAAAGGCATGGTGCTCTACAAGGGCCCGAATTTATTCTCGGGCTATCTGGACGCGGCCGAGACCGCCCGCAGCTTTACACCCGACGGTTGGCTGATCACCGGTGACGTGGGCTTTGTGGACGCGCAAGGCCGCCTGCACCTGACCGGCCGCGCCAAAGACCTGATCATCCGTGGCGGCCACAACATCGACCCCAAAGTGATCGAAGACGCGCTGGGCGCACACCCCGCTGTGGCCCTGTGCGCGGCCGTGGGTGCGCCCGACGCCTATGCGGGCGAGCTGCCAGTGGCTTTTGCCACGCTCAAAGAGGGCGCACAAGTGAGCGAAGACGAGTTGCTCGCCTTCACCGCAGAGCGCGTGGATGAGGGCCCTGCCAAACCCAAGTCCATCACCATCGTCGAGCGCATGCCGGTCACCAACGTGGGCAAGATCTACAAGCCAGAGCTGCGCACCCTGGCCACCGCTGCCGTGGTGCAAGCCCTCATCGACCAAGTCTGCACCCCGCTGAACATCGCGCCCGACATGCGACCCCAGGTTTTGGCGCAAGGCGACTTGCCGGTCAGCGTCACGCTGCCAGCCACATGCGACGTGGCCGTGCAAGACGCACTGCGCACACGCATCGCCGCCCTGCCGGTCAAGGTCGCGTTCACATCGACAGTCTGAGTGACTGCATCTGGGCCAGCCGCCCATCAAGACGCCTTCAAGACGATTTGGCAGCGCGTCGGGCTTTGAGCTGCTCGTGCAGCTGAAGCTGCTGCTTTTCTTGCTGCTGCAAGTGCTCCAGCGTTTTGGCCAGCTCTTTGTCTTGCGCCTTCAACTGGTCCAGCAATTGCAGCTGTGTTTTTTCCTGCGCCTGCAGCTGCTCCTGGATGGCGGGCGTGTCTTTGCCGTGGTCCTTGATCTGCTCACGGCTGCGCTCCACCAGCTTGTCCTGCGCCGCAACCAGCTCGCCCGTGAGTTTGATCAACTTGGCTTGCGTCTTGAGCTGCGAGCGTGTGGCCGCCACAGACTTTTCTTGCGTGCGCACCTGGCCCATGGCGTGGATCGCCTCTTCCTGGCGCTCGATGAACTTCGATGGCCCGGAGCCCAAGCCCGAGCTGGCACCGGTCTCGGTGGCGGCCAATACAGCGCCCAAGGGCCAGGCCATCAGCAATGCCGCGCCAGCGCCCATGATGTGAGTGGTCAAACGTTTCATGAAACATTCCTTGTGTTGTTGAAGACAGCCCTCAGTTTGGCCACCTGACCGGTTCATGACCATCTGTCTTTCGGTGTGTTTGCACTGACCCCAAGGTGTAGCTCTACAGCGCCACAGACCATGTGCCCTAGGGAATCCCCGCTTGCCGCAGGGCTGGCGCTCATTACATTGAAAGCACCACTCAGAGAGGCCCCCATGAACATCCGTGAACTCGCCACCGGTCTGCAATTTCCAGAAGGGCCCATCGCCATGGACGATGGCTCGGTGCTCTTGGTCGAGATTGCACGTGGCACGCTCACCCGCGTGAGGCCCGATGGGCGTGTGCAGGTGGTGGCCGATTTGGGCGCGGGCCCCAACGGCGCAGCCATCGGGCCCGATGGCGCGGTCTACATCTGCAACAACGGCGGTTTTGAATGGACCCGCGACCCCGGCAACTGTTTGCGCCCCATCGGCCAGGCGCACGACTACTCCGGTGGACGCATCGAGCGCGTGAACCTCAACACCGGAAAATTTGAGCGCCTGTATGAACAGGTGGACGGCATCGGCCTGCGCGGCCCCAACGACCTGGTATTTGACGCGCATGGCGGCTTTTATTTCACCGACCTGGGCAAGGTGCGCCACCACGAGATGGACCGGGGCGGCCTGTTTTATGCGCAGCCCAACGGCTCAGGCGTACACGCCGTGGCCCGGCCCGTGATGACGCCCAACGGCATTGCACTCTCGCCCGATGGCCAAACGCTTTACTACGCCGAGACCGAAGGTGCACGCGTGTGGGCCTTCGACATCACCGCTCCCGGCCAGGTGCGTAAAGACCCCTGGCCATCGCCGCAGGGCGCACGCATGGTGACGGCATCACCCGGCGGGCACTACCAACGCTTTGACTCCATGGCCGTCGACGCCCAAGGCAACATCTGCGTAGCCACCTTGCTGCACGGCGGCATCTCCATCGTCAGCCCGGACGGCCAAACCGTGCAACACATCCCCCTGCCCGACCTCTACACCACCAACATCTGCTTTGGCGGCCCCGGCAACCGCACCGCCTACATCACCCTGTCTGGGACAGGGCGCTTGATCGCGGTGGACGACTGGCCGGTGGCGGGGCTGGGGTTGAATTTCAATGCGTGAGTTGCCTGTGAGCGGATAAGGCACCTCGTTAAACGCCTTAGAGCCAAACCCTCGCCGAACGAGTTCAGCTCCTACAGGGGGAGTTCTGTAGGAGCCTCAGACACCCGGAGGCTGAGCTGCGCTCAGCTCAGGTGCTTGCCGATGATGCCGGCCAGCTCGAACATGGTGGCCTGGTCTTTGCCGAAGACGGCTTGCAGTTTGCCGTCGGCTTTGATGGAGCGTTTGTCTGCCGGGTCTTGCAGGCCGTTGGCTTTGATGTAGTCCCAGATTTTTTTGACCACTTCTGTGCGGGCGTAGGTGCCGTCACCGATCACGGCGGCCAAGGCGGTGCTGGGCTTCAAGGTGCCGACAGCGGCTTTGCGCGGTGCTTTGGGCGCGGCGGTCTTGGCGGCCTTTTTGGCAGCGGGGGTTTTGGCGGCGGCTTTCTTCACCGCCACTTTGCCAAACGGGGTTTTGGTCGCTGTTTTGCGGGGCGGGTATTTCTTGCCGCCCTCGCGCTGCTCAAACTCGAAGCTGACTTTGCCTTCTTCGGGGTTCCAGGCCAGCATGGCCTTGAAGCTGCGGCGTGTGCGGTTGCTGACGAACTTGTCGAGCAGGTCGGTCTTGCCGGTGCTCAGCAGTTTGCTGAATTGCTCGCGCTCGATGGGCTGCTGCAAGATGATCTGGCCGCTCTTGAAGTCGCAGCTGGGCGTGGGTTGCTCGTTGGTGGGCACGGCTTTGCTGCACACGTAGTTGCTGCCGTGCTCGTGCACAGCGCTGCCGCACTTGGGGCAGGCGCCCAGCGATGCATCGGTGAACTCGACGATCTCGCCGGTGTCTTCGTTTTTCTTGTCGTCACCGAAGTCGAATTCGAGCTTCCAGTTCTTTTCTTCTTCGTTGTATTTGAGCGCCATCTCGGCCACAAAAGGCCAGCCAGCCTTGGAGCGGAAGCCGTCCAGCGGGCCGATCTTTTTGTCGCGCATGAACTGCTCGACTTCGGCTGGCTCAAAGGTGCGGCCTGCAGGCGACTTGCCAAACGAGAAACCGCAACCTTCGGTCGCACCCTGTGCGCCAGTGCAGGTGTAACGGCGGTAGTTTTCTTTGACCACGCCGCCGCAGTTGGGGCAGGGCGTGCTGAGGGTGGCGTAGTCGCCGGGCACGGTGTCGCGGTCGTACTCTTTGGCTTTTTTGACGATGTGCTCGGTCATGGCCGCGATCTCGGCCATGAATTGGCCACGGCTCAATTTGCCTTGCTCCATCTGGGCCAGCTTGTATTCCCACTCGCCGGTCAGCTCGGGCTTGGACAGTTCCTCCACGCCCAGGCCGCGCAAGAGCGTCATCAGCTGGAAGGCCTTGGCCGTCGGGATCATCTCGCGGCCTTCGCGCAGCATGTACTTTTCGTTGATCAGGCCTTCGATGATGGCCGCGCGGGTGGCTGGTGTGCCCAAGCCTTTTTCCTGCATGGCTTCGCGCAGCTCGTCGTCGTCGACCATCTTGCCTGCGCCTTCCATGGCACCCAGCAAGGTGGCCTCTGAATAGCGTGCCGGTGGGCGGGTCTTGAGGCCCTTGGCTTCGACCGACTCGACACCGACCTGCTCGCCCGGCTGCACCGGCACCAGGTTCTGGCCCTTGTCGCCGTCTTTGGCGTCTTCCACTTCGTTGGCCGCTTCTTTGCCATAGATGGCCAACCAACCGGGTTTGACCAGGACTTTGCCCACGGTCTTGAAGCTGTGGCCTGCGGCCACGCTGATGCGGGTGGTCACCTGGTATTCGGCGCTGGGGAAGAACACCGCCATGAAGCGGCGCACCACCAGGTCATAGAGCTTTTGCTCGGCCTCAGACAAGCCGCTGGGCGCTTGCAGCGTGGGGATGATGGCGAAGTGATCCGACACTTTTTTGTTGTCGAACACGCGCGGGATCTTGCGCACGTAGTTGTTGTTGAGGGCCGTGAGCGCGTGCGGGGCCAGGTGGCGCATGCCGCTGTCGGCCAGCATTTCAAAGGTCTGCTTGGCTACGGGCACGTAGTCTTCAGGCAGGTGGCGCGAATCGGTACGCGGGTAGGTCAGGGCCTTATGGCGTTCGTACAGGCTTTGCGCCAGCGCCAGCGTGGTCTTGGCCGAGAAGCCAAATTTACCGTTGGCCTCGCGCTGCAAACTGGTCAGGTCAAACAAGCCGGGGCTGGCTTGTGTGGTGGGGGTGGCCTCTTCGGTGACCGATGCGGTCTTGCCGCGCACCGCATCCACAATGGCCTGCGCCTCGGCAGCGGTCCATTTGCGGTCGGCTTTTTTTTCGGCGTCTTCTTCTTTGCGCCACTTGGGGTCAAACCACTTGCCGGGGTAGGTGCCTGCGGCGGCAGCGAACTCGGCGTGGATTTCCCAGTAATCACGGCTCACGAACTTGCGGATTTGCTCCTCGCGCTCGACCACCACGGCCAGTGTGGGGGTTTGCACCCGGCCCACGGTGGTCAAGAAGAAGCCACCGTCGCGCGAGTTGAAGGCGGTCATGGCACGCGTGCCGTTGATGCCCACCAGCCAGTCGGCTTCAGAGCGGCTGCGGGCGGCGTCGGCCAGGCCCTGCATTTGTTGTTCGCTGCGCAGGCTGTCAAAGCCGTCGCGGATGGCTTGTGGCGTCATGGACTGCAGCCACAGGCGCTTGACGGGCTTGTTCAGCGGTTTGGCACCGCCTGCGTACTGCTCGATCAATCGGAAGATCAGCTCCCCTTCGCGGCCCGCGTCACAGGCGTTGATGAGGGCGCTCACGTCCTTGCGCTTGGCCTGCTTGACCACGGCACTCAGGCGGCTCTTGGTCTTGTCCACGGGCTTCAAGTCAAAGTGCGGCGGAATGACGGGCAAGTTGGCAAAGCTCCATTTGCCGCGCTTCACGTCGTACTGCTCGGGAGCCTGGATCTCGACCAGGTGGCCCACCGCGCTCGTCACCACATAGCTGTCGCTCTCGAAATGGTCATCGTGTTTCTCGAACTTGCCCGCCACAGGGGTCAGGGCCCGAACGATGTCTTGAGCCACCGAAGGCTTCTCTGCAATCACCAAAGTTTTCATGTCTATACAATCCCGTTGTCTCGCGTGCGCACGCGCTCGCACACATGCACGCCTGGGCGCGCTCACGCGCACGCCCACATGAATTCACCATAACAAATTTTTGAACGCCGTGGCCAAAACTCCTGTTTCTCCTTCCGGTTCGTCATCCAACCGACGCATCCAGGTCCGCCGCTCCGGTGTGCATGGCAAAGGCGTGTTTGCCCTGCAAGACATTGCCGAAGGCGAGACACTGATTGAATACGTGGGCGAGGTCATCAGCTGGGACGAGGCGCAAGACCGCCACCCCCACGACCCCAATGACCCGAACCACACCTTCTACTTCCATGTGAACGAAGACAAGGTGATCGACGCACTGCACGGCGGCAACTCCTCGCGCTGGATCAACCACAGCTGCGACCCCAACTGCGAAGCCGACGAACAAAACGAACGCATCTTCATCAAGGCCTTGCGTAACATTAAAGCCGGTGAAGAGCTGAACTACGACTACGGCCTGATCATCGACGAGCCCTACACCAAGAAGCTCTTGGCCGAGTACCCCTGCTGGTGCGGTGCCAAGAACTGCCGGGGCACGCTGCTGTCGCCCAAAGACCGCGAAGACACACCCAAGATCCCCAGCCAGAAAAAGGCCAAGGGCAAAGCGAAATCCAAAGCGGACACCCAGCCCAAGGTGAAAGCCGAAGCCCCCAAAAAGGCCAAGGCAAACACCAAGGCTGACAGCAAAGACAAGAAGTCAGCCGACAAGGCCAAAAAGGTCAGCAAGAAGACCCACAAAAAGGGCTGAGCGCCATGCCCACGGCTTGGCCCGCTGAAGCCATCTGGGAACAGGTCTATCCCTGGCTGCCCAGCTTCACCGTCGAGATCCTGCCCGAGGTGGACTCGACCAACACCGAACTCATGCGCCGCGCACGGGCGGGCCAGACCGAGCCCACACTGCTGGTGGCCGAGCGCCAGACCGCAGGCCGTGGCCGCATGGGCCGCGTCTGGCAAAGCCAGCCCGGCGACTCGCTGACGTTTTCGCTCAGCCTGCCGATCGCGCCCAAAGATTGGTCCGGCCTGTCGCTGGCTGTGGGCTTGAGCCTGGCCGAGAGCCTGCACCCGCAGGTGGGCCTGAAGTGGCCCAACGATTTGTGGGTGCAAGAGCGCAAGCTGGGCGGCATTTTGGTGGAGGCCGCCAGCATGGGCGGGCGCAGCCAGGTGGTGATCGGCGTGGGCCTGAACATCCGCCCCCGTCCTGCCGAGGGCCTGAACACCCCGCCTGCGGCCTTGACCGAGTGGTTGCCTGACATCAGCGCCCCATCGGCATTGGCCTTGGTGGCGGCACCCTTGATTCAAACTGTTTTGGCATTTGAGCAAAGCGGCTTTGCGCCTTTGCAACAACGCTTTGAAGCACGCGATGTGCTCAAGGGTCGGCGCGTGCACACCAGCGATGGCGCGCAAGGCACATCGCTGGGGGTGAGCGCCCACGGTGCGCTACGATTGCAAACTGATGCGGGCGTGCTGGACATCCACAGCTCCGAAGTCAGTGTCAGGCCTTTTGCCGAGGACAAACCATGAAGATGCGTTGGTGGATTGGAATATTGCTGCTGCTCAATGTGATCGCACTGGCCTGGCAATGGGATGCCTTCGCACGCTGGGGCTGGGGCCCCAATGTGCAACGCGAGCCCGAGCGTCTGCAGCAGCAGATCAAGCCCGAAGCACTGCAAGTGACCGTGCCCGGGCAAGAGGCTTCTGCGCCTGCTGTGCCAGCTTCTGAAGCGGTGGCCCCTGCCAGCCAAGCTGCTGCGTCTGAGGCAACGCCAGCCACTGCTGCACCGGCCGTGGCCACCCCCGCCAGTGCCGCGCCAGGTCAAGCTGCATCTGCCCCAGCCAGCATCACGCCCACGACCACCCCGGCCAAGGTACCTGCCGCTGCGGCACCGTCCAAGCCCGCTTCCCCATAATCCCCTGTCGGAGATCTTCACATGAGTCTGAAACTGTATTTCGCCCCTGGTGCCTGTTCTTTTGTGCCCCACGTGCTGCTCGAGATGAGTGGTACCGAGTTCGAGCCCAGCATGGTCAAGCTGCACAAGGGCGAGCAAAACAGCGACGAGTACAAGGCCATCAACCCACGCGGCCAAGTGCCCGTGCTGGTGAACAACGGCCAGGTCATCACCCAGATCGTGGCCATTGCGCTGCACCTTGACCAGATTTTTCCGCAGGCGGGCTTTTTGCCTACCGAGCCTGTGGCACGCGCCCAAGCCATCTCCACCTTGGCCTGGATGAACAACACGGTGCACCCGACCTTCACCCACATCTTCATGCCGCAAAAGTTCTCGGACTTGCCCGAAGTGCAGGCGGCGCTCAAGCCCTACAACACGCAACTGTTCCGCCAGCAATTGGGCGAGTTGCAAGCGCTGGTACAAGCCGCTGCAGCCAAGGGCCAGGCTTGGCTCAGCGGTGCGCAGTTTGGCGTGCTCGACGCCTACAGCCTGACCCTGACCCGCTGGGGCACGATTGCCGGCATCACGCCCGAAGAGCACCCCGATCTGTGGGCCTTTGTGCAAAAGGTCGCCGCCGTGCCCGCCGTGGCCCGCGTGATGGAACGCGAACGCCTTCAGCTGAACATGGGCAAACCGGCCTGATCAGGCCGGTGGGGCAAAGCGCAGCGTGAAGCACGCGCCAGGCGGCGTCTGGTGCTCGAAGGTGGCATCGATGCTGACCGTGGCACCGTGCTGCTGGGCGATCTCTTTGACGATGGGCAGGCCCAGGCCTGAGCCGTCGACGTTGGTGCCCAAGGCCCTGTAAAACGGCTGAAACACCAGATCGCGCTCGGCCACGGGGATGCCCGGGCCGTTGTCTTCGACCTGCATGACCAGCGCTTTGCTGTAGGGGTCCACCAGCACGCGCACCGTGATCACGCCCGGCCGCTCGGGTGTAGAGGGCGTGTAGTGGATCGCGTTTTCCACGAGGTTGCGCACCATTTCCTTGAGTAAGATCGGGTTGCCCATGACCTTGACACCGGGGGTGTCCGCGTCCACGCCTTCGTAACCCAGGTCCAGGCCCTTGTCCATGGCCCGGGGCAAGCAGTCTTGCAACACATCGCTGACCAGACGCACCATGTCACAGGCTTGCTGCGGCACGCTGCTGGCACCACCGCCTTCTGCGCGGGCCAACGACAAGAGCTGGTTCACGGTGTGCGTGGCCTGCACGCTGGCGCGGCCAATTTGCTGGAGTGATTTTTTGAGGTCTTCTTCGCTAGAGCCCGAACGCTGCGCCAAGTCGGCCTGCATGCGCAGGCCTGCCAACGGCGTTTTGAGCTGGTGCGCGGCATCGGCCAAAAAGCGTTTTTGCGTGACGATGGAGTCTTTCAGGCGGTCCAGCAGGTCGTTCACCGACAGCACCAAGGGCGCGACTTCCATGGGCACGGCCTTGTCGTCGAGAGGGCTCAGGTCGTCGGGCTTGCGGGCACGGATGCGCTCTTCGAGCTCGGACAAGGGCTTGATGCCGCGCACCAGCGCCAGCCACACCAGCAGCACCGCCAAGGGCAACAAGGCGAACTGGGGCAGCATCACGCCCTTGATGATCTCGGCGGCCAACACAGAGCGTTTTTCGCGGGTCTCGGCCACTTGCACCAAGGCGGGCCGTTTGCCATCGGCGTCCAGCCGGATCCAGGTGTAGGCCACGCGCACTTCGAGGCCGCGCATTTCGTCGTCGCGGATGTGCACTTCGTAGCTGCTGCCTTTGTCCTCATCGGCGGGCGGCGCAGGCAAGTCGCGGTCGCCACTCAGGTGTTCGTTGTTGGCACCGCGCACCTGGTAATAAACCAGGTCGGTTTCATCGGCCCGCAGCAACTCGCTGGCGGGCTGGGGCAGGCTGAATTGGACTTTTTTGTCGGGCCCGAGCTTGACCTGTTGCGCCAGCGCCTGCACGTTGTAGACCATGGCGCGGTCAAAGGGTTTGTTGGCCAGGCCCTGCGCCACCAGCCAGGTCAGCGCCAGACTGATGGGCCACAGCAGCAGCAGCGGGGTCAGCATCCAGTCGAGGATTTCCCCGAACAGCGAGCGCTGTTCACGTTTGAAAAACTTGACGCTCCAGCCCTTGGATTTCATCGCTTCGACTTCACCGCGTGGTGGCGCTCAGGCCAAGCCGTGTGCAGGCACACTCAGCCCGGGATTTTTTCGAGGCAGTAGCCCAGGCCACGCACGGTGGCGATGCGGATCGGGCCTTTTTCGATTTTCTTGCGCAGACGGTGGATGTACACCTCGATCGCGTTGTTGCTGACCTCTTCGCCCCACTCGCACAGGCGCTCGACCAATTGGTCTTTGCTCACCAGGCGACCAGCGCGTTGCAGCAGAACTTCGAGCAAGCCCAGTTCGCGGGCGGACAACTCGACCATCTTGCCGTCGATGGTGGCCACGCGACCGGACTGGTCATAGATCAGCGGGCCGTGTTTGATTTGCGAAGTGGCACCGCCCATGCCGCGGCGCGTCAAGGCACGCACACGGGCTTCAAGTTCTTGCAGGCTGAAAGGCTTGGCCATGTAGTCGTCCGCGCCGTAGTCCAGGCCTTTGACGCGTTCTTCCACGCTGTCTGCGGCCGTGAGGATGAGAACGGGCAAGACCGAGCCTCTGGAACGCAGGCGCTTGAGCACTTCCAGACCGTGCATGCGGGGCAAGCCCAGGTCCAAGATCAACAAATCGAATTCGTTGTTGGTCATGAGGGCCGCATCGGCCTCGCTGCCACTGGCCACGTGGTCCACTGCCGCGCCCGCATTGCGCAAGGTGCGCAACAAACCGTCAGCAAGCACCTGATCGTCTTCGGCAATGAGAATTCGCATGGCTGTCTCCTGTAGTAGGGCGTCCCGGCTAAGGGTGTATATCGGGCTCTGAGCTTGATTTTAGTGTCAGCGCACCGGCTATTGCGCCATTCAATGTGCGTAGGCCTCCAAGCCCAACGCCACCACCGTGGCCACATCGTGACCCACCGCGTCCTTGAACTCGGCTTCGGCCTGTGCGACCGCGTCCTTGAAGGCCTGCAACCAGGCCAGTCCATCGGCCGTGAACACCACGCGCTTGGCGCGGGCGTCTTGCAAGTCGGCCTGTCTTTGCACCAGCCCCCAGGCCGTGCATTGGTCGACCAAATCGCCCATGGCTTGCTTGCTCATGCCTGCGGCCAGCGCCAGATCGGTCAAGCGCGAGCCTTCCAAGGCCAAGTGGCGCGTGATGTGCACATGCGCAGCCGTGATCTGGTCGCGCGAGGCCAAGTTGGCCAGCGCCAAGGGCACGCCCTCGTTGTGCGCCATCAGGTGCAAGACCCGCTCATCAAAGCGCCGCATGGCGTGACCGAGCAAGCGACCCAAATGGGTTTGACGCCAGCGGTCGTCCATCGCTTTGGAGGGGGGGTCTGTGAGGGTGACAAGCGGTGCATCGGTCATGCCGCAAATGATAAGGCAAACTGACTAAAAATACCGTTTACTCGTTTGTACAGTTCGTTTACAGTACTGTTCACGCATCCAGTAAAGCACTCGCTTTCAAGGGAGCGGATGCCCCAACCCATTGATATTCAAGGAGATTTCCATGAGCGAAGTGAACACCGAAAAAGCCAAAGCCCTGCAAGCCGCACTGGCCCAGATCGAAAAGCAGTTTGGCAAAGGCACCATCATGCGCCTGGGTGAAGGCGAAGTGATCGAGGACATCCAGGTCGTCTCCACCGGCTCGCTCGGTCTGGACATCGCCTTGGGCGTCGGTGGTCTGCCCCGTGGCCGCGTGATCGAGATCTACGGCCCTGAATCGTCCGGTAAAACCACCCTGACCTTGCAAGTCATCTCCGAAATGCAACGCTTGGGCGGCACCTGCGCCTTTGTGGACGCCGAGCACGCTTTGGACGTGCAGTACGCCCAAAACCTGGGTGTGAACCTGCAGGACCTGCTGATCAGCCAGCCCGACACCGGCGAACAAGCCTTGGAAATTGTGGACAGCCTGGTGCGCTCTGGCGCGGTGGATCTGGTCGTGGTCGACTCGGTCGCCGCCTTGACCCCCAAGGCCGAAATCGAAGGCGACATGGGCGACAGCCTGCCCGGCCTGCAAGCCCGTTTGATGAGTCAAGCCCTGCGCAAGCTGACCGCCACCATCAAGAAGACCAACTGCACCGTCATCTTCATCAACCAAATCCGCATGAAGATCGGCGTCATGTTCGGCAGCCCCGAAACCACCACCGGCGGCAACGCGCTCAAGTTCTACGCCTCGGTGCGCCTCGATATCCGCCGCACCGGCACCATCAAGAAAGGTGACGACGCGATCGGCAACGAGACCAAGGTCAAAGTGGTCAAGAACAAAGTCGCGCCACCCTTCAAGACGGCCGAGTTCGACATCCTGTTTGGCGAGGGCATCAGCCGCGAAGGCGAAGTGATCGACATGGGCGTGGAAGCCAAGATCATCGAGAAATCCGGTGCTTGGTACGCCTACCAAGGCGAAAAAATCGGCCAAGGCCGTGACAACGCCCGTGAATTCCTTCGCGAGAACCCCGACCTGGCTTTCGAGATCGAAAACAAGGTGCGCGATTCGCTGGGCATTCCTTTGCTGGCAGGTGCTGCCGGTGAAGCCACCGCGGCACCTACCAAGGCAGCCAAAGCCGCCAAAGGGGCCAATGAGCCCCAAGACAGCGCCGCTTGACCCCAGGCTCCGGCATGAGCGACGAACAGCGTCAACCCGGACCCCGCAGGGGTTTGGGGTTTCAACCCTCCCTCAAAGGCCGCGCCCTGCGGCTTTTGAGCCAGCGTGAGCATTCACGGGCGGAGCTGGAACGCAAGCTGGCCCCGCACGAAGAGGTGCCGGGCGAGCTGACCAAAGCGCTGGACGAGCTGCAGGCGCGGGACTTCATCAACGATGGCCGCACCATTGAATCGGTCGTTCATCGACGTGCCGGCAAGCTCGGCAATGGCCGCATCCAACAAGAGTTGACGGCCAAAGGCCTGTCTGGCGAGGCCGTGGCCGAAGCCATGGCGGGTTTGCGAGAGACCGAGCTGAGCCGAGCCACAGAGGTTTGGCGCAAGAAATTCGGGCAGCCCCCCGAAGACGCCGCCCAAAAAGCCAAACAAATGCGTTTTTTGCTCACCCGCGGCTTTGGTGCCGAGGTGGTACGCCGGGTCATCAAGGGCGACGACCTGTAGGCGTCAGCTCACAACCCCAGCATCAACTGGATGTTTTGCACTGCGGCACCGCTGGCGCCTTTGCCCAGGTTGTCCAGACGAGCGATCAGCACCGCGTGACGGGCTTCTTCGTTGGCGAACACGCGCAGCTCCAGCTTGTTGGTGTCGTTCAAGGCCAGGGCGTCCAACTTACCGCTGTCGGTGGCTGGCTCCACGCTGACCCAACCGCCAGCCGCCTGGCTGGGGGCGTAATGGGCCCGCAGGGCTTCGTGCAGATCCGCCGCCTTGGGCTGGCCGGGCAGGGCGTCCAGGTGCAAAGGCAGCTGCACCAGCATGCCTTGGCGGAAATTGCCCACCGCAGGCACGAACAAAGGCCGGCAAGTCAGGCCCGTGAAGCGCATGATTTCCGGAATGTGCTTATGCTTGAGACCCAAGGCATAGGCTTCGTACAAAGGCGCTTTGCCCGCTTCATAGTCTTCGATCATGGTGCGGCCACCGCCCGAATAACCGCTGACCGAGGGCAGGCAGACCGGGTAGTTGGCTGGCACCAAGCCGGCATCGACCAAAGGACGCAACAGGGCAATGGCCCCTGTGGCGTAGCAACCGGGGTTGGCCACACGGCTGGCGGCGATCACGGCTTCGCGCTGGCCAGCGGCCAACTCGGGGAAGCCATACACCCATTCCGGGTTGCAGCGGTGCGCGGTCGATGCATCCACGATGCGGGGCTTTTTGCCGGGCAAGCTGTCGATCATGGCGACCGACTCGATGGCGGCATCGTCGTGCAAGCACAGCACCACCAAGTCGGCTTCGGCCATCAATTCGCGCTTGGCTTGCGGGTCCTTGCGGCGGGCCGGATCGATGCTCAGAACTTGCACTTGCGGCATGAGCGCCAGACGCTCGCGGATCTGCAAACCGGTGGTGCCCGCTTCGCCGTCGATGAAAATTTTGGCCATTTGTGTGAACTTCCTCATGAAAGCAAGCCCGCTGCGTCATGTCGATGTAAGACGCGGGGCTCAGTATTGGTGCGTTGCAGCATGATACAGTCGCAGGCTGCAGTGTCCAGAGCCTGCTGGCGGGTGAATCACCCCAGCGGGCCGGTCAATCAACTACCCACTGAGAGAAGACCTCATGAAGATTCACGAGTACCAAGGCAAGGAAATCTTGCGTCAATTCGGCGTGCCAGTGCCCCGCGGCATTCCAGCATTCACCGTTCAAGAGGCGGTTGAAGCCGCTCAAAAGCTCGGCGGCCCAGTGTGGGTGGTCAAGGCCCAAATCCACGCCGGTGGCCGTGGCAAGGGCGGCGGCGTCAAAGTGGCCAAAACCATTGACGACGTGAAACGCCTGGCTGGCGAGATCCTGGGCATGCAGCTCAAGACACACCAGACTGGCCCCGAAGGTCAAAAAGTCCGACGCCTCTACATCGAAGACGGCGCTGACATCAACAAAGAATATTACGTGTCCGTGGTCACCGACCGCGCCACCCAAAAGATCGCTTTCATCGCTTCGAGCGAAGGCGGCATGGACATCGAGGAAGTGGCTCACTCCACCCCCGAGAAGATCATCACCGAGTTCATCGATCCCCTGACCGGTCTGGGCGATGCCCAAGCCAAGAAGATCGCTGACGCCATCGGCATGCCTGCTGACTCCACCGCTCAAGCTGTGGACATCTTCAAGAAGCTGTACCAGTGCTACATGGAAACCGACGCTTCGTTGGTGGAAATCAACCCGCTGAACCGCGACAGCAAAGGCAACGTCATGGCCCTGGACGCGAAGTTCAACTTCGACTCCAACGCCCTGTTCCGTCACCCCGAAATCGTGGCTTACCGCGATCTGGACGAAGAAGATCCTGCTGAAGTGGAAGCTTCCAAGTTCGACTTGGCCTACATCTCCTTGGACGGCAACATCGGTTGCTTGGTCAACGGTGCTGGCTTGGCCATGGCCACCATGGACACCATCAAGTTGTTTGGCGGCGAGCCTGCCAACTTCCTGGACGTGGGCGGCGGCGCAACTGCCGAAAAGGTCACTGAAGCCTTCAAGATCATGCTGGCCAACAAGAATGTCAAAGGCATTCTGGTCAACATCTTCGGCGGCATCATGAAGTGCGACACCATCGCCACCGGCGTGATCACCGCTTGCAAGGCCGTGAACCTGTCCGTGCCTTTGGTCGTGCGCATGAAGGGCACCAACGACGAGCTGGGCAAGAAGATGCTGGCCGAATCCGGTCTGCCGATCATCTCTGCCGACACCATGGCCGAAGCCGCGACAGCCATCGTCGCAGCCGTTAAGTAATGACTTTGCAGGACGGTGCTGAATGCGCCGTCCGCATCTGATTAGGAATCCCAAATGTCGATCTACATCAACAAAGACACCAAAGTCATCACCCAAGGCATCACCGGCAAGACCGGTCAGTTCCACACTGAGAAGTGCCAGGAATACGCGAACGGCAAGAACTGCTTCGTCGCGGGTGTGAACCCCAAGAAGGCTGGCGAGTCCATCTTCAACATCCCCATCTACGCCTCCGTCAAGGAAGCCGCCACGCAAACTGGCGCGACCGTGTCGGTGATCTACGTGCCTCCAGCAGGCGCAGCAGCAGCCATCTGGGAAGCCGTTGAAGCCGACCTGGACCTGGCGATTTGCATCACCGAAGGCATTCCAGTGCGTGACATGCTCGAAGTGCGCAACAAGATGAAGGCCAAGGAAGCTGCTGGCGGCAAGAAAACCTTGCTGCTGGGCCCCAACTGCCCTGGCTTGATCACACCTGACGAAATCAAGATCGGCATCATGCCCGGTCACATCCACCGCAAAGGCCGCATTGGCGTGGTGTCCCGTTCGGGCACTTTGACCTATGAAGCTGTGGCGATGTTGACCGAAGTCGGCCTGGGCCAGTCCAGCGCCGTCGGTATCGGTGGCGACCCGATCAACGGTTTGAAGCACATCGACGTGATGAAGGCTTTCAACGACGATCCAGACACCGACGCCGTCATCATGATCGGTGAAATCGGCGGTCCTGACGAAGCCGAAGCCGCTCAGTGGTGCAAGGCCAACATGAAGAAGCCTGTTGTGGGTTTCATCGCCGGTGTGACTGCCCCTCCCGGCAAGCGCATGGGCCACGCAGGCGCCTTGATCTCTGGCGGTGCCGACACGGCCGATGCCAAGCTGGCCATCATGGAAGAGTGCGGCTTCATCGTCACACGCAACCCCTCTGAATTGGGCAAACTGCTCAAGGCTCAGTTGAAGTAATCCCATAAGGGCAATTACGCACGACCTTGCTGGCGCAGCCCGTTAAACTCGGGCACCTGCAACTCAAAGCGCTGTCAACGCAGGTTGTCAGCGCTTTGTCTTTTATACCTACGGAGAACAACATGGACATGCTGCAAAACGCAGACTTCTGGATCGGTCTGATCAAGATCATCTGGATCAACATCATTTTGTCGGGCGACAACGCCGTCGTGATCGCTTTGGCAGCCCGCGGCCTGCCTGCTGAGCAACAGAAAAAAGCCATCATGTTTGGCTCTGGCGCTGCTGTGGTTTTGCGGATTGCACTGACCGTGGTCGCAGCAAAACTCCTGGCTTTGTCGTTCTTGCAAATCGTCGGTGGCCTCTTGTTGCTGTGGATCGGCACACAACTGCTGCACGGCGAAGATGAAGAAGAAGGTGAAGGCAAGGAGCACTCCGGCCTGATGACCGCCATCCGCACCATCCTGATTGCCGACCTGGTGATGAGCCTGGACAACGTGATCGCCGTGGCCGCCGCTGCCAAGGGCAGCATGACACTGCTGGTGCTGGGCTTGGCTATCAGCATCCCCTTGGTGATCTTTGGCAGCCAGTTGATGATCAAATTGATGGACCGTTTCCCCATCATCATCACTTTGGGTGCGGCCTTGATCGGCTGGGTGGGTGGTGAAACCATCGTCAGCGACGTGGCCCTGAAGTCCTTTGTCGAAGCCAACAGCTGGCTGCATGTGGTCGGTCCCGCATTGGGCGCTGCAGTGGTGCTGGCCATCGGCAAACTGGGCGGCAAAGCCAAGGCCGAATGAGGCCAAATGGGTGGAGTTTCGGTGGCGATTCATTTACCATCGAACTCCATTCAACAGGGAGGCATGCCATGAAAAACAGGCAACACGGTTTGACATTGATCGAGCTGATGATCGTGATCGCGGTCATCGGCATCTTGGGCGCACTGGCCTTGCCGGCCTATCAGGACTACACCATCCGCGCCAAAGTGTCTGAAATGCTGCTGGCGGCCAACGGTTGCAAAACCGCTGTGAACGAGGCGGTCAGTTCCTCTTCTGACGCCGATGTATCCAAGACACTGCCCAAAGCCTGCGACAGCCAGACCAGCAAATACGTCACCAGCATCGCCGTCGATGGCAATGGTGTGATCACCGTAGTGGGCAACCACGAAGCCTTGCGCGGGACCACCAGCAGCTCGGCCAATGCCATTGCCTTGACCCCTTTGCAAACTGGCGACACCGCCGTGGTCGGCACGACCGATGGCGGCAAAACCATCGCGGGTTGGCGCTGCGGCCCGGCCACCAGCAATGGCTTGCCGGTCAAATATTTGCCCGCTTCATGCAAGGCCTCCTGACTATTCCCTCTCGTATCAACGCCCTGCCCCAAGCAGGGCGTTTTTCATGGCGCACTTGTGAATCTGTTTGATCGTTCTATCCCTGCGAAAACTGGCCAAGCCTGGTGCCTGAGCTTCTTGCTGGTCTTGCCCTGGCTTGAGCCCTGGGCACCTTCGCCTCTGGCCAATGTGGTGCCACTGCTGATCAGCTGGGGATGCGTGGGCCTTTTGATGGTGTCGGGCTGGACGCTCGGGCCCGTGGACATGGCCCGGGCCTGGGCCATCGCGGCCGTGCTCAGCAGCGTGATCGGCCTGCTGCAGTACTTCGGTCATGCCGATGCCTTGGGACCTCTGGCCCACGTGCCCGAATACTTGGGCGAGGCCAGGGGCAATTTACGCCAGCGCAACCAACTGGCCACGCTGACGTCCATGGGTGTTGTGGCCATTGTCTACTGGGTGCGCATGGGCTTGCCGCGCCTGCAGGCCATCGGAATGCTGGCCCTGGTGGCCATGGGCAATGCCGCCACCCATTCACGCACCGGCTTGCTGCAGATGCTGCTGGTGACAGGTCTGCTGCTCTGGTGGTCCTGGCGGGACAAGACACAGACACAGCGCTTGTCTTGGCAGTTGGCCCTGTGGGCCTTGGGCGTTTATGTTCTGGCCACTTGGGCGCTGCCTCAAATCCTGTCCCTGAGCTCAGGGCAAGACAGCGTCAGCGTCTTGACGCGTCTCTCTAATGATGACGGCTGCGGTAGTCGCAAAGTGCTGTGGCGCAATGTGCTGGAACTCATCGCGCAAAAGCCTTGGTGGGGCTGGGGCTGGGACGAACTCAAATACGCACATTACAGCGCCAGCTATTCGGGTGAACGCTTTTGCGACATCCTGGGCAATGCCCACAACGGCCCTTTGCAACTGGCCTTCGCTCTGGGCATTCCCTTGGCAGTGCTGGTCACGCTCGGTCTGCTGGTGCTCACCTTGCGCATGCGCCCCTGGCAATCGCGCGACACACCTGCGCAATTGGCCTGGGGCGTGTTGGCCGTGGTTGGCTTGCACAGCCTGCTGGAGTTTCCGCTTTGGTATGGTCCGTTTCAGGTGGCGGTCTTGCTGTGCGCCATGCTCTTGGTGCGCCCGCAACTGAATTCATCGGCCATGCAGCAGCGGGTTTTGCCTGTGGTGGGCACCGCCATTCTGGCTGCCACCGCTTTCATTGCCGTGGACTATGCACGTGTTCGGCAAATCTTCATCCCTGCCAGCCAACGCACAGGACTGTGGTCTGGGGATGCGCTGGCCTTGGCCAAAAGCAGTGTCTTGTTTGAGGCCACCGCGCAGTTTGCAGCGTTTTCAGTGACGCCGCTCACCCCTGAGAACGCCGCAAGCATGCTGGCCAGCGGACAAGCCATGCTCCACTATTCACCCGAGCCCAAAGTCATCCGCAAAGTGATCGAGGCCGCTGACATGACAGGCGACAAGGCGACCGCTGAGCGGCAGCGTGCGCTGATGAAAATCGCATTTCCCTCAGAAGCCGAAGCCGTCAAACCGGCGCAATGAAGCTGCCCGACTTGCCCCCATGCTTTTCCAGCAAGGTCACGCCGTTGATGGTCATGCCCCGGTCCACGGCTTTGCACATGTCATAGATGGTGAGCAGCGCCACTTGCACGGCGGTCAAAGCTTCCATCTCCACACCGGTCTGGCCCACGGTTTCGGCGGTGGCTTTGCAGACCACGGTGGAGTCAGCCGTCAGCACTTCAAATTCAACCGCCACGCGGGTCAGGCCAATCGGGTGGCACAGCGGGATCAGATCGCTGGTTTTTTTGGCCCCCATGATGCCGGCCAACCTTGCGATGCCCAGCACGTCGCCTTTTTTGGCGGTGCCAGATTCGATCAGGGCCAGCGTGGCTGGCAGCATGGTGATGCGACCCGTGGCGACCGCGATCCGTTTGGTAGCCGTTTTGCCCCCCACGTCCACCATGTGGGCTTGTCCTTGGGCATCAAAATGGGTCAGGTTTTCAGAGCTGGTCATGGCACGCAAAGGTCAAGGTCGTTTACAAAAAATTGACGCGAATAGGCCATCATACGGCCATTGAATGGGACACTCGCTGCTGTGAAAAACAAATTCCGCTACACCCCACTGATCCTGGGTCTGCTGGCCGCAAGCCTGTGCATTCAGCCTGCGTGGACGCAAAGCACGGCTCTGCCGTCTTTGGGCGATGGCGAAGGAATTTCACTGGCTGCCGAACGCAAACTGGGCGACCGCATCGCCCGCGAGCTGTACCGCGACCCCGACTACCTGGAAGACCCGGTGCTCGACGAGTACATCCAGCGACTGTGGGCCCCCTTGGTCAAATCTGCAGCGGCCCGGGGCGAGTTGTCACCCGAGCTGCAAGAACGGTTTGCCTGGCGCATCCTGCTGGGCCGCGATCGCAGCGTGAACGCATTTGCCTTGCCCGGCGGCTATCTGGGCGTGCATTTGGGCCTGATCGCGGTGGTCACCACGCATGACGAGCTGGCTTCGGTGCTGGCCCACGAGTTGAGCCACGTCACGCAACGCCACATCGCACGGTCCATGGGCGAGCAGGGCAAGATGACCCCCTGGGTCATCGGCTCCTTGATACTGGGCATACTGGCTGCCAGCAAAAGCGCGCAAGGCGCACAGGCCATGATCGTGGGCGGCCAGGCAGCAGCCATCCAGTCGCAGCTGAGCTATTCACGCGACATGGAGCGCGAAGCCGACCGGGTGGGCTATGGCGTGATGAGCGAAGCGGGCTACGACCCGCAAGGCTTTGTAGGCATGTTTGGCAAACTGCAGCAAGCCGCCGGTCTGAACGACAACGGGGCTTATCCATATTTGCGCAGCCACCCGCTGACCACCGAGCGCATTGCCGACATGCAAGCCCGCCTGCAACTGAGTGCGGCACCCGCACGCCCGGTGATGGATGTGGAGCAAGCCATGTTGTCAGCACGCGCTCGGGTGCTGTCCTTGGGCAACGTGGATGCGTGGCGAGCCAGCACACAGACCAGCCAGGTGAATTTGCCCCAAGCCACCGCCGCCACCCGCGCTGGCATCTGGTACGGTGCAACGCTGGCCCACATGCAGCTCAAGGACTATGCCTCGGCCGAGCGCAGCTTGCAAAACCTGGAGCGCGTGGTCAGTGGTCAGGCTGCGCCCAGCCGACTGGCGACCTTGCTGCGGGTGGAATGGACCATGGCACAAAACCGCTGGCAAGCGGTGTTGCCGCTGCTCGGTTCACCGGGCCAACTGGGCAAGCTGCCAAGGCCAGAGTTGATCGCCGCAGCGCAAGCCCTGATTCACCTGCCCGCATCTGCCGCGCGAACCGAGGTGCTGCGGCAGTTGCGCGAACAAGTCCTGAACTATGCGCTGGACGCCCAAGCGTGGAACACCCTGGCCAACTTGCTGGCCGCGGAAGGTCAGACACTGCCCTCACTGCGTGCAGAGGGTGAGGCGCAAATGGCCCGCATGGACTGGCAAGGGGCCATTGACCGATTCAGGGCGGCGCAGGACTGGGCGAAAAGCCATCAGCTGCAAGCGGGCGACCACATCGAGGCCTCGATTGTGGACACCCGCCTGCGGCATGCACAGTCCCTGATGCGGGAAGTACAAGCCGAGCGCTGAAATGGCTCAGGCTGTGTTCAGGCTTTGACCGCAGGCTCTGATTTGCGCGAAACCCACCAGCCAGCGCCCAGCACCAGGGCGATGGACAACACATAGGTCACCCAGCGCCAGACGGCTTGCGCAGGCGCATCGAACACGCTGTCGAGCAAGGGCTCGCCCACGATCATCTTGGCCGCCGTGAATGCCAGCACGGCAGCGCCCAGGTGGATGATCACCGGGAAACGCTCGACCAGCTTGAGCACCACCGAACTGCCAAACACCACGATTGGCACGCTGATCAGCAGACCCAGAATCACCAAGTCCCAGGAGCCGTGTGCAGCGCCAGCCACACCCAGCACGTTGTCCACACCCATCAGGGCATCGGCCACGATGATGGTTTTCATGGCACCCCAGAACGTGGTGGCCGCCGGGCCGTGGTCATCACCCTCTCCGGTGTCGGCAATCAATTTGTAGGCGATCCACAGCAAGCCCAAACCACCCACCAGCATCAAGCCGGGGATTTGCAGCAGCCAAACCACGCACAAGGTCATGACCGAGCGCACGGCAATGGCGCCCACTGTGCCCCACAGAATCGCTTTCTTTTGCAATTGAGCAGGCAGGTTACGCGCAGCCAAAGCAATGACGATGGCGTTGTCGCCCGCCAGGACCAGGTCAATCAAAATGATCGCCAGCAAAGCCGACCACCAAGGTGCTGATAAAAATTCCATCTCAAGACTCCCTATTTCAGATTTGAAGCTGTACTGGTCATCAAGAATGTGGGCGTTAGACGCCGCAAGCCTCGATGCACCCGTACAGATGATCGAAGGTCTTGCTCAACGCCAAAGTCTGGCGTCTGATGAACCGGAAGCCATGGCTTCGTCGTGACGGCTCATCATGGGTCACAAGGCATTGCGCCTGTAGACACGAGGGAGCTACTCCCCTTCAGGTGTGGATTACACCCTGAATGGGTTTGTCCCTGTGAGTTGGAGGGAAATTCCGGCCTCGAAAATGAACGCAACTCAGACCGAATGAGCGTCTGATGCACGTCCCAAACGGCTATGATTCCCGACTCGCATTGCAAAACAACATGGCCGGCATCCACATCACCGACATCGAAGCTGCCATCAACCACTGGCGCGTCAAGAACCCTTCACCAGACGGGGTCGCTTTGCCACGCGAGCTGCGGGCCCTGGCCGATGTGTACGGCCAGATGGTGTATTTCAAGCAAGACTATGCGGATGAGTTCAGCTTGCCGCTGGCGGCCGCTGAGGCCTGGCAAGACTGGTACGCCGGCACACCGGACACCCCGTGTATTGCCATTTGCTCGACCAGCCAGGGCGATGACACCTGCAAAGGCTGCGGGCGCAGCTTTGAAGAGGTGCAGTTGTGGACCGAGATGAGCCCGGGCGAAAAGCGTGTGGTCTGGCACCGCATCACCATGGAAGGCACGTCCTGGCGTTTCAACAAATACGCCGAACGCGCCGCCGAAGACCGCCAGTTGGCCAAGGCCGCTGCCGAGGCGCAGACCAAACTGGATTTGTAGGTCGGAGCTTCAACTCCGACAGGGTGGGCGCGTTGGCACGTCGGAGCTGAAGCTCCGACCTACTGCCCATCAGGCGTGGCTTATTTCCAGCGGCTCAGCTCGATGTGAACACTGCCCAAGTCGCTGCTGAAGGTGACTTCGCCTTCTTGCACCGTGGCTTGCAATTGCATGCTGCGCTCGGCGAGTTTGGCCAGCTCTTGTGAGCGCTCGGTCGGCACGCGCCAGACCTGCAGCTTGTCCAAGCGGGTGAGCTTGGTCTCGATGCCTTTCCACCAGACTTCGGCCGCATGGTTGAAGCAGTACAACAGCACTTCATCGGACTTCTGACAGGCCTTCATGATGGGCTTGTCTTCGGGCTGACCGACTTCGATCCACATGCGGGTCTGGCCGGTGAAATCGCGCAGGCTCACATCGGGATCGTCCGGATCAGACAGGCCCGCGCCAAAGGCCAGCTTGCCGTCGCCGTTGCACACCGCCTGCAGCTTGTAGGCGTTGATGGCCAGCGCCAGCAAGCGGATCATCATGCGCTCGTCGGTCTCGCTGGGGTGGCGAGCCAAGGTCAGCTGATGGTCTTCGTAGTAGCTGTGATCGATGTCAGCGATCGACAGGTTGGCTTTGTAGATGGTGGATTTGAGGGCCATGAGAACCGATCAAACCCGGCGGGCCAGCTCAGCGGCCTTGCCGACATAGCTGCCGGGTGTCATGGCCAGCAGGCGGTCCTTGTCGGCTTGCGGGATCTCCAGACCCTGGATCAGGCCATGCAGGTCAGCAGCAGTGACCGTCTTGCCGCGGGTGACTTCCTTGAGCTTTTCGTAGGCGCCTTGCACACCATAACGGCGCATCACGGTCTGGATCGGCTCGGCCAGCACTTCCCAGGCGGCGTCCAGGTCGGTCGCCAAGGCCTCTTCGTTCAGCTCCAGCTTGTTCAAACCGGTCATCAAAGACGCATAGGCCAGCGCGGTGTAACCCAGGCCCACGCCCATGTTGCGCAACACGGTGGAGTCGGTCAGGTCGCGCTGCCAGCGGCTGATGGGCAGCTTTTCGCTCAAGTGCTTGAGCACGGCGTTGGCCAGGCCCAGGTTGCCTTCGGCATTTTCAAAATCGATCGGGTTGACCTTGTGCGGCATGGTGGACGAACCGATTTCGCCCGCCTTCAAGCGCTGCTTGAAGTAGCCCAGGCTCACATAGCCCCAGATGTCTCGCGACAGGTCAATCAAGATGGTGTTGCAACGAGCCACGGCGTCAAACAGCTCGGCCATGTAGTCGTGCGGCTCGATCTGGATGCTGTAGGGCTGGAAGGTCAGGCCCAGGCCCCAATGGCTGTCCTGGGTTTCGCTCAACTCAGGCGTTTCCACGACCTTCTTGGCGAAGGCTTCCCAGTCAAAGTCAGGCCAGGCCGACAGGTGGGCGTTGTAATTGCCTACAGCACCGTTCATCTTGCCCATGAGCTTGACGGCAGCGATCTTCTCGCGGCAGCCGTTCAGGCGCATGACCACGTTGGCGATTTCCTTGCCCACAGTCGTCGGGCTGGCGGTCTGGCCATGGGTGCGGCTGAGCATGGGCACTTCGGCAAAAGCGTGCGCCATCTCGCGCAGCTTGGCGATCAGGCCGTCCAGTCCGGGCAAGATCACCTGGGCGCGAGCACCCTTGATCTGCAAAGCGTGGCTGGTGTTGTTGATGTCTTCGCTGGTGCAGGCAAAGTGCACAAACTCGCCCACGTGCTCCAACTCAGGACGGTCCTTGAACTTGGACTTGATCCAGTACTCCACGGCTTTGACGTCGTGGTTGGTGACCTTCTCGAACTCTTTGATGGCGACGGCATCGGCCTCGGAGAAGTTCTTGACCAATGCTGTCAAATAACTGCGAGCGCCTGGCGTCAAGGGCTTGAATTCAGCAAAGCCCGCATCGGACAGGGCGATGAACCAGGCGATCTCCACCTGAACGCGGCGGTGCATATAGCCTTGCTCGCTCATCAGCGGGCGCAGGGCGTTGAGTTTGCTGGCGTAGCGGCCATCCAGCGGCGAAAGGGCGGAAATGGGGGAGAAATTCATCCCTTGATTGTAGTTGGCGGGGCTTTCATGAGCTTGCGAGACAGCTCTTGTGATTTTGTCGGCCTGATTCAAGCGCCATTCCCCTAGAATCGAAAACATCTTCTTACAATTTCTGGACACATGAAACTCATCGGCTCCATCACCAGCCCCTACGTGCGCAAAGTGCGCGTTGTCATGGCCGAGAAAAAACTGGACTACCAGTTCATCAGCGAAGACGTCTGGTCGGACCATACCCGCATCCACGAGTCCAACCCCTTGGGCAAAGTGCCCTGCCTGATCATGGAAGGCGGCGAAGCCGTGTTCGACTCCCGCGTGATCGTGGAATACCTGGACACCCTGTCACCCGTGGGCAAGTTGATTCCGACGGCCGGCCGCGAACGGGCCGAAGTCAAAACCTGGGAAGCGCTGGCCGATGGCCTGCTGGACGCCGCCTTGCTGGCACGCATGGAAGCCGTCTGGACCGGTCGCGAGGACAGCCAACGCAGCCAGGCCTGGATCGACCGCCAACTGGACAAGATCCAGCACGCCTTGCGCGCCATGAGCCAGGGTTTGGGTGAAAAGGCGTTTTGCTCGGGCATCCACATGAGTTTGTCCGACATCGCCGTGGGCTGCGCGGTGGGTTATTTGGATTTCCGCTTCCCGCAAATCGACTGGCGCACGCCTTACCCGAACCTGCACAGGCTCTACGACAAGATGTCGCAGCGCCAAAGCTTCATCGACAGCCAACCGGCTTGATGCGTTTGTCGGTCGCGGCTTCAGCTGCGACGATGAGCCATCCCCGCATGGAGACATGTCACCGCCCAAGCGCACGCGCTGACGGATCACCTCAAGTATTGGCCTGCTTTTTGAGCCAACGCATCACGCCGCCCAGCAGGGGCAATTTTTCGTACAACTCTTCCGCCGCGTCCCAATAGTCGCGGTGCAGGGTCACCAAGCCCTGGTCATTGAACAAGACGTGGCTGCCACCGCGCACGACCTGCAAGGTCTGCGTGTCAAAACGCTTGAAACGAAAGCGGAACTCCCAGGTCAAAAAGGCCTGCGCCCCATCGACCAACTGGCCGGTGATGACGAAATGCGGCCCATCCAGCGCCACATACATGTGGCGAAAAATGCGCTCAATGTCGGCCAGGCCCTGCACCTCATTGAACGGGTCTTTGAAACGTGCCTGTGCGTCATAGATGTTGGGCAACTGCGCCACGCTTTCTGGCGTGAGCTTTTCAAAAAATTCGGCCAACTGGGCCGTGGCCAAACGGGTGTCCATGTTCAAAGTCCTGTGAAGCGCCGCACCAAGGGGAAATACCAGCGGTAAGGCAAGATCCGCAAAAGCTTGAGCCAAAGCGTGAAGCGCTTGGGGAAGTGGATGTCAAAAGCACCTTGCGCCCAGCCTTGGAGCATGGCTTGCGCCGCTTGTTCGGGGCTGATCAAGGCCGGCATGGTGAACTCGTTTTGTGCGGTCAAAGGCGTGTCCACAAAGCCCGGGTTGACCACGCTCACGCCAATGCCCGCGTCTTGCAAATCCAGATATAGCGTTTCGGCCAAGTGGGTCAAAGCCGCCTTGGTGGGGCCATAGGCCAGGCCATTGGGCAAACCGCGCCAGCCCGCCACGCTGCTGAGCAAGCTGATGTGCCCGCGCCCTTGCGCCAGCATGCCGGGCAACACCGCGTCCAGCACCTGCAATGCGCCTTGGTAGTTGACGCTCTGGTGCTGCAACAACTGCGGCAAGTCCATAGCCGTGGCGCGTTGGGCTTTGTAGTGGCCTGCTGCGTACACCACCATGTCGAGGGGGCCTTGGGCCAAAATGCGCTGCGCCGTGGCCTGCACGTCGGCATACACCGTCACGTCCAGCGGCTGCCAGTGCACGCCCGCGTCCTGGGCGGCCCAGTCGAGAATGCCTTGCGGCTTGCGGGCGGAAATGATCACCACCGCACCCGCTTGCCGCATCTGCTGCGCACAGGCCAAGCCAATGCCGGTGGACGCGCCGACCAGCCAAACACGGCGGCCCGACCAGTCGGTGATGGGCGGGTTGAGTGCCTTCATTTCGGCAACACCAAGGGCGTGCGGCGGGTGAAAGACAAAGTAACCTCGCCCAAGCGAATGCCCCATTTGCTCATGATGGCCTTGTTGAGCATGACGCGATCGTCCATCAGGTACATCCAGTCATCAAAGTCCACGTGCCAAATGCGACCATCGACGGGCAAGGCCAGGGTGTAGCCCCAACGAAATGCGTTGCCGCTGACTTGGCCACTGGCCTGGCCCACCACATCGTCGGCCGCGCCGGTGTAGCTGCCGTTCGGGCCAGCACGCAACTTCCAGATGCGGCGCTGGCGCGTGCCATCCGAATACATAAAGGCCTCGTCCAGCACGCCCTCGTCGTCTTGCCAGCTGCAATCCATCTCGACCTTGAAGCGCTTGACAACCTGACCGCTTCGATCGGTGAAGACCCCCCAGGCGTCGACCTTGCCGTTGAAGTAAGTGCGCAAGTCGAGCGCCGGTTTATCTTGCGCGTATTGCTGGACCTGCGGCGAAGCACAGCCCCCCACAAAGGGCAGGCTGGCGGCCAGGGGGAGTGCGGCCATGCGCTGCAAAGCGCGGCGACGGTGATCGAATGCAGTCATGAGGAGCCTTTCATCGGAGCAACTTCAGTGGCCTGACATCCCTCACTTTGCCAAACCCTGCAACAGCTGCAAACGCATCTTGGGCTCTGATGTGCGTTCATCGAGCCAAATGCCAAAGAATAACCGGGCGAAATCAGGGTCTTGAACCCCACCCAAACGCTGACCGTTGAACCAAAATTCCACCCCTTTACCCGGCCAATTCAACCCCGTGATCCTGTCTTGCTGATCCACATTTGGAAACAGCTGCCGCATGGCTTGGAGCCAGGTTTTTTCTTGCGCCTCGGTGAAAGTGCCCACCCGGCGCATTTCTTCAATGGACCGACTGGCAATGGCTGCACCTTCGAGCTTGCGCAAATACTTGAGCTCCAGCGCAAACGGCTGCTGTTCAAACGCGACTGTGCCAAATCCGGGCAAGGTCCACAGTCGGGCGTCATACACATCAAAGCCCCACACACGCAAGCGCGAAAAAGCGGAGGGGACTGCGCCTTTGAGTGTGGCGATTTCAGGCGCCGCCAGCACCGCTGTGGCAGCGTTGTTGGCCAAGGCGCAGGCCGCCACACCCATCAGGGCACATGCCAGGATCGATGAACGGATGGACGGCAACATGGCCACAGCTCAAGCAGGTTTGCGCAATGTGAACTGGATCACATCGATGTTGGCTTCATCAAAAGCCGCTTCGCAATACGCCAGATAAAACTCCCACAGGCGGATGAAGCGGTCATCGAACTTCAAGGCCTTGACTTGGTCCAGCTGCGCCATGAAGCTGTCGCGCCAGCGGCGCAAAGTCTCGGCGTAGTCAGGGCCAAAGTTCAATTCGTCCACCACCTCCAGGCCGGCAGCCCGTGCTTGCTTGCGGAACTCGCTGGGGCTGGGCAAGCAGCCGCCCGGGAAGATGTACTGCTGGATGAAATCGGTGGACTTCACATAGCGGTCAAACAAGGCGTCATCGATCGTGATGCTCTGGATGCAAGCCTGGCCACCGGGTTTGAGCAAACGGCTCACCGTCTGAAAGTACGTCGGCCAATACGACTGGCCCACCGCCTCGATCATCTCGATCGAGCAGATCGCATCGAAAGGCGCATCGCTGATGTCGCGGTAATCCTGCAAGCGCAAGTCGGCCTGAGCGGCCACGCCCAAACGGCTCATGCGTGCCTGGGCAAAAGCCAGCTGCTCCGTAGACAAGGTCACGCCGGTGATGTGTGCACCCAACTCGCAGGTGGCGGCCTCGGCCAAAGCGCCCCAGCCGCAACCGACCTCCAACACGCGGTCACCGGCCTTGACGCCGGTCATGCGCAGGGCGCGGCGCACCTTGGCCTTTTGGGCCTCGGCCATGTCCTGGTTCTTGTCCTCACCAAACAGCGCCGATGAATAGTTCATCGTCCCGTCCAGCCAGACTTGGTAGAAGGCATTGCCCAAGTCGTAATGCGCATGGATGTTTTTGCGGCTGTTGGTTTTGTTGTTGCGGTTGAGCCAATGCTTGAGCTGGTAGGCCAGGCGGCCCAGCCAATGGCCGTAAATCGCGCTTTCGATCTCGCGGCGGTTGGCGATGAACAAGCGCAACAAATCGGCCAGCGAGGGCGTGGTCCAGTCGCCGTCCATGTAGGCCTCGGCAAAGCCGATATCACCCGACTTGAGCACGGCAGCGCACACCGCCCAGCGCTGGATGTGCAGCGTGGCAAAAGGGGCTTGGTGGTTGCCAAACACATGCGCCATGCCATCGGGGCCGTACAAGGTGAGCGTGCCCACCTTCAGGCGGGCCAGCAAAGCCATGACCCGCCGAGCTGCTTGGGGCAAGCGATGGTTGGCTGCGGCCACGCTGCTGACAGCGCCATTCAAGATGGGGGCCATCGATTCGGTGTCGTTTTTCATCGGGTCACAAACAATGAAGGAGGCGCGGGCTTGCGCCAAAAGGGAACTTTTTTGAACCAGAGCAGCAAGGCATGCCAATGGATGCGGGCCACCACGCCCAGCGTGAGCAGGGGAAAGCGCCACATCACGCGGCGCAGGGCCGCAGCGTTGGCAGGCTCCAGGCTGCCGCTCCAGCTGGTGTCGATCAGGGGGCCATCGGCGTCGGCGTGCTCCACGCGGGCCACCAGTTGCTCGCGGCCATCCCTTGAGGTGCGCATGAAGCGAAAACGGTATTCGCCCTGCACATCGCAAAAGGGCGAGACATGGAACACCTTGTCGGCCCTGAGCGTGTGGCCGTATTGGGGCGCGGGCAAGAGGTAGCAATGGCGCTCGCCGAAGGTGTTGTTGACCTCGGCCACGATGGCGGCCAGAGAACCGTCGCTGCGGTGCGCGTACCAAAAGCTCACGGGCTTGAAGGCATGGCCCAACACGCGGGGAAAGGTCTGCAGCCAGACTTCACCTTGTGCATCCAGGATGCCTTCCTGCTGCAGCAATTCGTCCATCCAGGCCAAGGCCCCGCCTTGTGAGGCCGGGCGGCCATCGCCATGGTCCACATCATGAAAGGCAAACCAGGCTCGGCGGTTGATGGCCAGATCGGCTGAAGCGGCTTGGCCCTGCAAGCGGCGCATGGGCAACATCAAAAACGCGGTGGGGTACACAAAGGCGTGTCGTGCCGGACGCAAACGCGTGTGCCGCACTTGGCCCCAGCCCAGGCAAGCCCCCGCCGCGCTCATGCAGTGCCCGCCTCCATCTTGGCCAACAACATGCGGCCCACTTGCAGGCCCGACTTGAGGCCGTCTTCGTGGAAGCCATAACCGGCCCATGCCCCCGCAAACCAGGTGTGCTGCAAACCTTGAATCAAAGGCAGGCACTGCTGGGCCTTGATGGCCTTCATGTCGAAGACCGGGTGCGCATAGTCGTACTCGCCGACAACGGTGGCCGGGTCGATGGCTTGCACCGGGTTGAGCGAGACCACCACCGGCTGCGCAAATGGAATGCGTTGCAGGCGGTTAATCAGGTAATGCAGACACACGCGGGAGGACTCGCGTTCATCGCTGGCGGCACGTTCGTAATTCCAGGCGGCCCAGGTCTTGGGCTTGGCGGGCAGCACCGAGGCATCGGTGTGCAAGACGGCGCGGTTGGCCTGGTAGCGGATGCTGCCCAGCACATGTTGTTCATTGGGTGACGGCTCACGCAGCATGGCCAGCGCTTGGTCGGTGTGGGTGGCGATCACCACTTCGTCAAAGTGCTCGACTCGGCCATCGGTGACGATGCGCACGCCTTGGGCATCGCGCTCGATCAGGCGCACCGGTGTGTTCAAGCGCTTGTCGGGCACCTGGGCCAAAATTTTCTCCACGTATTGCCGCGCCCCACCCACCACGCTGAACCACTGCGGGCGGTTCTTCACCTGAATCAGGCCATGGTTGTGGCAAAACCGGATCATGGTCGCCACCGGGAACTGCAGCATCTGGTCCGTCGGGCAGCTCCAGATGCAGCCGAGCATGGGCAAGAAGTACCAGTCGCGGAACTGTTCGCTGAACTTGTGCGTGGTCAGAAAATCTTGGAGCGGTTGCTGCAAGGCCTCTTCGCTTTGCTCTTGAGCGATGCGGGTGCACAAGCCATTGAAGCGGATCACATCGGACAACATGCGCCAAAAGCGTGGGCTGAGCAAATTGCCGCGTTGTGCAAACACGGTGTTGAGGTTGGTGCCGCTCCACTCCAGAGGCTGGCCCTTGCGGGCACCGGGCACCTTGACCGAAAACGACATGTCGGACTTGGCGGTCTCGACCTTCAGGTCTGCAAACAGCTGGATCAAGTTCGGGTAGGTGCGCTCGTTGAACACCAAAAAGCCGGTGTCCACCCCATGCGTGACCAAGCCTTGCGGTGTGGGCAGCGTCACGTCCACCGTGTGGGTGTGGCCACCAAAATAATCACCCGCCTCGAACACCGTGATGTCAGCGCGGCCTTGCAGGGCATGCGCCACCGCCAAGCCCGAAATGCCCGAGCCGACAATCGCCAACTTCATGCGAGCACTCATGGCACCGCCTTCAGGGACTTTTCAATCGCCGCGATCATCGACTTGCTGTCCGGCCCCGTCATGCTGTTGTAGCTGTCGACCACCTTGCCGTCGCGGCCAATCAGGTATTTGTAGAAGTTCCAGCGGGGCTTTTGCCCTGACTCGGCCACAAGCTGCTTGTAAAAAGGCGATGCACCTTCGCCGCTGAGTTGGGTTTTGGTGAACATCGGGAACTTGACCCCGAAGGTGCTCTCGCAAAAGTCGGCGATTTGTTTGTTGTTGCCGGACTCCTGAGAAAAATCATTGGACGGGAAACCCAGCACCGCAAAACCCTGGTCTTTGTATTTGGCGTGCAAGGCCTCCAAGCCTTTGTACTGCGGGGTGAAGCCACAAAAGCTGGCGGTGTTCACCACCAACAACACCTTGCCGCTGTACTGACACAAGGACTGGGGCTTTTCGTCTTGCAAGCGCTCCACCGTGTGGTTGAGCAAAGCCGGGCAAGCCGCTTGGGCCCCGGTGCTCATGGCCCACGCCAAAAGGCCCAGGGCGGCGGCCAACACTTTTCGATTCCAGGCGCGATTCATATGAACTTTCTACGTCATGCAGCGACGCGCCAGTTTAGACGGCTTCTTTGTCCTTTGTCGGGCTGTTGTTTTGAAGTTGTCTGCCCGGTGCCTGTCGCTCAGACCGCTGGTGCCAACAACCAATCCAGCAAAGCGTCAGCCACCGACGATGGGCGCTCCATGGGGGCCATGTGCCCCGCATCCGCAAACACCGACAAACGGGCATGCGGGGCCAAGGCCTGCATGGCCTGGTGTTGGGCCAGCGGAGCCCACAGATCCTGGTCACCACAGCCGATCAGGGTGGGCACCTTAAAGCTTTGCAAAACAGGCCGGGCATCGGGGCGTGCCAGCAGCGCCCGTATCTGCGCTTCAAAGGTGGCCGCCGACTTGCGCTCGAACATGGCCACGATGGCCTCGATCAAGGCCACATCGGACAGGCGATCGGGGTGCACCATGCCTTGTACCCAAGCGCTGGCCATGCGGCGCACCCCCTGGGTTTGGGCGATGTGCAGCAGCTGGGCACGTTTGTCTTTCTCAACCTGACCTGCATCCCCTTCAGCCAAAGGCATGTAGCCGGTGTCCAGCAGGGCGATGCGCGTGACGCGCTCAGGCGCTTGCCGATACACCTCGATGGCCACCCGCGCCCCCATGGAGTGGCCCGCCAAGGCAAAGTGATCGGGCGCAGCACGCAGCAACTGCTCGGCCATCTGCGGCAAGCTGTGGGCGCTGCCGTGGTCCACCACCTGGCACTGGGCTGCGTGGACGATGAAAGGGATCACTGGGGCCCACACGGCCTCGTTGCACATGAGACCGGGGACGAGCAAGAGGGCTGCTGACATGGCTACCTTTCGTTCAGATCTTGCGCTTAAACTGCCTCGACGAACACCCATCGTGATTTGGTGCTTGATGACATCCTGGCATGGTGACTGAGTTTACTGAGTCACTCCATCCCGCAACCATCACGTATGGTTGGTTTGTTTCATGTCACCTGGAGACGGTCTGCATAAACATCGCCATGACGCCAGTAATAGCGCGAACGTTTCCATGGTGAAACCGACGTTGAATTCATCGTCGACTCCCCCAAGTTTCGCCCCAATTGGCCTAGTTCTAGGGCTTAGCCCATGCTGCAGGCGCACTCATGCATGCTGCCCATGAAAAATTCTTTTGCACATCATCCAAAAATTGACTATGTAAACATCACCAGCAACTGAATGGTGTTTTTGGCATAGCTCCAACAGCACATCTTACTGTGCACGAACAATGCGCTTCGAGCATGTCACGAAAACGCAAGATAGTGCTCTCGTCTGGCAATCAGGTCATGCATGCATCCCGGGGGAAAACTCTCAGTACAGCGGAATGTCGTGCAGCGCCTCTTACATGGCATGCTCGGAATGAGCAAAGAACTGCTGGATCAGGTTGATGGGCAGCATCACCTGTGTAGCAAACGGTGGCCAACTGGTTTTGCCCGGTAACGCACGAGGTGCGGTCAGAGACAACCACCCAGACCATGAGATCACCAGGTTCATCTCATTGAAAAATTTCCGCTTGCGCGTGCCCTTGGTGACCCGCTCGAAACCGGTGGTTGCAAAGCTCATTTCTCTCTTGGCTCGGCTGTGTCAGATCAGGCCATTACAAGGCTGACTATTGCAGACTTCCCTCATATTTTTAAAATGAATGCTTAGGTATTTTAAAAAGCAAATTTATGATTTAATTTAGATACATAAAAATCTTCAGCAGTGCAATAAACACCAAGGCGCAGGCACCTGACAGATCAGGGAGGAAATCATGAGCAAGTTCACTCAATGGGGCTGCGCTGCGGCGTGCTCCATCGCATCGCTGACCACTGCAACGGCCAGTTCCGACGCGTCAGCACTGAAATACCCGCCAGTGGAAGTCAAAGATGCGCCGCTGGAGTACAGGCAATTTGAAAAAGTTGAAATCACCGGCTCAGCCATCTTGGCCAAAGAGGCCAAAGAAGCCTTACCCGTTCAAGTCATCACACAACGCGAGATTGAACGCAGCGGCAGCACCAACTTACCAGAGTTGCTTCAGCAACTGCCATTGATGCATAACTTTGCTGAAAACGGAACACTCGCCACAAGTTCTGGAGGCCCCCAATCAGCAGCAATTCACGGTTATCCAGGTGGTACCTTGGTCCTTTTAAATGGGCGCCGTCTGCCTTCTTATGGCAACAATACGATCAATGGTGACCGCGCATTTGTTGATCTGAATATCTTACCTTTATCGGCCATTGATCGCATCGAAATGCTCACAGATGGTGCTTCGACGCGTTGTCACTTTTCGGCATAAAGGAGCCAGCTGTTTTCGGCACATAGGAGCCAGCTGGAGGCGCTCAAACTGACATCTTTTAGGGTTGGATTTTGCCTTTATTTGGCGTCTTTTTGTGGGGCCGCATTCT
>Ga0228700_1000186_pt1 | contig 61432 bp, 60 predicted proteins | sample McNCre317_Aug_MG_FD_178019 | JGI IMG/M metagenome (GOLD analysis project Ga0228700, IMG submission 178019) | Freshwater microbial communities from McNutts Creek, Athens, Georgia, United States - 3-17_Aug_MG | ecosystem: Environmental > Aquatic > Freshwater > Creek | place: USA: Georgia...
TACTGGGTTACGCTCAATACGCTTTGAAATCAATGACTTAAACGGCTTTTTGCAAATTTTCCTGAGAAAAACACCTCAACTCACCGCTTGACATGTCGCACCAAATTTCAGTGATGGTTCACACCCCGGCACACAGCGGCATCGGTGGCGCACTCACGTATGAAAGCGATGTCGCGCATCCACCCGGCACCTTGGTGCGGGTGCCTTTGGGGAGTCGCGAATTGCTGGGCGTGGTGTGGAACGCGCCCTCCCCCCATGCGGCCACAGAACAATCCTCGCTGCGGATGGCCGATGACACATCGGCCTCGCACAACCCCGCCGGGCCCCTGCAACTGCGCGCCATTAGCTGCGTCTTAGAGGGGGTCGCACCGTTGAGCGCTCACTGGCGCCAGCTGGTGCAGTTTGCGGCCAGCTACTACCAACGCAGCACGGGTGAAGTGGCCTTGGCGGCTTTGCCCAGCCAGCTGCGTGATCTCAGCACCGAACAATGGGCACGCCGTTTGAAGCGCAAGCCGAAAGCTGTCGCCGCCTACGAAGGCGCAACGCAACACATTCCCCCCCCGACACAAGAGCAAGCACAAGCGCTACGGGACATCGCCGCGCACCAAGGCCCGTTCCTGCTCTTTGGCAACACAGGCAGCGGCAAAACCGAGGTGTACTTGCGTGCGGCAGAGTCGGTCCTTGCGCGCGACCCGCAGGCGCAAATTCTGGTCATGGTCCCTGAGATCAATCTCACGCCCCAGCTGGAAGAACGCTTTCGCGCGCGCTTTTGCCCGCAATGGGGGGCCGATTGTTTGGTTGCCATGCACAGCAGCCTCACACCCGCACAGCGCCTGAAAAATTGGCTCGCCGCGCACAACGGCGAAGCACGCATCGTGCTGGGCACGCGCATGGCCGTGTTTGCTTCCATGCCGCATTTGCAGCTCATCGTGGTCGACGAAGAACACGATCCCAGCTACAAACAGCAAGAAGGCGCGCGCTACTCGGCGCGCGATTTGGCCGTCTACCGCAGTCAGCTCGAAGGGGCCCAAGTCATTCTGGGTTCGGCCACACCGTCGCTGGAAAGCTGGCACCACAGCCGCCCCGCCACCGCCACAGAAGCTGCTGGTCGCTACCTGCGTCTGGCCATGCCCTCACGCGTTGGCCAAAGCGCGCTGCCGCAGGTCCGTCGGGTAGACATGAACCGCCAGCCCTACAAAACCGTGTTCTCCAGCCATTTGCTGCAGGCCATGCGCGAGCGCGTGACACGCGGTGAACAAATTTTGGTGCTGCTCAACCGCCGCGGCTATGCGCCGGTGCTGCACTGCACCGACTGCGGCTGGAAAAGCGAATGTCCACATTGCAGCGCCTACCGCGTGTTCCACAAACGCGATCGCACCCTGCGCTGCCACCACTGCGGCTTCACGCAAAGCGTGCCACGCGCTTGCCCTGGCTGCGGCAATTTGGACATCAGCCCCTTGGGACGCGGCACCGAACAACTGGAAGAGCACTTGGCTGAATTACTCGCTGATGTGCGTCGTCCCGACGGACAAGCCCTGACCATTGCACGCATCGACGCCGACAGCACACGCCTCAAAGGCGAACTTGAGCGCCAGTTGGCCCAAGTGCATGCGGGCCAAGTGGATGTGCTGGTCGGCACACAAATGATTGCCAAGGGCCACGACTTTCGACGCGTCACCTTGGTCGCCGCCTTGAACCCCGATGGCGCCTTGTTCTCCAGCGACTTTCGGGCGCCCGAGAGGCTGTTCAGCCTGCTCATGCAAGCGGCTGGTCGCGCGGGACGCGATGCCGCCATGCAGACCGTCAGCCCCTGTGAGATGTGGGTGCAAAGCTTTCACCCCCAGCACCCCTTATTTGAAGCGCTGAAACAGCACGACTACCCCGCTTTTGCCGAACAACAACTCAAAGAACGTGCCGAGGCCAGTTTGCCGCCCTTCAGTTTTCAAGCGCTGGTGCGCGCCGAAGCACGTAGCCAAGAAGCAGCGCAAGGCTTTTTAAACGCCGCCCGCGAAGCTGGTGCGGCCTTGGCCGAGGAACTGTTGGTAGACCTCTACCCGGCCGTGCCCATGACGATTCAGCGCGTGGCCAACATCGAACGGGCGCAAATGCTGATTGAATGCCACTCACGCAAAGCCTTGCAGCGCTTCTTGGCGCATTGGCAAACTGAGCTGCACACAGTGCGTAGCGCGCATCGGCAAGTCATTCGTTGGGCCGTGGACGTCGATCCCTTGGCCATCTGACAAGGCTCAGCCTTGTAGCAAAGCCACCGCCGCAGAGAAAGTGAAAAACGCCGCCGCCGTGGTCACCAAAATGATGCGGGCAATGCGCCCGGTATCGGCCCCAAAGCGTTCCGCCAGCACGGCCACATTGCTCGCGCTGGGCAAAGCCGCTACCAGCACCACTACCATGATGGCGAAGCGGTCAATGTGAAATCCCATTTGCACCACCGCGGTCATGGCCAGCAAAACCAACACGGGATGGAGCAGGAGTTTGAAAAACACCACGGGCATGTAATCGCGCAACAGCATCGGCGGGTGGCCGCTTTCCTTGACGCGAATTTGCGAGCGCGCCAGCACAGCACCAATGGTGAACAAGGCCACCGGCGAAGCCGAGTCAGCCAGCAAGGCCACCGTTTTGGCCAGCGGCCCCACCAGCTCATAGCTCATCGCCGAAGACAAAGCGCCCAAGCTGATAGCCCAAGGCATGGGATTGGTCACCACCGCTTTGAGCGCATTCTTGGCCGCCTTGCTGGCCCCATGTTCATCGGCACCATCGAGGCGGGACAGCGCAATGCACAACGAGGTGGTGATGACCATGTCAATCACGATGGTCACAATCGCCGGGCCTGCTGCAGCGGCACCCAACAACGTCACCAACAAAGGCACGCCCATGAAACCTGTGTTTGGAAACGCGCCCACCAAGGCCCCCAATGACGCGTCGTCCCAGCCAATACGGGCATTCAAACTCACCGCCACCACAAAGCCCACCATCAACAAGGCGCAAAACAAATAGGTGAAAAACAAGGTGGCATCCAGCAACTGCACGATGGGTGTGCTGGCCCCAAATCGGTACAACATGCACGGCAGTGCAAAAAACAGCACAAAGCTGTTCAAGCCAGGAATCGCGTCCAGCGGCAACCAGCGCCGGTGGCCGGCGACATAGCCCGCCAGGATCAACGCAAAGAAGGGGAAAGTAACGAGAAGAATGTTCAGCACATGACTATTTTGCCTGTTGGGCAGGTCGGTATCATTGCCCGCTTCACATTAAATGTCTCCTGAATGTCTGCTGGTCTGAATCTCGCGCAACAAGAAGCCGTCAATTTCTTGCACGGTCCTTGTCTTGTGCTGGCGGGTGCGGGCTCGGGCAAGACGCGCGTGATCACGCACAAAATTGGCCGTCTCATCCAAGCGGGGCTGGAGCCCAAACGCATCGCGGCGATCACTTTCACCAACAAAGCCGCCACCGAGATGCGCGAACGCGCCAAAGGTTTGATTGGCAAAGCCGCCAACGAAGTGGTGATTTGCACCTTCCACGCCTTGGGCGTGCGCATGCTGCGTCAAGACGGTGGCGTGATGGGCCTCAAACCCCAGTTCAGCATCATGGACAGCGCCGACGTCACGGGCATCTTGAAAGATGCGGGTGGCACCACCGATGCGGCCACCGCACGCCAATGGCAATGGACCATCAGCCTGTGGAAAAACATGGGGCTGAATTCAGCCCAAGCGATGGCCATTGCCAAAGACGACAACGAACGCACCATCGCCAAGATCATGGCGCGTTACGAGGAACGGCTCACCGCCTACCAAAGCGTGGACTTTGACGACTTGATTGGCTTGCCCTTGAAGTTGCTGCAAGAGCACGACGAGGTGCGCGCCAAATGGCAGAACCAGCTCGGTCATGTGCTGGTGGACGAATACCAAGACACCAACGCCACACAGTACGAAGTGCTCAAGTGCTTGGTGGGCGAACAGGCGCGCTTCACTGCGGTGGGTGACGACGACCAATCGATTTACGGTTGGCGTGGCGCCACCTTGGACAATTTGCGCAAACTGCCGCAAGACTTTCCCACGCTCAAGGTGATCAAGCTGGAGCAGAACTACCGCTCCACCAGTGCGATCTTGCGTGCCGCCAACAACGTGATTCAGCCCAATCCCAAGCTGTTTCCTAAAACCTTGTTCTCTGAACTCGGCGAAGGCGAACCCGTGCGCGTGGTCGACGCCGACAACGAAGAACACGAAGCAGAGCGCGCAGTGGCACGCATTCAGTCTCTGCGCGCAGGCACCGATGCAGCAGGCGCCTCACACCGCGAGTTCAAAGACTTTGCCATCCTGTACCGCGCCAACCACCAAGCGCGTATTTTTGAAAAAGCCTTGCGCAAAGCCCAACTGCCCTACAAGGTGTCGGGTGGCCAAAGCTTTTTTGACCGCGCTGAGATTCGTGACCTCTGTGCTTGGCTGCGTCTGTGGGTCAACAACGACGATGACCCCGCCTTTTTGCGTGCTGTGACCACCCCCAAACGCGGGATTGGCCACCAAACGCTGCAAAGCTTGGGGGTGTTTGCCAGCCAATACAAGCTGAGCTTGTTTGAAGCCTTGTTCAGCAACAGCCTGCCCTCGGTCTTGAGCACGCGCGCGCTCAGCGGCTTGCACGAGTTTGGGCGCTATGTGAATGATTTGGAATTTCGCGCCCGCTTGACCACAGGCGCAGAAGATGCGCGCGCCTTCTTGACCGACTGGCTCAAAGACATTGGCTACGAAAAGCATTTGTACGACGCCGAAGACAGCGAAAAACTCGCGGCCTCGCGCTGGACCAATGTGATGGAATTTTGCGACTGGATGGCCCAGCGCTGCGGAGGCGAAATTGACGACGCGGCAGGTGTGAGCATCGGCAGTGAAAAGAAAAACTTGCTCGAAGTCGCGCAAACCATTGCCTTGCTCTCCACCTTGAGTGAGCGCGAAAAAGACCAAAACGTCATCACCCTCTCCACCTTGCATGCCTCCAAAGGTTTGGAGTGGCCGCATGTGATGTTGGTCGGCGTGACCGAAGGCATGCTGCCCTTTCGCCTCGACGACGAACCCGGCACCGAACACACCAACGAGAACATTGCCGTGCGTTTGCAAGAAGAGCGCCGCTTGATGTACGTGGGCATCACCCGCGCGCAACGCACGCTGGCGGTGAGCTGGACACGCAAACGCAAAAAAGGGCGCGAACTGATTGCCGCCCAACCCAGCCGCTTCATCGCCGAAATGGGTCTGGACAAAACCACCGTCAAAGAAGACCCGCGCGAAAAACTCAAAGCCCTGCGGGCCGAGTTTGCGCAACGCGCCAGCGCCGCCTCGGCCGAGAGCGCGGCCAACAAATAAACAACGCCCTGCATGCCGCTGCACTTAGGCGACACGGACAAGCCGCAAATGCTTGTCAACTTGAGCCTAGAATGATTTGAAAAAAGCAAACCACCCAATCTGGGAGGGGAGGAAGACAAAGATGCAGGAATTGCAGGTCATCTTCAGCGGCGTCGCGCAAGGTTGTATTTACGGCCTCATTGCGCTGGGCTTTGTGCTGATTTACAAAGCCACCGAAACGGTGAGCTTTGCGCAGGGCGAACTCATGATGCTGGGCGCCTTTTGTGGGCTCGGCGCCATGCAATGGCTGGGCTGGCCTTACTGGCTCGCAGTGCCCAGTGCCTTGCTCGCCATGGGGCTGGTGGGTTGGCTGACCGAACGGGTCGCCATTCGTCCCATCTTGGGCCAACCTGCGTTCTCGGTCGTCATGCTGACCTTCGGCATCGTCTACGTGGCGCGTGGGCTCGTGACCATGATTCCCAATGTGGGCACCGAAACACATGCCTTCCCCGCGCCGTACAAAGACGTGTCGTTTGACATGGGCGGCGTGGTGATTGGAGCCACACAGCTGGTGGTGGTGGCAGCCACCGCAGGGCTGTGTTTGCTGCTGTACTTCACTTTCCGCTATTCACGTGTGGGCATTGCCATGCAAGCTTCCTCACAAAACCAGCTGGCCGCTTACTACATGGGCATTCCCGTCAAGCGGCTCAACGGTTTGGTGTGGGCACTGGCAGCGATGGTGGCCACGGTGGCCGGCCTGCTGCTCGCCCCCATCACCTTTGTGCACGCCAACATGGGCTTTATCGGACTCAAAGCTTTTCCAGCAGCGGTGGTCGGCGGCTTCAGCAGCTTGCCCGGCGCGATTGTGGGCGGGCTCATCATTGGCGTGGTGGAAGCCATGGCTGGCTTTTGGCTGCCGGAAGGCTTCAAAGACATCGCGGCCTACATCGTGGTGCTGCTGATGTTGGTCCTCAAACCGAATGGCTTGTTCGGTGAAAACTTGCGCAAAAAGGTCTGATCCCATGCGTTTCATTTTCAAGACCGATTACGACCAAGACATCCGTCTGGCCAAACACGGCGGCCATGTGTTTTGGTACGGGCTGCTGATGGTGTTATTGCTCACCGCACCGTGGTTGATTGAGGAATACTGGCTGGCCCAACTCACCTTCGTGATGATCTACAGCATCGTGGGCTTGGGCCTGATGTTGCTGGCGGGCTTCACGGGCTTGTTCTCCATCGGCCATGCGGCTTTTCTGGGCGTCGGGGCTTACACCGAAGCGGTCTTGGCGGCACAGGGCTGGCCCTTTCCTCTCTCGTTGGCCATGTCGGCCGGTTTGTCAGCGGCCGTGGGCGCCATCGTCGGTTTGCCCGCCTTGCGCGTCAAAGGCATCTACTTAGGCATTGCCACCTTGTCGTTTGGCTTCATCGTCGAAGAAGGCTTGGCCCGCTGGGAAAGCGTGACAGGCGGCAACGCAGGCAAGCACGTCAAAGCCATCGAGCTTTTGGGTTACGAAGCCAGCAGCAACGAAGCGTTTTACTGGATCTGCCTGGTGGTCACCGTGGTGTGCACGCTGGCGGTGCTCAATCTGTTACGAAGCGCCACCGGTCGCGCCTTTGTGGCCATCCGTGATTCTGAAATTTCAGCGCAGAGCATGGGCATCCATCTGGCACGCTACAAGACGCTGTCCTTCATGATCTCTGCCGCCTTGGCTGGTATCGGCGGCGCACTCTACGCACACAAGCTGCAGTTCATCAGCCCGGATCAGTTCAACTTTTTGCAATCCATCGACTTGTTGCTGATGGTGGTGATTGGCGGCTTGGGCTCCATCCACGGCGCATTTTTAGGCGCCCTCTTTTTGATCACCATGCCGCAACTGATTTCACTCGGCAAAGACTATTTGCCCGATGCCATCGGCCAGGCCCCTGGCCTACAAGCCGTGGTCTACGGCTTGGTCCTGATTGGTTTTGTGATGTTCGAGCCCATGGGCTTGTATGGACGCTGGCTGAAGATTCGCACCTGGTTCCAGCTGTTTCCGTTCTACCGCAAGGGCATGTTCAAACGGCAAAAAAGCTTCCAGAAATCGGACCGACTGAAATGAGTGACGCTCTTCTCTCCGCACACAACCTGTCGGTTCGCTTTGGCGGCGTGCTGGCAGTCAACAACGTGAGCTTCGACGTTCAACGTGGTGAAGTCTTCACCCTGATCGGCCCCAACGGCGCTGGCAAAACCACGGTGTTCAACCTGATCAGTGGCATCTACACACCGACCGCAGGCCACATCACCTACAACGGGCAACAGATGGCCAGTGTGCCGCCCCATGCGGTGGCAGGCCTAGGGATCGCCCGCACATTTCAAAACATCGAACTGTTCGAACACGCCACCGTGTTGCAAAACTTGCTGATCGGGCGTCACACCCACCGCCAAACCGGGCTGTGGCAAGAAATGTTTTTCACCCCGCAAACGCGTGCCGCAGAAATTGCAGCGCGTGAAAAAGTCGAACACGTGATCGACTTTTTAGACCTGCAACACCACCGTGATTCCATGGTCGCAGGTCTGCCTTATGGCGTGCGCAAAGTGGTCGAGATGGCGCGTGCCTTGTGCACCGAGCCGCAGCTGCTGTTGTTGGACGAGCCTTCTTCTGGACTCAATGTGGAAGAAACCGACGACATGGCTTTTTGGATTGCCGACATCAAAAACGTGTTGGGCATCACCGTGCTGATGGTGGAGCACGACATGAGCTTGGTGTCTAAAGTGTCCGACCGGGTGTTGGCCATGAGCCAAGGCGAGGTGCTGGCCATGGGCACACCATCCGAGGTGCAGAGCCACCCTGGCGTGATTGAGGCTTACCTCGGCACGATTGACGATGTCTCTAGCTTGCGCCGTGATCACGCGAAGGAGCAACACCCATGAGCACCGAGAACATTGTGTTGAAGTTGCTCAACGTCGAGAGCGCTTACGGCCCCATCAAAGCCATTCGTGGCGTGAGCCTGGAAGTTAAGCAAGGCCAAATCGCCACGGTGCTGGGTTCCAACGGCGCGGGCAAAACCACGATTTTGAAAACCATCAGCGGCATCATTGATCCGCGCAAAGGCTCGATCCAATTCAAAGGCGAAGACATCACCGCGCAAGACCCGGCCCTGATCGTGCAGCGCGGCCTGATGCATGTGCCCGAAGGGCGCGAGGTGTTTCCGCTGCTGTCGGTGCGCAACAACCTGCTCATGGGCGCCTACACCCGGCAAGACCGCGACAGCATTGCACGCGACATGGAGGTGGTGTTCAACTACTTTCCCATCCTGCGTGAGCGCGCCGACCAAGACGCTGGGCTGCTCTCGGGCGGCCAGCAACAAATGCTAGCCATCAGCCGCGCCTTGATGGCCAACCCGGACCTGATCTTGCTCGATGAGCCAAGCCTGGGCCTATCCCCAAAGCTGACCAAGGAAATTTTCGAGATCGTGGTGCGCATCAACCGTGAGCGTGGCACCACCATCTTGCTGGTGGAACAAAACGCCAACATGGCCCTCAACGCCTCTGACTATGGCTATGTGCTGGAGAACGGCCGCATCGTGATGGAAGACACCTGCGCCAATCTGCGCGAGAAGGAAGACATCAAAGAGTTCTATCTCGGCATGAAAGAAGAAGGCGTGCGCGCCGACCGCCGTTGGAAGAAAAAGAAAAACTGGAGATGACACGATGAGCAACCTGTGGAACCTCTCCCACATCCGGCCTCAGCACGACATCGTGATGCCCGGCGACACCATGCCAGCGATTTTTTGGAACGCCGTCGCTGCACGCGGATCTCAAGTCTGGATGCGCCAAAAAGATTTCGGCATCTGGCGCAGTTGGAGCTGGACCCAAACCGGTGAGGCCGTACGTGAAATTGGCAACGGCTTGCTGACGCTGGGCTTTGCCCCGCATGACACCGCCTCTATTTTGTCGAACACCAACATCGAATGGGTGTTGGCCGATTTGGCGGTGCTGAGTGCCGGCGGCGTGTCCAACGGCATTTACCCGACTGTGGCCGCATCTCAGGTGCACTACCTCTGTGAAGACTCATCGACCACGATTTTGTTTGTGGAAGACGACGAACAACTCGACAAAGCGCTGGAAGTGCGCGACCAGTTACCGGGCTTGAAAAAAATCGTGGTCTTCGACATGGAGGGCCTGCACCAGCTCGATGACCCGCAAGTCATGGGGCTCGATGCGTTGCGCGCCCTAGGACGCGAATACGGCAAAACCCACGCACAAGAACTCGACGCACGCGTCGCTGCTTGCCAACCCGAGCAATTGGCCATCTTGGTCTACACCTCGGGCACCACCGGCAAGCCCAAAGGCGCCATGCACAGCCACCGTGGTCTCGTCTACACCGTGCGCGGCTACAACACCTTGATTTCCCGCGACGAGCACGACGAATGCATGTGCTTCTTGCCCCTGTGCCACATTGCCGAGCGCATGGGCGGCGAGTATTTCTCGCTCTACACCGGCTCGGTGCTCAACTTTGTAGAAAACCCAGAAACCGTGCCAGAGAACGTGCGCGAAATTGCACCCACGGTGTTCACCGCCGTACCTCGGGTTTGGGAAAAGTTTTACTCCAGCGTGATGATTGCGCTCAAAGAAGCCGGCGTCCTGCAGCAAGCCGTCTATGCCTGGTCCATCGGCGTGGGCGCACGCGTAGCAGACAAGGTGCTGGCGCGCCAAAGCGTGTCGCCCTGGCTGAAGCTGCAATTTCATGTCGCGCGACTGCTGTCCCTCAACAACGTGCGCAAGCTGATTGGTATCCACCGTTCACGTTTTTTGGTCACGGGTGCTGCTCCCATCTCACCGGAACTTGTGCGTTGGTATTTGTCGCTCGGCGTGCCCCTCTTGGAAGTTTGGGGCATGACAGAAACCTGTGGTGGGTCCACCGGCGTGCAAGCCGACCACATCAAGACTGGCTCCATCGGTCCTGCGGCCTGCTACAACGAGGTACGCCTCGATCCTGTCACCAAAGAAATCTTGGTACGCGGCCCCAATGTGTTCATGGGCTACTTGAACTTGCCCGAGAAAACCGCCGAGGCCATTGATGCCGATGGCTGGTTGCACACAGGCGATGTGGGCGCAGTGGATGAGGAAGGGTTTTTCCGAATCACAGACCGGATGAAAGACATCATCATCACAGCAGCCGGCAAGAACATCACGCCCAGCGAGCTGGAAAACGAGTTGAAGTTCTCGCCCTATGTGACCGATGCCGTGGTGATTGGTGATCGACGACCTTATTTGGTGGTGATCATCATGATTGACCAGGAGAACGTGGAGAAGTTTGCCCAAGATACCGATGTGCCCTTCAGCAACTACGCATCGCTAACCTGTGCACCCGAAGTGCAGGCCTTGATACAACACGAAATCGACCGTGTGAACCAAAAATTCGCACGCGTTGAACAGGTCAAAAAATTCTTCTTACTCGACACACAACTCAGCGCAGAAGACGAAGAACTCACCCCCACCATGAAACTCAAGCGCAAGCTCGTTGAACAGAAATACGCCGCGCAAATTGACGCGATGTACCGCGACTGACAAACCTACACAAGATTCAACAAGGAGACAAACTCATGCAATTCAAACTTGTGGCCACTCTGGCCGTAGCCGTTCTGAGCAGCGGGGCTTTTGCCCAGCAACAGGGCGTGTCGAAAGACCAAATCACCATCGGCAGCATTCAAGATTTGTCGGGTCCGCTGGCGGGCTTTGGCAAGCAAGTGCGCATGGGCATGATGCTGGCCGTGGACGAGCTCAACGAACAAGGCGGCGTGGGCAACCGCAAGCTCGCACTCAAGGTGGAAGACTCGGGCTACGACCCCAAGCGCGCCGTATTGGCCGCGCAGAAGTTGGTCAACCAAGACAAGATTTTTGCCATGGTGGCCCACATCGGCACCGCGCAGAACTTGGCGGCCATGCCAGTTCAGTTCGAAAAGAAAGTGCTCAACTTCTACCCCGTCACCGCGGCGCGTGAAATGTACGAGCCTCTGCATCCGCTCAAGTACTCGTTTGCAGCGACCTACTATGACCAGCTTCGATTGGCCACGCCCAAGATGATCAAGGAAAAAAACGTCAAGAAGGTCTGCACGATCTATCAAGATGACGAGTTCGGCCTAGAAGTGATGCGCGGCGCCGAAGCCGCGCTCAAAACGCTGAACATGGAGTTCACCGAAAAGACCAGCTACAAGCGCGGCGCCACCGACTTCTCGTCGCAAGTTGCTCGCATGAAAGCGGCAGGTTGTGAAATGGTGGTGCTCGGCACCATCATTCGAGAAACCGTGGGTACCGTGGCTGAAGCACGCAAGACAGGCTTCAACCCCATCTTCTTGGCCTCGTCTGCGGCCTACACCGAGCTGATTCACAAGCTGGGCGGGAAAGCCATGGATGGCATCTTCGCCACCATGACGGCGCAACAACCTTATTTGGATGAAGCCTCGCAACCCATTCGCTTTTGGGCCAGCAAGTACAAAACCAAGTTCAACGAAGACCCCACCGTGTTCTCAATCTACGGCTACACCGCTGTCATGCATTTTTCTGCAGCGGCAAGCAAGGCCGGCAGCAACCTGACCTCGGACACCTTCATCAAGGCCATGGACACCATGAGCTTCCCCACCGATATTTTTGGCAGCCCGCCCATGTCCTACAGCGCCACCAAACGCTTGGGCAACGACGCATCACGTCTGTCAGAAATCCAAGACGGCCGCTGGAAAGTGGTGTCGGGTTACATGAAGTGATCTGACGTGGTGCTAGGCATCACACGCAAAAAAGCCGCCTTCGGGCGGCTTTTTTGTGCCTAGGTTTACGCCGCCAAGGCGCGAGCAATCAGTGCGTCGGCTTGCGGCAAAGCCATGCTGCCCATGGTGCCACGCCAGCCTGTGCCCAGGCGACTGCTGCAAAAACCATCGGCAACTTGCGTGGGGGCGTGTTGAATCAGCAGCGCCGCTTGCGTCAACAAGGCAATGCGCTCGGCCAGATGCCGCGCGCCCATCTCATCGCTGTCATGGCGTGGTCGCGTGAGGGTGGATGAAAAATCATCCATCGCAGCATCAAAGGCCGCATGGCTGCCGCGTGCGGCACGCCACTCCTGCATCAACGCATCGGCACTTTGTGGCCCGCGCGACAGCGAGCGCAGCACATCAATGCACATCACATTGCCCGAACCTTCCCAAATCGAATTCAGTGGGCTCTCGCGAAACAGGCGACCAAACGGCCCCTCTTCCACATAGCCCGGCCCACCCATGACCTCCATGGCCTCGGCCATGAAATGCGGCAAGCGTTTAGCCACCCAGTACTTGCTGGCGGGCGTGAGCACGCGACGCAAAGCAAGTTCGTGTTCTGTGGCATCGCTGTCGTAGGTTCGGGCGAGTCGCAGCGCCAGCCACGTGGCGGCCTCGCTCTCTAACGCTAAATCGGCCAGCACCGATTGCATGATGGGCTGCTCAGCCAACTTGCGACCAAACGCGCTGCGGCGGCGCGCATGGTGCACGGCCTGGGTCAAGCCCGCGCGCATGATGCCCGCAGCGCCCACGGTGCAATCAAGACGGGTGTGGTTGCCCATTTCCAAAATGGTGGAAATGCCGCGCCCCACCTCACCCACCAGCCATGCGCTGGCGCCATCAAATTCCACTTCAGACGAGGCATTGGAATGGTTGCCGATCTTGTCTTTGAGGCGTTGAATGCGAATCCGGTTGAGCGAGCCATCAGGCAACACACGCGGCAAGAACAAACAGGTTTGCCCCGCCGAGGTGCCCGGTTCGGTCTGGGCCAAGATGAGAAACGCATCACACATGGGCGCAGAGAAAAACCATTTGTGTCCGGTGACGCGAAACTCTTGCCCCCATTCACTCACGCCCACAGCCACCGCTTCGGTGGAGTTGGAACGCACGTCCGAGCCACCTTGCTTTTCGGTCATGCCCATGCCCATGGTGACCGCACGTTTGTGCTTCACATGGGCCACACCAGGCTGGTAGTCGTTGGCCAACAGTTTGGGCAACCAATCGGGCGCGATGTGGCTTTGCCGCGCGATCACTGGCACCACGGCAAACGTCATGGTGGTGGGGCACTGCACACCGTTCTCTAGCTGACCAAACAGGTGGTACGCCGCTGCACGCCGCACTTGTGCGCCTGGGCCAGGTTGCGCCCAAGGCGCCGCGTGCAAACCGTCTTGCATGGCCAGCTGCATCAGTTGGTGATAAGCCGGGTGAAAGTCCACCTCGTCGATGCGGTGGCCAAAGCGGTCAAACGCCCGCAACACCGGTTTGTTCACATTCGCTTGCACGGCCCACTCTTGCGCTTCAGCGCTGCCATAACGCTGCCCCATGCGGTTCAGGTTGTGGTGCATGGCAGTGTCACTGCCCGCCAACGCCGTCACCGCTTCGCGCAGGGCAGGGTCAGCCTCATACAGGTTGACATCGACAAACGGAGTGGACTGGTTGAAGACCTGATGGGTGTCGGCCATGATGGCTCCTGTTCATTCGAGGGTTCAGGGACGAACCATCTTGCACTCTGTGCCTTGAGCCAATTCGTTACCGGTGTAAGCCGCTTCTGTGCGGAATCCGTACTGCGTCCCCTCCCAACCCACTTTGACAGTTTTGCCATCAACTGGGGCAATGGTGTTGACAACTTGAGGAAGCAGCAATTGATGGTCTTCACCGCGCATGCGAACCGGCCCTACGGTTGACTCGAACACGAGGTCCTCAAAAGCACGGGCCACTTTGATGCTGTCGGTATCTCCGGCCTTTTGAATCGCAGCAGCCAACATGCGTGGTGTGAGGTCGATGCGAGGGGCGAGGAACTCAGCACCTGTTTTGGCTTTGTAGGCTTTGGCCAAGGCCTCGGCCTTGGGTGCATCGCTTTGGCCTGGGTGCCACTCCGCCACCCAGGTCAGTTGGCCCAGCTTGGACTGCGACACCGCCAACACGGTGCCAGGAATTGAACCTGCACTGTGGTTGAGGTAACGCACGTTGTACCCTGCATCGCCTGCCGCCTTGAGCAGTAACACCATGTCTTGGCCCCAATTGCCCGTGATGATGGTGTCGGCCCCTGCTGCCTTCATCTTGGCCACATAGGGGGCAAAGTCTTTGACGCGCCCGATCGGGTGCAGCTCTGAACCCACGAACTTGACATCCGGACGTGCCAACCCAACGAGTTCTTGACCATAGCGTGCCCATTGCCTTCCGTGCGCATAGTCTTGGTTGAAGAGGTAGACGTTTTTCACATCGGCCTGGCGTTTGACGAAATTCGCCAACGCTTTCATTTTCATGGCCGTGTTGGCTTCGAACTGAAAATGCCAGAAGCTGCAGGACTTACCCGTCAAATCTGGGTCGATCGAGGAGTGGTTGAGTACCAACACGGTGCGGTCGGGGTTGCGCTCGTTGTGCCGTGCAACAGCAGCGATCAACGCAGCCACCACGGTCGACCCCGAGCCACCGGTGACGATGGCACGAGCCCCTTGGTCGATCGCCGACTGCAAAGCGCTTTGGCTCTCTTGTGCTGAAAGTTTGCTGTCAAACTGGAGCAACTCGATCTTGTTGCCCTTGAGTACACCGCCTTTGGCATTGATGTCTTGCACCGCATACTGCAAATGCCCCAACATGAGTTGGCCCACATTGGCAAAAGGACCGCTGAGCGGATCAATGTAGGCAATTTTGTAGTTCGCGGGTTGTGCAACCACAGGGCTGGCTGCTGTCGCCAAAGCCAAAGAGAGAGAGGAAAGCCAATATTTCACAGAATGCTCCTTTGTTTGGATAAACCTGCAATACCTAGACCTGTCGCCTGCGTTATTGCCTGCTGTTGCAACTATCAAGGAATTCACTTAGATTGAAAAGAGCACATCCCAGCATTCACCACCAGAAAAAGACGCCATGGAGACAGCCCACCTCGACCAACCCCTGCATGCCTACCTGCGCCAGCATGCACGTGTACAACCCGATCAGGCCGCATTTATCTGGTACGGCCGCACCGTGAGCTATGCGGAACTTGACCGCGCCAGCGACGCCTTTGCCGCGCATCTGACAAAGCTCGGTGTCAAAAAAGGTGATCCGGTGGCACTGTTCATGAACAACTGTCCGCAATACGTCATGGCGCACTGCGGGATTCAAAAAATTGGTGCCATCGTCTGCCCCTGCGGGCCGCTGTTCAAAGCACATGAACTGCAGTATCAGTTGCATGATTTGCAGGCGCGTGTGATCGTGGCGGCAGACGTGTTGCTCGACGTGGTGGAGCAGGTCCGCTCGCAAACCGACATCAAACACGTGCTGGCCGTGCGCTACGCCGACATGCTGCCCGCGCAGCCCAGCATTGATGTCCCTCCCGAACTGCTGGCCATGCGCGACAAGCCCATGGCATTGCCCGCTGGGGTCGCAGAGTTTTTGGCCATCACCGCCAGCGGCGAAAGCTGCCCGTCGGTATCCCTGGACATGGATGATGTGGCGCTCATCACCTACACCTCGGGCACGACGGGTTTGCCCAAGGGTGCCATGCTGAGCTACCGCAACGCACTCTACAAGAGCGCAGCAGCGGCTAACTGCAATGGCGTGCAACCCAGCGATGTGCTGCTAGCGATTGCGCCGCTTTATCACATCGCTGGCATGGTGATGGGCATCAACGTCACCCTGTACACCGGTGCCACGTCGGTGCTGCTTTACCGCTTTGACCCCCTCGCTGTGGCCCAAGCGATTGACCGTCATCGCGTGAGCTGGTGGTACAGCATCGCGCCCATGAATGTGGCGGTGATGCAGTTGCCTCATCTGCGCGACTTTGACTTCAGCAGCCTGCGCATGAATCCGGTCACCAGCTTTGGTATCACCTTCACCGAGCCACTGGCACAGCAGTGGCAAAGCTTTGCCAGCAATTGCACGGCCTTCGAAGCGGCTTACGGCTTGTCCGAAACCCACACAGTGGACACCTACATGCCATCCAACGCCATTCGCTGGGGCAAACACGGCAAGGCCATTCCAGGCAACGAGATTCGCATACTTGACCCCGACACGGGCACACCTGTACCGATTGGCCAGAGTGGTGAGATCGTGTTGCGCAGTGCCGGCAATTTCAAAGGCTACTGGCATAAGCCCGAAGCCACGGCCAAAACATTGCGCGACGGCTGGGTACACACAGGCGATATCGGTCACATGGATGCCGAGGGTTATTTGACCTTCACGGGTCGCTTCAAGGAAATGATCAAAGTCTCAGGCTACGCGGTGTTCCCCGAAGAAGTCGAGACCATTTTGATCAAACACCCGGCTGTGTCACAAGCCGCAGTGATCGGCGTGCCGGACCCCACCAAGGGCGAGGTGATTCGAGCTTTCATCGTCAAGAAAGCCGGACAGGATGTGAGCGCCGACGCCTTGATGGCATGGGCGCGCGAGAACATGTCGAGCTACAAAGCCCCGCGCGAGGTGCGCTTCATCGACGCGTTACCGGCCACAGGTGCTGGCAAAGTGCTGCGACGCTTGCTCAAGGACGAGACCTGATGTTTCACAAAATCTTGATTGCCAACCGTGGCGAAATCGCCTTGCGCCTGGTGCGTGCTGTGCGTGACCTGGGCGCACACAGCGTGGCGGTGTACGCCAGCGACGACGCGCATGCACTGCATGTGAGTTTGGCCGATGAAGCGGTGGCATTGCAAGCCCACGGTCCAGCCGCGTACCTAGATAGCGCCGCGCTGATTGCCATCGCGCAGCGCAGTGGCTGCGACGCGGTCCACCCCGGTTATGGTTTTCTGAGTGAACGTGCGGACTTTGCGCAGCAGTGCGCGCAGGCAGGTTTGGTCTTCATTGGTCCCACGCCTGAACAACTGGCGCTGTTTGGCGACAAGGCCCAGGCCTTGGCACTGGCGCGTCGCTGCGGCGTACCCATCCAGCCCAGCACCGATGGCGCAATCACGCTCGAACAAGCCCATGCTTTCTTTCAAGCACAGCAAGGCGCAGGCATCATGCTCAAAGCCTTGGGCGGAGGTGGCGGGCGTGGCATGCGCGCCGTCAGTGATGTGACACAACTTGACGAGGCCTTTGCACGTTGCACTGCCGAAGCGCTGGCATTTGGTGTGGCGGGTGTTTATGCCGAACGCCTGATGCCGCAGGCCCGTCACATCGAAGTGCAGATTCTGGGCGACTCAACGGATGTGATGGCCTTGGGTGAACGTGAATGCACGTTGCAACGACGTTTTCAAAAATTGGTCGAAATCGCGCCCAGCCCGACGCTTTCCGCCACACTGCGTGCGCAACTCAGCACGGCGGCTTTGGCCATGGCTCGTTCGGTGAACTACCGCAGCTTGTGCACCTTTGAGTTTTTGGTCAACGAAGCATCAAGCCATCTGCCCTTCGTCTTCATCGAAGCCAATCCGCGTCTGCAAGTGGAGCACACCGTGACTGAAGAAGTCACGGGACTCGACTTGGTGCAATTGCAAATCGCCGTCGCCGCTGGCGCTCGTCTGGGCGAACTCGGCTTAGACCCAGAGCACCCCCCCGCACCGCGTGGCCATGCGATTCAGTGGCGTGTGAACGCAGAAACATTGGATGCACAAGGCCAAGCACGCCCATCGAGCGGCATGCTGCACCGCTTTGATTTACCCACAGGCCCGGGCATCCGTATCGACAGCCATGGTCAAGCAGGCCTCACACCCTCACCCCATTACGACAGCCTGTTGGCCAAATTGGTGGTGCGCTCGCGCAGCGCTAACTTTGCCGATGCGGTGCGCATGTCGCGCCGCGCACTGGCCGAAATGCGCATCGATGGTCTGGCCACCAACCTGTCGCTGCTGCGCGCACTCGCTGCACGGACAGATTTTGAAACGCAAGCGCTGCACACCCGCTACATCGAAGCTGAGTTGCCAGCGCTGTTGCGCGAAGCCGAACACCACGTCGACACATCCAGCCTGCACTCGAACACACCTGTGACACAAGTGCTCGAAACATTGCCAGAAGGCCTGATCGCATTACGCGCGCCCATGGCAGCACGCTTGGTACAAATTGACGTTGTGTCTGACACGGTGGTGGCGGCAGGCGCCCAACTCGCGGTACTCGAAGCCATGAAGATGGAGCATCTGCTGCACGCCCCCCAAGCTGGACGTATTGCGCAATGGCGCGTCCAGCCTGGCGAGGTGCTGCACGAGGGGCAGATACTGGCAGTGATCGAACCACTGGACGAGGTGGTGGACCAGACGCAAACCACGCAGACCCTAGACCCCGATGCCATACGCGCCGATCTGCAACGCGTGATCGACCGGCATGCACTTTTGCTGGATGCAAACCGCCCCGCGCCTGTGGCCAAGCGCCATGCACAAGGCGGCCGCACGGCGCGTGAAAACATTGCCGACTTGGTTGATGCAGACAGCTTCATTGAATACGGCGCACTGGCGATTGCCGCACAGACGCGCCGGCGCAGCTTGCAAGATTTGATGGTGAACACACCGGCCGACGGCATGGTCACCGGCATCGGCACGGTCAATGCTGCCGAGTTCGGCGCTGAGCGCGCGCGTTGCGCCGTCATGGCCTATGACTACACCGTGCTCGCCGGCACGCAGGGCATGCGCAACCATCACAAGAAAGACCGCTTGCTGGGCCTGGCGCATCAGCAACAACTGCCGGTGGTGCTGTTTGCCGAAGGCGGTGGCGGTCGCCCGGGCGATGTGGACATGCCCATCGTGGCGGGCTTGAACAACCACACCTTCAGCCAGTTTGCAGCACTCTCAGGCCAAGTACCTGTGGTGGGCATCGTGCATGGTCGTTGCTTTGCTGGCAATGCGGCTTTGCTTGGTTGTGCCGATGTCATCATCGCCACGGCACACAGCAACATCGGCATGGGCGGACCGGCCATGATTGAGGGTGGTGGTTTGGGTGTCTTCAAGCCTGAAGAAATTGGCCCCAGCGCCATGCAGCACCGCAACGGCGTGATTGATGTGTTGGTGCAAGACGAAGCCGAAGCGGTGCGCGTCGCGCAGCGCTACCTGTCTTACTTCCAAGGCACCACCACGCAATGGACGTGTGCCGACCAGCGCCTGCTACGCCACGTTGTGCCCGAGAACCGACTGCGTGTGTACGACATGCGTGCTGTGATAGAGGGTTTGGCCGACACCGGCTCTGTGCTGGAATTGCGACGTGGATTCGGTGCGGGCATGATCACCGCATTTGCACGCTTGGAGGGGCGCGCCATCGGCATTCTGGCCAACGACCCTACTCACCTGGGTGGCGCCATCGACGCCGAAGCCGCAGACAAGGCCGCACGCTTCATGCAGTTGTGCGATGCACACGGCCTGCCCATCGTTTCGCTCACCGATACACCAGGCTTCATGGTCGGCCCTGACATTGAGGCACAAGCCCAGGTGCGGCATGTGTGTCGCATGTTCGTGGTGGCCTCGCACCTGTCTGTCCCTTTCTTTGCCGTGGTCACACGCAAGGGCTATGGCCTGGGCGCGCAAGCCATGACAGCCGGTGGCTTTGACGCACCAGTCTTCACCGTGGCTTGGCCCAGTGGCGAGTTTGGTGCCATGGGGCTTGAAGGCGCGGTCAAGCTCGGCTTTCGCAAGGAGCTTGAAGCCGCAGAACCAGGCGCAGCGCGTGATGCGCTGTACCGCCAACTGGTGGCTCAACAGTACGAGAACGGTCAGGCCATGAACATGGCTGCTACGCTAGAGATTGACGCCGTCATTGACCCTGCTGAAACACGCCATTGGTTGCTGCGTGGTTTGCGTTCTGCGGCCACACCCACGCGACGCAGTGGGCGCTTTGTCGATACGTGGTAACCCAAAGGTTAACGCTGTTGACCCAACTTTTCAAAATCCTTGTTCAAGCGCGCCAGCGCTGAAGTAATCTGCTGGCGACGTGACTGGATCCAACCGTCTTGTTGCGTGACGCGTTGCTGAGCCGCTTGCAACATGCGCTCCATCTCGGCAAGTTGAGGGCCTCCAGCAGTCTGTCGGTTTTGTACGATCGCCACAGGGTCCAATGTGGCACGGAACTCCGTGTCTGACATAGGTAGAGAAGGCGACACCTCCAAGCCTTTCACAGATTCGGCGTAAATTCGTTGCGCCTCAGCATAGGGGAAGGCCAGTGGTTTGATGTCATGGGCTTTGGCGTAGTCCACCACCTCAGAGGCAAAGTGATGGCCGACGCGGAAAGGTAGCTTGTACTTGCGCATCAGTACATCAGCCAACTCTTGCGAGGCGGTCCAATCGCTGTTCAATTCTTCCTTGGCACGAATGGGGTCCAACACCAGGTTGTTCAAAATTCGATCCCAGTTGGCCAGCACGACTGTGGCGCTTTGAATCATGGCGCTGTTGTTGCGACCGTCTTTTGGATCTTGCATCCCGGGCGGAATGTTGTGTGCCTGGATAGCAGCCCCTATCCCCATGGTTAGCGCGGTTGACGCATCACGGCGCGTACTATTGAGCAAGCCGGGGTTACGCTTTTGCGGCATGGCGCTAGACACATAGGTGTTGTCACCGCCCTCCTTGAGCATAATCCAGGGCCTTGACTGGGCGTATTGGGTCATCACATCTTCAATGAAGGTGCTTGTATGCAGTGCCACTGCCATCACTATGGCACCTGCTTCAACGGGTTGATCCACCGCCGAAATCTGTGCAGCGTCGTAGGCGTTTTCTACCGTGGTGGAGAAGCCCAGATAACTGGCCATGCGCTGCCGATTCAGGGGCCAACTGGTTCCGTTGAGCACCGTGGTGCCCATGGGTGATCGGTCCATGCGCGCATAGGCTTCTCGGATCCGTTGCGCGTCTCGATCCAGACCAGCCACAAATCCCAGCAAATAGTGGCCATAGCTATTAGGTTGAGCAGCGACGCCATTGGTGTAATTGGGTACCACGGTAGATTTGTGCTGATTGGCCAGCTTCACCAGTGTGGCCGTGGTTTTGTTGAGCTGCTCGGCCAGAGTTAGCATCTCTTGGCGCAGCATCACCGTTCGAACGGTGGAAAGCATGTCTTGGCTTGAACGACCCGCATGCAGCAGCGTGATCTGTGGGCCAGCAACCTCGATCAACAGCGGCTCAAAAGTAATGACGAGGTTAGGCCGCTTTGCGCCGGGTTTACTTCCATCTGCCAGCACTTTGCTGATCCCTTGGTAGACCAGCGGCGCTAATTTTTTGTCGAGCAACCCTTCTTCAAGGTTGATCACTGCAGAGGCCTTATTAATTTCACCTAGCCAAAAAAATTCGTCCTGCTGGACTGGAGACTGTGCACGCACCTGAGGGCAAGAAAGTACAAATGTCAGTGTGGAAGCGAGCGTCAGTAAAGAGAGTCTCATGAATGTGTCCTGCAATGGTTAGTCGATGTTATTTCAACGAGATACCCATTGATTACAAAGGGATGAGTTGAATTTTTAGAATTAACTTATGACCAAACTGATAAATGCACTTGGATTTCAAACTGGCTGGTGGGCTTGTATCACTGGAGTTGGTCATGGTTTAAAGACTGGAGCCATAGTTTTTTGCTTAATTTTGATCAGCCTTCATCTTCATTTTTCAGAATCTCCCATGGAAGAAGTGAAGCTTGGGGCATTTGCGCTGCTGATCGGAATTTTGGTGGATTCTTCATTGCAATACTTTTCGATCATTAGCTTTTACGGATGGGCACTGGGTCCATTCAATCCCTTTTGGGATTGGACACTTTGGGTCATGTTTGCTTTGACGCTCAATTCATCACTTGAGTTCTTAAAAAAGCAATCTCTCATCACAAGTGCAATTCTGGGGATGGTCTTTGGTCCGCTCACTTATTTTGGAGGTGCAAAAATGGGAGTAGCCTTTTTAAATGCCTCGCCAGTTCATATTTTTTCGTTGGTCGTAGTATGGATGCTCGCAATGCCTTTACTTGTCATCGCTACTAAACAAGTTTCACACACACCTAAGGACAACAAATGATGAATAGACGATTACTTTTGCTGAGCGGGATAAGCACAACAGCTATGACGGCGGGTCTCATTGGATGTGCCAGTCCAAACGTCACTGATTACACAGGGGAAAAACCATCACTTGATTTACAAACGTATTTCAATGGCGTTGTCGATGCGTGGGGCATATTCACAGACCGAAATGGCAAAGTGGTCAAACGATTCACGGTCGAGATGAAATGCCAATGGAAGGACGGCATAGGTATCTTGGATGAAGACTTTTTGTATTCGGATGGTTCAAAAGAAAAGCGCGTGTGGAAACTTACCGACTTGGGCAATGGCCATTTCGAGGGTTCTGCTGGCGATGTCGTAGGTAAGGCCTTAGGTCAGGTCAAAGGAAATGCTTTTAATTGGCAATACACGCTTGCACTGCCCGTCGATAACTCGGTCTTAAACGTACAAATGGATGACTGGATGTTCCTGATGAACGATCGAGTCATGCTTAACAAAGCGCGAATGACTAAGCTTGGTATCCATTTGGGGGATGTGACCCTTTCATTCACTCGCAGAGGGTACCCGCAGAGGTATGGAGCCGACTCCTCGGGCTGTAGAACTGGCACGGCGAAGCCGAGACATTGGCGCTATTCTTGACGGCCGTAGCGTCGCGGGGGAGTCCTTTTCTCTGCGAGAGTCCGCCACTCATTGGCGGGTGATGGCATCTGATGGAATCGCTAAAGTATTAATGCCGCGATTAATGAACGCAGCAGGCCTTGAGGCACCAATGATGCAATTCAGTGTGCATCCTGGAGACCCAAGGCGCATGCATGAGTAGCGTGACTTGGCATGAACGTCTCCATAACGATCCAGGTCACAAATGGCTTCGCCAAACAATAATCGGCATGGGCAGGTCGATCCAAGATGCAATGAACGGCAAGGTATCAATCAGCTGACCAAATTTCAATAAGAAGGCGGGGTTTGCCCTAGTGCATCTCATGCTCACGATACCTATATCGGAATTCAAGAATGGTAAGTCTTGAAGATCGTTCCTATACGCTCTAACCATCGCATCGCGAGCATTTTTTCTATGCCGAACCGCCCGAACACCAGTTCCTGCGCCCATTGCTTGCACAGCATTCAAATAGGCTTGAAGAGCTTGACGAACGCTGTCTGGCGAGTTGTTAAAAACGCCAAGCCACGTTTTCTCTGCGACAAGCTCTTGGTATGTTTTTGCTAAGGTATGCGTGAGCTGCCGCCTCTCCTCTATCAAGTCACGAATCTTGTGATGACTGTCGAGTCGATCCAAGAAGCTTACAGCCAAACGCCAATCCCAAGCCTCCCGCCAATTGAATGGCACTACATTGTCGATCTCGCTCTCTACCACTTGCGTTCTTATTCGATTAGCCCATTTGGGGGCGCCAGACTGCTCTACTCTGTCAGCGACTTCTGCGATGGTTGAAATGTGAGTCCAAAGACTTTGCAACTCCTCTAGTTCCGCCATCTTTGCCAACCAATCCGCTTGCAAAGAATCCTCATTCGAATTGAGTTGACCTAATCCATAAGTCAGGAAGTCACGCAACTTTGTGACGATATTGCCAGAATGACCATCTAGCTTCTTGGAAATCTCCTGCACTCTGCGCATTGCATATCCGAGACGTCCTTTGTCGAGGTGAGACTGCAAACTTTCGCGAACGTTCGCGATGGCTAGTTCACTATCGTTTTTAAGAGACGTAGAAATGTTTTTTCCAAATACCTCTGCAACACGCGCCTCTAAATGAGCGTCAAAATCAAATTGAAGTTGGTCTACATCTTTGATGATTGAAATAGAAGCTGTTAAGTTCCTAATGGCCTGCTCGGGAGCTTCATTCATCACTTCAAAATCAAACTCTCCCGACAGAGAAGTCCACCGAGCTAATGCTTTGCGTGCTTCCAATCTCCATTCAACCAACTCGCTAACGCACTTCCAATCTTCAGCACCCTTGGGTTTGATGCCAGCGACTGTGACCGAGTTCACCAACCCTCGGGCCACGGCGTTACCAATCGGCAACATAAATGCACTTTTGCCACTCACAAGTCGCTTACCAGCTTACTGCGTACCCCTCTCAAACCGATCAGCATTACAAGCGCATAACTCAAGCGTTGAACACGAATCGTCTCAATCGCTAGAATCCACGCTAATTTTTGTCGAATTGTTCCGAGACGAAAAAACCACTAAAGTCGACTTTAGTGGTTTCTAGAGGCAATCACATGGAAGGCCTTATGGATGGTGACCTGGAGCAGAATCGAACTGCCGACATGCGGATTTTCAATCCCCACCAAAGACCTGCATTAGATTCGCATTATTTAGCTATGGCGTTGACAATCAAATTGCCTTTTTTGCCCGAGGTCTAGATTTAGACTTGGGCTCCGGATTCACCTTCGCTGCATCAACAGCGTTAGGAACTTCAACACCCTCAGGAATCCTAGCCAGCGTGACCCCCTCAACTCCCACAACAGCACCCGGCAAAGGAACAGAGTCTGGACCACCATCCATCGCAAATCCACCAACGCCGATTTTGAAACCAAGATTCAATTGGTAAACGCCCTCATGAATCTCTAGATGGCGAATCAAAACTTCTGTCAAAGACTTAAGATCAAATGAAACGGGCTGCTCAATGGCTGACATATGTATGCATTTCAAATTGTTGTGGCTGATTTGCGCTGTACATGCGGGACTCTGGCTTTTTCACATCTGACAAAGACACAACTTTTACAGTAACAATGTGATCATGCGTGTGAGCATGTTTAATTGCTGCATCTGACAGGTATTGCTCAAGAGCGCTAACCATTACAGCATTCAGTTTGACGCCATCTTTCTGCGCTCTAATCACCGCCGACCTATGCAAATCTGGACCAACGCGTACGTTGAAGATGCCACTACATGGCTGCTGAGGATTACGTCCCAATTGTTGACAAGTCTCTAGATAGTCATCTACAGCCAGTTGAAACTCATTTTGCAGAGCAGGAACCGTCTCAGCTTCGAATGTCACAAGATCTGTGACAAACAAAATTTTTCCGAAGAGTACGCCTGTTTTTAAGTCGAGCTCTGCAGACCCCTGATACCCCTTGTATTCAAGTGTTGTCACGATTACCTCCAAGACTAAATAAGTCCGATTTCTTCTAATTTCTCGCGAACCTGATCAATGGCATAAGGTTTTACCTCATTGCCCGGATGCGGCTCATGCAAATTGATCAAGTGATCTTTTTCAACATTGTGAAACTTCCTACGAGACCCATTGCCATTGAGCACCTTGTAACCAAAGTGCTTCAAAAGCCAAACCAACTCATCCCATTTGATGTTGCTTAGTGTTGGCTTTGTCTTTATTTTTTCAATAATTTTTTCAGCTCTTGCCATGCTCACTCGATCAAGGCAACCTAGAATTGTAACCATAATTTAGTTACAACACACTGTCACCGATATTGCAGACGCGCTCTAAGGTTGCTTCTGAAAACTATAGCACTCTTAGAACGACAGGAATCTAAGGTGGCAGAAGATTGAACTGTCTTTTGGTATTGGATATGCACACTTGTCTCCTGAACACCTGCAAGAAGCCAAGTCTCTTAACCCGTTGGCGAGGTTGACACTAAGATGACACCACAAAGAAAAACGGGTTACGTCGCAAAACGTAACCCGTTGATTTCATTACCAAATAATGGTGGCCAGATAAGGACATTCCAATTAAAAGCTCTCAGAGACCACGGCGCTTAGCGATTTCTGGTGTCGGGTCATGTCGGATTGTGTCGAGCTTTTCAAACCCGCCATTTGCCGACACCGAAAGCACCAAAAATCATCGGTTTCGTGATGATGTGTTCATCACAAGCACACACAGCGATTGAGTCTTGACGGAAATACACCGATGTGGGCATCAATAACCCATCCTGCACGCACTTTTTAATAATCAAAAATAGCTAATTTTTAGACCATTCTCTCTATCGAGAACGCGAGACAAAGGTGCAAATGGGGCGTACATAGATGATGTTTACGCATTGAGATTGATCACCATTCGGTAATTGGAAAACCCACTCTCAAAGAGGCTGACGCTTTGCGTCGACCAATGGCGAGCCATGTCGGGACGTGATTGCGGCAACGCATTCAATACCGGGAATCAAAGTCCAGAGGCCATACCGATGAACGAAGCACCCAGTAACTTGACCCGATCCATTCTCCGAGCTTAAGGATCGCTTAATTATTCGGATATCAAATCAACATGCCGTGACTAAGCACGGCATATCAAGTTCTGAAAGAATTTCTATGAAAAATCTCGCGGCCGTAATTTTGGCTATTTCTGCAGCATCCACTGCTTTGGCTGGCCCCTCATGCAACGCCCCCAAAGACAAATGGATGAAAGAAGCTGAATTCAAACAAATGATGGAGAAACAGGGCTATCAGATCAAGACCTTCAAAGTCAGCAGCGGTCAGTGCTACGAAATCTACGGCTTGGACAAGGACGGGCGCAGAGTTGAAATTTATTTCGATCCAGCCACTGCGGCCGTAGTCGAGCGGAAATAAATATTTGGACGTCCGTCTGGCAAGGAGTCGAAATGCCCCCCATTCCCCCGCCGCCACAACCTGCCTCCGTCATAGTCTGGGACCGTTTCGTGCGCCTATTCCATTGGAGTTTAGTGATCTGTGTGACGCTTAATCTGTTCGTTCTGGAGGACGGAGAGTCTGCTCACGAATGGGTTGGTTACATCGCCACGGTTTTGGTAGCTGCGCGCGTGGTCTGGGGTTTTGTTGGCTCTCAGCATGCCCGATTCACATACTTCTTTCCAACACCTGCCCGTGTACGCCAACACCTAATGGCTATGCGAGCGGGCAACATTCCTCACCATGAGGGACACAATCCGTTGGGTGCTTTAATGATGCTGGCACTTATGGCTTTGGTGCTTTTGTTAGGATTAACTGGGTGGATGCAGAGTCTCGATACATTCTGGGGCGAAGAATGGTTGATGGAACTCCACGAAATCTTGGCCAATACGTTGCTGCTTGCAGCAGGGTTACATGCATTAGCGGCATTGGTTATGGGACGTTTGGAGCGAACACGATTGGTTCGTGCCATGTTCACTGGCGTCAAGGATTCATATTGATAGGTCTGACCATATGAGACTACTGCTCCTTGAAGACGACTTGACACTGGGTGAAGCCCTACAAGACTTTCTACGACTTGACGGTCATGTGGTGGACTGGTGCCAAAACCTGTCGCAAGCGAGTATGCTGGTCAATGAACCTTATGACATCTGGTTGTTGGACTGGAATCTGCCAGATGGATCAGGGGTGGACTGGTTGCATAGACAACGCACCAAAGGCATGACCATCCCTGCAATTGTGCTGACTGCTCGAGATCAGTTGCAGGATCGAATTTGCGGCCTGGACAGCGGTGCTGATGATTTTCTGGTTAAGCCTTTTGCGCCTGAAGAGTTAAGTGCCCGTTTGCGAGCGTTTTCCCGCCGCATTTCAGGAAGTGCAGAACGCAAGCGCATCGGTCAGGTGGAAGTGGATATGACCGCCAAATCGGTATGGCTTGATGGTGCATTGGTGGATCTAACTGCGCGGGAGTGGGCTGTTCTTGAGGCGTTGGTTCTCCGCGCAGGAAGAATTGTTGCGGCCACCGATCTAGAAGCTCTTGTGATGGGCTTGGAGGGCGAGATAGCCAGCAATGTCCTTCAGGTCCACATCCACAAACTTCGAAGCAAGCTTGGAAAATCGCTGATCGAAACGGTTCGTGGCCTAGGTTATCGTTTGCGTGCCGATGACAAAAAATAAAATCCATGTATCGATTTGATCTGTTTTCTATCCGACACCGCCTCACAGCTTCGCTTGTGGCAGGAGCCATTGGTCTTACTGCTTTAATTTCTGTATCAGTATGGTGGGTCATCAGTGAAGAGATACAAGAGCTCATGGATCACGGCCTTCAAGAGTCAGCCGAATTGATTCACAACATCTTGGCCACCTCTCCTGACCCAATCCATCATTCGCATGCCATCCGTGTGAACTCGGAATACGCTGAGCATCTGATATGGCAGTTGGTGGACGTAGAAACTGGCAAAGTAGTAACGCATTCCATCAACGCTCCCGAAACTCCATTGGCAACAATGTGGCGACCTGATGTGCAGAGTAAAGTGAATAACTCTTGGCATCTGGTTACGCTGGAGTTCAAGCATGCTAAGCAACTGCTATTGGTTGTCGCTCAAAGCGAAGAAGAGCGCCATGAAGCCTTGATTGAGACACTTGAATACACACTTTTAGCCACACTCATTGCCTGTATTTTCGGCATATTGATCATGAATTGGCGAATGCGTGTTGAGCTACAGCCCTTACAGCATTTGTCTGACGGAGTGAGACATTACGATCCGCTCTTGCCAGCAACAGCACTGACCAGTACTGGTCGCATTGAACTACAACCCATAGAACATGCCATCAATGACTTAGGCCAACGCCTAGGACAGCGCATCATCAGCGAGCAGGCCTTCACAGCCCATGCAGCACACGCATTGCGAACCCCAATCGCTGGCATCGATGCCCAACTTGCCTTAGCTATTCGTGAGGCCCCTGAAACCTTGCGCCCTCGTTTGGAGCGAGCTCGCGACGCCGCTTCTCGGCTCAGTCGAGTCATGCAAGCGTTACTGGGCATGTTTCGCAGTGGACTGGAACCCCATAGAGTTGAAATGTCGCTTGGACAGCTGTTAGAGCCTTTGTCATTCAACGATCTGGAATTGGTATTCGATCCGAAAGCCAGCATTCATGTTGATCCTGACCTGTTTGCACCTGTACTGTTCAATTTGCTGGATAACGCTCAGAGACACAAAGCTCGCACAGTCGAGTTGATTGTCACCGAAGTAAAAAATTTGATCAGGCTAGTTATCAAAGATGATGGCGAGGGGTGCCCTGTAGAAACTTGTACCCGTATGCGAGAAGCATTGGATCGGCAGGATTACGGCCCCCAAAGCGGTTTCAAGGGTCTGGGATTGATCCTTGCTGATTTGGTAATGCGCGCCCATGGTGGTCAACTCCATCTATTGGACTGCACACGTGGCTTTGTCCTAGAGCTGACTTGGCCAATCACTCCGACTGCTTCGTCATCCTAAAAAATACCTGAGCATTTCGTTCTTCATCTGGTCTTCAGATTCGTTTGAACAATGGGAGATGTTTCTTCCATTTGTCTCATCAGGAGCCTCTCATGAAAACGACTTCTCGCCTTCTTCCCCTCGTTATTGCTTGCACCACAATGCTAACTGCATGTGGTGGTGGCGGTGGTGGCTTGTCAACAGCTACAAAAACCCCCACGGTCGCTGGCACTATCAGTGGTTTGGGTTCGATCATCCTCAACGGAGTTCGATACGAAACGATTGGTGCATCATTAGTGGATGCCGATGACGGCACAACAATCAGTTCACCGATGGGCATGGGCATGACGGTCACCGTTGACCCAAGCACCACGGGCAGCACTGTCGCTGGAACGATACACATTCAAACGGGTATCAAGGGCAATACTTCTTTGGTGAACACCTCCACCAGCACACTGAATGTCGCTGGTCTGCCTGTCATCACAGATTCGAGCACCTTTATAGTTAACAGCGCCACGAGCACTTCGGGCAGTTTTGCCTCGCTTTTGGCAAATAACCAAAATGTCGAGGTGTACGGACTACCTCAAAGCGATGGCACGTTCAAAGCTACGCGCATTGAGATTTTGGCAACAGCGCCGATGGTTCAACTCGTTGGAACAGTGTTTGGTCTCAACACCGCCAACAGCACTTTCACGCTCGGAGGCAACGGCAGCACAGTGACGGTCACCTATTCCAGCGCATCCGCTCCAACGGGTCTAGCTAACGGTGCTGTAGTGTCCGTTCACACAAGCACCTCTGCCACTGCTGCAAATTACACAGCAACCAGCCTGTATCTGCGATCAACAAACACCAGCACTTTTACCCAATACGCTACAAACTACTCGGGCACCTCAGGTATCAGCAATGAGACCAATGAACTGTACGGGATGGTTTCAAACTTGGCGCTAACTTCATCTGGTTGCTCGCTCCAAGTTCAAGGTGTTTCTTCCACACTGAGCAGTGCGACCTTGTGCAATGCACTTCAAAATGGCGACTATGTGGAGCTCAAAGGTCAATTCCTGAACGGTCAACTCACTGCGCATCGGGTGGAGTTCAAAACATCAGGTGGTGATCGCTCGCTAGCCAGCTATCAGGACGATTCGCAAGATTCCGATCATGATCAACTGAAGTACAGCCGACGCCTTTCCACAACTACAAGCAGCTCCTCCTCAAGTAGTAGCACCGAAAGTTCTTCATCTTATGAAATCTACGGCACTCTGAGTAACTGCTCTTCCGCCACGGCCAACAACTGCACCTTGACATCAAACGGTGTTGCTTACACCGCAGATTTGAGCTCTGCTTTCTGGGAGCACGGCATGGTGACCAGCGGTTGGGTTGAGGCTAAGGGCTATATGGCAACAAACAGTACTTTCAAGGTGACTAAGATCGAATCGAAGTAGTCATCTTGATTCTGGGCAACATTGAGAAGTGCTCTTTTCGTTGATTTTCCTTATGGATTACATGCAAAGAGCGCAACTCAATGTGCTCGGACAAGCGTCACATGAACGAGGTGAACAACGGGCTATGCTTATCCTTGAACGTTGAAGCAGTTCAACAGCAAGGAGTAGCTCATGACCCCCGAAAAAATTCGAGAGCTCAAAGAGAAACGAAAAACTCTCCAGCGAGAGCTTCAAGAAATTGAAGACACGGCCATTCCCGAGAGGCGTATCAATGATCAAGGCCAAGAGGTCACGTTCGTTCCGCTGGGTTGGGAAAAGCTCAAACGAATGGGGGCTCTCAGAAACAAGATCGAGCAGATCAGTGAGCAGCTGCAACCGCATGAGCGCAGACCGCGCAAATCAAAGCCACCGAGAAATTCTGTCACTCAGGTGGTGACGAGTGGTCCACCCCCAGCATTTTTCACGGAAGCGATGTTGGCGGAACGCTGGTACTGCTCAAACTCGCGCCTTCAACAGTGGCGACGTGATGGGAAAGGTCCTAGCTACGCGAAGATTGAGGGGCGGATTTTGTATCCGTATGACGCGCTGGTTAAGTTCGAAATTGAGCGTCTGGTGAAGACAGAAACCTCGGGACCAAGCAGTCAGGAATCGAATTCATGAGCCCTGCCCATTCATGCTCATTGATGTGCGTTGGCAAGAGGCCAAAAAACAGACTTAAAAACGTGTCGACACACGTATAAGTTGTTGATTTATATGGAATTGGGATAGAGCGAGTTCGACATATGGACCGGTTCGCGAATCGGGGACCGCCAAAAGCCGCCCTCTAAACCCGACACGAACCGACATGAACCGCCATCAACCGACAAGAAGCGTCGGGAAAAATTTGGTGGCCTGGGCGTGAATCGAACACGCGACACGCGGATTTTCAAAAGACCAATCCGAGTGACCGAGCTAGAATGTGGCGTAGATAGGGACTTCTAGCTTCCCATCAAAAAACCACTAAAGTCGCCACTAAACTCTACGAGGTCAGTTTTGACTCAAAAACCGTCCAAAAAGCACTATCAGGGCAGCGGTGCAAACCCAATTAAGGGGACGATTGAGACTATACCAAACTACCCCAAAAAACTGGTGATTTTTAAGGTGGAGTCGTCACCTTACTACTGGTCACGTGTTTATGTGAATGGGCGCTACTCAGTCCGCAGTCTCAAGACCGACAACCGAAAGCTGGCGCAGAAAGCCGCCATTAAATTCTTCACGGACATCTTGGTCGATCACCGTGTGGGGGTGGCTAAGCCCCTCAAGAGCCGAACCTTCACCAACGTTGGCAACGACTACCTCGAAACGATCAACGATGGCGGCAAGACCAGACGCTACGCTGACGACAAAAACCGTTTCAACAACGGGCTGGTTCCCTTCTTCGCTGAAGACGATGTGGGAGAAATCACGAACGCACGAATCAGCGAGCTGATGAAGTTCCTCGCTGAACGCGGGATAGCGCCAGCAACGATCAACCACTACCTGATCGTGCTTCGCAAGATTCTGAAGTTCGCCAACGACAACCGACTGATCGACACCGTGCCAAACTTCCCGAAAGTGAACGGCAAGACAACGGCACTCACCAAGCGCGACTTCTTTGACTTGAAGGAAATGGGGGCGCTGACCCGTGCGGTGGACAAGATGGTGAAAGAGGGAGTGAAGGTTCGCGGCGTAGCAGTCACGCACGAACTCAAGTACCTCATTCAATTTATGGTCAATTCATTTATTCGACCATCAGACCTGCGGGTGTTGAAACACGCTCACGTGGCGGTCAAGCCGATACCTGACGCAACCAATCCCGCCTACGCGAATTTCTTAATCCTGAGCCACCCCGCTACCAAGACCACCGACCAAGAAGTGGTGACGATGCCAGCGGCATACCGTTGCTATACAGCCTTGAAAGCAGACCAAGAAAAGCGTGGATATGGAAAGAAAACAGACCACGTTTTTATGCCCGAATATCCGAACCGCAACACGATGATGAACGTGCTGGGGCGCTTGTTCCGAGAGGTAGTGAAGCGTGCAGGAATCAAAGAAGAAGGCGAAAAACACACGCTCTACTCCCTGCGCCACTCGTCCATTATGTTCAGGCTGATGCTGGGTCACGGGATCAATACGCTCCAACTCGCAAAGAACGCCCGAACCAGCCAAGCGATGATTGAGAAGTTCTACGCTTCACGCCTCACGAACCTGATGAACGTGACGGAGCTTCACAGCTTCAAGGTGAAAGCGAAGACCAAAAAACAAGAGGCCAGCGCGGAAGAGGTCACGGGCGCGGCTGATATTGGGTACGTGGACGGGAGTGAAGCAGAGGTCAAAGTCAAGCCGAAAAAACCCGCGACGAAGACCCCCGCTAAACGTCCAACCGCAAAGTCTAAGACCTAAACACCCGCGAGAAGGGACTCTAAGGAGCCGAGAGCGCGTGATCGGCCTGAGCGAAGGGGGCAGGAAGGGCAGGACGGATTAGAGGCTCTCGCAGCTTTAAAGCATCTGGCTTATATTCACACAGTGCGTTTCAAGCCAAATAGCGTCACGGGAGATTAAATGCATCCAACCCTCCTCGAAATTGAAAACGAACTGAAGAATGCCGATCAGAAATTGATCTACCAGTTTGCACTTAGCTGTATCGAAGAAGTGGCAAACAACTTGGAAGAGGAAGCTGCCATAAATGCATTTTCTCGCTTCAAAGAGATAGTGATGGAATTTGGCTATCGACCCGTTGAGGAACTGAACAGGCTAGCCGAAGACTTGCGAGGGATCGCACAAAGCCATCAAGGATCTAAGTCCATCGACGGGACAAGGCACGCTGCCGTGTCGGCAACCTACGCACTGTCTAAGGCCGCAGAGGGTGATGCACTTCAAGCCGCCGCCTACGCTGCTTATTCAAGCATCTATGGCTACGGTGGATACGCCGTAAACGATCCTGATTCTTTCACCGAAGTGCATCAACGACAGTTACATCAATTGCATCGTCTTAAATCTCAAATTGAATTCGGACTACATCAATGAGTAAATGTCGCTACTGCAACTCCAGCTCTTACGGCCATTGTTCAACCAGCCCGAGCAAGAAGCACGAACACATCGAAGACGAAAAGAAGTGCGAGTTCTGTGGCTCAAGCAGTTACGGTCATTGCTCGAACAGCCCCTTTGGCAAACACCGACACGGTCACGGAGCAAATAAGTGCATCTGGTGCGGCTCCACTTCAACGGGGCATTGCTCAACAAGTCCCAACAAGGTTCACGAGAAATAAATGCAAGTAGAAGACTATTTTTCATTACTGAATAAGCAACTAATACAGGCAGGGGAAGAGCTTGTAGGACTAAGTGTTTTGCACGAGACCTTAGGTGATGGAGTCGTAACAAAAGTTGAGAAGAGAGCAAATCAGAAATCGCTAATCGATATAAAGTTTTCAAACGGCAAGAAAGCCACATTTAACGAACTGTCTGTAGATTTCTTTCAAATTCCTCCGCAAATAGAAGAAATAGCCACATCTCTCCTTGAATTCCTCAAACTCAACTGCAAAGAAATTCTTGACGTAGAAAAGGCGCAACAAAAGCTGCACGAAAGGTTAGGCGGAATAAAAGAGCAAATCGACCAGACATACGAGCGGCTATATGAAAGACTTCAGCATTACAACATTGCAAATTTCTATAACCAGCTCGTGGAACGATGCTCAGAAACTGAAGCCTTGACGGATACCGCCAGACTAAAAGTCCCAGATGTTTCAGCCTTGATTCAGCACAGCGAGGGCGCGGTACAAGTTGCTTTAGAGGTGTATCAAGAACTATTATCGATTGAGCAAGTTCTCCAAAAAATCGACCTCAGCCTAGACTTAGATCCTGAGGAGATCGAAGGACTAGCGCAAAAGAAGCTATTTAACTTGCTTGCGACCGCAAGTTACAGAAGTTACAGAAAGAGCAACGATCTTTGGACGCTTATGCAGGCCTGCAAGTACTTAAGAAAAGCGAAAAAACCTGAAAGGGTCATCGAGATTACTCAAGATCTTGCAAAAAACAAGTCGCCACAGATTCATTCAAAGATTTTTTCTGCCATTTACACAACGCGAGGAGCAGCATTCAAGGATCTTTCAGATTTTGAAAATGCAAAAGAAATGGCAAATCTTGCATTGGCCTGCGACGAGAGCAAATTTAGCCATAACCTTATGGGTGCAATTTGTTATTGGGAGCAAGAATTTATCAAAGGCGACGCTCACTTCCATCGGGCATCAGAGCTAGGGGCAACCTTAACTGATCGAATCGCAGAAATTAGAATGGCAAGCCACAAACTAGACGCTGAAGGCCGAGCAAAACTTCAAGCGCACTTGGCTTCAATTAACCTCAAAGTCTAAGCCTGTCGTAAGGGTCTCTAATGTCGGAAACAAACAGCAAAATTCGTCTAACAATTTCATACGGATACGACATACACAAAATTGACCTTTCAAAGAGCACATACGAGAAAGTAATGAATGGTGATTCGATCGAGATTTCAGGCCAAGGGTTCGTGGTTGAGGGAAGGTTGCTTCAAGACTTTTGGAAATTTGATCAAGACAGTCTTGAGGTTTACTGCGATGATGGATTTGAGGTCTATGCCGGTCCGATTAAAAACGCCATAGTAGGCGTTGAAACCATTAATCTTTAACGGCGCATTACCTTGGCCGCTGAAATTGTTTACTACCTTCCAGGCTGGGCTGGCAGACTCAACACGGGTCTTGGTCAGGGACTTATGGAGCGCGGTTTTGACGTTTCAGGTCGAGAGACTCGTGATGAGTTCCGCGACTTGCCGTTCTTGAATCAGGCGCAGCTTGTGGCGAACGACTTGCAAAAGTACTTTTGGACACCCGAGTCGAAGGTCGTGGCGAATTCCTTCGGAGCATATCTGTTCCTCAATGCCTTACCGCTATTGCCACCGTATGTCGGAAAGGTTTTGTTGCTGTCCCCCATCATCGGCACCTTTGAGGATGAAGAAAATGCCAGAACATTCGAGCCGCCATATCCCGAACGACTCAAGCAGCTACTGGATGAGGGGAAGATTCCTCGTCCTGTGAACATTGAAGTTCACACAGGCTCAGAGGATTGGCAAAGCAGCCCCGCTGGGGTCACAAGTTTCTTCGCTAAGTTAGATGTGCCCGTCACCATCGCTGAAGGTCGGGGGCATATGCTCGGTGCCGACTATGTTGGGAAACTGCTTGATGGTTGGCTGCCCCAGCCTTGAGTGACGGAGGTAAGCAATGGCAGACAGATTTGCAGCCTTACTTGACGAGGCCGTGCGGTCTATAAGTAAGAAATTACTTGAAGACCAGTACTCAGTTGGAAAAAGAAACACATTCGTCAAAGACCCCGTCTTAGATCATCTGTTCTTCCATATTTTTTGCGACATTCTTGTCTCAGAAACCAAATACTCCGCAATGGTTTCGGATTTCCTCAAGGCGACAACTGAAGTGCAAGACGCATTTGATGCAAAACTCAGAGACCGCGTTTACGATGAACTATATGATGCACAAGTTCGCTTGGCTTAAAGCGTCACTACAACGGTCACCACCTTAGAGTTCTGGGACTGCGAATACGTGAACTGTTTGTTGGGCGACTTGCGGATTGCCTCTAGCAGTTTGTCCTTGCTGATTGAGGTGCCCGATTTCTCCGTGAGTTTGACTGCTTCGTTGCTCATTCTGCTTCCCCTTCTTTTTGCGAATACGTAGCCATTCCTTCAATCTCAGCATCAGAACATCTCAGCACGGGCACGCTTGAAGTTCTCTGGGTTGTTGTAATGCTCGTTGAAGAATCGCTTCAAGCAGTAGCGAATAACTTCCGAACGGTTGTAGCCCAGCCTGTCGCAAAGACCATCGAACTTGTTGACAAAGTCGTTGGTAGTGCGAATGCCTAGGAATTGGTTTCTAGAGACCTTGTTTAACACGTAAAACTCCTTTTTTTGTGGTTTTTCTATTTAGGAGTTTTTTGTCGTCAGTAATACCGAGCCATTTAGAGGGTCAGCTTCTCTGGCGTCTTGTCCTTCAGCATATAGCTCAACCAAATGTGGCCCTCCTGATAACGGAGTGGCTCAATCAAAAATGAAGAGACGCAGTCAAGGGATCGAAGGTCTTTTTGCAGTCGACGGTCAAGCTGGCTGGTCGAGAAGTCAAAGATTCGGTCTGCACAGTCCCTTCTTACAGGGAAAACGGCGTGTATGTGGTGTGGCGCACCTTCTTTCGGAACTGGCTTGAAGTAGCTGCCTTGCTCGTACTCATATTGATAGAGGTAATCGATAGGTAAAACTTGGTTCCATTTTGAACTCGACCGACACAGTCTTCTTTTCACCTTTGTGAGGACTCGGTGCTTGTAGTTGTAAGTCGTCCAACTCTTCATATTTTCAATTGGCTGCTTTGAGTCTCTCAGTCGCTTTGTCTTCATCACTACGGTTGCAGTAAACATCTGCCAGTCACGGTTGTTCATCAACCAGTCGAAGGTCAGTCTCAGGTTCCTGCTTGCTTCCTTTGTAGTCATTCCTAATTCGTTGCTTCTAATCATTTGTTGTCTCCTATTAAATAGATGGTCTAAGGATTCGTCCCAGAGCTGCCAAGAAAACAGGGCGCAAACAAGGCGACCACTCGGCGAACGTTTAAGGCTCTGGACTCGTTTAACGTTCGTTACTATTTATAAAAAAAGACCGCCATTAAGACGGTCTATACAAAATAAATTTCATTCCATAACAAAAAAACTTTGGAAATAGACAACTGGGTGATTGCTTGCTGTGAATCTTGCGACCTTTTTCTCTAAGCAAACTTCCAACACATAGTCATCATCGATAAATTTCCAATCACCTAGGTGCAGGTGTATCTTGAAACGCTCTGTAGTTTTCCCAAGATTTACCTTGTAAGTTTGGTTTGCGTAACTCATTTGCTCTTGGACTTGAACAAACAAATCAGATCCATTAGCTTCGATGACTAGAGAGTCATATTCACTGTTTTTAATTCCGAGCTTTGGCTTAGGCTTTGGGTCGGAGTTGGTCTTCATCAGTCGAGCATAGTCGTGAAGATCTTTTATTAGCTTTTGACTGATTGAGATTTTCAGATCGATGTACTCGACGTCAATGCATTTGGCGATCGTTCCCAGTGCTTCGATAGGGACCGTTCCAAAGGTTGCACTACTTTGAGAATTTTCAACTCGTAGCGAATCCTTGGTGATGTTCAGTTCAGCATCTGGAATCCTTTCCATACATTTCACGATCTTGTCGAACTTGGAAATTCCGAATTCAACTGGAAAGTCTTCCTCTACCGTTGCAAAGCAAATGAAAGAACTGCCTTTGCTTTTAGATTGCTGACTGTTTCCTTTTTGCCCGATAAAGCTCGAGTTAATTTCAGAAAAATTCTTTAAGATTTTTTTAGTTGTTTCAGAAACTTTCATAGCTATTCTCCTGATTCATAAGTTCGTGTTGCAAAGTTTTTGTGATGCGGCGGATGTCAGGAAAACGCTTTTTAACGATCTCCCTAATCAGTCCTGAATCCACTTCGGCAAAGCCCTCAAGGAATGCAATTTGATGCATTCGAGCGCAAACGTAATCGATCAATTCATCGGTCTCCTCAAAGTCAAAGTCCACTGGCAAGAATCTAGACCGGATTGCTTCCGTTAGCTTGTTGGGATCGTTAGCCGTCAAAATAAAGTCGTTGTAGGGTGAAAGCTCTTCAGCTACTCCTCTAAGTGCGGCTTGTGCGTCAGCTGTCAGGTTGTCTGCTTCATCTAGGAGCAAAACTCGCCTTCCGCCAAAGACCATTCCGCTATCAAACGTTTCTTCAATCCACCTAATCGTGTCAATTGAGTTGTTTGTCGAGCAGTTAATGAACAGGGTATTAGCTGGGTTGATGAGCTTTGCAACGGTTGTCTTGCCGCATCCAGCCCTACCCCAAAAAAGCATCGATAAGCCACCTTGCTGTCGACTCAGGTTCTTGAGCCAATTTCTTCGTGTCTTTGGAACGATCACTTCATCAATGGTCTTGGGACGATATTTCTGCCCCCAATCTAAATCCATCATTTCCTTCTCCTTAGGCTGCTTGCTTCAGTTCGGATTGCAGGATCGATTTGAATTCCTTGGATTCAAGGACCTTGACCTTGGCTTTTTGTTGCTTTAGCTCAGTGACAAACTTCTGGATTTTTGCTTTTAATGCAACATCGTTGACATCGAGTAATTGACATACAAACGAACATCCACGAGTTACAGATAGCACCTCTTCCAGCTTTTCATTCGAAACTTTTTCCTCCTTGCGACCGTAAGGTTCCTTTCCGTTTAATGCGGCGATTTCTGATCCTTTAACTTGAGTGTGGATGGCTCCGCTTGTTACATATGCAGCAATCTGAGCCTCATTGAGTTTGGTGATTTCGTAAAGGCTGGTCCAGTTCGACGGCAGCGAATAGGCGTACTTCGCCAGTACTTGGTGTTTATCGCCAATCAGCTTCAATTTTTTGATTGAGCTCGACTTGTGTGAGTAGCCTATCCCCTTGCAGAAATCCTCGAACTGTGCGGTCTGAAGTTCGCTCTTCACTCTTGAGACAACCCGTCCCATTTCGAGTACGTCTAGGACCGATTTTTTGAAGAACGAACGAAACTCCTCAACAGCTTCTTTTACCTGATTTGATGTGTTAACATTTTTCTTGGTCATTTTTGACTCCTTAATTGATTCAATGGTTATAGAAACATCGATCTAATTGGTTTAACAAGCTCCTGATCGATGAATCTATTGGAACAGTTTTCATAAAAATGCACACCTTCTATCTAATGTCGCTGTATTCAAAGTGTTGTGTTTTATGAAGAAAAAACCACCTATTTCTCCAAGAAAAGTTGCCCCCAAGCACTTCCCATACAAGCACCCAACATTTGGAACGGTAAAAAACCCCAAGCCTGAAAAAAATTGGAAGGAAACGATCTATTACTGTTGGTGGGCTTATCTAAAGCGGAACGAGCAATACCTAGAGATCTGCCGAAATAACGGCAATACAGACTCCCCTGAAATGAGCAAGGTCTATCGAGACTTTGGTGATGTACAGGGCGACGACTTCAAGCAATGGTGGACAGACGGCGAACGAGGAGCAACTCTGTTTGCTGATCGTGACACCAATTCACTTCGGGTATTGCAACGGAATGACGTTGACGCCCTCAGTCCAAGCGTGGTTTTGGTGGGTGTTCCGATGAACCTACCCGTGAAATATCTGCTCGAACGTTTCAAGCAAGTTTTAGATGAGCATCACAAAGGGACGCGAGGCGTTCAGTACGCAAAACAAAGTAATGCCAAGTATCGATTCAAAGGCCAACCAAACATTAGAGGCTTACTAACAACTCTTAAGGTGTATGACTTTATAAAAGCTAACCCTCGGTCCAAACAATGGGAAGTGGGACGAATCCTTCCTCAGTTCCAAATGGAACTCGCCGAGTGCGATAGGAAGGGGGTTGAGCCAGAGTTCTTATTGAAAAGAAACATTGAAGCGACTGTTAGTCGCCACAAACGAAAGGCTCACGAATACATCGCAAACGTTGGCAGGGGCAAATTTCTCAGAGGGGATTAGCTACCTGAGAAATCAACCAGCGGAATCTTTCTGCTCCTTCATTAAACGTTGCATATGCCTCACCCCCTGTGTAGATACCAATGCTAATTTGGTCCATCGGATATGGGCGAAGTTCTTCTAGTGTGACGTACCTATCAAGAAGACGTTGTGGGCCAAATACTTGGTATTGAATGTTTGCCGATTCTTCTGAATCAACCAATAGGCACAGTAGTGCGTACGCTTCGTCCTTTAGTCGGTATGAGATGAAGCGGTCGAATGCAACCACCCCTAGGGTTTGAGCCGCACCAGACTTAGAGACCCCTTTTGCACTGAGAAGCTCGTGTGCCTTAAACCCTTTGACACCTTCCGAAAGTTGCTTAGCTGTTTTGGCACTCAAGTCAAAGGCGTCTAATAGCTCTTTGGCGAGAGTAACCAGCGCCGAGTCTGCCTCGGACTCCAGCCGCTTGCTTCTCGAATTTCTAGTTGCTTTAATGAAGCCTTCTGGCAATTGAAATTTCGGATTCGGCTTAGGCTTTCTGGCTAATAACTCTTGTTGGCATAAATCTGCAACGTCAGATCGTCCCCGCTCTAATGCGTTGGAGGCGAGGTCTTTGACCTCTTGAGTTGTGAGGGCCGCAATCCGCTCAGGCGTCCAATTCATCTGTTCGTCCAATCCGAGGAAAAAGTCAACAAATTTATTGTTTTTCCCATTTTGACGGATTTGCAAAGTAATCCGCTAGTAGGTGTTGTCTTTAAGGTGAAAACCGCTAATAGTTCGCTCCCAAATTTCTTTCAGGAGCGACCAAATGACCGTCTACGCCTACACCCGTGTTTCAACCCTCACCCAAGCTGAGGAGGGCGACTCCCTTGAGACCCAAGTTCGTCAGGTGCTGGCCTACGCCTCTTCTCGCGCCTTAGAACTGCGCGAGAGCGATGTATTCGTGGAGCGAGGCATTAGTGGAGGTCAGGAGTTCGGCTCACGCCCTGCTGGCTCTAAATTGCTGGCCTCGTTGGAGTCAGGCGATATCGTCATTTTTCCCAAGTTAGACCGTGGCTTTCGCAACACACGTGACGCTTTGAACGTTCTCCACACCCTCAAGGAGAAGGGCGTGAGCGTCCACTCTATCGACTTGGGTGGTGATGTAACTGGTAACGGTGTCGGAGCCATCATCTTTACGATTCTTTCAGCCTTCGCAACCTTCGAGCGTGAACGAATCGCAAGCCGTATTAGCGAGGTAAAACAGATGAGGAAGGCCCAGGGCTACTTTGTTGGCGGTCGCCGAGCCTTTGGATTCGATATAGTGGAAGGCAAGAAAGTGCCCAACAAATCAGAGCAAAAGCTGATCAGGCAGATGCAGGAGATGCGTAAGACCGGGCAGAGCCTTCTAGCAATTCACCGCTGGTTGACGGGCGAGGTGGGCGTGAAGTTGGCATATTCTTCGATGCGTGCGTCGTTGCTACGTTGATAAGTTACGGCTTAAGATGTTGGTTTTAGACCCCTAAGCACGAGCCACTATGTTGATTGAAATTGCATTAATTGCTATCACTATCTTGCTTGTTCTCATTTACCTTGAAGTGAAGCTTCAACGTATCAATTCAGATAATTTTTATACGTGGGCTGACCAATACTTCAAGTCATTGATAAATCTCTCTGCTGGAGGGGCGAGTCATCAAACTGTGGATACTGAAAAAATCATTTCAGCAATTGAAAAAAATACTGAGGCTGTGAATCGACTTAAGCCTCGCGATCCCAATGTGGATTACATCGTTAAAGACTTCGATGACCCTTCATAACTGATTCTGAGTTTTCAAGGAATTCAGAAATGTTCAAGGTATCGAGTGCGTTCATTGGCAATTTCAAAATTGGCGACAACATTCATTACAACTTGCAGGTATTGAAAACGCTCTACGCCTGCAAGGACGACCTCTCACCATCGCAAAGAAGGTTTCTCAATAAACCCATTACTGTGACTTTGGTGTCTATCTGTGAAGCTTTAATTTTTGATTTGATCGAGAGGTCAAAGTTCTTTACCCAAGAGGGTGTTACTGGCCTGTCTGCGGAAGCTATTGATCGGTTACGACAGGCAAAAGCTTGGAATTTAGATAAAAAACTGGATCTTGTAAAAGAGTTGAATTTGCTAAAAACCAAGGACCCAGATGTTTACGTGCAACTTGAAAAGTTAGCAAAACTAAGAAATCGCATTCACATCCAAAATGAAAAAAAGAACTTTGAGTCAGATGAAGCCAAGGCGTTCACGTATGGCCGCAGATTAAAAGCTGAAAAAATGGTCGAGTTGCTAATGATGCGGTTTGCTGAGTTGTATCCACGACCAATTCACATCGTTAAATCCCAGTTCGTAGACGATTTTGAGCTCCCGTGGCGTTCTCACCTCGACCTATAGACACTAGAAATTTCTTTCGGGCTCCCAAGCCATTTCTGGATTTAATTGCACTTCCTTGTAAATTTTTGACAAAAAATCAACCCGCTTTTCCGGGGAATCGCCAGTCTGATTCATTAATGTTTCTCTCAGTGGGTGATGACTACCAATCAAAAACTCGTTACGAGTGTGCAATCTCTCCAACATTCGTAGGGAGGGGATTCGGTCAAACTTCCCTCGTGGGCCTCTGTTACACGACTGGCAAGCCAAGACCAAGTTCCAGACTCCATCGAGGTTCAGATGTAGATTTGACTGTTTCAACTTGTGCGGAAAGAAGTGGTCTACATCGGTATTGAAATCTTCGCCTAGAAGGCGCAAGTCTGCGGCGCAATAAAAACATCGCCCCTTCTGATATCCATTTAATGCGCCCCGACTGCTTGTAACGGCCTTCCGTCGTTTAGCCAAATCAAAAGTGAAGATTTCACCCAACACGTGATCGTGTTGAACTACAAGATGGTTCGCTGAAATTCCTAGATTCCACGCAGTCTCCACCAATCTCCACCGTGAGTCCACCTCTTGAGTGATGTTCGCCAGCTGTATACCTTCCGCCAGCTTCGAAAATTCATCAGTGATTCGAATGCCTTTGTTAGCCTTGCGTTCATCAAGAAAGAACTTGTGCAACACGGAGCTGGTGCCAATGTTGTGAAATGCATCAATGACGTCTTGGAACCCACCAGCGACTGTGGCTTTCACAAGCGCATCTAGGTTTCCGTCTGTGTTGTAGCTCTGAACACTTTGCAGGAATTTCCCAGGTCTTGTCCCTTGTTTCGGCGAATGGCTGATGTGCGCTGCAATTGCCTTACCGTATACAGGGGCCAGATCTTCTAGCTTTACTAGCTGCCCTGCTTGAGGGTTGAGCTGGAGCAACGATTCAGCCAAAGCGAATTTGTAGGAGGCAGAGTTTTGACCGTAAAGGATGATTCCACGCCAGCAGTCTTCGACTGATGGATTTACAGGAATGAAGGTCACAGCTGCCATCGGTCTTAGGCGTTCGTTAGTTCCATCAAAACGGAAATCCATTCGACTGAGTCTCGCCCCAAGCTATCGGTGTTGTTCCACTTGGAAATCAGACTGAAGCCGAGTTGCTCAAAAATTGTTTGAAGTCGATCTGATTGATCGGGAACGAAAAGCCGACCGTTAGCGTCCCTGTTCTCCGTAACCACGTCCAAGCGTTTGCTCGGGACGGAATAAAGAAGCCGTCCGTGCCTTTTGAGGCATCGTTTGATAGACACGGCTGCAGGAACCAGCTCGCTTTCGGGGATGTGCATCAACACCGCTGAGCAGAGAACGCCATCAAAGTCACCGCCAAACGGAGGCTCAAAGTTCGGTAATGCAGCGTTCAGCACTTTGCCTTTTAGCTCGGGATGAAGGCTTTGACTCAGATCTACAAATTCAGGGGTTGCATCCACGCCAAAGCACTTGTGGCCTTGCGAGGCTAGCAAAGCGAGATCTCGACCTGACCCACAACCTATGTCAAGGAGCTTAGATTTCGGCTGAAAAGCCTCTCCAAAGCTCTTAGACAGGCTGCTCACCACGGACTCATACCGCTCCGCAACTGTCTGGGCGTTTTCGGAGTAATAGTTGATCGTACCTTTATCCATATTACGGCTAGGCTACTGATAGCCTGAACGCCTTGCAGCGATAACTATTGCCGCATCGTTAGCCAGTTTCGCTTCCGAGATTAATTTTTGTACTTGCTCTTCAGACATCCCTTTAGTCGCAATAGGACTAGACCGTTGGACGGATTTCCTTCGCGAAAGCTCAACATTTTCCCAAACATCACCAATACTGACTTTAAGAATTTTGCAAGCATCATCAAGCGCCAGTTGAGGCAGTGGCTGCGGCTCAATAGAAATAGTCACTTTGGGAATAGGCGGTGGTTCTGCCTTTGGAACTTCTGCAGCTTTGGAGCCAGCACCGAGAAGGTCTAGCTGCTTTGTGGGTGACGATGAAGTTCCAGACGACCCTACTGGAGGCCTCGTCACGCTAATCGCAATCTCAGGATCTGGACTCTTCTTCATACTTGATTCGGCTTTGCGAATCCGCTCCTGCAAGGCTAAAGCTCTTGGGACTTGCCTAAAACCTAACTCGTGCTTCAACCGAGAGAGGATTGTTAAATCCTCCCCCTGTTTCTGAAAAATCTCTTCCAAGTCTGCGATACCTAGTCGAGCCATAGGTCGGTCTGTTGCCATCAGGAAGCCTCCTCCTCTTCAACCACTTCAACCTCAAACGGATCAACCTCTTTGTACTCAACCCAAACAGTGCTATCCACAGTTTCAGATCCAAGGGGTTCTATACCGAGCTTTTCTAGCGTTAGCAAAAGGTCCGAAAGTACCTCTTCGCGTCGACGAACGAAACTGGATGCAAAGCATCTCCAAAAAGTCCAACCAGCGCGTTCTAAGACCCTTTGCCGCGCCATATCATCGCTCCATTGACCTGGACCGTGGAATCTATCGCCATCGCACTCAATGGCTAGACGTCGCCCTTCGTTCCCTTCTACAACGAAGTCGATGAAATACCCGCCACTTGGCACTTGTGGAGTGACTCGATATCCGCGCTTAACCAGCTCATCAAAAACTTCCAATTCAAAGCCTGACTCGCATTTATCTCTAAGGTTTTCAACTTTCTTAACGTCTTGTCGGAACGGCTGCTTGAAATGCTGAATAACACGACTCGTAAGCGAGTCATCCTTAGCTTCATTTTCCGTCACAGAGCGGAACAAATACATTCGGTCTCGAGCACGAGAGAGCGCCACGTTAAACCGTTGGTGCATATCCGCTCTGTTTGCGGCACCTCGATCACCCGGTCCAATCACCATCGATACCATCATTACATCTCGCTCACGCCCCTGAAATACAGGAGGGGGACCGACACTTATTTTTCGGGCAACAATTTCTGAGGGAGAAATTTCTTCGGCAATTAGCTTGTGTATATAGCTAGCCTGTTCGGTTCCCATTAGCGTAACGACACCAATTGTTCTGCCATCAAAGCGGGGATCGGCAATTAGTTTTGAAATTTCATTAACGATAGCTTTAGCTTCAGCCTTGTTGATGTCGCTTCGACGGTTGCCACCTTTTACGAAAACATCGACTAATGGCGGGTCAAGCCGCTCATTCGCCTTAGGGACTCGAAGCGGACGAATATCCCCTTCATAAAACTCACGGTTAGAGAATTCAATGATGGCGGGAACACTTCGGAAATGCTCCTTGAGCATCACTGAATTTCCGGCAAATACTACTCGCGCCAAATCGTAAATGGACTTATCAGGAGTCATTTCAGATCCGTGCGGCTGCTCTCCTAAAAAGCGGCTAACCAGCTCTTTCACTCTCTCTTCTGCAGCCCCCACAGCTGATGGCGAAACCTGCTTATGGTCTCCGACGACAAGCAATTTCTTTCCCCTAAGCAATGCGGGAAGTGCCCAAATATCGGACTGCGAGGCTTCGTCAACTATGACGAGATCAAACAAGCCAACCTCTGCAGGAATAGTTTCCGAGACACGCCATTGTGGAAGCACCCAACACGGAACTGCCTTGTAGGCACGAACCATCGCGTCCCGTGCATTCTTTCTATGACGAACAGCTCGAACACCTGTGCCGGCCCCCATCGCCTGTACGGCATTCAAGTAGGCTTGCAATGCTTGTCTAACGCTATCTGGCGAGTTATTAAAAACACCAAGCCAAGTTTTTTCCGCAACAAGCTCTTGGTATGTTCTAGCTAACGTAGAAGTGAGTTGTCTTCGCTCTTCAATCAAATCACGAATTTTGTGATGACTATCGAGTCGATCTAAGAACCCCACAGCTACGCGCCAATCCCACGCCTCACGCCAAGTAAAGGGAACAGTACTGTCGATCTCACTATCCGCCAACAGCGTTCTCACTCGGCTTGCCCACTTGGGAGCGCCAGACTGTTCAATTTTGTCAGCAACTTCTACGATAGTGGAAATATGAATCCAAAGGCTTTGTAGCTTTTCTAGCTCTGCCATATTTGCTAGCCAAGTAGCTTGCAAAATATCTTCATTTGAATTCGTTTGACCGATTGCGCCAGTCAAGAAATCTCGTAATTTACTAACTATGCGCCCGGAGTGTCCGTCTAGTTTTTTCACAATTTCTTGCACTCGACGAAGGGCATATCCGAGACGCCCCTTATCAAGATGAGACTGCAAGCTATCACGAATGTTTTTGATAGCGCTTACATCGCTAACTTGAAGTTGCGTAGAGACATTCTTACCAAACACCTCACCCACTTTAGTTAAAAGATGCGCATCAAACTCAAATTGCAGATGCTGTGCGTCCTTAATGGCTGTGATTGAACCTACCAAACCCCTAATGGCTTGCTCAGGTGCTTCGCTGAAAGCTTCATATCCAAATTCGCCGGACAACGATGCCCATCTGGCCAACGCCTTACGTGCCTTTATTCTCCATTCGACTAATTCCCGGACGTGCTGCCAATCCTCAACCCCTCTTGGCTTTATTCCAGCGACAGTAACCAAATTCACGAGTCCACGCGGAACGGCACTACCTACGGGCAAGATAAATGCGCTTTTACCTGCAACTAATCGCCTTAGTGCCTCATTGAATTCCTCATTGAGTTCCGAGTTCTCTGGTAGCTGCACAGCTTTAGAAACTAGTGCTGCGCGTTCAGTCTCCAACTCAAGTAACGAATCACAAACCTGTCTCAAAGTCACGACCAACGGATCTGTCACCACCCTGTCAGCCATTCGACCTCTGAAAGAGACAATCCAAGGCAAACTGACTGCGGATAATCGATCCACAATTTGCTGCCGCTGCTCCAAAAATTCTGAAAGCTGATCAGCCTTGGCGAATGTCTCTGATGTCGAATCAATAAGAGGTAAGACTGCACCCCTCTCAACAGCAGCCTCAATCGTTTTCGCTCTCACAAGGTCACGGTGCAGCGCCAGCAGATCAACCCACGCAGGGAAGTCATTGGTTTTGGGTATGGTGCAGCCAACGTAGTCGAGATTGTTACCGACTACTTTTCGAGACTGTCTTAAGGCTGCAACTTCTTCGTCAGTAACTGTTATCTCTGTTTTTTCAGGTGGCTCATCATCAAACCATTGATGCGAATCCGCTTGCTCAAGAACTTCTCGCGCCATTTCTTCAGGGCTAACTGACTTTCCTCGAAATTCATACGTTCGCATTTGACGTTGGGCGTAATCCTCAACGGTCTTATCTACGTTTGAAATCTTTGCGTGCAGTTGATCTATTAACGACTCACCTGCCGCGATTGCTTTTTCAGATTGAGCAGGATTAAGTTGTGACACCCGAGCGGCAATCGTTTGAATTGAGTGTTCAAACTGTTTTTTTCCATCTCGCTCGTCAGAAAGAAGTGAAACACAAAGTGGACGAATTCGTTCGGGCAGCTTTTCCTGAACAACCGCCAAAGCAGATTCGCCTTTTGCCGTCACCAATACTCGTTTACCTTGAGCAAGGTAATGGCAAATCACGTTCGCAATTGTGTGCGTCTTGCCAGTTCCAGGCGGGCCTTGAACTACAACACCGTCATTGCTTTCAAGCTTTTGAATAATTGAAACTTGTTCTTCGTTGTAAGGCATCGGGAAGAACAGTTCACGCGCACCGCTAGGGCTATGACTTGTGGATAAGCCTCTAAACGGTATCTCTGGTCGTCTACGAACCGCGTCCTCACCCGAAGTCACAAAGCTCTGAATAACCCCCGGAAGTATTTCGGCAACTTCTAGTTTTTCCTTAAGACGTCTGACATCTTCAAGAAGGATGTCACCTGATCGTTTTCGCCCAAATATCACCCATCCGTTTGACACCAACATCTTATTGGAGGGGGTGGGTAGTGAAGTCCAACCTTCCGAGTTCACATAGCTACCGGAGGGATCAAGGTGACCAACTGCGGCGCGTAAGGTTGGTTCAAACGTACTTTCCTCAAAGGGAGTAATACGGTTCGTCCCTGTTGCTTGGACGTTCTTCCAAAATGTTTCAAGCTGACTGATGCCAGAAATTTCCATTTCTGCGTAACAGTCAATTTCCAATTTGGCTTCCACATCTCTGGGACGGATTTCCAAATCAAGCGTAATTTCGTTAAGCGTTACGTTGCAGGCCTGTAAAAGCAACGGATGTTTGACTGGGGTTGCATAGTCTTCTTTTTTCCAAACCGCATAGCCAATTCCCCAAACCAACTCCAATGGGGTCTCTGCCCCCTCAGATGAAATCGCCTGTTGGAGTGCAAACAACTTGTTATAGAAAGAAATGGATTTACGACGAGGACGTTCCGTTTGCGACCAAGGCCTCCAAAGGAACTCAAAATACCAATCAAACTGCGCTTTGACGTCTTGGTTGTCACTCAATAGCTCTCGACGTGTCTCACCGCCAGCTTGGGCTAACGTGATCTCCTGTTTAATCTCTGGAGGCTTCTCCGGTGACTTCGACACCGTTACCCAAGGTTTGAGCAGGTCTTCCAGCTCAGGAGGTGCAACTTCTTGCAAACGTGGCAATTTCAACCAAACGTCATCGCTACCTTGCTGAAGATTAAATTGCAGTTCAGGCAGATTTAGTAGATCGTGACGATGCGCGACAAAATATTCATCCGGCAAGCTGAAAGTCGGCTTGCGCTTTAGTCTTTCAATTTGTTCGATGTAGCTCAGCAGGTCTATGACCTTGGCAGCAGACTCAATCACGACAGACTTGCTCCAATTTTCATTTGGAATCAGGATACCAGCTAACTGTGCAACCCTTTCAAACCGATCAGTATCACCTGCGCCTATCCCAGCCCCTTTCAACACCAATCCCCTCAATCGCTAGAATCCACGCCACCTCTTGCCCAGATGTTTCGAGGCGAAAAAAAACCACTAAAGTCGAGACTTTAGTGGTTTTCGAAGGCAATCACGTGGAAAGCCTTATGAATGGTGGCCTGGGGCAGAATCGAACTGCCGACACGCGGATTTTCAATCCGCTGCTCTACCAACTGAGCTACCGGGCCGAGTCGGACATTGTAGCACTGTATTGAGGGGGCGCCTTCAGTACGAGAGCTTCGCCACCGAACGCAGGTTCTCTGCCGTGGTGGTGGGAAAACCGAAGTATTCCAAATACGCGGGGATTTGCTCAAACAACATGTCTGAACCCACTTGCACACGGCAACCTTGGGCACGAGCAGCCGCCAAGAAGGCAGTGATTTCAGACTTCATCACCACTTCGCCCACAAAGGTGTCCGCAGACAAGCGCTTCACATCGACGGGCAAGGGGTCGCCTTCGTTCATGCCCATGGGTGTGGCGTTGACCACCAGGTCAAAACCTGCAGGGTCGTTTGAGCCAGTTTTAACTTCGATCGCTGGATAGTTCTGTTTCAAGCGTTGGCCCAAGCCTTCGGCCGATGCCGTGTTCACATCGAACAAGCTGATGGCGCCAATGCCCGCACCTGCCAACGAGGCGGCAATGGCACATCCCACGCCGCCACTGCCCACCACGAGCACGCGAGCGCCCGTGAGGTTCAAGCCCTTGCGTTGCACGCCGCGCACAAAACCTGCGCCATCAAACATGTCGCCCACCAAGCGCCCGTCTTCGGTGCGTTTGACAGCGTTGCATGCACCAGCAACCTTGACCGTGGGGGTGACTTCGTCCAACAGCCCCACCGTGACCACTTTATGTGGCATGGTGATCAATGCACCACGGATGTTGGTGAGCGAGAAAACAGATTTCAAGAACGCGGGGTAGTCGGGCGTTTGGCAGCCCATGGGCACCACCACGGCGTTGATCCCTGCTTGCTCAAAGTAGGGGTTGTAAATCATGGGCGACTTGAAGCTGTGCGTCGGGTAGCCAATGTGGGCAATGATTTCTGTGTTGCCGTTGATCATGGTATTTATTTTTGAGTCGCGTTTTTAGCAGCAGTGACACCAGCGCGCAGCGCCAACAAATAGCTGTCTTCACCAAAGCCGCAAATTTGGCCTTTGACAATTTCGGCAAACACAGACGTGTGGCGGAATTCTTCGCGGGCGTGGATGTTGGACATGTGCAGTTCCACAATCGGGCAGGTCAACACGGCCAAGGCATCGCGGATGGCGTAGCTGTAGTGGGTCCAAGCGCCTGCATTGATCAGCACCGCATCGACGTTGTCAAAGTAGGCTTGATGAATGCGCTCGCACATATCGCCTTCATGGTTGGTCTGATAGCACTCGACCTCAGCACCGAGCTCTTTGCCGAGCTTGTGCAAGCTGGCATTGATTTCATCAAGGGTGATGGTGCCGTATTGCTTGGGATCACGTTTACCAAACATGTTGTGGTTCACGCCGTGCAGCATCAAGACTTTCATAACTACCCTTAAGAATTTTTATTTGTTAAAAAATGCTTCGCCGCCCAAGAGCAGCGAAGCATCACCTGCCAATTACTTGGACTTCTTTGCAGGGGCTGCTGTACGAACCTTGTCGATTTCAGCTTGCAATTCTTTGACCAAGTCTTGGCCCACAGCTACGCCGTGCTTGGCGGTCACAGGACGCATCTTGTCGCGCAGCGTTGTCATTTCCGAATCAGACAGTTGGGTCACTTGCATGCCGTTTTTCTTCAGATTGGCCAACAAGCTGGCTTCCAAGTTACGCGCAGTTTCGCGTTGGAACTTGGCCGACTCGGTCGCAGCATCAGCCACCACTTTTTTCTCAGCAGCGCTCAAGGTGTCCCAGAACTTCTTGCTGATCACCACAGATTGTGGGTTGTATTGGTGACCGGTCAATGTCAGGTGCTTTTGCACTTCGTACAACTTGGCACTGTTGATGGTGGGGATGGGGTTTTCTTGACCGTCCACAGCACCTTGCTCCAAGGCAGCGTACAGCTCAGGGAAAGGCAGTGGTGTGGGGTTAGCACCCAAAGCTTTGACCCAATCGACGTTGATGGGGTTAGGAATGACGCGCAACTTCAGGCCTTCAATGTCAGACACTTTGTTGATCGCGCGCTTGCCGTTGGTGAGGTGACGAAAACCCAGCTCGTAGTAAGCCAAACCGATCAACCCTTTTTCTTCCAACTTGGCGTGCATTTTTTTGCCGAAGGGGCCGTCCACCACAGCGTCAGCTTCTTTGGTGCTGGCAAACATGAAGGGGAAATCGAACACACCAAATTCTTTGACTTGGCTGGCGAAGATGCCAGAGTTCATGGCCGCCATTTCCAAAGAGCCGCCTTGGATGGCGGACACGTTGGCTTGGTCGCTGCCCAAAGTGCCACCTGGGAAGATGTTGACTTTGAGCTTGCCACCAGAGTTCTTCTCGACGATCTCTTTGAACTTCTCCATACCTTGCACGATGGGGTGGCCCGCTGTGTTTTGGTTGGCGAACTTGATGGTTTTGACTTGTGCCGAAGCAATGCCCATAGCGGCCATGGCCACGGTCGCGATCACGGTCTTGATAAATACACGTTTCATGTCAGTGTCTCCTGAAGGAACTTTGCGGTCGTACGCCAAATGAAGGGCCCACTGTCTGGCGTACCCGGACAAACAGTGGAAAAAAAGAAAATCAATACAACCAGCGCGCAGGCACCATGACGATGGAGGGGAACAGCACCATCAAGAACATGACGATGAACTGCACGGCCATGAAGGGCATCACACCACGTGTGACATCGTCCATGCGCATGCGGCCCACACCGGCCACCACATTGAGCACGGTGCCCACAGGGGGTGTGACCAAGCCAATCGAGTTGTTGATGATGAACAAGACACCGAAGTACACGGGGTCAATGCCAGCAGCTTTGACGATGGGCATCAACACAGGGGTCAAGATCAGAATGGTCGGGGTCATGTCCATCGCCGTACCCACCACCATGCACAACACCATGATGGCGGCCATCAAGAGCGTTGGGTTGCCCAACAAAGGCTCAAGCAGGCTCACCACTTGCGCTGGCAAATTGGCTACCGTGATCAACCAAGCCGACACCATCGCAGCGGCCACCAAGAACATGATGACGGATGTGGTTTTGGCCGCCATGCGGAACACATCAAACAGCTGTGACCATGTGAGCTCACGGTAAATCACACCGGCCACAAACAAGGCGTACACAGCCGCCACCACCGCAGCTTCAGTCGGTGTGAACACGCCCATGCGCAAGCCGACCAAGATGATCAGCGGCAGCATCAACGCCCAACCGGCTTCACGCATGGCGGCAAACACTTCTGCACTGGTTTTACGTGCAGGCGGCGTCAAGTCTTCTTTGCGTGTGCACCACCACCATGTGGCCCACAAGCCAGCCGCCAACACGATGCCAGGAAAAATACCTGCCAAGAACAACTTACTGATCGACACGTTGGCGGCAACGCCAAAGATCACAAAACCAATCGAAGGCGGAATGATGGGGCCGATCACACCGCAAGCGGCAATCAAGCCACCGCTGCGTGCTTTGTCGTGACCTGCTTTGACCATCATGGGCAAGAGCAACGCCGTCAACGCAGCCGCGTCAGCCACCGCAGAACCCGACAAGGCAGACAGCAAACAAGCTGCGACGATGGTCACATAGCCCAAGCCACCACGGATGTGGCCGACCAAAGCCATCGCAAAGTCCACGATGCGACGCGACAAACCACCGGTATTCATCACCTCACCGGCCAACATGAAGAAAGGCACGGCCAACAACGGGAAGCTGTTTGAGCCTTCAATCACGTTTTGCGCCAAGATTTGCGCGTCAAACATATCCATGTGCCACATCAACGCTGAGCCACACAGCAACAAAGAAAAAGCAATAGGCACGCCCAGCGCCATGGCGGCGAGCAAGGAGCCCAAAAATACAGCGATTGTCATGATTGAATTCCTTGGGGTTTATTTCAGGGGGGCGGGCACATCGATGGGCTCTTCTTCAGACTCACGAACGCCAATCAACTCGCTATCAGCCAACTCGCCGCGCATCAAACGCAGCAGATGGTCTACCAAAATCAAAGCACCCGACACTGCGAGCACCATGCCGCAAGCGTAGAAGATGCCCATGGAGGCTTCCATCACAGCACTGGTGGAGTCCCAATTGATGATGGTTTGGTCGTACGACCCTTTGAACAACAGCCAGCAAATGAACAACATCAGCCCGTGGCCAATGACCAGAAAAACTTTTTGCCAACGCACGGACAACATCGACACAATGGTGTCAGACCCCAAATGCGCGCCGTCTTTCATCGCGACAATCGCGCCCAAGAACGTCACCCACACAAACAACCAGCGTGACAACTCTTCTGACAAGGTGATGCCTGAGTTGAAGGCGTAACGCATCACGACATTGCCGAACACCAGCACCACCATCACGGCCAGCGCGACAGAGATCACGAGCTCGAGGAATCGACAGTAGCGATCTAAAAAACGATTGAGCATGGGGAAGTCCTTGAAGAAGAGGGGCTGTTCAAAATGTACAAAACAGTTACTTTGCGGCAGATCAGTGAAAACCCGCACACAAATAACATATATCTAACTATCTGCTATATCGATTTTCAATAGCTTACAAAACGGAGAACCATGTCCACCACGTTTTGACGGCGTGCTGCCAAGGCTTTGGCCGTTTGGCTGTTGCGCTTGAAAATCAAATCGAAGGTGTAACGGTTGGAGACATTGAAAAACGTCAGCGCAGAGATTGACGCGTGGATGTCGATCGGGTCTAGCCCCTTGCGAAACACCCCTGTCTTCACGCCACGTTTGTACAAGGCCTCAATGGCCTGAATCACGGAGACATTCAACTCTTGGATGAGTTTGCTTTGCGCCAGGTAGCTGCCGCGCTGCATGTTTTCAGAAATCACCAAGCGCACAAAGTCTTGGTTGCTGTGATGATGGTCAAACGTGAAACCCACCAAGGTCTTGAGTGCATCCTCGGGCGATAGGTCGGCCAAATGCAACTCGGCTTCGGTCGCACGAATACGACGGTACGCATCTTCGACCACCGCAAGATACAAGCCCTCTTTACTGCCGAAGTAGTAATAGATCATGCGTTTGCTGGTGCGTGTTGCCGCAGCAATTTCATCAATGCGCGCACCGCTCAGACCTTTGTCAGCAAACTCGGTCGTTGCAACTTCTAGAATTTCAGCCATGGTTCGCGCAGGGTCGTTGGTCCGCGAAGGCGCCTTGCGTTTTTGTACTGGTTCGTTCATTTGGTCAGTATATTTTGAAACGTGTAAAAATTCACCTGCAATGCATGATCACACCGAGCACCCGTTGAACCTGGCCGTTTTGGCTTTATCCGTTTGCGCTGGCGTTGTTTATTGCGCCACACACACGCTCAATGCGTGGCTGTTCAAGTATTTAGAGTTTTCCGATCACATCAGCTTTTTGTATTTACCCAGCTTTTTACGCTTGGTCAATGTGCTGGTGCTAGGCCTGGTCTGGGGAAGTCTAGGAACAGCCATTGGTGGCGCCTTGCTGATATTCACCATGAGTTGGCAAGAGCCCTGGCCATTGGCCATCGCAAACATTCTGGTCTCGGCGGGCTGTGCAGCCTTGTCTGTTGCCGTGATGGAAATCCTACAAAAACGCAAACTCGCCCTGACCCGCTTGAGCGATTTGTTGAAACTGGCCGTGCTCAACGCTTTGCTGAATTCACTGATACATCACGCCGTATGGTCCGTGTTGGAGCCCTCATTGCTGGTGAATGTGAACCAACTGCCTTATATGCTGATGGGCGATATCAACGGTGCGGTTGTCGGCGCCCTGATGCTGCGCTGGCTGGCACGCCACACGCCCATCGTGGCACGAGCCCGTGAGCGGGCCTTACAAGACGATCACTGAAATCCGACCCATCTTGCGCTTGGGCGTTTTACTTTCAGGCGGCGCGTTTGGTTTTGGATAAATCAACACCCAGCTGTTTGAGCTTGCGGTAGAGATGCGTGCGCTCTAGCCCCGTTTTTTCCGCCACACGGGTCATGGAGCCGTTTTCTTGCGCCAGGTGGTATTCAAAATAAGCGCGTTCAAATTGATCCCGCGCATCGCGCAAAGGCAATTCCAAATCAAAGCTTTGATGCGTGGGCGGCAACACCACCGCCTGCGGGCTCGACGGTGCCGTCACGGTATCGTGTATGCGGCTCGATGGCGCAACACCCTTGAGCGCAGCGCTAGCCGCCGGCTTGCGTGCCAATCCCTGCTCCACCGCTTTGAGCAGTTTTTGCAGCGTGATGGGTTTTTCTAGAAACGCTTGTGCGCCAATCCGTGTGGCCTCAACCGCCGTATCGATCGTGGCGTGTCCACTCATCATGATGACAGGCATATTCAACAAGCCCGCGCCCGCCCACTCTTTGAGCAAGGTCACGCCATCGGTGTCGGGCATCCAGATATCCAGCAAGACCAAATCAGGCCGCGCAGCCAAGCGCGCAGCACGTGCGGCGGCTGCGTTTTCGGCAACCTCTACCGCGTGACCTTCGTCGTTGAGAATTTCAAACAAGAGGTCACGAATGCCCAGCTCGTCATCAACTACCAATATGTTTGCCATGAATGAGGTATCTCGCTGAATCTATAAAAGTTGGTGCTGTTGCGCATTTGCAACTTGGAATGATAACGACACTTGCGCCCCAATCACCACACCTTCTAATTCACGATTTTTTAAATCCACCCGCGCGCTGTGTTCTTCGGCAATTTTTTTCACCACCGCAAGTCCCAGGCCTGTGCCACGGCTCTTGGTCGTGACATAGGGTTCGAACGCACGTTTGAGAATTTTGGCAGGAAATCCGGGACCATTGTCTCGCACCACCAGTCGCACACGGCCTGAGGCTGGCACCCACTGGGTGGCGATGGACACTACTGGATCACTGCGTCCTTCGGTCGCGTCTTGCGCGTTTTGCAACAAGTTATGCACCACTTGACGCAGTTGCTGCGCATCGCCTTGAATGGCAGGACAACTGGCATCCAGTTCTGCACGCACAGGGACCGCCGCATTTTCGTTGCCATAAAGCTGCATCACGTCTTGCACCAGTGCATTCAGATCCAAGGTCTTGAGCTCGGCCACAGGCAAACGCGCGTAGTCACGGAACTCGTTGACCAAGCGCTTCATGGCATCGACTTGCTCCACGATGGTTTTGACCGACTTGTTCAAAATCACTTGCTCGGGCTCTGCCACTTTGCCTTCGAGCTTCATGGCCAGGCGCTCGGCAGACAGCTGGATGGGCGTGAGCGGATTCTTAATTTCATGTGCCAAGCGCCGTGCCACCTCACCCCATGCTTGGGCACGTTGGGCTGACACAATTTCAGAAATATCGTCAAACACCAACAGGCGCGCATTGTTAGGCAGTACCGCGCCACGCGCCAGCAAGGTGATGTGTTGGCGTGTGTCGTCAGTCATTTGCACCGCCGGACTGATGGCCGTGGTGTGCAGCTCAAACGATTGCTGCCAGTGGTCCAAGCCATGCTGGCTGCGTTCGCCCCAAAAACCTTCGAACTCACGCTGCACGTGCTGCGCAAATTCGGCCAGGTCTTCTATATCTGCCAAGGCGCGACCTTCCCAGGCCGCCAAAGGAACGCGCAATATCCGTGTCGCCCCGGGATTGGACGACTGAATGACGCCGTACTCGTCGAGCACGATGACACCTGCAGTGAGGTTGTCCAAAATCGTTTGCAAATTGGCCCGCGAGGTATGGACCTGCGCCATGCTTCGGTCTACCGCCGCACGGGCATCGGCCAGTTGCTGAGTCATGTCAGCAAACGAACGCGTTAATCCACCGAGTTCATCGCGGCCTTGCAAGGCAGGCTTGGGGCTCAAGTCACCCGCCGCCACATCGCGCACACCTTCGGCCAGCATCAACAAAGGCCGTGCCAATTGATTACCCAATAAAATCGCCAACAGCACAGCACCGAACACGGCCAAGAACAAGCTCAGCGTCAAAGTGCCGATGTACATGCTGCGCAAGCCATCACGCCCCAAGGCGCGTTCTTGGTATTCGCGGTAAGCGGTTTCCACCGCCAAGGCATTGGCCACCAACGTGGGCGAAATGGCTTTGGTGACTTGCAGCACCCGAGCTTCCATCAAAAGCCCCAAGCCCGAAGGTGCCACCAACACCAACGCACGAATGCGCGCTTGCGCTGTGCCTTGCGTGTTAGCTTCATCTAGTCCCTCAATGGCAGTGACCACACTTTGTGTTTTGACTTGCCGAAGCTGCGAGGCGGAGGGACGATCAGGCGTAATTTTGAAACGCGACTCACCCGCACTGGCCACAGCTTGACCCGCTTGATTCCACAAAATCACATCGTCCGCACCGAGCTGTTCGCGCATGCGTTCTAGGGCAACACCGACTGAAGCGTCGGGCAAATCGTTGATTTGCACGCTGGCATTGCGCGTTTTTTGGCCCAGATCACTGGCCAAGGTATCAAGGGTCGAGCGCCCCAAACTCAGGCCCGCGTCTAAAGCGCCTTCCACCTTGACATCGAACCAACTCTCGATGGAACGCGACACAAATTGGTAGGACACGCTGTAAATCAGCAAACCAGGCAAAAACCCCACCAGCGCAAAAGTGGCAGCGATTTTTAACAACAAGCGACTGCCGAATTTGCCTTGTCGCAGTCGCAACAACAAACGCACAGTCAACCAGACGATGACCCCCATCAACAAGGTGGCCACCACCACATTGAGGCCAAACAACTGGTTGTAATTGCGTTCGTAGAGTTCGCGGTTGTCAGTGGCTTGCGTCAACAAAAACAACAACACCAAACCCAGACCCAGCACCACTGCGGCGCTGACCACCATCAACCAACGAAACTGAAAGCCCGTGACGTTGACACGCCCGCCCAAGACTGGCCTCATCGCAAGGGCTCCAGCACCAAGCGCTGTGTTTTGTTCAGGCTGATGTTCCAATCACTCTGCCCTGCCGCCCCCATCTGTAAAGGCCTAGGCAACTGGGTCAGGTCCAAGCGAAAGTTAAGGACCAGGGTTTGCTTGGCATCAGACTCCACATCGGCGGCGTTGGCCACACGCCATTGCACCAGCCGTCTGACAGAGGCCATCGCCTCTTCCAAGGTGTCATAGGTTTGTGCCAAGCTCATGCCCAAACCACCGGCACTGAAAGGCTGCGGTGAGACATTGATGCGCCAGCGCCGCGTCAACGGCAGGTAAGACACCCGCACATGACGTTCGGCATGGGCCACACGTTTGTCATAAAAGTACCAACGTTCGCGCGAGATATCGACCTCGGTCACAAAGTAAAGCGGTATACCTTTGAGCAAAGCGTCTTCTAACGCACTGGGGATCTCAAAATGCCAATTGACAGAGACATACACGTCTTGCTCATTGCGCTCGACCTTCAGCGCTTGCATTTCCACCGCTGTATCGGCCCACGTCAAGCTGCTGCCTAAAACGACACACATAAAAACCACGCGCTGAAGCCAGCGCTTGAGCCCTTGTAGAAAGAGCTGCTCAAGACGCTGCGTTTTTTTCGAGCAAAGCGTAATAAAAGCCATCGTGGTCACCAGCCAGATTGTCGGCGAGTGAGGCCGGGGTATTGTCATTTTGGGGCCTTAAATGCCCCAGAGACCCCCGCCAAAGGGCGTCAGTGTTGTGTTCAACAAACGTTTTGACTTGCTGATCCCCTTCTTGCTGAAATACCGAGCAGGTGCAGTACAACAAACGGCCCCCTGGTCGCAGCAAAGGCCAGAGGGTTTTGAGCAGATTTTTTTGAATCGCGGCTAATTGCGCCACATCGGTCTCACGTCGCAACCAACGCACGTCGGGGTGGCGCCGCACGATGCCCGAAGCCGTGCACGGGGCATCCAGCAAGATGGCATCGAACAACTGACCATCCCACCATGTTTTGGGTAAGGCCGCATCGGCTGCCACGATGTGGGCAACCAATCCTTCACGCGCCAAATTTTGCGTGATGCGCTCGCAGCGCAGTGGATCGATGTCGAGTGCGGTGACATGCGCGCTGCTGTCGAGCAGCTCCAGCAAATGAGCCGTTTTGCCGCCGGGGGCGGCACAGGCATCGAGCACGCGCAGACCAGCGGTCGACGACAGACCCTGCAACAACAAAGGCGCTGCACATTGCGCAGCCGCATCTTGCACCGAGCACAAGCCTTCTTCAAAGCCAGGAATGTCACGCACCGCACGGGCTTGGGCCAAGACCAAGCCATGCTCGCCCACAGGCTTCGCTTGCAGGTCATGGTCAGACCACCGCGCCAACAAGGCGTCACGAGAAATCTGACGTGTGTTGACACGCAGCGTCATGGGTGCTGGTTGGTTGTTCGCGTGCAAGATCTCTTGCCAATGGTTCGGGTGATCTTGTTGAACGCGTTTGACCCACCACACTGGATGATTCCACTGCGCTTGCACGTCTGAATCAGTGGCATGCACCAAGGCATCGCGTTCACGCAAAAAACGCCGCAAACATGCGTTTAAAAAATTCGCCTGTCCTTGCAAGCTGCGTGTTTTCTTGGCGGCCTCCACGGCTTGGTTGACCAAGGTGTGCGGTTCATAGGGTGCGTGTTCGGTATCCCATGCCAGTGCCAGTGCAGAACACAACAAGGCATCGGCCAGCGGCGCCGGCGCACGCTGTGCCAGTTGCGCACGCAAGGCTTGCGCACGCCCGAGCTGGCGCAATACCTGAAAGAACAACGCTTGCACACCCGGACGCAAGCTGCTGGGCACCGCCTCTAATGCGGCTGTACCTGACACCCCACGACGCACTTGCACCAGCGCTTGAGCCACAGCTTGCAGTTGCTGCCACAAGGCCACCGACGATGGAGGCTTGGAAGACGCCTCGCTCATGCCAAGATGCGACCGGCTTTGAAATGGAACAAACGTGCCAGCAAGACAGCAGGAAACATGGCGATCGCTTCGTTGTAGTGTTCGACCGCTTGGTTGAAACGTTCGATATCGGGTTGTATCGAAATGCCCAACTCGGCCCAACGCTGGGTCAGCTCAGGGGGCACAGACACGTAATACACATCGGGATGCGTGAGCGCCTCCCACGCATCTTGCAAATCACGGCTGGTGGCTACCAAAGCAATGGCAGACGAAGGCTCCAAGGGATGCTCTTGCATATGGGCCAAGGCCATGGCCGACAAATTGGCCGCCACTTGCAACCGCGTCCAATGGCTGGCGCCCAGCTCGGGCGCTACCGCCGTGTGCCAACCCGAGGGGGCTGTGACGGCCGCCGTGGTGGCGTCTTGCACCAAGGCTTGGTAGCGCAACATCAAGCCTTCGAGCACGGCGAACTGTTTGTTAACTTGCGTGCGCAAGCCCACCAAACGCTGGTACGCACCCACCGACCAAAAGACCGACACGGCCACGATGGCCCAAAACCACCAAGCATCCAACATGCCATCACCTCGCGTCTTGCATTGAGAGAACCCACCCATTAAACAACAAAGGCCCTTGCGGGCCTTTGTTGTCAGAGCGCTTTACGCTTCACTGGCGCCTTCGTCCACATGAGCGTCTTCACTGGAAGACTCCCCTGCCAACTCAGCCGCTTCGGCTTCTGCAATGGCGCGACGCTCGGCGTCGTCCATCGCATCTTTGACCTTGCGTGCTTTGTGATACGCCATGCCGGTACCTGCTGGAATCAGGCGACCGACGATGACGTTTTCTTTCAAGCCACGCAATTCGTCGCGCTTGCCCATGATGGCCGCTTCGGTCAACACACGTGTGGTTTCTTGGAAAGAAGCCGCAGAAATGAACGAGTCGGTCGACAAGGACGCCTTGGTGATACCCAACAACAAGTTGCTGAAGGTCGCAGGCACTTTGCCATCGGCCAGCAGTGCTTCGTTGGTGTTGAGCATTTCAGAACGCTCGACTTGTT
>Ga0228700_1000189_pt1 | contig 61179 bp, 64 predicted proteins | sample McNCre317_Aug_MG_FD_178019 | JGI IMG/M metagenome (GOLD analysis project Ga0228700, IMG submission 178019) | Freshwater microbial communities from McNutts Creek, Athens, Georgia, United States - 3-17_Aug_MG | ecosystem: Environmental > Aquatic > Freshwater > Creek | place: USA: Georgia...
ATCACATCGGTCTCGAAATTTGCCATCGTCACATCAATCATGGGGGTCCCGTCTTAAAATTCGTTTTTGCTCACACACAGCCACATCATGACCCAGTGCCAAGTCGGTGTCGTCATGGGTTCCAACTCTGATTGGGACACCATGCAACATGCAGCCCAGATTCTCCAAGAATTTGGCGTGTCTTTTGAAACCCGCGTTGTTTCAGCGCACCGCATGCCCGATGACATGTTTGCCTACGCTGAAAGCGCCCAAGGTCGTGGCCTGCGCGCCATCATCGCCGGTGCGGGCGGTGCGGCGCACTTGCCCGGCATGATTGCGGCCAAAACCATCGTGCCCGTGTTGGGCGTGCCCGTGGCCAGCAAACATTTGCAAGGCGTTGATTCCTTGCACAGCATTGTGCAAATGCCCAAAGGCATTCCAGTGGCCACCTTTGCCATTGGCAATGCAGGTGCGGCCAACGCGGCGTTGTTTGCTGTGGCTTTGCTCGCATCCACCGACGCAGCCTTGGCCGACAAACTGCAAGCTTTTCGTGCGGCCCAAACCGAAGTGGCCCGTAACATGGCCCTGCCACCCGTATGAGCGCCACGCTGAAACCATTGCCACCCGGCTCAACGCTGGGCGTGTTGGGCGGTGGCCAGTTGGGCCGCATGTGGGCGCACGAGGCGCAGCGCATGGGTTACAACACCGCGGTGCTCGACCCCGATGCACACAGCCCCGCAGGCTTGGTGAGTCACCACCACATCCACACCGATTACTTGGATTCCGCAGGCTTGAAGCAACTCGCTGCGGTGTGTCAAGCGGTGACGACCGAGTTTGAAAACGTGCCCGCCGACGCGCTGGCACAACTCGCCGTGACCTTGCCTGTGTCACCTGCTGCATCTGCCGTGGCCGTGGCACAAGACCGTGCGCGAGAGAAGGCGCACTTCGTTGCTTGCGGTGTGCCTGTGGCGCCGCATGCGGTGATCGACACGCCTGAGCAACTCGCGGCGTTGTTGGCCGACACAGCCAAAGCAGACAACCTGCTGCCCGGCATTTTGAAAACCTCGCGCATGGGCTACGACGGCAAAGGCCAGTTGCGCGTGACCACGCGTGACGAACTCAACGCTGGTTGGGCTGCGTTAGGCCAAGTGCCTTGCGTGCTCGAAAAAATGCTGCCTTTGGCCAGCGAATGCTCGGTCATCATCGCGCGTGGTCGCGATGGCGCGATGGTCAACTTGCCTGTGCAACGCAATTTGCACCGCGATGGCATCTTGGCGGTGACCGAAGTGTTTGCGGGCAACGTGCCTGAGGCGTTGGCGAGCCAAGCCATCATTGCCGCCAAAGCGGTGGCGCAAGAGCTGAACTACGTGGGCGTGTTGTGCGTGGAGTTTTTTGTGTTGGCCGACGGTCAGTTGGTCGTCAACGAAATCGCCCCCCGCCCCCACAACAGCGGCCACTACAGCCAAGACGCGTGTGATGTGTCGCAGTTTGAATTGCAAGTGCGCACCATGGCCGATTTACCGTTGACGCAACCACGCCAACACAGCCCAGCGGTGATGCTCAACTTGTTGGGCGACTTGTGGTTCTCCCACGGCGACACACAAACCGAGCCTGCATGGGCGCAAGTGCTGGCGCTGCCCGGCACACACCTGCACTTGTACGGCAAGCGCGAAGCGCGCAAGGGCCGCAAGATGGGCCACCTCAACATCACGGCTGCCACGCCCGAGGCCGCGCGCGCTGTGGCTTTACAAGCTGCGGCTATTCTTGGCATTGCGGCATTTTGATGGTGCAAATTTCAACCTTGCAAGTTCAAGCCTCTGCTTGAGCGCGCAGGTTTTCACACAACCAAGTTTCATGATTCTCGACGGCCAACTCCCAGCCTCTATCGCCGCTGCTGCGCAAGCCTTGCAGCACGGTGAGCTGTTGGGCTTGCCCACTGAAACGGTGTATGGCCTAGCCGCGGACGCTGGTAATGACCAAGCTGTTGCCAAAATTTTTGAAGCTAAAGGGCGCCCCGCCAACCACCCGCTCATCGTGCACGTGGCCAGCGCGCAAGAGGCGACGCGTTTTGCGTTAGCCGTGCCCGACTTTGCGCAGCGTTTGATGGCTGCGTTTTGGCCCGGTCCATTGACACTCATCCTGCCGCGTCGCCCCGAAGTGGCAGCTGCGGCCGCTGGGGGTCAAAACTCGGTGGGTGTGCGCTGTCCTTCGCACGTGACAGCGCATGCTGTGTTGCATGCGGCCCAAGCTTTGGGTGTGTATGGCGTCGCTGCGCCCAGTGCCAATTTGTTTGGTCGCGTCAGCCCCACCACCGCCGCGCATGTGGCGTGCGAGTTCGGCGAGGGCTTGCTCATCATCGATGGCGGCGCGTGCGAGGTGGGCATTGAGTCCACCATCGTCGATTGCACGCGTGGTGAGCCTATCTTGTTGAGACCTGGGGTGCTCACCGCTGAGCAACTCAGCCAAGCTTGTGGCATGACGGTCATCACGCCGACCAAGCCGCAGGCTGATGCCCCGCGTGCTTCTGGAACACTGGATTCACATTACGCACCGCATGCAACCGTGCGGTTGATGACAGCCGTGCAAATGCAACAAGCCTTGGCCAACGCGCCTGTTGCGCGCGAGCGGGTGGCGGTATGGACACGTCGCCTGGTGCACGTGCCGGCGACGTGGGCCACGCAACTGACTTGCCATGCCATGTCTGCCGATCCACGGCAATGCGCGCACGATTTGTTTGCCCAGTTACGTGATTTCGATGCCCAAGGCATCACCCAAATTTGGGTGGAGACGCCGCCTGAAGGTGTGGATTGGGATGGTGTGCGCGACCGCTTGACGCGCGCGGCAACGCCTGCGGGTTAACGAAATTTCACACGCATCGCCAAGATGCTGGCAGCCAACATGAGGGTGATGACGTTGGCAATGACGACCGGCCAAGCTTCGATCAGCAAGCCGTAGACCAACCACAGCGCGATGCCGAGGGTGAACGCGCTGTACATCCCCAATGAAATACCGCTCACGTCACGCGTTTTGAAGGTGAGCCACGCTTGCGGCACAAAGCTCGCGGTGGTGAGGCTGGCGGCGGCGTAGCCGATCCATTCGGTGTAGTTCATGTGTGGCTCTCAAAAATCAGGGTTGCTTGCCAGCCCAATCAATCATCGCGTCCAGCGCCGGGCGCGCTGCGTTGGCATTGGCGTGGTGCAAGATGGCCACCACCACCAAGCGTTTGCCGCTGGCCGTGTCCACATAGCCCGCCACGCCTGCGACATCGCGCAAGCTGCCCGTTTTCAAATGCGCACTGGCTTGCGCTTTGCTGCGCTTCATGGTGCCGTCTAGGCCCGTGACAGGCAGCGAACTCATCAACTCAGACATGGTGGGCGAGGCCCAGGCCACTTGTAGCAAGCGCGCCAAGGCTTGGGCGCTGATGCGCTCTTCGCGGCTCAGGCCCGAGCCGTTGTCAAACGTGGGCACGTCGCCGCCCACACGTTCGCGCCACCAGCGCTGCATCACCTCGCGTGAGGCGTCAAAGCTGCCCACGCCGCGCTGCTGTTGGCTGAGTGTGAGGAACACATGCTGCGCCATCACGTTGTTGCTGTATTTGTTGATGTCGCGGATGGTTTCGGCCAAGCTGGCGGAATCCACTTGGAACGCGGGCTGCAAGTTGGCGGGCACGTTGCCTTCGCGCACTTGGCCACTCAGGTGGCCGCCCACTTGTTGCCACATGCCTGCGACTGCACGTTGCGCAAATTGCTGTGGCGCGGCGTAGGCGATGGGCCACATTTTTTCGCCGCACACGGCGGGGAAATTGCCGGCAAAGCGGATGCGCGTGGGGTCTGTCCAATCGGCGCGCAAGGCGCTGCGGTAATCGCTGCAGTCGCCATTGCTGAGTGGCACGGTGGCGGGAAATTGCACGCCTGCCAAGGGGGGCTCAATTTGCACCCGTGCTACGTTGGCGGTGCGGTCGGGCACGAACTGAATGAGCAGCGATTTGAAGTTGAGCAACAGCGCATCGGGCGCGGCGTTGTAGGGGCGCAGGGGCTCGCCGTCAAAGCTGGCGGCGTCACGCGCGAGCACGTCAAACGCGCTGCGGTCAAGCACGATGTCGCCCTGAATTTTGTGGATGCCTAAGCCCTGCAAGCGGCGCATCAGCAGCCACAAACGCTCCACCACCAAGCGCGGATCGCCGCTGCCTTTGATATAGACATTGCCTTGCAACACACCGTCGCGCACGGGGCCGTCTACGTACACTGGTGTGCGCCACACAAACGCGGGGCCGAGGGTGTCGAGCGCTGCGGTGGTGGTGGCGAGTTTCATCAATGACGCGGGGTTCACGCGCTCCTGCGCTTGATGGCTCAGGCGGGGCGTGCTGGCGGCTTGCGTGTCGACCACCATGACATGAAAGTTCTCGCTCGGCACTTTGGCGCGTTGCAGCGCAGTCAGCACATCGGGAGGCAATTGGCCAATGTCGCCCGCTGTGTGTTTGGGGGGCTCGCTGCGCACGGCTTTGGAACTCGGTGCTGCGTGGGCGTGTAACGAGGCTGCCACCAAGGCCATGCCAAGCCACCGCAATGTGCGTGACGCCAGTGGGGCAGCAGGGTTAGCGCTTGGCAAGCGGCGGGTGTGCAATGTGTCCATCGGCAAATTATCACGGCTGGGATAATCAGCACATGCACAACAACCAGTGGCTGGCTTTAGAGACCAGCACCGACACCCTTTCCCTCGCCGTGTCACGCGGCGCACAGACGTGGACGCATACCAGTGCCGGCGGTGCGCTTACGTCCACGCACATGATTCCGCAAACCTTGGCGCTCTTGAAAGAAGCAGGCTTGGCCTTAACGGATTTGCAAGCCGTGGTGTTTGGCCGTGGCCCCGGCGCGTTCACCGGTTTGCGCACGGCGTGTGCGGTGGCGCAAGGCTTGGCTTTTGGTGCGGACTTGCCCGTGTTGCCGATTGACACCTTGTTGGCTGTGGCGGAGGAGGCGCGTGCGGCAGCGGCAGCCACGGGCACTGCCCCCGTGACCCGCGTGTTGACCGTGATGGATGCGCGCATGGAGCAGGTGTATGTGGCGGCGTATGAATTCACACCCACCGCCACGAATGCAGCCACTGTCGATGCGGAACACATGCAAGGTACTTGGCGCTGCGTGCAAGCGCCCGAGCTGCACAGCCCCGAGTCTTTGCATTGGCCTGCTGATTGGTCGCAAGATGGTTTCATTGCCGCTGGCAATGCGTGGCCCGTGTACGCAGGCCGATGGTCCGCTGCGCTGAGCGCGCCTCAAGTGCTGGCCTTGCCCACCGCTGCCGCGCTGCTTCGCTTGGCTCCCGCTGCATGGGCGGCTGGCCAAGCCGTGCCGCCCGAAGAAGCGCTGCCGCTGTACATCCGCGACAAAGTGGCGCAAACCACAGACGAGCGACTGCAAATCAAAGCACAGCAAGCAGCGCAACTCGCGCAAGCATCGCCACCGACAAGTACGCTTTAATTTTTCGCCACATCCCTCTTTCGATGACCGCTGTTTCCAAACCCGAAGTTCGCTTAGAGCCGCTTACCGAAGCGCTGCTCGACGACGTGGTGCGCATCGAAAACAGCGCCTACGCGCATCCGTGGACGCGGGGTAATTTCTCGGACTCCATCAAGTCGGGTTACCAGTTGCTGGCGCTCATGGGCGGCGACACCTTGATTGGTTACTTCGTGGCCATGGAGGGCGTGGAAGAAGCGCACTTGCTCAACATCACCGTCGCGCCTGAGTTCCAGGGGCAAGGCTACGGCGTGCTCATGCTGGACGCGCTGGCGCTGTGGGCGCGTGGTCGCAACGCGCAATGCCTATGGCTCGAAGTGCGCGTGAGCAACGCCCGCGCCATGCAGGTGTACGAGCGTTATGGCTATCGCCGTGTGGGCGAGCGCAAAAACTATTACCCCGCCGACCACGGCCAACGCGAGCACGCGGTGGTCATGTCGATGACGCTGTAAGCTATCGACCCATGACAGACACCTTGCACTTGGACAAACGCCAACGCGCCATGCTCGCCGAAATGGGCGTGCGCGTGTGGTCGCCCATGTCCGAGGCTGCGGTGATGGGCGCACCGGCGGTGGAAACCTTGGTGGTCGACACGTCTGCTTCTGCGCCTGCCGAAGTGGTGATGCAAGCCCATGCCGACGAGGCGCAAAGCTTTGCCGCGGCCAGCGAATTGGCCACACAAGCCATTGCCAATGCCGCGGGCTACGAACAAGCGGCACGTCACATGCCCGCGCCGGTGACCAAAGCTGAACCTGCACCCATCGTCATCCAACGCCCCGAAGGCATTGACCAAATGGATTGGGCAGCCTTGCACAGCACCGTGTCCGGCTGCCAAGCGTGCACGCTGTGCGCCTCGCGCCAGAACACCGTGTTTGGCGTGGGCGCCTCAGCGCCTGAAGGCCAAGCACCGCAGGTCGATTGGCTCATCGTGGGCGAAGCCCCAGGCGAAAACGAAGATTTGCAAGGCGAGCCGTTTGTGGGCCAAGCCGGCAAGCTGCTCGACAACATGCTGAGTGCGATGAAGCTCTCACGCACGGGTGAGCGCACTGAAGTGGGTGGCGGTGTGTACATCGCCAACGTGCTCAAGTGCCGCCCACCCGGTAACCGCAACCCCAAGCCCGAAGAAGTAGCGCAGTGCTTGCCCTACCTCGAACGCCAAGTGGCCTTACTCAAACCCAAAATGATTTTGGCGATGGGCCGCTTCGCCGTGCAAGCCTTGCTGCGCGAGACACAGCCTGACGTGGAAACCACCCCGCTGGGCAAACTGCGTGGCCGCGTGTACCAATACCAAAACGTGCCAGTGGTGGTGACGTATCACCCCGCGTACGTGCTGCGTAACTTGCCAGAGAAGGCCAAGGTGTGGGCGGACCTTTGTTTGGCGATGGCGCACCTTCGCGGGTCTGAATAAGTTTCTTTCGGTCGTTAGCCAACAGCCCTAATCAAACTTTTGCAAGCCGCAGTCTGTGGGCAGAGGGGATGGGCAGGTGACGATTTCTGGTACCCCAGCATGAGGAACCTGCCCGTCCCCTCTGCTCACAGCGAGCCCAGCCCTAAAAGTTAAGACGACCGCGCAGGCCAAAGCACAGATGCGATAGCCACCACCATCAGCACAACAGCCGTCCAGTCCTGCCAGTGCAACACCTCACCCAGCCACCACGCACCGCTGAACACGCCCAACACGGGAATGAACATCACGCTCAAGGTCGATGCCACAGGCGGTAGCCCGCGCGCCAACGTCAACCACGCCGCCTGCGCAAACGCAAACACACCCAAGGCGTTGTAAAGAATGGACCATTGCGTGCTCGTGGATGGCATGTACCAACGGTCTTGCTCAAACACACAAGCCAAGACGGTGAGCAACACCGTGGTCATGCTGGTCATCCAAAACGCAATCGTGAGCGTGGGCACGTCGATGGTGGTGTGGCGCAAACGTTGTGTGCCATAGGCCCAAACGGCCGCGGCAATCAACACCATCAACACCCAAAACGGTTGACCAGACAAATGCGTCAGCTCATTCCAAAGCAGCAACAGCACGCCTACACCTGCGGCGGCCACGCCCATCCATTGCCGCGCACGCAAGGGTGCGTTGAACCAAAACACGCCCCAAATCGCCGAGAAGATGGGCATGGTGTAGCCCAAGATGGCGGCGCGTCCGCTCGACAACATCGGCAGCGCCAAGATGACCAAGACGTGCCACACAAACAAATTGAAAAACGCGAGCTTCAACAACTCCCACCAGTGTTCGCGGGGAATGCGAAACGGAACTTTCATCAGCACCAAGGCCAACCCCAGCACGGGCAAGCCCGTCAACATCGACAAGCTGCGAAACGTGAGCGGCGGAAATCCCGTGACGCCAAACTTCATGATGGGCCAGTTGATGCCCCACACCAAGGTGAGGGTGATGAGCGTCCAAAGTTGGCGGCGGGTGAGGCTGGGCAGGGCTGACATGGCGTGCATGGTAAGCCTTCTAAAATCACCCTATGACCTTTCTTGACATGCTCAGCGCCGCCGAGCGCCAAAACAATTCCATGTTGTGCGTGGGCCTTGACCCAGAGCCCACCAAGTTCCCCGACCACATCAAGGGCGACTCGAACAAGATTTACGATTTTTGTGCGGCCATCGTCGACGCCACGGCCGACTTGGTGAATAGCTTCAAACCTCAAATTGCCTACTTCGCCGCGCACCGTGCCGAGGGGCAGTTGGAGCGTTTGATGGAGCACATGCGCCGCGTCGCGCCCCACGTGCCGATCATCTTGGATGCCAAGCGCGGCGACATTGGCAGCACCGCCGAGCAATACGCCATCGAAGCCTTTGAGCGCTATGGCGCAGACGCTGTGACCCTCTCGCCTTTCATGGGCTGGGATTCGGTGCAGCCTTATTTGAAGTACCACGGCAAAGGCGCGTTCTTGCTGTGTCGCACGTCCAACCCCGGCGGTGACGACTTGCAAAACCAACACCTCGCCTCGGTCGACGGCCAACCGCGCGTGTACGAACACATTGCCAAACTCGCCCAAGGCCCTTGGAACCTCAACGGTCAACTCGGCTTGGTGGTGGGCGCGACCTACCCCAAAGAAATTGAGCGTGTGCGTGAGCTTGCGCCTACTGTGCCTCTGCTCATTCCCGGCGTGGGCGCACAAGGCGGTGATGCGGTGGCGACTGTGAAAGCAGGCTTGCGTGTGAGCGGTGACACGACCACAGGCCCCATCATCGTCAACTCATCACGTGCGGTGCTGTATGCGTCCAAGGGCGCAGACTTTGCACAAGCGGCCCGCCAAGTGGCAGAGCAAACACGCGCTACGTTGGAAGCGGCGAAAGCGGCCTAACGATTTTGATCTGAAGCCTCGCTCAGTGGCGCGAGGCTTGGCTCCGCAGCGCCATGCCGCGCTGTGCTTTGCTTGTGTCCGATGGCGTGAGCGCAATCACCCCACTCGGTGTTTCACTCAGCGCCTGTGCCAACGCGTGCAGCGCATCGACAGGCCCGCTGAGCAACTCAAGCTCTAACTCCAAAATGTCTTCGCTCAAATTCGTGCCGGGTACGGTGATGTGGCCTTGGTCTAGCGCCACTTCAATACTGGCACCCACATGTGTCACCACCCAGCTGTGGCGTTCAAAGTCGGTGCGAAATAGTGGCTTTAAATCGGCGCGCAACGCCATCAATGTGGCGGCCAATTCAGCGTCATCTACCAGCGCCGCAAAGTCCAACGCGCCGGGCGTGGTGGGGCCTTCCCACTCTTGGCGGCGCGACAAACCGTTGTTGCTTTGGCCTGCGGTCTTGACGGTGAGTAACAAAAGCTCACCCGCCAAACGTTCGCGCACCGCCATGCGGCGTTGCTTCAAATCGAGGGCGGGTGTGTCGAAGTAGGTGTTGAGCAGGCGCTGCACTTTGACGGGTACGGCCAGTCGTGTGTGTGCCAACAAAGCGGGGACGTCTTCTTGGCGCAGGCTGAGTTTGAGTTCAGTTTCCATTGAATGGGCAGCGTGTCAACTAGGCAAAGCGTTCCCGAAGATAAGCCACGATGGCCTTCGAATCTTGCAGCCAACGTGTTTGGCCATTTGCTTCGGTGATTTTCAAACAAGGCACTTTTGTGGCGCCGCTGCCTTGCAGCAGCTCTTCTCGGTTGGCCGCGTTGTGCTGTGCATCGCGTTTTTCAATGGGCAGCGACAAGCGGCGCATCTCTTGACGCACCTTGATGCAAAACGGGCACGTGTTGAACTGGTACAGCGCCAAGCTTTGGCATTGCAGGTCCACCGCCGCTTGAGCTGCAGCGTCGCGCTGCACGCCCTTGGGTTGAGTGAGGCGCTCTTTGAGCAACAGGATGGGGCCCAGCACAAGGCGCAGGGTTTGAAAGAAGGCACGGATGACGGGTTTCATGGGGGTGAATGGTAAGGCTTGATGACGCGCCATTGCAGAGGTCGTGGACAATGGCATTTTTCATTCAGAGCCTCGCCATGCAAATCATTCAAGACACGGCCGTCACCATCAAATACCAAGTCACCACACCCGCAGGCAAGCCTTTGGACTCGGGGCATTTGTCGTATCTGCATGGTGGCTACGAAAACATTTTTCCAAAAGTCGAAGCCGCCCTCAATGGCCAAGCCGTGGGCTTTGCTGTGGCGCTGGATTTGAGCGTCGAAGACGCCTTTGGCGCGCGCGATGAATCGTTGGTGCGCGTCATTCCCAAGGCTGAGTTTCCACCCGGCGTGAAAGTGGGCGGCCAGTTGCAAGGTGCTGGTGACGATGGCCAGCCGCGCGTGTTCAATGTGGTGAAGATCAAAGGCCCTGAAGTGCACCTAGATGGCAACCACGAGTTGGCCGGACAAGCCCTGAAATTTCGCTGCACGGTGACGGATGTGCGTGCCGCGACGGCAGAAGAAATTGCCCACCGCCATGTGCATGGCGTGCATGGGCATCAGCACTAAGCATATGAAGATACTGCGCTGGTCTGTTGTTCAGTTGTGCGCGATGATGACGACGGTGTTAGTGGCTAGCGATATAGCCTTTGGCAACTGCTGTGGCTTTGTCTTTGAAAATCGCCATGGCGGTATTCATCTTGTGAAAACCTAGCCCTTGATAAAAGTCTTCTTTGCCGGGAACGGCATAAAGGATGATTTTGTTGTGGCCTTGTGAAAGTGTGACCAGCCTACGAATGATTTCTTTACCGAGTCCCGTGCCTTGGTAGCTAGGTAGTACTGCAACGTCGCAGATATAAGCGCAATCTCCACCATCGGCCAATACACGGCCTGCACCTACCAAGCAGCCATCTTTATACGCAAAGCATCGAAATGCACTGTTCGTAAAAACAGTTTGTAGTCGGTCAGCTGGTTTGTGACCAAGCGGCGCAATCAAATACAAGGCAGATAGCTCAGCCCAGTCCACATGTGTGAGAGAGTCTTCCCAAGAGACAGCCATGTTTTTCCTTACTTATGTTGCGTCAATAAACGCTTCAAGTACTTGCCGGTAAAGCTGGCAGGGTTCGCCGCCAAGTCTTCTGGCGTACCCACGCCCACCACCGTGCCACCACCGCTGCCGCCCTCGGGACCCATGTCAATCAACCAGTCTGCGGTTTTGATGACGTCCAAGTTGTGTTCAATGATGACGATGGTGTTGCCCGCATCGCGCAGGTGTTGCAGCACTTTCAGCAGCAGCGCAATGTCGGCAAAGTGCAGGCCTGTGGTGGGCTCATCCAAGATGTAGAGCGTGCGGCCCGTGTCGCGTTTGCTCAACTCCAAGGCCAGCTTCACGCGTTGCGCTTCACCGCCTGAGAGCGTGGTGGCTGCTTGGCCAAGTTGGATGTAGCTCAGGCCAACGTCCATCAAGGTTTGCAGCTTGCGCGCAATGTTGGGCACGGCGTTGAAGAACAGCAAAGCGTCTTCCACCGTGAGGTCCAAGATCTGCGCGATGTTCTTGCCCTTGTACATCACCTCTAAGGTTTCGCGGTTGTAGCGCAGGCCAGCGCACACATCACACGGCACGTACACGTCGGGCAAGAAGTGCATTTCCACTTTCACCATGCCGTCGCCTTGGCACGCTTCGCAGCGGCCACCGCCCGAGCCTGCGGCCACGTTGAAGCTGAAGCGCCCTGGGCCGTAGCCGCGTTCGCGTGCCATCGGCACTTCGGCCATCAACTCGCGAATGGGGGTGAAGAGGCCCGTGTACGTGGCCGGGTTGCTGCGCGGTGTGCGACCAATGGGCGACTGGTCGACGTTGATGACTTTGTCGAAATAGTCGAGGCCGGTGATTTCGTCGTGTGCCGCGGGTTCGTCGTGTGCGCGATGAATGGCGTGCGCGGCAGCGGTGTACAGCGTGTCGTTGACGAGCGTGGATTTGCCCGAGCCCGACACGCCGGTGACGCAGGTGAGCAAGCCCACGGGGAAATCAGCGGTGACGTTTTTGAGGTTGTTGCCACGTGCGCCGCGAATGCGAATGACTTGGTGCTCAGACGCATCTTTGTGCAGCTTGCGTTGGAACTTCAACTCGTCCGCTTCGACGGGGGTGAACGCATGGCGCTTGGCTGGCACTTCAATGCGCAGCGCTTGCGCAAGGTATCGGCCGGTGAGCGATTGCGGGTTGGCCTCAATCTCGGCGGGTGTGCCGCTGGCCATCACGTGGCCACCGTGCACGCCCGCGCCGGGGCCCATGTCCACGCAGTAGTCGGCGGCGCGAATCATGTCTTCGTCGTGCTCCACCACGATCACTGAGTTGCCAATGTTGCGCAGGTGTTTGAGCGTGTCGATGAGGCGGTCGTTGTCGCGCTGGTGCAAGCCAATGCTGGGCTCGTCCAGCACGTACATCACGCCGGTGAGGCCGGAGCCGATTTGTGAGGCGAGGCGAATGCGTTGCGCCTCACCGCCCGAGAGTGTGTCGGCGCTGCGGTCAAGGCTGAGGTAGTTCAAGCCCACGTCGTTGAGGAACTTCAAGCGTGACGCAATTTCGCGCACCACTTTGTCGGCAATCTCGGCTTTGGCGCCGTGCAATTGCAGCGTGTTGAAGTAGCCAAAACATTCGCCCAGCGTGGTGTGGCTGATGTCGAAAATGCCGCGCATTTGTTCGCCTTCGCCAATGCGCACGTTGCGCGCTTCGCGGCGCAAGCGCGTGCCACCGCACGAGGTACAGGCACGCACGCCGCGGTAGCGCGAGAGGTCTTCGCGCACCACGGCTGAATCGGTTTCGCGGTAGCGGCGCTCCATGTTGACCAAGATGCCTTCGAACGGGTGCTTCTTGCTTAGCTTTTTGCCAGAGCCGTTTTCTAGGCTGTAGTTGAATTTGATGTCTTCTTCGCCCGAGCCGTACAACAGCACTTGGCGTGTCTCGGGGCTCAGGTCTTCGTAAGGTGTGTCGAGGTCAAACTTGTAGTGTTTGGCCAAGCTCTCCAGCAGCGTGAAGTAATGCGCGTTGCGGCGGTCCCAACCTTTGATGGCACCGCTCCCCAAGCTGAGTGACGGAAACGCCACCACGCGCGCGGGGTCGAAAAAGTCTTGATGGCCCAAGCCATCGCACGAGGGGCAAGCGCCCACGGGCGAGTTGAACGAGAACAAGCGTGGTTCAAGTTCGCTGATGGAGTATGTGCACTGCGGGCACGAAAACTTGGCGTTGAACGCGTGCTCCACGCCCGTGTCCATCTCTAGCGCAATGGCGCGGCCTTCGGCCAAACGCAGCGCGGCCTCAAAACTTTCGGCCAAACGCTGGCGCAAACCCGGAGGCGGTGCGGCCACCGCAATGTCGCCAATGCTGGGCGCTGCCACGGGGACAGGCGCGGTGGGTGCTTCGTGGCGCACTTTGATGCGGTCCACCACCACGTCAATGTCGTGTTTCTCGGTTTTCTTCAGCTCGGGCAAGTCGTCGTATTCGTACACCTGGCCGCCAATGCGAAAACGCACATAGCCCTGCGCTTGCAGCTGGTTAAACACCTCGCTGTATTCGCCCTTGCGGTCACGCGCAATGGGCGCGAGCAGCATGAGTTTGGTGTCTTCGGGCAGTGCCATTACCGCGTCCACCATTTGCGACACGCTTTGCGATTGCAAGGCCAAGTTGTGGTCGGGGCAATACGGCGTGCCAGCGCGGGCAAACAACAAGCGCAGGTAGTCGTGAATTTCGGTCACCGTGCCCACGGTCGAGCGTGGGTTGTGGCTGGTCGCTTTTTGCTCAATGCTGATGGCGGGCGACAGGCCCTCAATCAGGTCCACATCGGGCTTGTCTAAGCGGCCCAAAAACTGACGGGCGTAGGCCGAGAGGCTTTCCACATAACGGCGCTGACCTTCGGCGTACAGCGTGTCAAACGCGAGGCTGGATTTGCCCGAACCCGACAAACCTGTGATGACCACCAGCTCGTTGCGCGGAATGTCGAGGTCGATGTTTTTCAGGTTGTGCGTGCGCGCCCCGCGAATGCTGATGTTTCGCAAAGCAGAAGGGTGGTGGCCTAAATAGGCGCCGTCGTTGGGGGATGTCACGGTTTCAGTCCATCAAAGGGCAACCCGCCATGATAGTGCGGCTAACCGCCGCAAGCCAAATGCGGGACAATCGCCAGCTGTGACGATGAACCTAACCCCCGATCCCACCCTAGACGATAGCCCCACGATGACGGCCACCGAGCGCCGTGCCAGTGGCTCGCTCGCGTCTATCTTTGCCCTGCGCATGTTGGGCTTGTTTCTGGTGTTGCCCGTGTTTGCGCTGGAAGCGCGCAAGTACCCTGGGGGCGATGACCCCGCGCTGATTGGTTTGGCGATGGGCATTTACGGGTTGACGCAAGGCATTTTGCAAATTCCGTTTGGCGTAGCGTCTGACCGCTTGGGCCGCAAACGGGTGATTATTTTTGGCTTGCTGGTGTTTGCCTTGGGCAGCTTGATTGCCGGTAGTGCCGAGACTTTGACGGGTTTGTTGGTGGGCCGTGCGGTGCAAGGCGCGGGCGCTGTGTCTGCGGCGGTCACGGCGTTGCTGGCCGACCTCACGCGCGACAACGTGCGCACCAAAGCGATGGCGCTGGTGGGCGCGAGCATTGGCTTGATGTTTGCGCTGTCGCTGGTGGCTTCGCCTGTGATTGCGGCGCACATCGGTTTGTCGGGCTTGTTTGTGTTGACGGCAGTGCTGGCTTTGCTCGGTACAGCCGTGGTGGTGTGGGGCGTGCCCGCAGAGCCGCAACAGCACAAAGACGCCGCCCGTGGTGGCCTGCGCCAAGTGATGTTTAACCCCGCGTTGCTGCGCCTGAACATTGGCGTGTTTGTGTTGCACGCAGTGCAGCTGGCCATGTGGGTGGCGATTCCTGCGTTTTTGGTGCAAGCGGGCTTGGCTAAGAATGACCACTGGCAAATTTATTTGCCCGCCGTGCTGGGCTCGTTCTTGCTCATGGGCGGTGTGTTCCCGCTGGAGCGCCGTGGTTATTTGCGTGCCGTGTTTTTAAGCGCCATTGCCTTGATTGCCTTGGTGCAAGTGGCGTTGCTTTGGGTGTCGTCTGGCGCGCCCAGCATCACCTGCTTGGCTTGGTTGTTGTTTGCGTTCTTTTGTGGCTTCAACGTGTTGGAGGCGACGCAGCCGAGTTTGGTGTCGCGCATCGCACCCGCTTCGTCGCGTGGTGCGGCCATGGGCGTGTACAACACGCTGCAGTCGTTGGGCTTTTTTGCGGGTGGCGTGATGGGTGGGCAGCTCGTCAAAAGCTACGGCACACAAGGCTTGTTTTTAACTTGCGCGGCACTCATGGTGCTGTGGCTGGTGGTCGCTTGGCCGATGGTGGCGCCCAAGCGTGTGGCTCATTCCACAAAGACCCCATAATCACCCCCTATCTGGAGGAATTTACCCATGGCATCCGTTAACAAAGTCATCCTCGTCGGCAACTGTGGCCGCGACCCCGAAGTGCGCTACTTGCCCAGCGGCCAAGCTGTGGCCAACGTGAGCGTGGCGACATCAAGCCGCCGCAAAGACAAAAACAGCGGCGAGATGATTGAAGACACACAGTGGCACCGCGTCACGTTCTACGACCGCTTGGCTGAAATCGCTGGCGAATACGTGAAAAAAGGCCGCCCCATTTACGTGGAAGGCCGTCTGAAATACGGCGTGTACACCGACAAAAACACTGGCGTTGAAAAGAACACCGTTGACATCATTGCCACCGAGTTGCAACTCTTGGGCGGCCGTGAAGGCATGGGCGGCCCCAGCGGTGGTGGTGAAGAAGGTGGCGGTGGTTACAGCCGTCCCGCAGCACCTCGCCAAGCAGCGCCTGTTGCACAACGTCCAGCACCTGCGCCTGCTAAGGGCGGTTTTGACGACATGGATGACGACATTCCGTTCTAATTCAGTCACCGCAAATTAAGCGCCCAATAAAAAAACCGACCGGTGATGAGCCCGTCGGTTTTTTTACGTCTGTGTTTTGCTAGTACTTTTTGACGTTGTGCAATGTTTCTTGCGCAATCCAGCCAATCCGCCCTTCTGCGTCCATGCGCTGAATGTCTTCTAGCGCGACGCGCATGATTTCGTTTTCTTCTTCTAGTTTGTAGACGCGGTTGCGCAAATTGCTCGCGTCTAACCACGAGCCAATCGCGCTGAGCAAGCGTGCAACAAAAAATCCCCAATTCGGCATACGAGAAGTCTATTGGTAAATTTGACGTTCATTTAAAGCGGCACAACGAAACGAAGGCAAAAACGTTGACCAAAATAATTAAATATTTGCGTCAACAGGTGTGTGTGAGGCGCCGTTGTTTGATCACTCCGATGTTGGAGTTGTTCAATCACCGTAAAGGAATTTATATGAACAAGCTGATTGCCTCTTTGATCGTTGGTGCTTTCTCTGCTGCCGCGTTCGCAACCTCACCCGTTGCACCAGTGGCAACACCCGCAACCGCTGCACCGGCTGTGGCCGCTGCAACAGCCAAAGCTGAAGCCGCGCCAGCTGCGAAAGCCGAAGCCAAAAAAGTGGTGAAAGAAAAGAAAGTCGCCGTGAAGACTGACGCCACAAAGAAAGTGGAAGCCACAGCATCTTCTGCCGCAGCTGTCATCAAGTAAAGCCAACGCGGCATCAAGGCCGCGGGCAATTTAGGCGAGGGTTGTGTTCAGCGCTGCAGCGCTGGCAATGATCCCGCCGCCCAGACATACCTCACCGTCATACAACACAGCCGATTGGCCGGGTGTGACGGCCCACTGAGGATCATCAAAGGCGAGCACCAGCTCGCCTTCTGTGTTGTAGCTCAACGCGCACGGGGCATCGGCTTGGCGATAACGCGTTTTGGCGGCGTAGCGGCCAGGTGCTGGCTGCTGTGGGGCGCACCAGCTTAGGTCGTCGGCGTGCAGTGAACCGTAGAGCAACCAAGGGTGGTCGTGGCCTTGCACCACGTACAAGGTGTTGGTGGCCAAATCTTTGCGGGCCACAAACCACGGTTGGTGTTCGCCACCACCACGTTGCGCACCTTTTTCTTTGAGGCCACCAATGCCCAAACCTTGGCGTTGACCCAGCGTATAAAAACTCAAACCCACATGCGTGCCAATCTTGCGACCGCGTTCGTCTTTGATGGGGCCTGGCTCGTTGGCGATGTAGCGGTTGAGGAACTCGCGGAACGGACGTTCACCAATGAAGCAAATGCCGGTGGAGTCTTTTTTCTTGGCATTGGGCAAGCCAATCTCATCGGCAATGCGACGCACTTCGGTTTTGTGCAGCTCGCCTACAGGGAATAAAGTTTTAGACAGCTGCGCTTGGTTCAAACGGTGCAAAAAATAGCTTTGGTCTTTGCTCGGGTCTAAGCCTTTGAGCAGTTGAAACTCACCACCCACCTCGCGTACGCGGCAGTAGTGGCCGGTGGCAATTTTCTCAGCGCCCAAGCGCATCGCATGGTCTAAGAACGCTTTGAACTTGATTTCGGCGTTGCACAAAATGTCAGGGTTGGGCGTGCGGCCGCCTTGGTATTCGCGCAAGAACTCGGCGAACACACGGTCTTTGTATTCGGCAGCAAAGTTGACGTGTTCGATCTCAATGCCAATCACGTCGGCCACGGCAGCAGCGTCCACGAAGTCGATGTTGGACGAGCAGTATTCGCTGTCGTCATCGTCTTCCCAGTTTTTCATGAAGATGCCGACGACGTCGTAGCCTTGTTGCTTCAACAGGTAGGCGCTGACCGCGGAGTCCACGCCACCGCTCAAGCCCACCACCACACGTTTGTTATTTGCCATGCGGCAATTATCCCTGCGCGGGGTTGAGCACGCTCGGGTCGGTGTAAATCAAACTGAGAGGAAAGCGTTGACCCGCCAAGTGGTCTTCCATGCATCGCAACACCAATGGGCTGCGCAGGCGGTGCACGTTGGCGCGAATTTCATCGGGCGTCATCCACAGGATGCGCACGATACCTTTGTCGAGTTGCGCGCCCGGCACTTGTTCGCCCAACTCGCCGCAAAACGCGAGGCGAAAGTACGTCACGTCTTCAGCTGCACGGTCTTCGCGCGCAGGGCGCAACAGTCGCGAGATGTAGATGCCCACCATTTCTCTAGGCTTGAAGGTGTAGGTGGTTTCTTCGAGGGCTTCGCGTGCACAACCGTCTTCTGGTGATTCGCCTGCATCGAGGTGACCTGCAGGGTTGTTCAGGCGCAACCCCTCAGGCGTGTGCTCTTCAATCAGGAGGTAACGACCGTCGCGTTCAATGATGGCGGCGACGGTGACACTGGGCTTCCAACGTTTATTCATTTGGCCATTATCTTTCGGGTTAATCCGTCCCAGAGTTTCCAACAAAGTCGTGTAACCTTGCGTCACTCTGACAACGGCATAAATTCAAGCGTAAACGCGAAAGCCAGCGCGTTTCGCTGCTAAAAAAACAAGCAAGAGGCAATGGCATGAACTCGACACAGAAACCATGGTTAAGCGCCTACCCAGAAGGTGTACCAGCAGAAATTGACACCAGTGCATACAGCTCGTTGGTGGATTTGATGCAAGAGAGCTTTCGTCAATACGGTGAGCGTACTGCATTTAGTTTTTTGGGTAAGGGCTTGAGTTACAACGAGCTTGACCGTTGGAGCCAAGTGTTTGCGGCCTATTTGCAAAGTTTGGGGTTGGTGTTTGGTGACCGCGTGGCCATCATGCTTCCCAACGTTTTGCAGTATCCCATTGCTGTGGCTGCTGTGTTGCGGGCTGGCTTTGTGGTGGTCAACATCAATCCCCTGTACACCGCACGCGAGTTAGAGGCTCAGCTGAAAGACGCCGACGCCAAAGCCATTGTGGTGCTCGAAAACTTCGGCGCCACGTTGCAAGAGTGCTTGGCGCGCACCCCTATCAAACACGTGGTGTTGTGCGCCATGGGCGACCGCTTGGGGTGGCTCAAAGGCACATTGGTCAACCATGTGGTGCGCAACATTAAAAAAATGGTGCCTCCGTTCGAGTTGCCAATGGCGGTTCGTTTCAACGACGCCTTGGCGCTTGGTGAGCGATGCGCGTTGACCTTGCCCGCTATTCATGGTGATGACTTGGCGGTGCTGCAATACACCGGCGGCACCACGGGCGTTGCCAAAGGTGCTGAGTTGTTGCATCGCAATTTGATTGCCAATATGTTGCAGGCATCCGAATGGTGTGGGCCTGCGCTCAAGCGTATTCCTGCAGATGAAATCCCCACCTTCATTTGTGCTTTGCCGCTGTATCACATCTTTGCGTTTAACGTGAACTTGCTGTCGTGCATGCGCATGGGCGGATGCTCGGTGCTTATTCCCAATCCGCGCGATTTGCCTGCGGTGATCAAGGAATTGACCAAGCACCGTTTTCACATTTTTCCGGCAGTGAACACCTTGTTCAATGCGTTGGCCAATCATCCAGATTTCAACAAAGTGGACTGGTCCCATTTGAAGGTGTCCTTGGGTGGTGGCATGGCGGTGCAAGGGCCTGTCGCCAAACTGTGGCTAGAAAAAACGGGGTGCCCCATTTGCGAAGCCTATGGTTTGTCCGAAACTAGCCCCGCAGCCAGTAGCAATCCTGTGACCAGTCAAGTGTTCACAGGTGCGATTGGTGTGCCCTTGCCCAGCACCGACATGAAGATCATTGACGATGAGGGGAACGAAGTGCCCGTGGGTACGCCTGGCGAAATCGCCATTCGTGGCCCTCAGGTGATGGCTGGTTATTGGCAACGCCCTGACGAAACAGCCCGTGTGATGACAGCCGATGGGTTCTTCAAATCAGGCGATGTGGGTGTGATGGATGAACGCGGCTTCTTCCGCATCGTGGACCGCAAGAAAGACATGATTTTGGTCAGCGGCTTCAACGTCTACCCCAACGAAGTGGAAGAAGTGGTGGCCGGTATGCCGGGGGTGATGGAGTGCGCGGTGATTGGCATTCCCGACGAGCGCTCAGGTGAAGCGGTCAAGTTGGTTGTGGTCAAGAAAGATCCGGCACTCACTGAAACCCAAGTGCTTGAACACTGCCGCCACAACTTGACGGGCTACAAGATGCCACGTGTGGTGGAGTTTCGTACCGAGTTGCCCAAAACCCCCGTGGGCAAAGTATTGCGCCGCGAGCTGCGCGAAAAAACTGCCGCATGAGTCGCATCGCGCTGGTCAGCGCCATGCACGAAGAGCTAGCGGCTGTGCTGGCGCGTATGCCCGACGAGCAAAAAATGGTGGTGGCTGGCCGCGAGTTTTGGGTAGGGCATTGGCATGGCCACGAGGTGGTTGCGGTGCTCAGCCGCATTGGCAAAGTGGCCGCAGCCACCACGGCCACGGTGTTGATCGAGCGTTTTGGTGTGAGCCGCATGGTGTTCACCGGCGTTGCGGGCGGTTTGGCCGCGCAGGCGCATGTGGGCGATGTGGTGCTGGCTACTGAGTTGCTGCAGCATGACATGGATGCCTCGCCTTTGTTCCCCCGTCACGAGGTGCCTTTGACGGGCATGACGCGCTATCCCACCGACCTGGTTTTGACAGAGGCTTTGCGTCACGCCGTGCCACTCGCTTTGCAAGACGTGGTGACGCATTTGCCGCGCAGCGATTGGTTGGGTCTTGACTTAACCCAAGCGCGGGTACACGAAGGCTTGGTCATCAGCGGCGATCGCTTTGTGGCCACAACGAGCGAGTGTGCCGCTTTGCAGCGCGAGTTGCCCGATGCATTGGCCGTAGAAATGGAATGCGCCGCGATGGCACAGGTGTGCCACGACTATGGCGTGCCTTTGGCCGCCGTGCGCACCATTTCAGACCGCGCAGACGATGCCGCGCATGTGGACTTTCCCAAGTTCATTCAAACCATAGCCAGCCGTTACAGCGTGGCGGTGTTGGATCGTTTGTTGGCCCAACTGTCCGCTTCAATTACTTGAGCCAACCGCGCTTGCGGAAATACCACATGGGCACCAACGCACTGGCCACCATCAAACCGATGGCGAAGGGGTAGCCCCAAGTTTTATCCAACTCAGGCATGTGCTGGAAATTCATGCCGTAAATGCTGGCAATCAAAGTGGGCGGCAGCAACGCCACGCTGGCCACCGAGAAGATCTTGATGATCTTGTTCTGGTTGATGTTGATGAAACCGACGGTCGCATCCATCAAGAAGTTGATCTTGTCGAACAAGAACGCCGTGTGGTTGTCGAGCGATTCAATGTCACGCAAGATTTGGCGGGCCTCTTCAAACTGATCGGCGTTGAGCATGCGTGAGCGCATCATGAAGCTCACCGCGCGGCGCGTGTCCATCACGTTGCGGCGTATGCGACCGTTCAAGTCTTCCTGGCGGGCGATGGCGCCCAGCACTTCCCCGGCCAACTCGTCGGTCACGTCTTCGGACAGCACCAGCTTGCCCGCTTTTTCGAGCTGGTCGTAAATGTCTTCGAGCGTGTCGGCCGAGTATTCGGCATCGGCATCAAAGAGTTTGAGCAACACGTCTTTCGCGTCTTCAATCAAGCCAGGTGCACGGCGTGCGCGCATGCGCAGCAAGCGGAACACAGGCACGTCTTCGTCGTGAATGGAAAACAGCACGCCTTGGCTTTTGAGCGCGGCATTGTTTTGGTTCAAGATGAACGCCACGCGTTCGGTGCGGGGCTGGTCTTCGTGGGCGATCAAAAAGTCGCTGCGAATGTGCAGCTCGCCGTTGTCTTCTTCGTAAAAGCGTGCAGACTCTTCGATGTCCTCGTCCATCGCGTCTTCGGGGATGGAGAGGCCGTAGTACTGCTTGATCCAGCGTTTTTCCTCGATCGTGGGCGATTCGAGGTCAACCCAGATGGGGCGGAATTTGGAGAGTTCTTCCAGCGATTCGATCTCTTCTTGAAAGAGTCGACCGTTGGCCAGCGTGAAGATATTGAGCATGGCAGTCCTTGCGCGTGAGGCACAGAAATTCGAAGGGTGAAAAATGCAGCTTCCGAATTCGCGCGACGGCTAAGGGCTCAGTGCGATCCGAAAGCTACCGACTAGGGTAGGTTTCCAAGGAGATGGCTCCGCTGTTGATGTGGATCAGATTATCGCACTGCATCTCAGTGATCTAGGGGTTTTCCGTAGGGTGTTTTTGTGTGGATTTTGGGCCCAGCCCATTGCCTTTTTCAAAACCTAGGCGCATAGTGGAAGCGCTAACTCACCTATGGAGGTTTTCTTATGAACTTGACGATCAGTGGTCACCATCTTGAAGTAACGCCTGCCTTGCGCACGTATGTGGAAGGCAAGTTAGACCGTATTACCCGACATTTCGATCAAGTGGTGGATGTGAAGGTGCTGCTTAGCATTGAAAACCAAACCGAGAAAGAACGTCGCCAAAAAGCGGAGTGCAATATCCACGTCAAAGGCAGCGATATGTTTGCTGAAAGCGCCCATGAAGACATGTATGCCGCAGTGGACGAGTTGATGGACAAATTGGACCGTCAGGTGGTCAAACACAAGGACCGTCTGCAAAACCATCACCATGCCAGTCCCAAGCGACTGATGTAATCTTGCAAAAACTTCTCAAAACCGCCGAAAAACGGCGGTTTTGTCGTTTTGGGCCGTGTTATTTTGTGGGTGCATAATCTGCGCTCAATCATGAATCGCCTAGCTTCCATCCTTCCTGCCGCACAAGTTCTTGTGCGAGTCGAGGTCACCAGTAAAAAGCGCGCCTTCGAAGAGGCGGGCTTGTTGTTTGAGGGCCTGCACGGCCTCAACCGCGCTTTGGTGGCTGAGAGCTTGTTTGCGCGTGAGCGTTTGGGCTCGACAGGTTTGGGTCATGGTGTGGCGATTCCGCATGGCCGTATCAAAGGCTTGAAGTCGCCCATGGCGGCTGTGTTTCAACTGGGCAAGGCGATTGGCTTTGATGCGCCAGATGAACAACCCGTGAGCTTGTTGATCTTTTTGCTGGTGCCCGAGGCGTCCACACAAAAGCACCTTGAAATCTTGTCTGAAATTGCCGAGTTGCTCAGTGACACGGGCTTGCGCGAGAAAATTAAAACCTGTGATGACGCGGCAGAACTTCACCGCATCATCTCGACCTGGAACGCGGTGCAACCGTGAGGCCCTCGGTCATCAGCGCGGATGTGCTGTTTGAAGCCTTTCGCGGTCGGTTGCGTTGGGAATGGATTGCGGGCTTAGGTGCGTCAGAGCGCCACTTCGATGAAGTGGCCGTGCGCAGTGCCCGTTCGGGGGCCGACTTGGTGGGTTACCTCAACTACATCCATCCTTATCGCGTGCAGGTGATGGGCGAGCGCGAAACCAATTACGTCAGCAAAGCTTCCCCAGAAGATAACGCACGTCGTATTGCGCGAATCGTGACACTTGAGCCCCCCATGCTGGTATTGGCCGATGGGCAGCAGCCTTCAGAGGCGTTGGTTGCCATGTGTGAGCGAGCGCAGATCCCGTTGTTTGCCACGCACGAGTCTGCGGCGTTTGTCATTGATTTGTTGCGCGCCTATTTGTCCAAACACTTTGCCGACCGCACGACCATGCACGGTGTGTTCATGGATATTTTGGGCTTGGGCGTGATGATCACGGGTGAGTCTGGTTTGGGCAAAAGCGAGTTGGGCTTGGAGTTGATCTCGCGTGGCAACGGGTTGGTGGCTGATGATGCTGTGGATTTGTATCGCATCAACCAAACCACGGTGGAAGGACGCTGCCCCGAGTTATTGCAAAACTTGTTGGAAGTGCGCGGCATCGGCTTGCTCGACATCCGTGCGATTTTTGGCGAGACGGCGGTGCGTCGCAAAATGCGACTCAAACTCATCGTGCATTTGGTGCGTAAAGAAACTTTGGAGCGTGACTACGAGCGACTGCCTCACGAGCCTTTGACGCAAGACGTGTTGGGTGTGCCTGTGCGTAAGGTCATCATCCAAGTGGTGGCTGGTCGCAACATTGCGGTGTTGGTGGAGGCCGCTGTTCGCAACTCGATCTTGCAGTTGCGTGGTGTGGATACTTACCAAGAATTCATCGCCCGTCACCAACGGGCGATGCAGCAAGGCTAGGTCTTATGACTACAGCGGCACAGCCCCGCCGCTACAATGACCCCATCCTAGCCACAGTGCCTTATTCGGCCTTTTTTCACCATGTTTGAACTTCGTCGAAATGTTTCTCTCTCGTCTTTGAAGTCTGCCACGAGCGTCATCGGTGGCTCTTTGGTTTTAGGTTTTATGTTGAGCGCTTGCTCCAGTTTGCCAGAGATGCCTAAGGTTTATAAGGCGGATGTTGTGCAGGGTAACTTCGTCTCGCGAGAGCAAGTTCAAGCCTTGCGTGCGGGCATGCCTCGACAAGCGGTGCGTGATGTATTGGGGACACCGCTGGTGACGAGTTTGTTTCACGCGGATCGTTGGGACTACGCATTCACCATTCGTCGCCAAGGGACTGAACCTCAGCAACGACGTATTAGCGTATTTTTCAAGGGAGACACGCTAGACCGCATTGAGGGTGATCCGTTGCCGACAGAGGCAGAGTTTGCAGCGAAACTCGATACGCGCCGCATCATCACGAAGGCGCCTGAGCTCAAAGCCAGTGAGGCAGATTTGGCCAAGTTCCCGGTAAAGCCTGCCGCTGCGCCAGATGCGACGACAGCCGCCACTCCGGTTGTCCCTGTTTCTTATCCGCCGCTCGAAGTGGCTCGTTGATCATTGAAAGTGCTGACTCATCATGGCTTCATCATCTGAAATTTTGAAAATTGCAATCGCTGGCGCTAGCGGCCGCATGGGGCACATGTTGATTGAAGCCGTGCGCAACGATCCGACCACCCAATTGGCTGGCGCTTTGGATGTGCCTTCAAGCCCAGGTATTGGCAATGACGCCACGGGTTTTCTGGGGCAAGCCAGTGGTGTCAACATCGAAGCCGATGTGCGCAAAGGTTTGCAAAATAGCGACGTGTTGATTGATTTCACGCGTCCCGAAGGCACGTTGGCGCATTTGAAGATTTGCCGAGAATTGGGCGTGAAGCTGGTCATCGGCACCACTGGCTTCACAGACGAACAAAAAGCAGAAATCGCTGAAGCGGCGAAGGACATTGCCATCGTGATGGCCCCCAACATGAGCGTGGGCGTGAACGTGACCTTGAAGCTGTTGCAAATGGCTGCACAAGCCATGCCTACTGGCTACGACATTGAAATCATCGAGGCCCACCACCGCCACAAAGTAGACGCGCCTTCGGGCACCGCTTTGAAAATGGGCGAGGTGATTGCCGACGCCATTGGCCGTGACCTCAAAGACTGCGCCGTGTACGAGCGTTACGGCCATACCGGCGAGCGTGACCCATCCACCATTGGGTTTTCCACCATCCGTGGTGGCGACATCGTGGGCGACCACACCGTGTTGTTTGCGGGCATTGGCGAGCGCATTGAAATCACACACAAATCCTCCAGCCGTGCCACGTATGCGCAAGGCAGCTTGCGTGCCGCCAGCTTTTTGGCGGGCAAGAGCAAAGGCTTGTTCGACATGTTTGACGTGTTGAACCTTCGTTAATCGCCATGGACTTTTTCTCAGCAGCCCTGCAAGGTGATGCGCTCAGTACGACGTTGGCGCTGGCGTTGCTGGGTATGTCCGTAGCCAGTTGGACGGTCATTTTTTACAAAGCGTGGTTGTTGCACCGCGTGAGCGCCGATGTGGTGACTGCCAAAGCCGCGTTCTGGCAAGCGCGGGATGTGCAACAAGGCATTCAAGCCTTGAGCGCGGTAGAGCGCACGGCCGTGTTGTTGCCACTGGCACAAGCCAACCAACAACTCATGCCAGGCACGCTGGGTGCGCAAGGCGATGTGGCGGCACAGCGCACGCGCGTGTTGCGTGACGCCTTGCATGGCGTGCTCCATCGTTTGCAAACGGGTCAAGTGTTGCTGGCCACGGTCGGCTCTACTGCGCCGTTTGTGGGCTTGCTTGGTACGGTGTGGGGCATTTATCACGCACTTACGGGCATTGCTACGGCAGGCCAACTCACCATCGAACGCGTGGCCGGTCCTGTCGGCGAAGCCTTGGTGATGACCGCTGCAGGTTTGGCCGTCGCGTTACCGGCCGTGCTGGCGTTTAACGTGATGGGCCGCGTCATCAACCGCTTGGAGCAAGAGCTAGAAGGCTTTGCCCACGACCTGCGAGCGCTCTGATGGCCTTTGGACGTTTTGAGCGCACACCGGGTCAAACGCCCATGAGCGACATCAACGTCACCCCCTTGGTTGATGTGATGATGGTCTTGTTGGTCATCTTCATCATCACCGCGCCATTGATGGTCAGTGCGTTGAAGCTTGATTTGCCTAAAACCGAAGGTGCACAAGCCAGCAGCGCGCCGCCGCGATTCATCAAGCTCAGCATCGATGCCAAAGGCAAGGTGTATTTGGACGACAAGACGGTGACGCTGGATGAACTCAAGCGCAACTTGAATGCCCAAGCCTCCAAAGCCTTGGCCACGGACCACGGTGAATTGCCGGAAGTTCAGTTGCGTGCCGACGAGCGTGTGCCCTACGGCAAAGTGGTCGAAGTCATGGGCTTGGCCCAGCAAGCGGGCATGAACCGCATTGGCTTTGTGACCGAGCGCAAACAGCCCTCGCTCCAGCCCTGATCTACCCCTGAACCCAGCCTAAAATCTAGGCTGATGCGCCTTGGCTGTTTAAGGCGCTGCTCCCCGCACAAGACGGGGTTCTCTGACTGACTCCATGCAAGACAAATACAACCACACCGAGGTCGAACGCGCCGTTCAGGCCGCTTGGACCCAAGCCGACGCCTACCGCGTCACCGAAGACGCGTCTAAGAAAAAGTTTTACGCCTGCTCCATGTTGCCTTACCCCAGCGGCAAGCTGCACATGGGCCACGTGCGCAACTACACCATCAACGACATGCTGACGCGCAATTTGCGCATGAAGGGCTACAACGTGTTGATGCCGATGGGCTGGGATGCGTTTGGTTTGCCTGCGGAAAACGCTGCGCTCAAAAACGGTGTGCCACCTGCCAAGTGGACTTACGAAAACATTGCCTACATGAAGAAGCAAATGCAGGCGATGGGCTTGGCCATCGATTGGTCACGCGAAGTGGCCACCTGTGATGCGACCTACTACAAGTGGAACCAATGGCTCTTCTTGAAGATGCTCGAGAAAGGCATCGCCTATCGCAAGACTCAAGTCGTGAACTGGGACCCAGTGGACCAAACCGTGTTGGCCAACGAGCAAGTGATCGACGGCCGCGGCTGGCGCACCGGTGCCTTGGTGGAGAAGCGCGAGATTCCCGGCTACTACCTCGACATCACCAGCTACGCGCAAGAGTTGCTCGAACACGTGCAAATGGGCAATGAGAAAGCCACGTTGAACGGCTGGCCCGACAAAGTGCGCTTGATGCAAGAGAACTGGATTGGCAAGTCTGAAGGTGTGCGCTTCGCGTTCACGCATGACATTGCCGGCGCAGATGGTTCGCTCATTGGCGACGGCAAAATGTATGTGTTCACCACCCGCGCCGACACCATCATGGGTGTCACCTTCTGCGCGGTGGCTGCAGAGCACCCACTGGCGCTGCACGCTGCGTCAAGCAACCCCGCCTTGGCTGCTTTCCTCGAAGAATGCAAGAGCGGCGGCACGACCGAAGCCGAGTTGGCCACGCAAGAGAAAAAGGGCATGCCCACGGGCTTGTTTGTCACGCACCCCTTGACGGGCGCGAAGGTCGAAGTGTGGGTGGGCAACTACGTGCTCATGTCCTACGGCGACGGCGCGGTCATGGGCGTGCCTGCGCACGACGAGCGTGACTTTGCGTTTGCGTTGAAATACGACTTGCCGATCAAGCAAGTGGTGTCTGTCAAAGACCAAGCCTTCAACGACCAAGCCTGGCAAGAGTGGTACGGCGACAAACAAAACTGCGCGTGTATCAACTCCGGCGAACTCGATGGTTTGAATCAAAAAGCCGCTGTCAACAAAGTGGCCGAGTTGCTCGCGGCCAAAGGTTTAGGCGAAAAGAAAACCACTTGGCGTTTGCGCGACTGGGGCATCAGCCGCCAGCGCTACTGGGGCACGCCCATCCCCATCATTCACTGCGACGAACACGGCGCGGTGCCTGTGCCCGAAAAAGATTTGCCCGTGGTGTTGCCGCAAGACTGCATCCCCGATGGTTCTGGCAATCCGCTGCACAAGCACGAAGGTTTCCATGCGGGTGTGACCTGCCCCGTGTGTGGCAAACCCGCCCGCCGCGAGACCGACACGATGGACACGTTTGTGGATTCGTCGTGGTACTTCATGCGCTATTGCGACCCGACCAACACCGACGCAATGGTGGCCGAGGGCGCGCAGTACTGGGCGCCGATGGACCAATACATTGGCGGCATTGAGCACGCTATCCTGCACTTGCTCTACGCTCGTTTTTGGACCAAGGTCATGCGCGACATGGGCTTGGTCAAAGTGGACGAACCATTCACCAAGCTGCTCACGCAAGGCATGGTGCTCAACCACATTTACTCGCGTCGTACGGCCAAAGGTGGCAAAGACTATTTCTGGCCACACGATGTCGAACACGTGCTGGACGATGCAGGCAAGGTCGTGGGCGCCAAGCTCAAGAACGCCGCTGAGAGCAGCGATGGTTTGTTGCCTGTGGGCACCGCCATCGACTACGAAGGCGTGGGCACCATGTCCAAGTCCAAGAACAACGGCGTGGACCCGCAAGATTTGATCGAACGCTACGGCGCAGACACCGCGCGTCTGTACACCATGTTCACCGCGCCACCCGAAGCCACGCTGGAGTGGAACGACGCGGCGGTGGAAGGCAGCTACCGCTTCTTGCGTCGCGTGTGGAACTTTGCGCACAAGCACGAAGCCACGCTCAAAGCCGCCACCGCTGGCAACTTGAGCGCAGCCAAGCCGCGCAAAGAAGCCGCTGACCTGCGCCGCGAAATGCACGTGGTGTTGAAGCAAGTCAGCTACGACTACGACCGCATGCAATACAACACCGTGGTGTCGGGTTGCATGAAGTTGCTCAATGCTTTGGAAGACTTCAAGACCGACGGCAGCGAGGGCGACAACGCCGTGTTGTGTGAAGGCGTCTCTGTTTTGTTGCGCATGCTCTATCCAGCATGCCCGCACATCACTGCCAACCTGTGGGTCGAGTTGGGCTACGCTGCCAAGACGGGCGACTTGCTCGACACCGCATGGCCCGAAGTGGATGAAAGCGCCTTGCAACGCGATGAGTTGGAGCTGATGCTGCAAATCAACGGCAAGCTGCGTGGCTCCGTGTTGGTGAGTGCCACAGCCAGCAAAGAGCAAATCGAACAGGCGGCTTTGGCCACGGAAGTCTTCATCAAGCAAGCCAATGGCGCTGCGCCGAAGAAGGTCATCGTGGTGCCTGGTCGCTTGGTCAACATCGTTGTTTAAAGGGCCACACATGACGACGCGCCGCTCTTGGTTGATCTCTTCCTTGCTTGCCTCTGCTTTGACGGGGTGCGGCTTCGAGTTGCGCAAGCCGCCGCGCTATGCGTTTCAAACGTTCTACAACAGCATCCCAGTTGTTTCCTCATTTGGCGTCAAGCTCACACGGGGCTTGGAGTCGTCGGGGCAGGTTGAAGTCATCACTGACCCTCGACAAATTGAGCGCGCAGAAGTCATCTTTGATCAACTTTTCGAGATGAGAGAAAAGGTTGTTGTGGGTCGTACCTCGGCAGGCGCAATCCGTGAATTTCAATTGCGTCTTCGCTACCGTTTTCGCGTGCGTTCACGCAATGGGATTGAGCTGATTCCTGATACGGAAATCGCACTGACACGCGACATCAACTTCAACGAAACCGGTGCGCTGTCCAAAGAATCGGAAGAGGCCTTGCTCTACCGTGACATGGAAAACGATTTGGTCTTGCAAATCCAACGCCGCTTGGCCGCGATTCGCCAAATTTAAAGATGCAAGTCGCCAGCGCTCAATTTGCCAACCACTTGCAAGCGCAGGCGAGCAAGGGTTTGCGCAGCCTGTACGCCTTTCACGGGGACGAGCCGCTGTTGCAGCAAGAAGCCTTAGATGCTTTGCGCACAACAGCGCGCGCGCAGGGCTACACCGAGCGCAGCGTCTACACCGTGGCCGGTGCGCACTTTGATTGGGGTGAGGTGCTGGCCGCGGGCGGCTCGATGAGCCTGTTTGCCGACAAGCAACTGATTGAAATTCGCATTCCTTCAGGCAAGCCCGGCAAAGAGGGCAGCACGGCCTTGCAACAGATTGCAGAGTTGGCCGTGGGCAACGACAGCACGCTCACTGTGGTGCTCTTGCCGCGCTTAGACAAAGCCACGAAGAGCTCTGCGTGGTTCAGTGCCTTAGAGAACAACGGCATCAGCGTGCAGATCGATCCCATCGAGCGCCACGCATTGCCCACTTGGATTGCGCAACGCTTGGGTGCACAGCAGCAGCGTGTCGCCGCAGGCGAAGCGGGGCAGCACACCCTGCAATTTTTTGCCGAGCGTGTGGAAGGCAACTTATTGGCTGCACACCAAGAAATTCAAAAACTCGCACTCTTGTACCCAGAGGGCGAGTTGAGCTTTGAGCAAGTCGAACGCGCCGTGTTGAACGTGGCGCGTTACGACGTGTTCAAACTCTCCGAAGCCATGCTCAGCGGTCAGCCCCTGCGCGTGCAACGCATGCTTGATGGTTTGAAAGCCGAAGGCGAAGCCGAGGTGCTGGTGCACTACACGCTGGCCGAAGAAATTCGCGCGTTGAAGCGCGTCAAAGATGCCGTGGCCTCAGGCAAGGCTTTGCCCATGGCCTTGCGCGAGCAGCGCATTTGGGGGCCGCGCGAGCGCTTGTTTGAGCGCGTGCTGCCGCGCTTGAGTGTGGGCATGCTCGAAAAATTATTGCAATCGGCCCATCAAGTCGACGGCATTGTCAAAGGTTTGAAAATGCCCGAATGGCCTGCAGATAACTGGCAGGCCTTGCACCGTTTGGCCATGCGTTTGTGCCGTGCTTGTATGCCGCGCAACGCTTAACTAGGAAACACACATGACGACTCTCAACGTGGCCGATCACATGCACGCCTTGGGCGCGCAAGCCAAAGCCGCTTCCGCACAAATGGCCAAAGCGTCGGCGGCGGTCAAAAACACCGCGCTGCGCAAACTCGCGGCACTGCTGCGCGAGAACATCGACGCCTTGCAAATCGACAACGCCAAAGACATTGCGCGTGCCATTGCAGCCGGCCTGGATGCCCCCATGGTTGATCGCCTCAAGCTCACGCCCAAAGTGCTGGAGACCTGCGCGCAAGGCTGCGAACAACTCGCGGCCATGCCCGATGTGATTGGCGAAATCATTGGCATGAAGCAGCAACCCAGCGGCATTCGCGTGGGCCAAATGCGTGTGCCCTTGGGCGTGTTTGGCATGATTTTCGAAAGCCGCCCGAACGTGACGATTGAAGCCGCATCACTGTCCATCAAGAGCGGCAACGCTTGCATCTTGCGTGGCGGCTCGGAGGCGATTGAGTCCAACAAAGCTTTGGCCAAGTTGGTGCAACAAGCCTTGCGCGAAAGCGGCCTGCCCACCGATGCGGTGCAACTGGTGCAAACCACCGACCGTGAAGCCGTGGGCCACCTCATTGCCATGCCCGAGTTTGTGGACGTCATCATTCCGCGCGGTGGCAAGGGCTTGATTGAGCGCATCAGCCGTGATGCCAAAGTGCCCGTCATCAAACACTTGGATGGCAACTGCCACACCTATGTGGATGACCCTTGCGACATCGATATGGCCGTGGTCGTGGCCGACAACGCCAAGACCCAAAAGTACAGCCCTTGCAACGCCAGCGAAAGCTTGGTGGTGGCGCGCGGTGTGGCTGCCGAGTTTTTGCCAAAGATCGGCGCTATCTACGTCGCCAAAGGTGTGGAGATGCGTTGCTGCCCTGAGGCCAAAGCCATCCTCGCCCACGTGAAAGGCGCGAACCTCAAAGACGCAACCGAGCAAGACTGGTTTGAGGAATACCTTGGCCCGATCATCAGCGTCAAAGTGGTGGATGGTTTAGATGCAGCCATCGCGCACATCAACCACTATTCGAGCCACCACACCGAGGCCATCCTCACGCGCGACCACATGCACGCCCAACGCTTTTTGCGCGAGGTCGATTCATCGAGCGTGATGGTGAACGCCAGCACGCGTTTTGCGGATGGTTTTGAATACGGTTTAGGCGCTGAAATAGGCATTTCCACCGACAAATTCCACGCCCGTGGGCCTGTTGGCATTGAAGGCCTGACCTCACTCAAATACGTGGTTTTGGGACAAGGCGAAATTCGCAACTAGTTGCTTGCGGTGACACCAACTGGCGACGCGCGGTGGGTGTCATCGCAACGTCCTAGAATTGCTCTTCACATACAAGGACACCATGGTTCCACACCTCATCACGGCCCTCACTGGCCCCATCAACGAGCTTGAGCAACGCATCCTCGATTCCATGCCCGCCATTGAGCGTTGGTTTCGTTTGGAGTGGATGGAGCACACGCCGCCCTTCTACACATCCGTTGACATTCGCAACGCGGGGTTCAAGCTGGCACCGGTCGACACCAACCTCTATCCTGGCGGTTGGAACAACCTCACGCCCGAAATGTTGCCGTTGGCGGTGCAAGCCGCGATGGCCGCGATTGAGAAAATTTGCCCCGAAGCGCGCAACCTGTTGCTGATTCCTGAGAACCACACACGCAACACGTTTTATCTGACCAATGTGGCGCAGCTGCAGCGCATCTTCCAGATGGCCGGTTTGAATGTGCGCATTGGCTCCATCAACCCAGAAATCAAAGAGAACACGACCTTCGATTTGCCCAATGGCGGTAGCGTGACGCTGGAGCCGGTGATTCGTGGCAAACACCGCTTGGGTTTGAAAGACTTTGACCCTTGCACAATTTTGCTCAACAACGATTTGAGCGCGGGCATTCCCGGCATCTTGGAAGACTTGCACGAGCAACATTTGTTGCCGCCTCTGCACGCGGGCTGGAGCGTGCGTCGCAAGAGCAAACACTTCGAGTGTTACGAAGAAGTGTCCAAACGCTTTGGCAAGTTGCTGGGCATCGACCCTTGGCTCATCAACCCCATGTTCAACCAGTGTGGTGAAGTGAACTTTGCCGAAGGCACGGGCATGGAGTGCTTGCAGTCCAACGTGGACGCGTTGCTCACCAAGATCAAACGCAAGTACAAAGAGTACGGCATCAACGAAAAGCCATTTGTCATCGTCAAGGCCGACAACGGCACTTACGGCATGGGCATCATGACGGTGCGCGATGTCAAAGACCTCGAAGCCCTCAACCGTCGCACGCGCAACAAGATGAGCGTGGTCAAAGACGGTCAGTCGGTCAACCAAGTCATCATCCAAGAAGGTGTGTTGACGCACGAGCAATTGAACGATGCGGTGGCCGAACCCGTGGTCTACATGATGGACCGTTATGTGGTGGGCGGCTTCTACCGCGTGCATGCGGACCGCGGCATTGATGAAAATTTGAACGCCCCCGGTGCAAGCTTTATCCCGCTGGCGTTTGAGCAAAGTGCGCACACGCCGCAGCCCGGCATGAAGCCCGGTGCGAGCACGCCCAACCGCTTTTATATGTATGGCGTCATTGGCCGTTTGGCCATGTTGGCAGCGAGTTACGAACTCGAAGCCACAGACCCTGAAGCAGAAAATTACGACTGAGGTTAACGATGGATCAACATGGCAAATCGTCGCTTGCGGCACTCACACTAGGCGCGATTGGCGTCGTTTACGGCGACATCGGCACCAGCGTGCTGTATGCGATGAAAGAAGTGTTTGGCTCGGGGCATGTGGAGTTTACGCCCGACAACATCTACGGCATCTTGTCGATCTTCTTTTGGACGCTGACCGTTATCGTGTCCATCAAGTATGTGACCTTGGTGTTGCGTGCCGATAACCATGGAGAAGGCGGGCTGGTGGCCATGCTGGCCTTGGCATCGATGGCGGTCAAAGACCGTCCCGTGCTGCGCCACCGCATGTTGATCGTGGGTATTTTTGGCACGTGCTTGTTTTACGGTGATGGCGTGATCACGCCCGCCATTTCGGTGCTGTCTGCGGTCGAAGGTCTTGAGGTGGTGTCGCCTGCCTTCAAGAAATATGTGATTCCACTCACGCTCATCATTTTGTTTGGCTTGTTTGCCGTGCAAAAGAAAGGCACCAGCGGCATTGGTAAATTCTTTGGTCCAATCACCGTGGTGTGGTTTGCCGCGATTGCGGCTCTGGGTGTGTATCACATCGCTTCACATCCAGAAATTTTGTGGGCCATCAGTCCACATCACGCCTTGCGTTTCATCTTCACTGAACCTGAAGTCACGTTTTTGATTTTGGGCGCGGTGGTCTTGTGTGTGACCGGTGGCGAAGCCTTGTATGCCGACATGGGTCACTTTGGTAAGAAGCCGATTCGCTTGGCGTGGTTCACCATCGTCATGCCTGCGTTGACGTTGAACTATTTTGGTCAAGGTGCGTTGTTGCTCAACGAACCCGAAGCCGTCGCCAACCCCTTCTTCAACATGGCGCCTGAGTGGTTGTTGGTTCCCTTGGTCGGCTTGGCGACAGCCGCGACCGTGATTGCTTCGCAAGCCTTGATTTCTGGTGCGTTCAGCGTGACCAAGCAAGTGGTGCAACTCGGCTTCTTGCCGCGTTTGCAAGTGCTGCACACCAGCGTGACAGACACCGGCCAGATTTACATCCCGTTTGTGAATTGGGGTTTGTTTGGCGTGATCGTGTTGGCGGTGATGATGTTCAAGTCGTCCAGCAACTTGGCCGCCGCGTATGGCATTGCCGTGTGTACCGACATGCTCATCACCACCGTGCTCACGTTCTTCGTGATTCACTACGGTTGGAAATACCCCTTCTGGTGGTGCTTGGCTGCGACCAGCTTTTTCTTCTCCGTCGACTTCGTGTTCTGGGCCTCCAACTTGTTGAAGCTGTTCGACGGTGGTTGGTTCCCGCTGTTGATTGCATCGGTCATCATGATGTTGATGCTGACATGGCGCGATGGCCGTGGCATTCTTTACGAGAAACGCAAAGAAGATGCGCTCGACCTGACCAGCTTCTTGGACGCTGTCTTCTTGTCACCGCCGGCGCGTGTGGAAGGCACGGCTGTGTTCTTGACGTCTGGCAAAGGCGCTGTGCCTAATGCCATGTTGCATAACCTGAAGCACAACAAAGTGCTGCACCAACAAAACCTGTTTGTGAACGTGCAAAACCATGAAGTGCCGTGGATTGATGAAGACGAGCGTTTGCAAATCAAAGCCTTGGGTAACAACTGTTGGCAAGTCGAAATTCATTACGGCTTCAAAGACGATCCTGATGTGCCTGGCGCTTTGAAACATTTGCATGGCTTGGGTTGCGAAGCCAACCCCATGACCACCAGCTACTTCTTGTCGCGCGACAGCATCGTGCCGACGGTCGGGAGTGGTATGTCTCAGTGGCGCGAAAAACTGTTTGCGCAAATGCATCTCAATGCGAGCTCTGCGGCTGACTTCTTGAACTTGCCTAGCAACTCCGTGGTGGAGCTGGGTAGCAAAATCGAAATCTAAGAACCATGCACATCCTCTTCGTCGCAGACCCGCTGTCGTCCTTCAAGATCTACAAGGACACCACGTTTGCGATGATGCGAGAAGCGCAGCGTCGCGGCCATCACGTGTTGGCCTGCGAGCCGCAAGACATCGTGTGGCAAAGCGGCCAACAAGTTTCAGCGCGTGTGCAGCATGTGCGCTTGACGGGTGATGCGGTCGATTGGTTTGAAGTGCAAAGCGTGGACGAGCATTACGCGCTCAAAGACGCCGACGCCATCGTCATGCGCAAAGACCCACCGTTTGACAGCGAGTACTTCTACGCCACGCACTTGCTAGAGCAAGCCGAGCGCGAGGGCGCTAAGGTGTTTAACAAACCTGCGGCTTTGCGGGACCATCCTGAGAAGTTGGCTATCTTAGAGTTCGCGCAATTCATCAGCCCCACGTTGGTGACGCGCAGCGCCGATGCCATTCGCGCGTTTCATGCGCAGCACCGCGACATCATCTTGAAGCCGCTCGACGGCATGGGTGGCATGGGCATCTTCCGTGTGAAAGACGATGGCTTGAACCTCGGTGCCATCATCGAAACCCTCAACCGTGACGGCGCGCAAACCGTGATGGTGCAAAAGTTCATCCCCGCCATCGACAAGGGTGACAAACGCGTGCTCGTCATTGGCGGCAAAGTGGTGCCCTATTGCTTGGCACGCATTCCACAAGGCGGCGAAGTGCGTGGCAACTTGGCAGCGGGCGGCAAAGGTGTGGCGCAGCCTATCTCTGCGCGTGACCAAGAGATAGCAGAAACGCTCGGACCTGTCTTGGTGAAGCGCGGGTTGCTGTTGGTGGGCTTGGATGTGATTGGTGACTGCCTCACCGAAGTGAACGTCACGAGCCCTACGTGCTTTCAAGAGATCTTTGACCAGACTGGGTTCGATGTGGCGTCGATGTTTGTTGAGACACTTGAGCAGGCTGTTTCTGCTGCTGGCTGATGCGTGGCGTACGAGCTAAAACGTGGCGGCAAAAAACTCAAGCAACGAAGCAAGAGATCAACCCCGTAGCTGCCCATCCACAAACACCTTCAACTCATCCGGCGCAAACGGCGTCCACACCTCGTTGGTCGTCAACGGCGCAGTCACCACCACCGCCACACGGTCATCGGGTGATGCGTGTTCCGCAAAGTTGATGCTCATGTCTTGATCGCTCAACGTCGCTTTAGCAAACGGGTGCTTGCGCTCGATGTAGCAAAGGTTTGTCGATGCATGTGCCCACAGCGCTTGTCCGTTGGAGAGCAAAAAGTTAAACGTGCCGTGCTTGGCAATTTGCGGCACGAGCTCTTTGAGGGTGAGCGTCAATTCATCAATCGACGGCACGGTGGCGTGTGACTTGGCCATCTCTTGCATCAACCAACAAAACGCCAATTCACTGTCGGTGTGCCCCACGGGTCTGAAGCTGCCATGCAAACGCGGCGCATAGTTTTCTAAATTACCGTTGTGTGCAAACACCCAGTAACGCCCCCACAGCTCACGCACAAACGGGTGGCAGTTCTCCAGCGACACAACCCCTTGCGTGGCCTTGCGAATGTGCGAAATGACGTTGCGGCTTTTGATGGGGTACTTGCGAATCAGCTCGGCCACGGGCGATGTGCTGGCAGGTAAGTGGTCGATGAAGTGGCGCAGGCCACGGTCTTGTTTCGAGCCTTCGAAAAATGCAATGCCCCAGCCGTCGGCATGATGGTCGGTCACGCCGGCACGTTGTGCAAACCCGCTGAAGCTGAAGGTGGCATCCGTAGGGTTTTTGCAGTTAAGACCGAGCAGTTGGCACATGGCGATTCAATCAAAAAATCAGAGGGCGTGTGGACGTGGTTGGCGAATACGCCAAGCCGCCAAGAGTGCCAACATACAAACACCGGCGAGCATCAAAAATACTTCGTCGAACGCTGCCAATCGGGTGACTGACGTGGCGGTGTTTTTCAAAGAGTCGCCGTGAACAGCCAAACGCCATTCGAGCAAGATACCGCACAGGCTCACACCTGCAGCGCCGCCGAGCATGCGCAAGAAGTTGATCACGCTGGCACCTTGCGGAATCAAGTTGCCATCCATGCCGCGCATGGCGCCGATGTTGAGTGAAGGCAAGATAAAGCCTAAGCCGATTCGCCCCAATATGGCAAAGACCACGAGTACCCAGAGACCTGTTTGTAAATTCACGGTGAGCATGAGCGCGAATGAAAGCGCCAACAGCACCAAGCCAAAGCTCACCATCAAGTGTGTGGGGTGTGTGCTCGAGTAGCGGCCGACGATGGCAATCGTCAATGCCAACAGCAAGCCTGATGGCACAAGCAACGTGCCCACATAGCTCGGCGATAGACCCAGACCCAGTTGCAAATACAACGGCAACAAATAGGTCGAACCAAACATTGCAATGCCATAGATGAATGCCACGGTGGTGCCCATGGCAAACGGACGGTGGGTAAACAAACTTAAGTTCATCAGTGGCTTGCCATCGTTTTGTGTTTGTACACGTTGCCACATCACAAAACCTACCGTGCATAACGCCGCCGCGCCGATCAGGCCGAGTGCCGCCGCTACATTGCCGCCGTGGAGCATCACCAAGCCATTGAGTAAACACAAGGTGCCAATCGTGGCGAGTAGCAGGCCGCCCATGTCGAGCGATGGCTTGCCGTGATTGGCACTCACGCCGCCGGGTGCGGTGGTGGGCACATAACGCATGGCCATCCACATAGAGATGGCACAAAACGGCACCACCATAAAGAACAGCGCTCGCCAGCTCATCCAGTCCACCAGCAAGCCGCCAATGCTGGGACCGATGGCTGGAGCTAACACGACGCCCATGCCAAAGAAGCTGTTGGCGCGGCCTTGTTCTGAAGTGTCAAACGCCCGCAAGATGATGATGGCCGGAATGGGTTGCACCACGCCCGCCGCTAAGCCTTCGATGACGCGAGCGGCCAGCACCAGGTTGTAGTCGGTGGAGAGCCCGCCTGCGATGCCTGCGGTGAGTAGCACCCATAGGCATCCCAAGTAGGTGGTGCGATAGCCGAAGCGTGCCAAGAGCCAAGGTGTGGTGAGCATGGACACCGTCATGGCCACCATGAAGCTCGAGCTCACCCACTGCGCGGATTCTTGGCCAATGCCGAATTGCAAGCTCATGTCGGGAATGCCAACGTTCATGATGGTGGATGACATGATGGCCGCCATCGAGCCAATCATCACCGTGGTCAGCATCAGCCAACGGTGACGCGTGCCGTAGCGGCTCTGCAAATCTGCGAGCGAACCACGTTCATGCATGGGTGGCTTTCGTTGCGCAGGCTTGGCAAATGCAGGCTTTGCGTTCTGCTGCGGGGGGCACACGGGCCAGCAGCTCAGGCGAGAAAGAAACGTTCACGCACCAACATTGACCCACCGGCTCGCCGGTGGTTTTGGCGATCTCCATGGCGCACAAATTGGGCTGACCGCACAAGGGGCAAGCGCAAGCGTCAATGGGGGCGGGGATGGGATTGGGCATGTCTCAAAGTGTAGCGAAGCGAACAAGGCACAATCACCCAAAAATATGTACGAATTTCCACCCACGCCAGAAGCCGCCCAGCTGCGGCTTGACCACGTTAACCCCAGAGACTACGCGCACACACGCAATGCGCTAGACGGGGTGGTGACGCATTTGTCGCCCTATCTGACGCATGGGTTTTTGAGTGTGCCGGATGTGGCCAGTGCCATGTACCACCAGCACCGTTTAGGTGTGCAACACAAGTTGATTTACGAGCTGGGATGGCGTGAGTATTTTCAACACATGCATCACCATTTGGGTGAGGGCATTGCGCAATCGCTGCGTGAAGGTGTCTTGCCTGAAAGTGAATACAGCACAGAGCTGCCCGAAGACGTGCGCCATGCGTGTACGCGCGTGCCTGTGATTGATAACGCCATTCGCATGCTCTACACCACGGGCTATTTGCACAACCACGCACGCTTGTGGGTGGCCAGCTATGTGGTGCATTTGCGCAAAGTGCATTGGCGTGTGGCAGCTGATTGGATGTACAGCCACTTGTTAGATGGCGACTTAGCCAGCAACTACTTGAGTTGGCAGTGGGTGGCCGCGACGGGGAGCAACAAGCCCTACTTGTTCAATGCGGACACGGTGGAAAAATTCGCGCCAGAGGTCTGGCACAGCCGTGGTACATCCATTGATGCCAGCTACGAGCTGATGGAGATTTTGGCCACCAGTCCTGCGACGGTCGCGCAAGTTCGCAAAAATGAATTGGCCTGGGACGAACCCGACGTGCTTGCTGAGCCCCCTGCCGCATTGAACTTCACTTACCCCAAGTCGAGCGATGTGGTGGGCAAGCACGTGTGGTTGGTTCACCCGTGGGTGTTGGCCGATCTGCCCAAAGATTTGCCAGAAGATGTGGTGTGTGTGGCGGTGGCCTTTGCCGAGCACACACAGGCGCATCCGTGGACTGACTTGCGTTGGCGTTTTGTGGGTGAGCGCATGGCGGCCCTCACATCGCACGTGTGGTTTGGTTTAACGGCCGATGTGTTGATGGCGTTGGCCGAGGCGCAAAGCGTGCAAACCGTGGCGCATTTGTGCTTGCCTGATTTGTCTGAAACGAAGGTGCAGATGCGACCTGCACCTCGTTTATTCCGTCACATTGACAAACCGATGGACTCGTTCAGCAAGTGGTGGATTCAGGTCAACCGCAATGTGCGGCACTTGCAGCAGCTGGTGTATCCGCTGCCATCGCGCACCTCAACGTCTTAGGCAGCTTATTCGCCAGGCGCTGGCGTGACCTTGGTGATGAAGTGTTCGGTCTCACCAAAGCAGCTGGGCAAGCCGCGATGTTGTTCATACTCCAACACCACTTTTTGGCCGATGTGGGCGTTGATTTGGTCTGCCACGGCGGTGTCGCGCACCGTGAATTCAAACTTTTCTGGAATGGCTGGCATGACGGCCAAAGCGCGCACTTGCTCGCCTTCCCATGACTTGCAGACCCAGCCTTTGTACGAGAGCTTTTGCACATAGCCCACGCTCTCGCCTTTGGAGTAGGTGAAGTTGTAGGCGAACAGCAAATACGCACCGGCGGCAATGACCACGGTTAAAAACAAACCGACGACGGTGCGGAGCGCAAAGCGGAGGAGGGCGCTGATGACGTTGGATGACATGGTGTGTGTTTGCCAAAGAGGAAAAGCCAAATCATAGTGCGCCGCGCCCATAAAAAACGGCTCCCGAAGGAGCCGTTTTTCTTCAAGACTTGCCTTTATTTGGCAGTACCTGCTTTGACTTTCAAACGCCATGCGTGCAACAAAGGTTCGGTGTAGCCGCTAGGCTGCTCTTTGCCTTTGAACACCAAGTCCAACGCGGCTTGGTAGGCTGCGCCCTTGGCGAAGCGACCGGCCATTTTTTGGTACAGCTTGTCGCCCGCGTTTTGCTTGTCCACCACCGACGCCATGCGCTTGAAGGTGTCTTTCACTTCCGCGGGTGTCACCACGCCGTGATGCAACCAGTTGGCGATGTGTTGGCTAGAAATACGCAGCGTAGCGCGGTCTTCCATCAAGCCGACGTTGTGGATGTCTGGCACTTTGGAGCAGCCCACGCCTTGGTCGACCCAACGCACCACGTAGCCCAAGATGCCTTGCACGTTGTTGTCCAACTCTTGTTGCTTCTCAGCAGGTTTCCAGTTGGGCTTGGCGACCACGGGCACTTGCAGCAAGTCGTTCAAGAGGCTGTCGCGCACTTTGTTGTAGTCGACTTTTTCCAATTCTTTTTGCACATCGACCACTTTGACTTGGTGGTAGTGCATGGCGTGCAACACAGCCGCTGTGGGGCTTGGCACCCAAGCGGTGTTTGCACCCGCTTTGGGGTGACCAATTTTTTGCTTCAACATTTCGGCCATCAAGTCGGGCATGGCCCACATGCCTTTGCCGATTTGAGCCTTGCCGCGCAAACCGCATGACAAGCCAGCCAACACGTTGTTCTTTTCGTAAGCTTGAATCCAAGCGCTGGTCTTCATATCGCCTTTGCGCAACATGGGGCCAGCCAACATGGCGGTGTGCATCTCGTCGCCGGTGCGGTCCAAGAAGCCGGTGTTGATGAATGCCACGCGGCTCGCAGCTGCGGCGATACAAGCTTTCAAGTTCACGCTGGTGCGACGCTCTTCGTCCATGATGCCCAGCTTGACGGTGCTGTCTTTGAGGCCCAACACTTTTTCAACGCGACCAAACAACTCGCAGGCAAACGCCACTTCGGAAGGGCCGTGCATTTTGGGTTTGACGATGTAGACCGAACCCGTGCGCGAATTGCGAATGCCTTTTTTGCCGTGGCCTTGCAAGTCGTGCAAAGCGATGGTGGTGGTCACCACCGCATCCATGATGCCTTCTGGAATTTCGTGCATCTGGCCGTCTTTGCCTTTGTAAAGGATGGCGGGGTTGGTCATCAAGTGACCCACGTTGCGAAGGAACAGCAACGAGCGGCCATGCAATTTGACGGGTTGGCCGTCTTTGCCTTTGTATTCACGGTCGGCGTTCAAGCCGCGTGTGAAAGTCTTGCCGCCTTTTTCAACGGTCTCGGTCAAGGTGCCTTTGACGATGCCCAACCAGTTGCCATAGGCCACCACTTTGTCGTCGGCATCCACCACGGCCACGGAGTCTTCCAAGTCGAGGATGGTGGACAACGCGGCTTCGACAATCAGGTCGCTCACGCCCGCTGGGTCGGTCGCGCCGATGGGGGTGTTGCGGTTGATTTGCAAGTCGAGGTGCAAACCGTTGTGGACCAACAGCACAGACGATGGTTCAGCCATCTTGCCTTGGAAGCCCACGAATTGCGCCGCTTTGGCCAGCTTGGTGGTCTTGCCACCTTTCAAGGTGACGACCAATTCACCATTCACCACGGCGTAGCCGGTGGAGTCAACGTGTGAACCGCTTTTCAAAGGAGCGGTGCGGTCGAGCACGTGGCGTGCGTAGGCAATGACCTTGGCGCCGCGCTTGGGGTTGTAGCCCGACGTTTTTTCTGCGCCGCCTTTTTCAGAGATGGCATCGGTGCCGTACAACGCGTCGTACAAAGAGCCCCAACGTGCGTTGGCGGCGTTCAGGGCGTAGCGTGCGTTGAGCACAGGCACCACCAGTTGTGGGCCTGCTTGCAAAGCCAATTCAGCGTCTACGTTTTGTGTGGTGGCTTTGACCTTGGCAGGTTGAGGTACGAGGTAGCCAATCTTTTCCAAGAACTTGCGGTAGGCCTTCATGTGTTTGATGGGGCCTGGGTTGGCGCTGTGCCATGTGTCCATTTCAGTTTGCAGGCGGTCACGCTCTGCCAACAAGGCCATGTTCTTCGGTGCCAAGTCTTGAACGATGGCATCGAAACCTTTCCAGAATTTGTCGCTGCTCACGCCGGTGTCGGGCAACACTTTGGTCTCGATGAATTTGTACAAGTTCGTGGCAACTTGCAAGCTGCGTACTTGCGTGCGTTTCGTGGTGTCTTGGCTCATGGTGAGGTCTCTCTGGATAAATCAAAAAGGGGAAATCAGGACGAATCTTATTGGATTGCGCTGGGTGGATTGCATCGCCAGCTTTGGGGCTGTCGTGACAAATAGGTAGGTAATCCGCTGGGCGGGGGTGTTTTATTTCTCTGGCACCAGCAAGTGGCCGTGACGCAAACCACGCCATGTGTTGAGGGTCAGCCCCAGAATGAGCAGTGATGTGATCGCCAACAAGAGGGTGGCCGGCGTTTGCAGCCAAGCACCGCCTGGTGCGTGGGTCATGCGCAAGGTGAGTGAGGTGAATGCGCCCAACGGAAAGCTCATGCCCCAATGGGCCATGCTGAAGGGTTGTTCGCGAATGGTGGCGATTTGTGTGGTCGACAGCATTAAAAAGAAGGCGCCAACGCCCCACACCATCCAAACCAAAGTCAATGGGGCATCGAGTTGCAGCAAACTTAAACCGATGAGCGATGGGGGCACCATGGTGATGAACCACGTGGGGGCCATGCGTGCGGGCATTGGACCTGCTTGAGCCATGCGGACAAACATCAAGGTTTGCAACACGACCCACAACAACACACCGACGCCGAATTGAGCGATCGCCCATGTTTCTAGGCCCACGCTCACACCCCCTAGAGGCGCAAGCACATTGCCCACCACGGGAATGAAAAACACGGGCGTGAAGGTGGCCCATTGAAGGCCTCCTTGCTCAGCGCTTTTGAGCCAACGACTGACCACCCAGACAGTGGCCGCCATTTCGAGAATGGCACCGACACACCACAGAAATGTGAGGGCCGTGTCGAGGGTGCGATCCGTGCCCCAAAACAAATTGATGCCCAAACTGGCCAGTAACAAAATTGAAATCGGCAAGGTCGCCATGAACGCGTGACGTACGGGGTGACGCATGTCCGCCGCGACGGCATTGGGGTGCGCTTGCAAGCGCACGATGCAAGCGAGGCCGAGCAACACGAAAATCGTTTGCGCAAAGATGGCTGCAACCAGTCCGAGTCCTAAGGCGCTGTCGCCAAAAACATCGGTGGCTCGTAACCACGCTTGCGATAAGCCGCACCACCCCATCACCATGGCAAACCATGCAGGCGCCAAGTACTCCAAAAGCGCAATCGCGCGGGTGATGCGATGGGGACGATGTGTTTGCGCTTGTGTATTCATGCCTTAATTTTAGGTGGCAGGTGTGTTGGCACGCCCGTGGATAATCCCACCATGGACAAACTCAAAGCCTTTGAGTCTTTTGTATCGGTGGCCTCGAAGGGCAGCTTGACGGCTGCGGCCAAAGCCGAGGGGGTGGCGCCGGCCATCATGGGGCGTCGCTTAGACAGCTTAGAAGCGCATCTGGGCGTCAAGCTCTTGGTGCGCACCACGCGACGCATCACACTCACACACGAAGGCACCGCATTTCTTGAAGACTGCCAACGCTTGTTGGCTGAAGTGGCCAATGCCGAGGCGAGCGTGAGTGCGGGTGGCTTAAAGGCCAGTGGGCATTTGCGCATCACGGCACCGGCGGGTTTTGGTCGCCGTCATGTGGCGCCTTTGGTTCCCAAATTTCAAAGCATGCACCCCGATGTCACCGTGTCGCTCAACTTGAGTGACCGTGTGGTGGACTTGGCCGCCGAAGGTTTTGACTGTGCGGTGCGTGTGGGCGATTTGCCCGACTCATCGTTGGTGAGCGTGCGCATGGCCGACAACCGTCGCTTGTGCGTGGCGACCCCTGAGTTTTTAAAACGGTATGGCACGCCGAAAGTGCCGAGCGAGTTGATGCGTTTTCGGTGCTTGACCCTGTCCAGTGATGCCTCTCAAACGCGGGGTTGGGCGTTTCGTGTGCCCGTCACGGGCAAAGTGAGTGAGGGGCATTCCCATGAAGTGATCCATCTGCGCCCCAGTGGGCCAATGGATTGTTCAGACGGCCAAGTGTTGCACGACTGGTGTTTGGCCGGCCATGGGATTGCGTGGCGCAGCACGTGGGAAGTGGAGTCTGAAATCAAACGCGGGCTGTTGGTGCCTGTCTTGGAAGATTTTGCAGCGCCGCCCAATGGCATCTACGCTGTGTTTTCGCAACGTAAACATTTGCCGTTGCGGTTGCGCCTGTGGATTGATTTCTTGAAAGACCACTACGGTCATGCCAATTATTGGAGTGCGGTTGCATGACGACACATCCCGTCAAAGAGGTTGTGCTGTGTGCCGATGACTACGCGCTGAACGCCCCCGTGTCGCAAGGCATTGTGGCGCTGGCGGTGTTGGGGCGTTTGAGCGCGACCAGTGTGATGAGTTTGTCGCCGCGGTGGGTAGAAGACGCTGCGGCCTTGCGTGATGTTCGCGAGCGTTTGGATGTGGGCGTGCACTTGGATTGGACGAGTCGCTTTGCCGTCGCCGCAGGCTTTGGCAGTGGTTTGGGGGCTGTCATGGTGCGTGCGGCACTGCGTCGGTATGACGTCAAAGCAGTGGAAGCTGAAATTGAACGTCAGCTGGAAGCCTTTGAAGCGCAATGGCAAGCACCCCCTGACCACATTGATGGTCATCAACACATTCAACAATTTCCGGTGTTGCGCGATGCGCTGGCCCATGTGCTGTTACGCCGCTACGGTGGCGCATCGGTGCGCCCTTGGTTACGCGTGTCACACGTGGCTCAGCCGGGGCTTAAGGCCAAAGTGATTTCGCACATGGGGGCTCATGCTTTGCAGCAGTGGGCGGAGCGAGAGACATGGCCCACCGTGGGGCCGTTGCTTGGGGCATATGGCTTTGAGGGTGGTCTGGATGACTACGCGCACCACATGCAAAGCTGGTTGGCCTGCCTGCCTGATGCCTCACCTGCCCTCATCATGTGCCACCCCGCCGTGTCGGCGCAAACCGATGATGCGATTGGGGCAGCGCGCAAGCGTGAATTTGCTTATTTAGCCAGCCACGATTTTGTACAGCACATGTTGGATGCAGGCGTACGCTTGGTGCGCGGCAGTGGCAAACCGATAGACCCTTGAGTTTTCTGATGACATTTTCTTTTTTCACATCTTCTCGCTGGCGCACTTGGGGCTGGATTTTGCTGCCGGTGTTGTTGTTGTGCTTGGCGGCATGGCGGCCTTTGGCCTTGCCCGATGAAGGTCGCTACGCCGAGGTGGGGCGCTGGATGTGGATGACGGGCGATTGGTTAACCCCACGCCTCGATGGCATTCCGTTCTTTCATAAACCGCCGTTGTTGTATTGGCTCGAAGCGTCGGTCATGACGGTGATCGGTGCATCGCCGTGGGCTGCGCGACTGGTGGTGGCCGCACATGCCTGCGTGATGCTTGGCTTGATGGCGGCGTGTGTGCGACACATCGCTGGCGCCGCAACGGCCCAACGTGCCGCATGGATGCTGGGCAGCAGCTTGGCCTTCTTGATCGGGGGTCAATACGTGAACCACGACATGATGGTGGCCACATGGATGGGCGTGGCCGTGTGGTGCTTTGCCCGCGCGTTGATGCAGGATTCGGGTGTACATCAGGCATGGGCGCGCTGGGGTTTTGTGGCGTGTGCGCTGGGCGTGCTCAGCAAGGGGTTGATTGGCTTGTTGTTGCCTGGCTTCGTGCTCTTTGTATGGGTGGCGTACACCTGGCAATGGCGGAAAATTTTGAACTTGCCTTGGGTCAGTGGTCTCTTGCTTTTTGCGGTCATCGCTTTGCCTTGGTTTGTGTTGGCAGCGCGTGAATACCCAGACATGTTGGCGTACATGTTTGGCAAACATCAATTTGGCCGTTACACCGCCACCACATTCAACAACGCCAGACCGTGGTGGTTTTATGGTTTGGCCATCACTGTGTTGATGTTTCCTTGGGTGTTTGTCGCCGCGAGCGATGGGCTCCAACGTGTGCGTGCGTGGGCAGCACGTACAGCAAGCGCCCCCACGACAGAGGTCGATGCACGTTGGGTGTCTTTGTGTTGGATTTGGGTGTTGGCGATCTTGGGCTTCTTCTCGATTCCCAACTCGAAATTGGTCGGCTACGCCTTGCCCGTGATGCCGCCGTTGGCGGTGTTGGCGGCCTTGTGGTGGCAAGCCCATGTGGCACCTCGTCGATGGGCGAGTTTTGCATTCGGGGCATTGGTTTGTGCCAATTTAGGCTTGGCCTTGGGGGCGCAAATGGCTGCGACCCGTTATACGGCGCATCGCAGCACGGCCGATGTGGCCGATGTCTTGGCTTGTTCCGCGCATGCGGCCGATGTGGTGGCCGCGGTGGATGACTACCCCTACGACTTGCCCTTTTATGCACAACTCACGAAACCGGTGGAAGTGATTCAAGATTGGGAGACTTTGCGCCAAACCGCAGGTGATAACTGGCGTCGCGAATTGTTTGAAGGTGCTGACTTTGACGCTGTGGCCGCGCGTAGCTTGGTGCCTCTTTCGCGCTTGGCCAGTTTGCGTCAAGACCCCAACGCGTGGGTGGTGGCGCCCAATGGGTCCGCCGTGCTCAATGCGCAATCCCATGATGGTTTTACCCGCGTATTTGAGGGGAAGGCGTGGACGTTGTTCCGATCAAGTCTTGCGTCGGAACGCCCAGAAACGACTGAGCAAAAAAGTTTGCGCGGATGCAAACACCAAAGCCAAGAACAGCGCTAACCAATCGGGCAAACTCAATCCGCGGAGCAGGGCCACAAACATCAATTCATTGGCTGCAAAGCCTGCCAATGCCGTGGCCGCAAAACGCCGCAAGCTTTGCCACAGTGCGGTGTCTGCATCGCTGAAACTCAAGAAGCGGTGTCCAGTAAAGCTCACCACAAATGCAACGGCAAACCCCGCTGCATTGGCCACTTCGGGCCACATGAACGGGGCCGTAAAAAAGAACACGGCCATGTGTACCGCTGCAGCGGTGGCTCCCACCACCAAAAACCAAAACCCTGTGCGCATGATTTAGATGGGGGTGGGCGGGTCGTTGTCGATCACCTCTGCGATCAGCGCTTTCGACGGCGCGAGTGACAAGCCGGCACCCCAGCGTTGGCTCACCAAATACATCGGGCGCTGCTTGACTTCTTCGTAGATGCGCCCCACGTATTCGGCCAACACGCCGATGGAGAGCAGTTGAATTCCGCTGAAAAACATCATGCCCACTACCAAAGTGGCATAGCCCGGCACATCAATGCCCCACATGAAATATTCAGCCACCACCCATGCGCCGTAGCCCAAAGCCAGCATGGCCAACATCAAGCCTGTGATCGTCAAGGCGCGCAAAGGGGCAATTGAAAAGGCCAGCACGCCTGTGAGCGCCAAGGCAAATGAGCCGCGTAAACCAAAACTACTTTCACCGGCTGCGCGTGGCAGCGGCTCGTAGTCAATGGCCGTGCTGGCAAAGCCGACCCACGCATACAGGCCCTTCATGAAGCGGTTGCGCTCTGGTAGTTGCTTCAGCGCTTCCACGACACGACGGTCCATCAGCCGGAAGTCGCCTGCATGCGCAGGAATTTTCACGCGGTTGCCCGCATTGATGAGTTTGTAAAACAGACCTGTGAGACCTGCGTGCAGCGCCGATTGGTCATCGCGTGTGCGTCGGATGGCGTACACCACGTCCGAGCCCTCGCGCCAGCGCTTGAGCATGTCGGCCACGAGCGAGACGGGGTGTTGACCGTCGGAGTCCATCAGCACCACGACTTCGCCGCGTGCCCCATCAATACCTGCTGTCAGGGCGGATTCTTTGCCAAAGTTGCGTGACAAATTGATGCCGACAACCTCGCGGTGTGTCTCGCACAAGGTTTGAATCACGTGCGCGGTGTCATCTCGGCTGCCATCGTTGATGAGCACGATTTCCACCTGTGACCCCAGCGCCTGCAATGTGTGCAGCACTTGCGGCACCAAGGTGCCGAGGTTCTTTCCCTCGTTGTACGCGGGCATGACGCATGACAAGGTGGGGTTGTATTGAAAACGATCGATGGGGGTGAGGTCGTGGGCGTCGCGCATGGGTAGATCATGCCAAAAAAACGGGTGGCTCCTGAAATTCGGGACCGCCCCCGTAAAATCCAGCCATGCTCCAAGTTAAACAAGAATTGCTGGCCGCCCTGAGCCAAGCCCTCGACAGTTTGTTGCCCGGTTCTGGCAGCAAGGCCGCGTTTGAATCGCCCAAGGTCGCCGCCCACGGCGACTACGCCGTGACAGCGGCCATGCAGCTGGCCAAGCCCCTCAAACTCAACCCCCGTCAGTTGGGCGAGCAGTTGCGCGATGCCTTGCTGGCCGCGCCCGCTTACCAACAGTGGGTGCAAGACATTGAAATTGCAGGCCCCGGGTTCATCAACATCCGTTTGAAGCCTGCCGCCAAACAACAAATCGTCCGAGAAGTGTTGGCAGCGAAAGAACAATTCGGCTTTCAAGCCGACAACGGCCAACGCGTGCTGGTCGAGTTCGTGTCGGCCAACCCCACCGGTCCTTTGCACGTGGGCCATGGCCGCCAAGCGGCGCTGGGCGATGCGATTTGTAATTTGTTCGCCACGCAAGGTTTCAACGTCTACCGCGAGTTTTATTACAACGATGCGGGCGTGCAAATCAACACCTTGGCCAAGAGCACGCATTTCCGCGCTCAGGGCTTCAAGCCCGGTGATGATTGTTGGCCTGTGGACCCTGAGAACCCAGAGAGCAAAGCGTTTTACAACGGCGACTACATCCAAGACATCGCCACCGATTTCTTGGCGGGCAAAACCGTCAAGTCGGACGACCGCGAATTCACTGCCAGCGGCGATGTGAACGATGTGGACGGTATGCGCGAATTTGCCGTGGCCTACCTGCGCCATGAGCAAGACCTCGACTTGAAAGCCTTTGATGTCAAGTTCGATAACTACTACTTGGAAAGCAGCCTCTACACCAGTGGCAAAGTGGCCGACGCCGTGAGCCGCTTGCAAGCGGCTGGCAAGACCTACGAGCAAGACGGCGCGTTGTGGCTCAAGTCCACCGATTACGGTGACGACAAAGACCGTGTGATGAAAAAGACAGACGGCACGTATACCTACTTTGTGCCGGACGTGGCGTACCACATCACCAAGTGGGAGCGAGGTTTTACCAAAGTGGTCAACATCCAAGGCACGGACCACCACGGCACCATCGCTCGCGTGCGTGCGGGCTTGCAAGCGGCGAACGTGGGCATCCCCGAGGGCTACCCCGACTACGTGTTGCACACCATGGTGCGGGTGATGCGCGGTGGCGAAGAAGTGAAAATTTCCAAGCGCGCCGGCAGCTACGTGACCTTGCGCGACTTGATTGAATGGACCAGCAAAGACGCGGTGCGCTTCTTCTTGTTGAGCCGCAAGCCCGACACCGAGTACACCTTTGACGTGGACTTGGCCGTGCAAAAGAACAACGACAACCCTGTGTATTACGTGCAATACGCACACGCCCGCATTTGCTCGGTGCTGCGAGCATGGGCTGAGAAAGACGGCGGCGATGTGGCTGCACTCAAAGACGTGGACTTGTCTGCACTTGAAAGCCCACAAGCCCAAGCGCTCATGTTGCAACTGGCCAAGTACCCCGCGATGTTGACCGCAGCATCGGCTGACTTTGCGCCGCATGACGTGACCTTCTACTTGCGCGACCTCGCAGCCAGCTACCACAGCTACTACGATGCCGAGCGCATTTTGGTGGACGACGAGGCGGTGAAAAAAGCACGCTTGGCGTTGGTGGCTGCCACCGCACAGGTGTTGCACAATGGCTTGGCGGTGTTGGGCGTGTCAGCCCCCGCCAGCATGTAAATATGACGGAGACTTTTCGCATGAATCAGCAACGCGGCAACACTTTGGTGGGGTTCATCATCGGGTTGTTGGTGGGCCTGACGGTGGCCTTGGGCGTGGCCATTTACGTGACCAAGGTGCCTATTCCTTTCATGAGCAAAGGCCAAGCGCGCACAGCTGAACAAGAAGCTGCCGAGGTTGAGAAGAACAAAGATTGGGACCCTAACGCCCCGTTGTACGGTAAGAAGGGATCTAAGTCTGCTGATAAGGCGGAAGACGGTAAACCCGAATCCAAACCCGACGCAGCGACCAAGGTCGACCCTAAGAGTGCAGACCCTTTGGGTGATTTGGCGAAAGTGAAGGCGGCCGAGCCTAAGGCAGACGCCAAATCGAAAGTCGACACGAAAGCTGAAACGAAGGCCGACGTGAAGGCGCCAGAAGCCAAGCCCGTTGAAGCCAAAGCCGCGGAGCCCAAAGTGACTGAGCCTGTGGCCGAGGCCAAGCCTGCAAGCGCCGACCCATTTATTTATTTTGTGCAAGCGGGTGCGTATCGCACCACCGAAGAGGCGCAAGCGCAACGCGCGAAGACCGCCTTGTTGGGCTTGGATACCAAAATCAGCGAACGCGACCAAGGCGGTCGTACGGTCTACCGTGTGCGTGTGGGACCGCTAGACAAGGCCGAGGCCGAGCGCGTGCGCGCCAAGCTGGATGCCGCACACATTGATTCCGCCATGGTGCGGGTGCAACGTTAAACACCAAGAGGTCCTCTATGAAACGTCGTGATTTTTCTTTGGCGGCTGTCAGCGCAGCGGCTGTGACAGGCTTGCCTCTGCACGCGCAAGCCCAGGCGCCAGCGGCTGCTAAAAAGCCCGTTGAAGGCACTGACTATTTGGCGCTCGACAAGCGCGTGCCCACGGATGTGGGGGCGGGCAAGATCGAGGTGATTGAGTTCTTCTGGTACAGCTGCCCGCACTGCAATGCGTTTGAGCCACAGTTTGCAGCGTGGAAAAAAGCAGCCCCGAAAGATGTGGTGGTACAACGCGTGCCTGTTCGCTTCCGCGACGACTTTGAGCCACAGCAGCGCGCGTACTACGTGTTCGAGTCGCTCAATATGGTGGATGCCATGCATGGCAAGTTGTTCCATGCCATTCACACCGAGCGCCAACAGCTCAACAGCGCGCAAGCTCTGGCGGCATGGGCGGGTAAGAACGGTTTGCCTGAGCAAAAATTCATCGAGACATTCAACAGCTTTGGCGTGGCGAGCAAAGCACGTCGAGCCACCCAACTGCAAGACGCCTTCAAGGTGCAGGGTGTGCCTGCCTTGGGGATCGCTGGGCGTTTCTACACCGATGGCTCGTTGACCCAAACCATGGACCGTTCGCTGCAAGTCGCTGAATACCTGATTGGCGAAGTTCGTCGCGGCCGTTAAGCCCCAAACGACACCTGCACGAGTCAGCACGAAAATTGCTTCTCGAGATGGTTAGAATGCCATCAACTTAACGAGCAATATTCGTGCCTTGACTTCATTTGCTGCTTTCTCACTCATGCTTGCGTTGGCCATCGTGCCGGTAGCGGCGTCGGCGGAAAAAGCAGATCGTGATAAGCCGATGAACATCGAGGCGGATCGCTTGACGCACGATGAGCTCGGGCAAGTCAGCATCTTTACCGGGCGAGCGGTCTTGACCCGGGGGTCCTTGGTGATGCGTGGGGCGCGGATTGAAATCCGTGAGGATCCTGACGGGTATCAATCAGGTGTCATTCTTCCTGAAGTCAACAAGCGAGCCTTCTTTCGTCAAAAGCGCGAAGCGCTAGATGAGTTTATGGAGGGTGAGGCTTTGCGCATCGAATTCGATGGCAAGACGGATCGTGTCAAACTCATCCATAACGCAGAAGCGCGTCGCTATCGTGGGGCTGTTTTGTCTGATCAGATGACGGGCGATTTAATTGTTTATGACAACTTGGCCGATGTGCTGAGCATTGATGGTCAAGCTTCTAAAACAGACGGTAAAACAGGTGCGGGCCGTGTCAAAGCCATCTTGGCGCCACGCAGCAAAACATTGGATAAACCGTGATCGAAACCCTTGCACCTGCCCACTCTCCCGATACGGCCGAAAGTCGCCTTGAGGCGCGCCATTTGCAAAAGTCGTACGGCAGCCGCAAGGTGGTGCATGACGTGTCCATCTCCGTCAAAAAAGGCGAAGTGGTCGGGCTGCTTGGCCCCAACGGCGCAGGCAAAACCACCTCGTTCTACATGATTGTGGGTTTGGTGCGTGCCGATGGCGGCAGCATCACCATCGACGGTCAGCCGGTGGCGCACTTGCCGATTCACCGTCGCTCGCGTTTGGGTTTGAGCTATTTGCCGCAAGAGGCTTCTATCTTTCGCAAGCTCAATGTGGAAGACAACGTGCGCGCCGTGCTGGAGCTGCAACGCGACGAAGACGGCAAGCCGCTGCAACACGACGAGATTGAAAAACGGTTGACGTCGCTGTTGCAAGAGTTGCGTGTCGATCACTTGCGCATGTCGCCCTCAGTGGCTTTGTCAGGCGGTGAGCGCCGTCGTGTGGAGATTGCGCGCGCGTTGGCGACCAATCCGCGTTTCATTTTGTTGGACGAGCCCTTTGCCGGCATCGACCCGATTGCGGTGATTGAAATTCAACGCATCATCGGCTTCTTGAAAGCGCGCGGCATGGGGGTGCTCATCACCGATCACAACGTGCGCGAGACCTTGGGTATTTGTGACCATGCGTGCATCATCAGTGATGGCCGCGTTTTGGCGCAAGGCACGCCACATGAAATCATCGAGAACGCGGACGTGCGTCGTGTCTATCTCGGTGAACATTTCCGAATGTGATCATGAAACAAGGCTTATCACTTCGCGTTTCCCAGCATCTGGCGCTCACGCCCCAGTTGCAGCAGTCCATTCGACTGCTGCAGTTGTCGACCCTCGAATTGAGCCAAGAGATTGAGCAAATGCTCGACGAGAACCCGTTTCTCGACAAAGAGTTTGAAGAGGCCCCGCGCGAAGAGTTTGGCCTCGACAAGGCAGATGCGCCCGCCCGTGACGAAGAAGTCGAGTCCGTGCGTGACGTGCCCTCGCTCGACGGCGGCATGTCTGAAATCAGTGTGGACAACACCGCCAGTGACACCGAGCCCAGCGTGGACGGTGTGGCCGAAAGCTGGGATGGTGACGGCAGCGTGGAGTTCTCGGCGGACGATTCCGAATGGGGCGGTGATGCTCCTGCCAGCAATAACAACAACACCGCCGAGAGCGATGCCGCCGACGCCACCGAGCTGGCGCGCATGCAAGAGTCGCTGGCGTCGCATCTGCACCGCCAAGCGCTGGCGTTGCGTTTGAGCCCCACCGATCAAGCGGCCTTGCGCTACTTGATTGAAAACCTCAACGACGACGGCTACCTTGAAGACACGTTGCGCAGCTTGGCTGAAGGTTTAGGTGGTGACGACGAAGAACAAATTGAAGAACTCGAACACCGTTTCCAAGTGGCCTTGTCGTTGCTGCAAAGCTTAGAGCCTGTGGGCGTGGGCGCGCGCGATTTGTCTGAGTGTTTGGTCTTGCAGCTCAAAGCTTTGGAGCCTAAAGGCGAAGAGGCTTTGCAGATTCGCGACACCGCCATTCGCATGTGCAAGCAACCGATGGACATGTTGGCCAAGCGCGATTTCAAACGTTTGGCCGTGTTGGTGGGCGACAGTGAGGCCAATGTGAAAGTGGCTATTGCTCTGATTGGCCGCCTAGAACCCAAGCCGGGTCGCCGTTTTGCGGATGTTGAGCGCCATGTGGTGGTGCCCGATGTGCTGGTCACCCGTGTGGGCAAGTCGACCACGGCACCGAAGTTCAAGGTCGCGCTCAACCCGGATGTCATGCCGCGTTTGCGCGTGCACGACATTTACGCCAACGCCCTCAAAGGCGGCAAAGGCGAAGCGCATGCGGGCTTGCAACAGCGTTTGCAAGAGGCGCGCTGGTTTATTAAAAACATTCAGCAACGCTTTGACACCATCTTGCGTGTGAGCAATGCAATTGCCGAGCGTCAAAAGAACTTCTTTATCCACGGCGAACTCGCCATGCGCCCGATGGTGCTGCGCGAGATTGCCGAAGAGCTGGGGCTGCACGAGTCCACCATTAGCCGTGTGACGACCAACAAATACATGAGCACGCCCTACGGCACATTTGAGCTCAAGTATTTCTTTGGCTCGGGGCTGGAGACGGACAGCGGCAACAACGCCTCCAGCACGGCGGTGCGTGCGCTGATCAAGCAATTTGTGGCGAGCGAGAACCCCAAAAAACCGCTGTCGGATAATCAACTCTCCGAAATGCTCAAAGAGCAAGGCATTGAGTGCGCTCGCCGCACCGTCGCCAAATACCGTGAGGCGCTGCGCATTGCGCCCACGACATTGCGCAAGGCCCTCTGATAACTTGCGGGACAGACCAAGTTGCGCAGCAATTTGCTCTGTCCTCAACTGATAACACTATGAACCAATTGCATCTCTTCCTGCCCTGTGCGGCCGGCGTTGAAACCTATCTGGCCGAAGAGGTCCGTCACATCACAGGCGTGGGAGACGAAGATTTGCGCGTGTTTCGCGCCGGCGTGATGGTGCGCACCTCGTGGCGCGATGTGTTGAAACTCAACTTGCACAGCCGCTTGGCGCAACGCGTGTTGGTCGAGTTGTCGCACACCATGTACCGCCAAGAGCAAGACCTCTATCGTGCGGCCTGTGAGGTGGCGTGGGAGCTGTGGTTCTCGCCGAAGGAATCGTTCAAGATTGAAATCACCGCGCAGCACAGCCCGTTGAAGAGCTTGAACTTTGCCGCGCTCAAAGTGAAAGATGCGGTGGCCGATCGCTTCCGTCACAAGTTCGGTGTGCGCCCCGATGTCAACACCCAATGGCCCGATGCGCGCATCTACGCACACCTGACCACCGACGAGTGCACGCTCTACATCGACACCTCGGGCGAGCCCTTGTTCAAACGCGGTTGGCGCGCCGACAAAGGCGATGCCCCGCTGAAAGAAACCCTCGCCGCCGCCATGTTGGCCGCCAGCGGTTGGAGCATGGGTGACGGCACACCCGCTAACCCCGATGGACTTGTGGCCCAAGGCGTGCCGCTGTACGACCCTTGCTGCGGTAGCGGCACCATCGCGGTAGAGGCGGCGCAAATTGCATGCAACATCGCGCCGGGTTCGATGCGCAAGTTTGGTTTCCAAAAACTCATTCCTTACCAAGAGCATGTGTGGCATGGCTTGCTCGACAATGCACGCGCGCAAGAGTGCGAACCACGTGCGCCCATTTACGGCAGCGATGTGGCTTTCCGTATGGTCGACTTCGCGCAACGCAACGCTGAGCGCGGCGGTGTGGCGCATGCCGTGCAACTGCGCGGTGGCGATGCCTTGCAACGCATGCCCCCCTGCGATGTGCCGGGTGTGATGTTGGTCAATCCGCCGTATGGCGAACGTATCGAAGCCGCAGGTATTGCAGGGGCGGCACGTCGTGCGCGCTATTCCCCGCCGACCGAATATGTGTCGCCCTACGAAGACGTGAATCAAAACGACGATGCGGGTTTTGATGAAGGTGGTTCTGAAAATGGCATGGTGCGCGACGATGTGCCACGCTTTGGCGCGCGCGACATTGCACAAACCGAAGACGGCGGCAACTTCTTTGCACAACTCGCCAGTCACTGGAAGAAAAACTACGCAGGTTGGAGCGCTTGGATGTTGACGCCCGATCTGAAACTGCCCAGCCGCATGCGCTTCAAAGAATCGCGCCGTGTGCCCATGTGGAACGGCCCGATTGAATGCCGCATGTTCCGCTTTGACTTGCGTGCCGGCTCGATGCGTAGCAAGCCCAACGATGCGACATCCGGCAAAGATCAAGGCGCGTCAGCATCGTGAGCAACACCGCAGCGGTTGCGCCCGTGCGTGTGGTGCTGGACACCAACATCGTGCTCGACCTGTGGCTCTACAAAGACGCAGCCACGCCAGCGTTGTTGGCGGCGCTTGAAGGCAAAGCCATCCAATGGTTGGCCACGCAAGTCATGCGTGACGAGCTAGAGCGCGTGTTGGCTTATACGCACATCGTCAAACGCTTGGTGTTCAGCCAGCTCAAGGCTGAAGACATCTTGGCGCAGTGGGATGCGCATGCCCAACTGATGCCCATTGCACCGAAGTGCCAGTTTGTGTGCAAAGACGGCGACGACCAAAAATTCATCGACCTCGCAGCACAACACCAAACCCAACTCATCAGCAAAGACAAAGCGGTGTTGACCATGCGCAACCGCATGGCGCGATTGGGCGTTGCAGTTGGCAAAGCTTTTCCTGCTGCGTTGCCTGCTTAAACGGTCGATGGGGTGATGTGCAGGTGCGCGGTGTTTGCGTGGCTTAGTGCTGTTGTAGCAAATCCAGCAAGGTCTTGAGCGCGTGGTGCGTGGCCGCTTCACGCACGGCGGCACGATCGCCGCTGAAGTGCATGACCTCAGTTTTGACCCACGCTGTTTCAGCGCCCAGCGTAGGGCCTGCATCGCTGGGTGTGGCCCATGCAAACCAAACGGTGCCCACGGGCTTGTCGGCGCTGCCGCCTGTGGGGCCTGCAACACCGGTCACCGCGAGCGTCACTTGCGCGTGCGAGCGGCGCATCGCGCCCAACGTCATGGCTTGCGCCACTGCCGCGCTTACCGCGCCGTGCTCAGCAATCAAAGCGGAGTCCACGCCTAGCATTTCATGCTTGGCTTCGTTGCTGTAGGTGACAAAGCCGCGTTCAAACCAATAGCTAGAGCCTGACAAATCGGTGCAGTTGGCGGCGATCATGCCGCCGGTGCAGCTCTCGGCCGTGGCCAACATCCAGCCGTGTTGTTGCAATACGTCGGCGAGTTGTTCTGTCAACGGGTGTGTGCTCATAGAGACCTCCAAATCGCAAAGACCAACAACGTGCAAAACGCGGCTACCAAGTCATCAAAAATAATGCCCCACCCGCCGCGCCAACCAAAACCTTTGAACAAGCTGTCAGCCCAGCGCACAGGCCCAGGCTTGGCAGCATCAAAGTAACGGAACAACGCAAACGCACCCAGTTGGCCCGCAAACGTGGTGGGTGTCACCAACCACAGCACCAACCAAAATGCGATGACCTCGTCCCACACAATCGCACCAGGGTCGGCCACGCCCATGTGGCGTGCAGTGACCGTGCAAGCCCACCAGCCGACCAATGTCGATGCGGCAATCAGCATCCCCATTTGGAAGGGTGTTAACCAAACTTGCAAGAGTGCAAACACGGCCCAAGCCCACAACGTACCCGCGGTGCCGGGCGCGATGCGTGACAAGCCCGAGCCTGCGCCCAAGGCGATGAAGTGGGCGGGATGAGAGAGTAGGAAGCGGCGGTTCAGCATGAGGGTGAGGGGGTTTGGAGCCACTGAGCCCAGTGGTCAATGCAAGCGCGAATTTTAGGAAGGCGGTGGCGGCCTGCAAGCATGAAGGCACTCAAGGGAACGGGCGCGTCATCTAGCTCGGAGGGCAGCACTTCGACCAGCTTGCCTTGCGCCACCAAGGGGGCTGCCACGACGGAAGTGATGCGTGCAATGCCAAGTCCGGCAATGGCCATCGACGCGACCGTGGCGGTATGGTCTGCGCTGAATGGCCCCGAGGCGTGGACGGTGGCACCGCTTTTGAACACCCACATATTCAAGTGGTCGTGTTGGCTGTTGGCAATCAGATCGTATGCTGACAAATCAGCAATTGACCTCGGTGTGCCGCGCGATTGCAGGTACGTGGGGCTGGCGTAGAGGTGGCGCTGCAGCTGGCCAATGGGGCGCACCACAAACGTATCCGTTTGCGGCTCACCGGTGCGAATGGCAATGTCGATGCCATCGCGGGCCATGTCGACCAAGGCGTCGCCCACACGAAAGTCGATGCGCAAATCCGGGTGGCGTTGGTGAAGGCTGGGCAGACTGTCGACCAACAAGTGCTGGGCAATGATGGCGCTCATGCTGATGCGCACCAAACCGGAAATGCTGTCGCGTGCTTGGCCAAATTCTGCGTCTAGGGCATCGAGTTCACCCAAGATGCGCGAGGCGTAGCTTTGCAAAATGTCGCCCTCGGGTGTGAGTGATAGGCCGTGTGTGGTGCGCAGCACAAGCTGCGTGCCATAAGTGGCTTCGATGCGTTGCAGCCCGCGCGAGATTTGGCTCACAGGCGCGTTGCGCTCGCGCGCCGCGGCCGACAGCGTGCCAAGCGCGGCGACGCGTGCAAACAGCCGTAAATCATCAAAGCTCAAATCTGCCATGACTGCATGGTAATGGAGTGGGCGTGCGCTAGGGTTTGCGCTGGCTGCAAAACCAATTTGCCGTGCGTGGTGTTTCGCAGAGGTGGCTTAAAAAATAAAGTTGCGTCACTGATTGACCTCGATAGGAGAACCGTGATGCTGAATTTTCCGTATGCCCCTGCAGCCCCTGAGTTGCGTTCGCTCAAACGGTATCAAACCCGGTTGTTGCGTCATCGCAAATTACGTGCGGTCTCGCTTTTGCAAGAGGGCGTTTGAAATGCCCATTTTGACTTTGAAACTCTCAGCGCAAGCACATATCCAAAACACATCCGTGTTGGCGCAAGCTTTGACGGCGTTGAGCCACCGCGTGTTGCACAAGCGGTCGGATGTCACGTCGGTGGTGTTGCAACGCATCGCACAAGAGGATTGGTGGGTGGGCGGCGAGGTGTCTGAGCAAGTGTTTGCTCAGTTGGATATTCGCATCACGCAAGGCACCAACACCGAGGAGGAGAAAGCCGCCTTTATTGCACAGGCTTATGCGCTGTTGTCTGAGTACTTAGACAACGGGCAGGTGTTGCACGCCACCAGCTACATCAGCGTGCAAGAGTTGCCTGCGACCGATTGGGGCTATGGTGGACTCACGCAACAGCAGCGTCGCGTGCAGCAGACTACGCTTTAAGCAAAGTGGTCAAACGACGCAAAGCGTTTGGCAATCGGCTGACCCTGAGGGTCGAGCACCACCAAACCTTGTTCGGCGGTGATGCGGCCAATGCGTGTGACGGGCGTGTGGGTTTCCCACGCTGCGGCGTGCACCAGTTCGCGTTGGTTCACGGGGGCGGTGAAGCACAGCTCGTAGTCGTCGCCACCGGACAGGGCGAATTCGAGGCGTTTGTTCCAAGGCAACTCGGCCAGCACGGGGGTGATGCCTGCGGCCAAACGCGCTTCTCCAAAAGTACCGGCGGCTTGTAACCAACCTGTGTCAATTTGTGCGCCCACGCCCGAGCGTTTGAGGATGTGGCCCAAGTCGCCCAGCAGTCCATCGCTCACGTCAATCGCGGCGTTGGCCACAGCGCGTAGCGCGGTGCCGAGTGCCACGCGAGGTGTGGGTCGTTCCATGCGCGCACGGGCTTGCTCAAACGCATCGCCCGATAAGGTGTGCGTGCCACGAAACACCTCAAGGGCCAAGCGGGCATCGCCCACAGTGCCGCTGATGTAAATGTCGTCACCCACTTGCGCGTTTTGGCGCAGCAGCGCATCGCCCGGTGGCACTTCGCCAAACACGGTGATGCAAATGTTGAGCGGGCCTTGCGTGGTGTCGCCGCCCACCAGTTCGCAGCCGTGCGCATCAGCCAGCGCCAACATGCCACGTGAAAAACCAGCGAGCCAAGCTTCGTCGACGCGTGGCAATGCGAGTGCGAGGGTGAAGCCCAAAGGCTCTGCACCCACTGCGGCCAAATCGCTCAGGTTCACGGCCAAGGCTTTGTGACCCAAACGCGCGGGGTCGACGGTGCTCAGGAAGTGGCGGCCCTCGACCAGCATGTCGCTGGAGACCGCCAGTTGCATGCCCGGCGTGGTGTTGAGTAACGCGCAGTCGTCGCCCACGCCCAAGGCGGCTTTGTGTGTGGGGCGCTTGAAGTAGCGCTCGATCAAATCAAATTCACCCATGGCGGTCCGTCAGTGCAGGTTGCGTTTGCCAGGCTCGTCGCTGAGCGCGTCGAGCACAAACATGGGGATGTCGACATCAAACTTTTCACCGTCTTCGGCCACGCAAAAGTAGCTGCCGTGCATGGTGCCTGTGGGCGTGCGCAGACGCGTGCCGCTGGTGTATTCAAACTGTTCGCCGGGTTTTAAGAAGGGCTGATGCCCGACCACGCCCAGGCCTTTGATCTTTTCGTGCGTGCCTTGCGAATCGTTCACATTCCAGGTGCGCGAAATCAACTGCGCCGCCACGTTGCCCACGTTGGTGATGGTGATCGTGTAGGCGAACATGTACAAGCCACCGTCTGGGTCGGACTGCTCAGACAGGTATTGCGGATGGACTTCGACTTGAAATTTGTAGCGTGGCATGGGGTGATTTTGGCCTAAGCCAGAAACCCCGCCGAAGGGGTGAAATAATCACCCCATGACCAGCCCACGCCCCTCATTCAACATTGCCCCCTCTATCTTGTCTGCCGACTTTGCCCGTTTGGGTGACGAGGTGAAAAACGTCATCGCCGCAGGCGCTGATTGGATTCACTTCGACGTGATGGACAACCACTATGTGCCCAACCTCACGTTCGGTCCCATGATTTGCCAAGCCTTGAAGCCGCACGCCAAAACACCAGCGGGTGTGGCTGTGCCGATTGATGTGCACTTGATGATTTCGCCCGTCGACGCCTTGGCTGCCTCGTTTGCAGAAGCTGGCGCGGACTACATCAGCTTTCATCCCGACGCGAGCGGCCATGTGCACCGCAGCATCCAAG
>Ga0228700_1000191_pt1 | contig 60951 bp, 61 predicted proteins | sample McNCre317_Aug_MG_FD_178019 | JGI IMG/M metagenome (GOLD analysis project Ga0228700, IMG submission 178019) | Freshwater microbial communities from McNutts Creek, Athens, Georgia, United States - 3-17_Aug_MG | ecosystem: Environmental > Aquatic > Freshwater > Creek | place: USA: Georgia...
CGTTGAGGTCTTCACGTTCAATCACGCCGTCATCTCGCACATCAAAGTGCAGCGTGTCGCACCAGTCAATCAGCATGAAGACCGATTGCAGCAAGTGGTAACCGTCGTCACGCCGACCTGTGATGTGTAAAAACAGGTTGAGCTTGGCTGGGGCTTGGACGTTGTGGAGCGAACGCATGGTTAGGGATCGAGTTTGATGCGCAGCGTCACTTCTGGCGCTGGGCTGATTCGGCGTGCAAAGAGTGAGCCTTGTGCCGCGGCTGATAAGTCAGCTTGCCACCCAGCGGCGGCGTCGTTGCGGCCTTGCAGCCAGCCAAAAATAGCGTCAATCGGCAGTGACGCACCTGTGGCTTTTTGGGTCAACTCGGCCAATGAGCTGAAGGATTGTGGCTTGCTGCCATCGTTCAGTAGCACTTTTTGCGGTGTCCACTGCAACGCCCCGAGTGTGGTGCCTAGGGGGGAATACAAATCCAGCTCACCGTTTTGGGCGTTGCCACGGAGCAAAAAACCGGCGCTCATCGACGAAGGGGAATCACCCAGCACCTGCACGCTGATGCGGCCTTGCCACTCTGGGGTGTTCACTTGCTCGGGACTGAAAGGCTTGGCCGTCCGGCTAGGCGTGGCACAACCCGCGAGCGTAAGCGCCATGAGTAGCGCTAGTCCGCTGGTACGCATGCGCAACCCTTGCATGCGTTACAGCGCGGGTTTGAGGCGTTGCAGGGTTTCTTGCAAGGTCTCGTTGTTGGGGGCCGTATTCAAGCCTTCGCGCCAAACTTGCAGTGCTTCGTCTTGGCGTTTCATCTTCCACAACACTTCGCCCAAATGCGCTGCGATCTCGGCATCTGCACGGTCTTTGTATGCTTTTTGCAAATGGCTCAGTGCAGCACCTAAATTGCCCAAACGGAACTCCACCCAACCCAAGCTGTCGGTGATGAAGGGGTCTTCAGGCGCGAAGGTCAAGGCTTTGACGATGAGTTGCTTGGCTTCTGGCAGTCGAATGTTGCGGTCTGCCATTGAAAATCCCAACGCGTTGTACGCGTTGTAGTAGCTGGGATTTTTCGCGATGACTTGGCGCAACAGAGTTTCCATCACGTCGAGCTGGTTGAGCTTTTCGGCCAGCATGGCTTGTTCGTACACCAAGTCGGTGTCGTCTCCGCTGTTGGCGGCCAGTAAATCAAAGGCGGCTTGCCATTGATGGTGTTCGCGCAAGAGCTGAACTTCAGCCAACACACGGCTGCGTTGTTCGTCAGCGTTGTTAGCAGGAATTTGGTGAATCAATTCACGTGCTTCGCTCAATTTGCCTTGGCGCGCCAATAAGGCGGCACGTCGTGTTTGGGCTTGGTTGAGGCCACGGGTGTTGTTGTCTGTTGGGGCTTTGCTGGCAAGGTTGACGTAGCGCGCCAAGGAAGCTTCCGCCTCTTTGTCTAAGCCTTGTTCAAATTGCAAGGAGCCCAACACCAACCAAGCATCGGCCAGCTTAGGGTCTTTGCGGGTGATGGCTTGCAACTGGTCGGTCGCTTCTTTGTAGCGCTCCAGCTCAATCAAAACGCGCACATAGCCCATGGCCATTTCGGTGCCGTCTTGTTTGCGCAAGCCTTGTTGAACGAGGGGTTCTGCCTCGACGACTTTTTTGCTCATCAACTCCATGGCCAACAGCGTGGGGCCTTGGGCTTTGATATCTGAGGCTTGGCCTTTTTTAACAGCTTCGAGTGCGCCTGTTATATCGTCAGTGGCCAAACGCAGGCGACCTAAGCTGGTCCATGCCACAGCGCCTGTGGTGTTGTTTTTATTCAGATACGGCTCTAGTGCTTGCTGTACCACGTGGGCGGCACGTTTTTTGTCGCTCACGCGAGCGTAGTGACGCGGAATGAGGTTGATGACCGTATCGCGCTCAGCCTCTGAGGCGAGGGCGATTTCTTTCTTGAGGGGCTCTAGGGTCTCTGCTACTTGGTTCACCGCAATCAAAATTTGCAGCAATTGGTTATTGGCCTTGCGATCTTGCGGCCAAGCTTGGGTCCACGCGCGTGCGGCCATCAGGGCGCCATCGCCAGAGCGAGCTTGCAGCGCAATCTCGACGGCACGGTCGTATAACTGCACATCGTTGGATTTGCGAGCGGCATCCAGCAAGAGCGAAAAACCTGCCACGGGCTCGCCGTGACGCAGGTTCATTTCGCCGAGCAAAATTTCGTAAAGTAACTCGCCACTCATGGTCGAGTTTTCGACTTTGTCCGCTTCCTCCGTTTTGGCGTGGCCGATGACGGGAACGGCGCAAGACGCAGCCGTTAAAAGCGCTAGGCGCAAAGCCCAAAGACGTGCAGCAGACAATTTCATGTCTCGAATCATAATCGTTGCCTCTGTTTCCTAGATTGCGCCATGCCTGAATTACCCGAAGTCGAAGTGACCCGCTTGAGCTTTGCTGATCGCATTGCGGGCGCTCGCGTGACGGGCGTGCGCATGGGCAAACCTTTGCGCTGGCCTTTGGGCTGCGAGCCGCAATCTTTGGTGGGGCGTCAGGTGTTGGGTGTGCGCCGGCGTGGCAAGTATTTGCTCGTCGATTTAGATGACGGCTTGCTGTTGTGGCACTTGGGCATGTCGGGCAGTTTGTTGTTTGGTGGCGACCGAAGCACACCCGGCGCGCATGACCATTTCGATTTAGACACCACGCATGGCCTGTTGCGCTTGAATGACCCGCGACGATTTGGGGCGGTGGTGTATGCACCCAGCGAGCAAAGTGCAGAAGCCGTGAAGCTGCTGGGGCACTTGGGCGTTGAGCCTTTGAATGGTGGTTTTGTGTTGGATGCGTTTCACCAAGGCTTGCGCAAGCGCAAAGCCCCCATCAAGCAAGTGCTGCTCGGCGGCGAGCTGGTAGTGGGCGTGGGCAATATTTATGCGTCAGAGGCTTTGTTCATGGCGGGCATTCGCCCGACCACACGTGCAGACCGCATCAGTCGCCCGCGAGCCGAAAAACTGCGTTTGGCGGTGATCGATGTGCTGGCCCGTGCCGTGAAAAAGGGCGGCAGCACTTTGCGCGACTTTTCTGCCGCCGATGGCAAAAACGGTTACTTCCAACTCGAAGCTCAGGTGTACGACCGCGCGGGTGAACCTTGCCGTGTGTGCGGCAACGCCATTCGCCGCATTCAACAAGGCCAGCGCTCGACCTTTTATTGCAACACGTGCCAAAAACCATGACAACACAAAAGAGCTTTGGCGACACCGTGGTGGCATGGCAAAAAAAACATGGCCGCCATGATTTGCCGTGGCAAAACACGCAAGATCCGTACGCCGTGTGGCTGTCGGAAATCATGTTGCAACAAACACAAGTGGTGACGGTGCGCGAGTACTTTGCACGCTTTATGTCCCGCTTCCCTACAGTGGCTGATTTGGCTGCTGCGCACCAAGACGATGTGCTGGGGCTGTGGAGTGGCTTGGGCTACTACAGCCGCGCTCGCAACATGCATCGCGCGGCACAAGACGTGGTGGCGTTGCACCGCGGTGTGTTTCCGCGCAGCGCCGAAGCCTTGCAAACCTTGCCTGGCATTGGGCGGTCCACTGCAGCGGCTGTGGCCTCGCTGTGCTTTGGCGAGCCCATTGCCATCTTGGATGGCAACGTCAAACGTGTCCTCACGCGCTATTTGGGTTTCAAAGAAGACTTGGCTTCATCGAAGGTGGAGAAGGCTCTGTGGGCCATCGCCCAAACCATGTTGCCCCAACGCGATGTGAAGAACGCCATGCCGCGCTACACCCAAGGCGTGATGGATTTAGGCGCCACCGTGTGCACACCCAAAAAACCGCAATGCACGCAATGCCCAGTGGCAAACGCGTGTGTGGCCAAAGTCGAGGGGCAGCCCGAGGCCTATCCCGTCAAAACACGCAAACTCAAGCGCACGTCTGAGCAACTGTGGTTGCTGCAAGCGGTCACGGGTGAGGGGGGGGTGTGGCTCATGCAACGCCCGCAAACGGGCGTGTGGGCAGGCTTGTATTGCTTGCCTGTCTTTGAAAGTTTTGAGGCATTACAGGCCGCATTACCCGCCAAGTACCGTACTCAGTTGCATGAGGGGCCGGTCTTTAAACATGTGCTGACGCACAAAGATTTGCACGTGCATCCGGTTCATCTGAACGTGTCGCATGCGGTGAAACTCGGTCCTGCAATGGGCGACGGCAAGTGGGTGAGCGCCGTTGATTGGCAGGCACTGGGTTTGCCCGCCCCTGTGCGAAAACTGCTGACGCGTTAAATCGTCGCATCCAGTTCGCGGTGGCGCTTGAGCGTGACCCACTCTTGGGCAAAGCGCTTAGCGAGTAACTCCACCAAATACACCGAGCGGTGCTGACCGCCTGTGCAACCAATGGCGACCGTCACATAGCTGCGGTGGTCTTGGTTGAGGTCAGGCAGCCACGTGTTCATGAAGTCTGAAATTTGGCTTGCCATTTTTTCCACCGCACCGTGCTCGGCCAACCAATCCGCCACGGGCTTGTCGCGTCCTGTTAAGGGGCGCAACGCGGGTTCGTAGTGCGGGTTGGGCAGCATGCGCACATCAAACACATAGTCAGCGTGCACAGGAATGCCGCGCTTGAAAGCGAAGGATTCAAACATCAAGGTCAACTGCGTGGCGGGGGCTGAGATGAGCGACTTGATATAGCCCTGCAACTTGCTGCTGCGCAACAAGCTGGTGTCGATGATGTGGGACTCTTCGCGTAACTCGGACAGCAGTTCTCGCTCGTGCTCAATGGCTTCTACCAAATCGCGTTGCTGGTCGCGAACCACGTCTTGACCATCTTGGCGTGACAAGGGGTGGCGACGGCGCGTTTCAGAAAAACGGTGCACCAAAATTTCGGTGGTGGCATCTAAGAACAGCATGCGCACATCCACGTCCATCAAGCGCAAATGGGCCAGTTGCGCGGGCACCAAGGGCAGTGAGTTGGCGCTGCGCACATCCATTGCGATGGCGACTTTGCTGATGCTTTGTTGCTCTTCCAGCTGCACAAATGGCAGCAGCAATTCGGGCGGTAGGTTGTCCACGCAGTAGTAGCCTGCGTCTTCGAGCGCGTTCAACGCGACGGATTTGCCCGAGCCCGACATGCCTGTGATGAGCACCAGTTCTTGTTTCATTTCTTGCTTGCCTTTGCCGACGTTTGCAGCATTTCACGCGCGTGAGCGAGGGTGGTGTCTGATACTTTCTCGCCACCCAACATGCGTGCAATTTCGTTCACACGTGCATCGGCACTCAGCGCGGTGACTTGACTGGAGGTGCCTTGTGCATCGCTGTGCTTGGATACCACCAAGTGGTGGTCGGCACACGCAGCCACTTGCGGCAAGTGGGTCACGGCCAACACTTGGCGGTCGACGCCGAGCTGCTTCATCAAGCGGCCCACGGTTTCGGCCACCGCGCCGCCTACGCCTGAATCGACCTCGTCAAAGATCAGGGTTTGCGCCGTGCCCAACTCGCTGGTGGTCACGGCAATGGCCAAAGCAATGCGCGACAGCTCGCCACCCGAGGCTACTTTGCCCACGGGGCGCGGTGTGTTGCCGGGGTGGCCTGCCACCAAGAAGGTGATGCTTTCTAGACCGCTGGCGGTGGGTTGTTCGGTCTTGTCGAGCTGCACCTCAAAGCGGCCGCCTTGCATGCCCAAGCCTTGCATGGCTTGGGTGATAGCCGTGGCCAGCTTGGGAGCAGCTTGTGTGCGGGCTTGTGAAATTTTGCGGGCTTCGGTTTTGTAAGCAGCTGTAGCTTTGGCTTCTGCTGCCTCCAGCGCCTCAAGGTCGGTGGCGGCGTTTAACTGTGTTAAACGCGTTTTCCATTCTTGGTACAGCGCTGGTAGCTCTTGCGGCGTGCGTTTGAAGCGGCGCGCCAAAGACATCCACAGCGACATGCGGTCGTCTAGCGTTTGCAAGCGTGCAGGGTCAAGCTCGGTGCGGCCCAAGTAGGCGTTGAGCGAGTGGGCCACATCGCCCGCTTGTGCAAGGCTAGAGGCCAACACGTCGACCAGTGATGTGAACTCAGGCTCCACATCGGTTTGGTCTTGCAGTGCATCTTGGGCTTTGGCCAACAGGCGCAGTGCGCCACTGTCGTCGTCTTCTAGCGCTTGAATGGCGGCTTGCGCGGCATCCATCAAGGTTTGTGCGTTCGAGAGACGAGTGTGTTGGCTGTTCAGCTCATCCCACTCGTCTTCGGCAGGGCTCAGTTTGTCGACTTCGGCAATTTGCCACAGCAAACGCTCGCGCTCTTCTTGCAACGTGGCTTGTGCGGTGCGCGCCTCGTGCAAGGCTTGGATGGCTTGACGCCAGTGCGTCCAGGTTTGCGTAAGGCCTTGCAGGTTCACGCCCGCATAGGCATCGAGCAAGCCACGCACAGCCTCGGGGCGTGTCAGGCTTTGCCAAGCGTGCTGACCGTGGATGTCCAAAACCATGTCGCCCAAGGCGCGCAGCTGGGTGGCGGTGGCAGGACTGCCGTTGATCCACGCGCGGCTTTTGCCTTGCGCATCGATCGTGCGCTTGAGCAGCAGGTGGTCATCAGCTGCGATGTCGGCAAAGCCTTCGTCGTCGAGCCATTTCAAAATGTCGGGGGTGGTGTCGAACTCGGCGCAAATTTCGGCACGGGCCGTGCCTTCGCGCACCACCGTGCTTTCAGCACGTGCGCCCAATACCAATTGCAAGGCGTCTATCAATATCGATTTGCCAGCACCGGTCTCGCCGGTGAGCGCAGAAAAGCCGCTCGACAGATCGAGGTCCAATTCGCGCACGATCACGAAATCGCGCAAAACGATGTGCTGCAAACTCATGCCACGCCCTCGTTCCAGTGCAGTTTTTGACGCAAGGTGTCGTAATAACTCCAGCCACGTGGGTGCAAAAAGGTGGCGTGGTAATTGGAACGCTTCACCGTGATGCGGTCGCCAATCAAGAGCGATGCGAGCGATTGCATGTCAAAGTTGGCGCTGGCATCGCGGCCAGACACCAAATCAATCGTGACTTCGCCGGTATCGGCCAGCACGATGGGGCGGTTGGACAGGGTGTGTGGCGCAATCGGGGCCAAGACCCAAGCAGGTAAAGAGGTGTGCAACAAGGGGCCGCCGACCGACAGCGAGTAAGCGGTGGAGCCTGTGGGGGTGGCGATGATCAAACCATCGGCGCGTTGGTTCGCCACAAAGCGGCCATCTACCGCGACGCGCACTTCCAACATGCCGCTGGTGGCACCACGGTTGACCACCACGTCGTTCAAGGCCAATGCGTTGAACACGCAATGGCCATCGCGCCATACTTTGGCACGCATCAAGGCGCGGCGGTCTTCCTCGTAGGCGCCCCCCAACATGGCGGCCAGCGCGTTTTGAACTTCGCTGAGGGGAATGTCGGTGATGAAGCCCAAGCGACCTTGGTTGACGCCAATCAAGGGCACGTTGTGGCGGGCCAGTTGGCGTGCATAACCTAGCATGGTGCCGTCGCCGCCTAAGACGATGGCGAGGTCGCACGCATGGCCAATCTCGTCCATGCTCATCACGGTGTGGCCGCTTAAGCCCGCACCAGACGCGGTGGCTTGCTCAACGACGACCTCACACCCGAGCGTATGTAAAAACTGTGCAATGCCCTCTAGGGTCTCGCGTGAGGAGGTGTTGGCAATGCCCACGGACTGGTGGTATTTGCCAAGCAATGCGATCTGACGAAACTTGGATTTCATGGGTAAATTACATCATTAAAATTCGCCAAAGATTCATCATGCTAGACGATCGCGCCAAGTTATTGCTCAAAGCGCTGGTAGAGCGCTACATCGCCGACGGGCAACCCGTCGGCTCGCGCACGCTGTCTCGCGCCACAGGCATTGAACTCTCGCCCGCCACCATCCGCAATGTGATGTCAGATTTAGAGGAGTTGGGCCTCATCGCTAGCCCGCATACTTCGGCAGGGCGCATCCCCACCGCGCTGGGCTATCGCTTGTTTGTGGACACCATGCTTACCGCTGAGCGTGGTCAGCTGCAAACGCCAACCTTGGCCCCGGATCAGCCTCAAAAAGTCATCGCCAATGCGGCGCATTTGTTGTCGGACTTGTCGCAATTTGTGGGGGTGGTCATCGCGCCACGCCGCAGTTCGGTGTTTCGCCACATTGAGTTTTTGCGGTTGTCGGATCGCCGTTTGTTGGTGATCATCGTCTCGCCCGAAGGCGATGTGCAAAACCGTGTGTTGTTCACCGAGACCGACTACACAGCCTCTCAGCTGGTCGAGGCATCCAACTATTTGAACCAACATTTCGCCGGCATGGCGATTGAGCAAGTGCGTGAAAAGCTCTTGGCCGAGGTGGAGAGCTTGCGCGGTGAAATTGCCTCGCTCATGCAGGCAGCGGTGCAAGTGAGCACCGAGGCGCTGACCCAAGCGCAAGACGATGTGGTCATCAGCGGCGAGCGTAACCTGCTGTCGGTGAGCGACTTCTCTAGCGACATGGGCAACCTGCGCCGCGCCTTTGATTTGTTTGAGCAAAAAGCGCAGCTGGTGCGCTTGCTCGACAGCTCGGCCCAAGCCGAAGGGGTGCGCATTTACATTGGTGGCGAAAGCAAAATTGTGCCGATGGAAGAGCTATCGGTGGTGAGCGCACCCTACGAAGTGGATGGCCATGTGGTGGGCACACTCGGCGTGATTGGCCCTACGCGCATGGCTTATGACCGGATGATTCAAATCGTGGATATCACGTCCAAGCTGGTGAGCAACGCGCTCAGCCACAAGTAAACGACTTCAAGGTTTTGGCAAGCGCACGCCAAACAAAATACCGCAGGTCACCAAGGCCAAGCCGCCCAAGAGGTTGAGGCTCATCGGTTCATTCAAAAACACCACCGCGCCCAAGGCTGACAGGCCCGGCACCAAGGCCGTGATCATGGTGGAGCGCACAGGGCCAAAGTGGCGAATCATCACATTGAAGGTGATGCCCGAAATGACGACCGAGCCTACGCCTTGATAAATAGCTTGAAACAGCATTTCCTCGATGGGTGCCGTGCCTAGATGCGTAGGCACCCAGCCTGCATAAGCGGCCATGCCGTACAGCGGTACAAAGCTGACGCAGGCAAATGCCGTGATGGCGATGGTGGCATGTACAGGCTCTAGTGCGTGGCGGCGCACCAGCACGGTGTAGCAAGCCCAGCAAAAAGCGGCGCTCATGAAAAGCAAATCGCCTTTCCACACCTCGCCGCCATCAAAGGCTTTGAGCAGACTCGCACCACCCACCAGCATGTCGCCCAACACAATGCAGGCCAAACCCATCACGCGGGCGCGAGTCAGGTGATCGTGCAGCACGACCATCGCCAGTACCGATGTCCACAACGGTAAGCTGCCAGGCATTAGCACGGATGCGTGTGCAGCAGGCGCAAAGAAAAAGCCTGAGTAAGCCAGCATGGCGTACAACACACTGCCAAAAATACCTGCCAACACGGTGATGCGCAGGGGAAGAGGGGAAAGACCTAAGAGCGAGCCTGCTGAAGGGGTGGCAGGGGCGTTGCTGATGCGTGGCACTCGCATCAGCCACCAACCCCAAGGTAGCAACACGCTGCCCGCACCGATGACGCGCAAAAAACCAATATCGAGGGGTAGTAAGTTATGCCCTGCAGAGGCACGGGCCACCACGATGAACGATGACCAAATCAGCACCGTGATCGCAGCAGCAGCAAGCCCGAGGGCTTTGGGTGAGAGTTTCATGAGAGGGATGATAGTTGGAAGCCTCTACAATCTGTCGCTTCGGTTGGGGCGATAGCTCAGTTGGTTAGAGCAGAGGACTCATAATCCTTTGGTCCACGGTTCAAGTCCGTGTCGCCCTACCAAATTCTGTGATATACTTTCGGTTTTCCAGAGCGGCTGTAGCTCAGCTGGATAGAGTACTTGGCTACGAACCAAGGGGTCGTGGGTTCGATTCCTGCCAGCCGCACCAAATTGAACAAGGGTTTACATCTTCGGATGTAAACCCTTTTTCTTTTGACACGTTCATATGGTTTCGCTTCATAGAGTTCCTCACATGAAACTTCGTTTTGCTTCTCTCGCCCTCATCACGGTTGCCGTGTTGGCCGGTTGTGCCACTCCTGTGGCCAAGCCCGCGTTTTACCCCAATGCGCACTATCAGCAGGTCGGCCCCGCACAAGCCAATGCCGATGCCCAATACTGTGCTGAGCTGGCACAGCAATCGGATGTCAACGCGGTGAACAAGGTCGATGCCGGCCGTTCAGCCGCTGCAGGTGCAGCAGGCGTGGGGACGGCTGGAGTGGTGGGGTCTTTGTTAACCGGCCACAAGCCTGACTTGAAGAACATCGCGGCAGGCGCGGCCGCCATTGGAGCAGGCGGCGCAGCCGCAACGGCTGCAGGTCAGTCGGTGGGTGGCAGTGGTTTGTATCGCCAATTCGTGCAGCAATGCTTGGGCGAGCGCGGCTACCACGTCATTGGTTGGCACTGAGGTTTGAGAGGCTATGAGCAAGGCCTTCACCCGTGAGAGTGACGGTGTTGATGACGACGATGACATCAGCCTGCCGCCGCTACCCAAGGGCAGCAAAAACTACATCACACCGCAAGGCTATGCCGTGCTGCGCGATGAGCTGCTGGAGTTGATCGACAACGAGCGCCCGCGCATCGTGGACATCGTGCATTGGGCCGCCAGCAATGGCGACCGTTCTGAAAACGGCGACTACCTGTATGGCAAAAAACGTTTGCGCGAAATTGATCGCCGCATTCGCTTCCTCACCAAACGTTTAGAAATAGCCGAGGTCACCGACCCCAGCGTGCACCATGGCCGTGACCAAGTGTTTTTTGGTGCCACGGTGACGTATGTGGACGAGTCTGATGTCGAACGGACTGTGACCATCATGGGGATTGATGAAGCCGACAGCCTCAAAGGCCAAGTGACATGGGTGTCGCCGATTGCACGTGCCTTGTTGAAGGCGCGCGAAGGCGATGTGGTGAAGCTGGTCACGCCTGTGGGCGTCCAAGATGTTGAGGTGGTAGAGGTGCGTTACCCCGCACCGGTTGCTGGCAATTAAGCTTCGCGTCCCACACCCGAGACCACGCGCTGCGCTTGCAACACCGATGGGACGCGGCGTAACGAGCCAAGCACAGCTTCTAAGTGAGCCAAGTCGCGCACCGCGATGACAAATCGCAAATCAAACGCTTCTTGTTGGCCGCTGACCTCATCAGCCATGTTGACCAAGGTGATGTCGCCTTCTGCGCTGGTGATGGCCGACGCCACGCGCGCCAACACGCCTTTGCCGTTGCTGACGGTCACGACGATGGCCGCCTCAAAAGTGCGGGTGACTTCTTCGGCCCACTCCACCGCAATGAAGCGTTCTTGGTCTTTGTGTTTCAAACGCTGGCCAACGCCGCATTGGTCGGTGTGCACCACCAAGCCTTCACCGCGACCCAAATAGCCCAAGATGTTGTCGCCTGGGACTGGACGACAGCACGTGGCATATTGCACCGATGCGTTTTCGCTACCATCCACCATCACGCTGCCTTGCGACACGGTTTCGTGTGCGGTGAATCGCTCGCGGCTGAGCAGCAACGCATCGGGTTTGAGACCTGTGTCCGATAACAAAGTGGCCAAACGTTTGGCCACGATGCTGGCCACGCGTTTGCCTAGACCAATGTCGGTGAGCAGCTCGGCTTTGGTTTTGCTGCCGGTGAAGTGCAACAGTTTTTCCCAAATTTGTGTGTGCGTTTCGTCTTGTGCCGGCAGGTTGGGAATGCCTTCGGCGCGCAACGCTTGGGCCAAGAGTTTTTTGCCCAAGCCTTGTGACTCGGAGTGCGCCATGGTTTTGAGGTAATGGCGAATCTTGGAGCGTGCGCGCCCTGTGCGCACAAAGCCTAACCAGGCTGGGTTGGGCGAAGCGACCGCCGATGTGACGACTTCCACAATGTCCCCGTTGCGCAGCTCGGTGCGCAGTGGCACTTGTTCGCCGTTGATCTTGCCTGCCATCGTGCGGTCGCCCACATCGCTGTGCACGGCATAAGCAAAGTCGACGATGGTCGCGCCGCGTGGCATGGCCATGATCTTGCTCTTGGGCGTGAACACGTACACCGCGTCGGGGAACAAGTCGACTTTGACGTGGTCCCAAAATTCGGTGGCATCGCGTGTTTCGTCCTGAATGTCCAGCAGCGATTGCAGCCACTTGGTGCCCAAGTTTTCGTTGCCTTCGTTGGAGCCTTTGTCTTTGTAGAGCCAGTGCGCAGCCACCCCTGTTTCAGCCACCAAGTGCATGGCCTCGGTGCGCATTTGAAACTCCACGTTTAAACCCGATGGGCCGACGATGGTGGTGTGCAGCGACTGGTAGCCGTTGAGCTTGGCAATGGCGATGTGGTCTTTGAACTTGCCCGGTACGGGCTTGTACATCTGGTGCAGTACGCCGAGCGCGGTGTAGCAGTCAATCACCTCGGGCAAGATGAGGCGAAAGCCATAAATATCGGTGACCTGTGCAAAGCTCAGGTGTTTGCCATCCATCTTTTTGTAAATGGAGTACAGCGTTTTTTCACGGCCGGAGATGCGAACCTTCAAGCCCTGCTTGGCGAACGAAGCCTCTACCTCTTGCTGCACTTTTTGCATCAAGTCACGGCGGCGGTGGCGGGCTTTTTGGATGGCTTTGCTTAGCACCTTATGACGCCACGGCCACAGGTGTTGAAATGCCAACTCTTGCAGTTCGCGGTAGGTTTGGTTCAGGCCCAAGCGGTGGGCGATGGGTGCGTAAATCTCAAGCGTTTCGCTGGAGATCCGACCCCACTTGGCACGGGGCATATCGCCCATGGTGCGCATGTTGTGGCTGCGGTCGGCCAGCTTGATGAGGATGACGCGCACGTCGCGCGCCATGGCCAGCAGCATCTTGCGGAACGACTCGGCTTGGTTCTCTTCGCGGGTGTTGAATTCGAGCTTGTCGAGCTTAGTCAGACCATCGACCAACTCGGCCACCTGTGAGCCGAAACGTTCTACCAAATCGGTTTTGGTGATGCCGCAGTCTTCCATTGCGTCGTGAAGCAAAGCGGCAGACAGCGCCTGTGCATCGAGCTTCCACTCCGCGCACTGCGCGGCCACGGCGATGGGGTGGGTGATGTAGGGCTCACCGCTGTTGCGCAGCTGGCCCAAATGGGCCTCGTCGGCATAGCGGTAGGCTCGGCGCACCATGTCTAGGCCCTCAGCGTTGAGGTAGCCTAGTTTTTCAGTCAACGCAGCAAAGCTCGCCGCTGCGGCATTGGCTGCGGCAGCGCTTCCAGACAAGGAAGCGGGGGGCTTTAACGTGGATTGGGTGACGCTCATACCGAATACTTTACCCGCAATAAAAAAGCACCGACGCTGCGGTGCTTTTGAGTTGGGGAAACCCCGATTTAGCCTGGTACTTTTTTCAGCATCTCGATGCCGATTTGGCCCGCTGCAATTTCGCGCAAGGCAGTCACGCCTGGCTTGTTTTTGCTCTCAACCTTGGGTGTGTGACCTTGGCTCAACATGCGAGCGCGGTAAGTGGCGCACAAAACCAGTTGAAAACGGTTTGGGATTTTTTCGAGGCAATCTTCAACAGTGATGCGGGCCATGTGGGTACTCCGGAAATTAGGTGATGTTCAGGGCTTGAAAGATCTCAGCCCGAGCCCGGCGCTGTGCCAGGTATTTGAGGCGCTGTGCATGCACGATCGCTTTCAGGTCGAACAAGGCCGTCTCAAACAATTCGTTGATTATAACGTAGTCAAATTCTTTGGCCTGTGCCATCTCGTCGGCGGCGTTCTTCAGGCGCAGTTCAATGATGTCGGGCGCGTCTTCGCCACGGTTGTGCAGGCGAGACTTCAGCTCTTCCCAGCTGGGCGGCAAGATGAAGATGAGCACGGCATTGGCAAACAGCTTTTTCACCTGTATCGCGCCTTGGAAGTCGATTTCCAAAATCACGTCCGCGCCTTGGGCGATGCGGTCTTCAATGGCTTTGCGCGAGGTGCCGTAGCGTTGGCCGTGCACATTGGCCCATTCCAAAAACGCGTTGCCTTCGACCATTTGGTCAAACTCGGGCGGTGAGACAAAGAAGTATTCGCGGCCATGCTTTTCTTGGCCGCGCGGTGCGCGTGTGGTGTGCGATACAGAGGGGCGCACTTTGGCGTCGAGCTCCATCAAGGCTTTGACGAGGCTCGATTTGCCAGCCCCGCTGGGGGCCGCGACCACAAAGAGGTTGCCGGGGAAGTTGTCCATTATTCGATGTTCTGTACTTGTTCGCGGAGTTGTTCGATGAGCACTTTCATGTCCACCGAAATACGGGTCATTTCCATGGTGGCCGACTTCGAGCCCAAGGTGTTGGCTTCGCGGTGCAGCTCTTGAATCAAAAAGTCCAAACGCTTGCCCACGCCTTCGGCCTTACCACCTTTGGCTAGCAAGTCGTCCATCTCGTCAAAGTGCGACACCAAGCGCGTCAGCTCTTCGGCCACGTCAATGCGAATGGCAAACGAGGTGGCTTCGGTCAAGGCGCGGTCTTGCGCGGCTTCAGGCAGGGCCGTGCCTTCGGTCAAGGCCATGGCTTCGCGCCAACGTTCTAAAAACTTCAAGCGCTGTTGCTCGACCAGTTGCGGCACCAGCGGCGCGGCTTGCGTGGCCAACACGCGCAATTGCGCAATGCGCTCGCGCAGGGTTTGGCCAAGGCGTGCGCCTTCGCGCTCGCGGGCGTCTGTGAGTTGGGTGAGGGTGGTTTGGGCCAGTTTCAACACCGCAGGGCCAATGTCGGCTGGTGCGGCAGATTGGGCCGTGGCCAAGCGCAACACATCGGCCACCGACAGGCCGTTGGCCTTGGGTAAGTGAGCGTGTACTAGCTCTTGCAGGCCCAGCAAGCGTTGCAGAAGGGCGGGGGTGGGCTCGGCAAAGTTGGTGTCTGCCGTGCTCTCGATGTTGGCGCGAACCTCGACCTTGCCGCGTTTGAGATGCTTGCTCACCAGCTCGCGCATGGCCGCCTCGTGCTGGCGCAGCTCTTCGGGCATCTTGAACGTCAGGTCCAAAAAGCGGCTGTTGACCGAGCGAATCTCTAGCCCCAAGCGCAGGGCTGGGCTGTTGGCGGTGTCAGAAGTCAGCTCGGTTTGCGCGCTGGCATAACCGGTCATGCTGTAAATGGGCATGGTGTGGCGTTGGGTATCAAAGAGGTGATTATCTCAGGCTTAGCTGCTTGGTTGGCCGTGGCGGTCGCGTCTTGATCGACAATCGAAGTTTCTGAACCATCTTGGCTCAACCGCTGACCGCAGCGGTTGGCCCAAATACATCAAAGTCAAACATGACCACCACCTTGCCCGCCTCTCGCCACACCCGTGCCGCCGACCAATTGCGCCCTGTGCGCATCACCCGTCACTACACCATGCACGCCGAAGGTTCGGTGCTGATTGAGTTTGGTCACACCAAGGTGTTGTGCACCGCGTCGGTGGAAGAAAAAGTGCCTGGCCACAAAAAAGGCTCGGGCGAAGGCTGGGTCACCGCCGAATACGGCATGCTGCCCCGCGCCACCCACACCCGCAGCGACCGCGAAGCCGCACGCGGCAAGCAATCGGGTCGCACGCAAGAAATTCAGCGCCTCATTGGGCGCTCTATGCGCGCGGTGTTTGACCTCAAGAAGTTGGGCGAGCGCACCATCCATTTGGACTGCGACGTGCTGCAAGCCGACGGCGGCACACGCACGGCCAGCATCACCGGCGCATTTGTGGCCGCGCAAGATGCGGTGAACAAGCTCATCGCCGCAGGCAAGCTGACCGAGAGCCCCATCACCCAAGGCGTGGCCGCTATTTCGGTGGGCATGTTGGGCGATTTGCCCTTGCTCGATTTGGAATACACCGAAGACTCCGCCTGCGACACCGACATGAACGTGGTCATGACCAGCGCTGGCCACTACGTGGAAGTGCAGGGCACAGCCGAGGGCTTGCCCTTCACGCGCGATCAAATGAATGCCTTGTTGGCCTTGGCCGAAAAAGGCGTGCGCGAACTCATCGCCATGCAGCAAGAAGCCTTGCAGGCGTGATGCACAGCGCAGGTTTGAACTTATGACTGTGGCGTTGAAAAAAATCGTTCTGGCCTCCAACAACCAAGGCAAGCTCGCCGAGTTGCAAGCCATGTTTGCGCCGCTGGGCGTTGAGCTGGTGCGCCAAGGTGATTTGCACATTGGCGAAGCCGAAGAGCCGTTTCACACCTTTGTAGAAAACGCCTTGGCCAAAGCCCGCCACGCCGCACGCGAGAGCGGCTTGCCCGCCGTGGCCGATGATGCAGGCCTGTGCGTGGACGCTTTTGGCGGCCTGCCCGGCGTGCAAACCGCGTACTACGCCACGCAGTTTGGTTACGAGAAAAGTGACGACAACAATGTGCGTGCCTTGCTTGAACAAATGGTGAATGTGGACAACCGCCGCGCCGCTTTGGTCAGCACTCTTGTGGCTGTGCGCCACCCTGACGACCCCGAGCCACTCATCGCCGTGGGTCGTGCAGTGGGTGAAATCACACGTGTGCCCGTAGGCACGAACGGTTTTGGCTTTGACCCCATCATGCTCATCCCACGCTTTGGCAAAACCTTTGCCGAGTTGCCTATTGAAGTGAAAAACGCCAACAGCCATCGTGGCCAAGCGGCACAGCACATGCTCGCGCTCATGCGTGAGCGTTGGTTTGCATAAAGCGACGTCGATGACCCAAAACATCCAACACCTCATGCGCCCCGGCACGCTCAGCTTGGGCAGCTTGCCGCCGCTCTCGTTGTACGTGCATTTGCCATGGTGCTTGAAGAAGTGTCCGTATTGCGATTTCAATTCGCACGAAGCGCAAAGCAGCGTCGGCGGCGAGCTACCCGAGCAGCGCTACCTCGATGCCTTGTGCACCGACCTAGAGCACAGCCTGCCGTTGATTTGGGGCCGCAGTGTGCACAGCATCTTCATTGGCGGCGGCACGCCCAGCTTGTTTTCGCCCGCGGCGATTGATCGGCTCATCAGTGACATGCGCGCACGTTTGCGTTTAGAGGCCGATTGCGAAATCACGCTAGAGGCCAACCCCGGCACGTTTGAAAAAGACCGCTTTCGCGCTTTTCGCAAAGCGGGCGTCACCCGCCTGTCGGTGGGCGTGCAGAGCTTCAACGACCAACACTTGCAAGCCTTGGGCCGTGTCCACAACCGCGCCCAAGCCATTGCCGCGGTCGAAGAAGCGCGCGAAGCGTTTGACACTTTTAACCTCGACCTGATGTACGCCTTGCCCAGCCAAACGCTGGCGCAGTTGGACGAAGACCTTGACATGGCTTTGTCGCTCGCGCCCCCGCATTTGTCGGTCTACCACCTCACCATCGAGCCCAACACCGTGTTTGCCAAATTTCCGCCCCAAGTGCCGGAAGACGACGATGCTTACGCCATGCTCGACCGCATCACCGAGCGCACCGCCGCCGTGGGCCTGCACCGCTACGAAGTGTCGGCCTATGCCAAAGACAACCACCGCTGCTGGCACAACCTCAACTACTGGCAGTTTGGCGACTACTTAGGCATTGGCGCTGGCGCGCACAGCAAACTCAGCTTTGCCCACCGCGTGCTGCGCCAAGTACGCAACCGCGACCCGCGCCTCTTCATGGACCACGCGCTCGACACCAGCCGTGCAGACCGCGCCGTGGCCCAAAGCACCGAAGTGCCACGCGCTGACTTGCCCTTTGAATTCATGCTCAACGCCTTGCGCCTACGCCACGGTTTCTCGTTGGCTGACTTCACCGAACGCACGGGCTTGCCCGTGACGGCCATTCAGTCAGCACTGGCCGAGGCTGAAGCCAAAGGCTTTGTCACGCGTGACTTTCAGCGCGTCGTGCCCACCGAGCGCGGCTTTGACTTCTTGAGCGATTTGCAATCTTTGTTTTTGTCTGAGGCCTGAAGCAAAAGCAGGCCAAAGACACATTACAATGCTGGTTGAATTCAACTGGAAGCGTGGCAGAGTGGTTGAATGCACCGGTCTTGAAAACCGGCGAAGGTGTGAGCCTTCCGTGAGTTCGAATCTCACCGCTTCCGCCAAATCAAAAAACGCACCCTACGAGGTGCGTTTTTTCTTTTCCCCACACACATCCCCTCAAGCTCGAACATCGGCAACGCATTGCCGCTTTAGCTGTGGCACACCTTATGCATGTTTGCCGCCAATTGGACAACCCAATTACCGCAACAAGGACACACAGAAATGACCTGAACCTCTTGAAGGAGCTTGCTATGGAATCTACAAGCATGATGCGTGTCAACGCCCACCCCGGCAGCTACGGTGGGCACGGCAGTACGCCGCAAGACCGGCAGCAGCAGCGGCGTCAAAAAATATTGGCGCTGTTTGATGCGGTAGAGCATGGCCACTTAGACGCTGCCAAGCTCACCCTCAAGGTGTTGATGAATTTCGACCACGCGCTCAGCACCGATGCGCAGTTTGTGCGTCTGTCCAAAGCGCTAGAGGCGGGCAGTGTGTATGTGGCGCAGCAAGTTGTGCGCGAGATCAAGACCAAGTTCATCAACGCAACGCCCTTGACTGCGCATGTGATGCATGTATCGCATCCTGCATCAAGGCCTCATCAACCCGATGGCATGCATTTTGTAGATACGCGGGCTTGAGGGTTTGCGTTTCAGCGTGTCTTAGCCCTGCACGCCGCCTGCATGTCACGGTCGCGAATAAAGCCGCATTGGCTGCTGCCACCGCCGGTTTCGGCGCGGCACATGGCTTGTAGGTCGCTGTCGCGGATGAAGCCACACTGGCTCGTTCCACCGCCCGATGTGGCGCGGCAATAGGCCTGCTTGTCGGGGTTTTGAATGAACCCGCATTGGCTTGAACTGCCGTGCGTGTTGGCGCGGTCTGCGCTGGCACGGCAAGCCGCTTGCATGTCGTGATCACGGATGAAACCGCACTGGCTGCTGCCACCCCCTGTTTCAGCGCGGCAACGCGCTTGCAGGTCTGGCTCGCGAATAAACCCACAGTGGCTAGATCCGCCGCCGCTGATGGCTCGGCAATAAGCTTGGCGATCCGGGTTTTGAATAAAGCCGCAGTCGGCTTGTTGGGCGAATGCTGGGCACAGTAGGCCAACTCCTAGGCTGAAAACAATGGCTCGTAACAGGTGTTGCATGGCTACGCTGCGGCTCGAGTTTTGGCTGCTTTGACTGGCTTAAACAAGATTTGAAGCTGCGAGTTGGTCGCTTGCGCAAACTTGGTCAGTGTGCGCATAGAGGGCATTGAGGTGCCACTCTCAAGCCGTGCGATGGTGGACTGTGAGGTGCCCATTTTGGTTGCTAACTCGCCTTGGGAAAGTCCGCTCTTGATACGCGTTTCAATGAGCTGGCGCGCCAGTTCAAACTCGGCCTGCGATGCATCGAAGGCTTCTTTGTAGCCTGGTGTTTTTAACCAACGGCTGTGCAGTGTTGTTGTGACTTTACTCATAGAAGTCCAGCCTCCTTGGCTCGATCAGTTGAGAAACTCGTACAAACCGCCCACGCATATCCAACGGTAGTGCTGTGAGTTCTGCGTCGACGAGTTCATTCAGTGTTTCAACAGACCAAGTGTTCATGGCGATCATATCAAAAAAGAGATATTGATCGCCGAGTTTGAACTACAAAATACTTCCAGTTGTCAGGTGTCGCTTAAATGAGAGTTGTGCTTGGCTTCAATGCGCCCGTTGCTGCAACTCATGCACCAACAGGACCACACGCGCATCGGGTTCATCAAAGCGAATGCCGTGTTGGTATTCGGGTTTGGCGTCGGCTTGGTTGGCGCGGTGGACATGCTCCACGTTTTGAATGGTGCCCATCATTTCTGCGTGTTCAGACTTGCCGGTGGATTGCAGGTCAAAGCGCAGAGCAAGTTTGATGCGGCTTTCTACCTCGCCCAGTTTGTGTGGCCCCACCACCGACGTGCCGCCACCGCTGATGTCGTGCAGATGAAACTCGCCCAAGTTGTGGCCAGAGGTCGATTCCAAAATTTCGACAGGCAGCGAGGTGCGTACGCGCAGGTGCTCACGCATAGGGCTTTCAAGAATGTCTTCTGGAAAGCTCATCAGCATGTAATTGCGCGGGTTGAGCAGCATGGTGTTGATGCGGCTTTTGAAGGTGAAGATGGACAGACCCGAAAACAAACGCACCTCCACGTTCATGCCTTCACGTAGGTGGACGATCCAGCCGTCTTCTTGCGGTACGCGGAGCATCAGGAATTCGTTTTCGACCCACCCAATGACGCTGGTGTAGTGCTTGTGCGCGCCAGGCCCGTCTTGGATCAGCTGCACGCGCTGGCCTACTTGAAACTTCATGTCGGCGAATTTTGCTTTTTTAGGGGCTTGCTCGTGATGTGACATTTTTACTTGTGAGTTTGTGTTTCAATTCTTATCATAAAGACTGATGCTGCTTATAGAAATTTTATGTTGATGCGCCTCTTTTCTGTTCCCGTTCAAGCTCTGAAATGGTTGGTGTTTGGTTCTGTTCAATTTTCAGAACAAGAAGAATATTTGGAGTTCCGTTACAAGTTTCTGATTGTGCTGATGCTCACGGCGGCAGCGTTGACGGGGCTGTTTATTTTGGGTTTGTTGAGTCAGATCAACCTGATTGGTTGGGCGCATGGCCGCATGATGATCACCTACGTGACGGGTACGGTGATTTTGTGGTTGTTGCTGCGCAGCTCGCCCAAGCGTTTCAAGCGCATTGGTTGGACGTATGAGGTGCTCAGCCTGTGTGAAAGCGCTTCTGCCTTGGTGTATGTGCCGGTGGATGAACTGCGTGTTTTGTGGTTTTACACAAACATTCCGTGCGTGTTTATTTTGCTAGGGCAGCGCGCGGGGTGGCTCGTCACCGGGGCGACGATGGTGGGCTTTATTGTGGGGAATACACACCTTGAGAAACCGTATTCCCCGAGCGCGATGGCCACAGGTGTGTTGGCCATGGTGTATTTGGGCGTGTCGTTCCATGCGTATGTGGACCGCTCGATGTCGTACTTCAAACGCATGCGCGACTACAACAACCAACTGCACGATTTGGCCAGCCACGACCCGCTCACGCGGGTGTTCAATGCGGGTGCCTACTACCGCGCATGCGACCAGCAAATCCACGCCAGTCAACGAGCCAATTTGGCGTTTGCGGTGTTGTTCATTGACTTGGATCATTTCAAATCCATCAACGACACCTATGGCCATGCTGTGGGCGACGACGTGCTGCGCACCGTGGCCAAGACGCTGCAAGACAGTGTGCGCCGCAGCGACATCTTGGGGCGCATTGGGGGCGAAGAGTTCTCGGTGTTTTTGCCCAACACGCAAGTGGCAGGGGCTGAGCAATTGGCAGAGGCGTTGCGTGTGGCGATTGAATCAATTCACATCGAGGTGGGCGGTGTGCGCCTGAAAATCACGGCCAGCATTGGCGTGGCCGCCAAGCGTTTTGACCAAGAGACGATGCAAGCCATTCAGCAGCATGCCGACCAAGCCATGTACGAAGCCAAGCGCGGTGGGCGTAATCGGGTATCGACGTTTGGTGCAGACGGCGACAGCTTGGCTTTGTCAGCCGCTTGAGTCGCGGCGAACGCACGAAGTCTATCGACCTAGCGGCCAAATCCACTGCGCGTCGAGGTAGCGGTACACGTAGCCAGGACCATTCAAGCCCACCGTTTCGCTGCGTCCAGCGCGCACTTTGAAATACGAGCGGCCATACACAGGGCTGGTGAGTTGCAACTCGGCCAAACGTGCGGGCGTGCTGCCATCGTTGTTCACGCTTTGGCGGCCTTCCCCTAATCGGGCATACCACTGCCAGCCTTCATAGCGACGACGCCAACCGATGATGCCCATCGACTCATTCAAGTGGTCGGGGTTGAAATAGTTGTTGCTTGTCGCGCCGTTGGCGTCACCCAGCTGATGTTTGTAGGCCCATTGCAGGGTGATGCCTTGGTCGGGCCAGGCATCCCACACCGCACGTGCGCGTTGTTGCTGGCGGTCTTGCCCGTCCGAGAAATGCGTTTGCGCGAGCGAACCTACTACGGTGACGCGTGGGTGCACTTGGTAGTCCACATTGCCACCCAACAGGTCGTAGTGAATGCCTTGTTGCAAAGCCTTCATCGATTCCACCCAATCACGGCTGGCAAACACGCCCCAGTGCAGTTGCGCGTTGTAGGCGCGGTTGTAGTTCCAATCGCCAATGGCTGTGGTTTTTTCTGGGCCTTGGTTGACGCCCACTTTCAAGCTGTAGCCCATGGCAGTGAGGGCGTCTAAATCTTGAGCGGTGTAGTTCACACCGTGGCCGCTGAGGGTGTTGCCGTTTTGTTGGTAGCGTTGCTCTTGCAGCTCCACGCCTTGCCATTTGAGCCCGTTGCTGTAGCTGGGCAGTGCAGCGGCAGAGGCTTTGTGAATGCTTAATCCATCGCTGTCGCTCGATTGGCTCCACCCAGGGGCAACTGCCCATGTGGTGTCTGCTGCGAAGGCTGGTAGGTTCATGCCCAATGCTGAGGTGGCGCACAAGGCGGCCACTGCCATGATTTTGACTGTCATTTGGTTCCCCATGTTTTGCGCAAATTCAACACTTCGCTGATGTAGCCCCACACACAGGCGGGCTGCAAGATGATGCTGTAGACCAAGGTGTACGACAGCAGGCCCAAACGATTGCGGCGCACCTTGAGACCGACTTCGTCGAACGTCGCTTTGCTGCGCGTGTACATGAGCGAGTTCATTAAAAAGCTGATGGGCAACAAAGCCAAGGTCATGGGGCCCACGATCCAGAAGTGGCCAAACATGGCCAGCACCAAGCCTGGAATGAAGCCCAAGCTGTAGGCCAAGTCCATGAACGGGAACAGCGTGTTCCACCAGATGTAGAACACGGGCATGCGCCGTTGCATCAAGATGTCAGGCGTCATCTTGAACGCTTCAATCAAGCCGCGCGACCAGCGCTGGCGCTGACGAATGAACTGCGTTAAGTTGTCTGGGCAGCGAGTGAGGGCGATGGCGTTTTCGGCATGGCCCACGCGGTAGCCGGCACGCAAAATTTTCCAGGTGAGCACAATGTCTTCGCCCACGGTGTGCGGCCAGCCGCCCACTTCCACCAAGGTTTCGCGGTCGTAAAGCGAGAACGCACCTTGCGCCACCAGCGTGCCTTGAAAGAGTGACTGAATCCGCTTGATGGCAGCGATGCCCAAGAAATAGTCCCACTCTTGCGCTTTGGTCAGCCAGTTTTGACGCGAGTTGCGAATCAAAATCGCACCGGCCACGGCGCGTGTGTTGGGTGGGTCGGCCAAGCGACGGCCCACCAAGTTTTGAATGCCGTCTTTCCAAATCCAACAGTCAGCATCCACCGTGATGACGAAGGGGGTGGTGCATTGCGCCAAGCCTTGGTTGAGCGCATTGGCTTTGCCGCCGTTGGGTTGCACGTCCAACAAATTCAGGTTGGGGTATTCGGGTAACAGCGTGCGCACGATGTCGGCGGTGTTGTCGGCCGAGCCGTCGTTGATGACGGTGACGTGCAGCTCGCCTGGATAGGTTTGGCGCATGAGGCTGCGCACGGTGTCTTCAATCGAGGCGGCTTCGTTGTACGCCGCCACCAGCACGGTGACGCTGGGGTAATGGTCGTGCAGTGGTACGCGTGGGCGTTTGTCGAGTGCCAAGGCCACCATGATGAAGGCGTTCATGAAGCCGGGGATGATGGCAATGAAGCCAATCAAAAACGCAGCAATGGCCGGTGTGGTGTGTTCGCTGAGTTGCTCATACCAAGGAATGGAGAGCCAAATAGAAAGCAGCATCCACACGGTGGACACGGCAACGGTGATGATGAATTTCCAGCGAATCGTGATGTAAGGCATTCAGGGGTGGGGCGCGTCGCTGGCGGTGAGCCAATGCGCCAAAGGCTGTGGACGAGAAAAATAAAAACCTTGGACCGAACGGCAATCGAGCGCTTGCAGCACTTGGCATTGCTCGGCTGTTTCTACGCCTTCGGCAATCAGCTCAATACCAAACTCTTGTGCAAACGCCAACGCTGCTTTGACGATGGCATAGACCATGGGATGCTCGATTTGCTGTGCAAACTGTTTGTCGAGTTTGATGACATCAAAGGGCAGTGTGTGCAAACGGCTCAAGCTGGATTGACCTGAGCCAAAGTCGTCCATGACGATGCGCACACCGCGTTTACGTAGGGCGTGCAAGCCGTCGATCACGGTTGGCGAAATGCGCTGGAAATAGGTTTCGGTGATTTCAAAATCCAAACGCGCAATGGTGGACTGCGGCAGCGCGTCGAGCCAACCGTTGATGAACGACGAAAAATCCACAGCCGTGATGTGGCGGATGGACAAGTTCACGCCAATCCGAATGTCAGGATGTGCCGCCAACAACTGTGGCAAATCCAGCGCCAATTGTTTGAAGACCAAACGCTCCAGCGGTGCAATCAAACCAATGTGCTCGGCCACGGGAATGAACTGGTCGGGCGTCACATCACCCCAAGGGCCGGGGCCGATGCGGCACAGTGCTTCCATGCCCACGAGTTGCTGGGACGGTAAAGCGTTTTGACCTTGGTACACCAGGTCAATTTTTTGCTGCTCAATGGCGGACAACAGCGCCTGCTTGATGTGCGGGAGGCTGCTTGTCAAAACATCGGGTTCCATGGGCAGATTTTCCTCTTCAATGTGGTGCATTTCGGTCCCAGCCCCTGCTGAATTGCATAAAAACACGTCGCCCGAATTGTCATTGAGTTCTATCGTTTTAATTTTGAGAGGTGCGTGACCTGTGCGTGTCTCGATAATGGCCATGCAAACAGACAGAGAGGTTGGCACATGGTTTTGACAGAGCGACGCCGTGCAGACAACGCGCTTTTGCGCGAGAAGATTGATCACATTCAACACACCAGCCAACAGCTCAAAGACTTGGTCGATCAGGTGCAAGGGCAAGCGATTGCTTGGGCGCGTGAAGGTAAGGTGGTTGACTTGCCCAGTGCCGAGTTGTCCCATGCGCTGAGTGCCGCGTTTGCACAGCAACGCCAAGCGGTGACGCACATCCAACAAGACATTCAAGGTGTTGTTGTGCGCGATGTGGCGCCTGTGGCTGCGTTGATCAGTGATGAAGAATTGGCGGCATTGTTGAAGTAAAACGTCCGCCTTGATGCTGGCGTTTGTGCGCAGTGCGCACGTTAAAATCAATACATCGTTCAAAGCCAACTCTTGCGGTTGGCTTTTTTATTTCGGCGCATGCCGATGAGCAAAGGTAGCCTGTGTTTAAAAGTGTGATGGTGTATCGCGTGGCAGAGGGCTGGAGCCCCAGCCTAGAGCAAATGGAACAGGCGCTAGATGCCGAGCGTTTTGTGCCTTGTGGTGCCAGCCAAGAAAAAGCGATTGGCTGGGTAGAGCCGCGTGGCGAGGCCCATGGCCCACTGGTGGAGGCTGTGAGTGCTCAGCGTATTTTGAAGCTCAAGATCGAAACCAAGGGTGTGCCTGGCTCCATCGTCACACGTAAGGCCAAAGAGCGCAGCGCGGTGATTGAAGCCACCGAAGGCCGTAAGCCCGGCAAGAAGGAAATGAAGGAAATCAAAGAAGCCGTGAAGATGTCTTTGATGCCCATGGCCTTTAGCAAAGAGTCGTCGATTTGGGTGTGGATTGACCCCGCTACCAACTTGCTGGTGATGGACGCAGGTAGTCAAGCCAAAGCGGACGAGGTGGTGACGATGCTCATCAAGTCATTCGCTGGGCTGAGCCTGACCCTGATCAACACCGAAACGTCGCCGCAGTCGGCCATGGCTTCTTGGTTGATCACGCAAGAGTCGCCCGCTGCCTTCAGTGTGGACCGTGAATGCGAGCTAAAGGCCGCTGATGAATCGAAGTCAGTGGTGCGCTATGTGCGCCATCCTCTGGACACCGATGAAGTCAAGCACCATGTAGAAAGCGGCAAGCTGCCTACGCGCTTGGCGCTGACGTGGGAGGGGCGTGTGTCGTTCTCGCTGACGGAAGGCATGCAGCTGAAAAAAATCACCTTCTTAGATGTGGTGTTTGAAGCCACCTCCACCGAAAAAGACGAAGGCTTTGATGCCGATGTCGCCATTGCCACCGGTGAGCTAAGCAAGCTCATCCCCGACTTGTTTGAAGCCCTAGGCGGCGAGATGGCGCTAGGCTAAATGCCAGCGGTGTGTGATGCGAATTAACCTTGTTACCCCATTTGCCGAGAAGGATGCGGCCAAGGCGTTAGGCGCGCGTTGGGACGCGGTTAAAAAGTGCTGGTACATCGTGGACGTGGATGACTTAACACCGTTCATGCGCTGGATTCCAAGTTTGGATGCAGCACAAGACACGGGGGCTTCAGCGGGTAAAAACCTCAAAGTAAGCGTCAAGGCAGCGGTGGTGAAGACAAAGCCACCTGTGGCCTCTAAAGCCTCCGTAGAGGTGCCGCATTGCGGTTGCTCAGTGTTGCCGTGGGAAGACTGCGAACACTCGTTAGCGAAGCGCCTGACTTAGTCTGTAATCAACTCTGCGTTCAAACGGCGCGCACGGTGGTCGACGTAGTAGCCGCCAAACTCGGTGTAGCGCAGCACGTGTTGCTGGCATTGGCTACATGCGTGCACATCGCAACGGTTGTACGGGAAAAATTTCAAAGCCACAGGCGCATCGGCTGATTCATAGCGGGTCCCGTTTGGGTGGTGTTCTTCAAACGTGGGTTCATAGGCCTCCGGGTCACGCAGCGTGGCCACCCAGGTCATTTGCTGTGCAGGCCATGCAGTGTCGTTGACGCTCTCCCAGCCTGCGCAGTGTTGCAGGGCGCATTGGCAAGGGGTGTGTGCCGGCGTGGCCAATTGGCGCAGGGCGTCGGGTGTGTTTAAAAACGGAACAGAACTCATAGCGGCAGAGCCTACCACTGCCTGCAATTGCGCTATGCCCAGACGTGAAAAAGCCCCGAAGTTCACAAGGAAGCAGCGGGGCTTGTGTTGCCGCGCACGAAGCGCGGCAAGCCGTGTGCCATTACTTGCGCTTGGCCAATGGCTCGACGTTGCGGTGAGCAGCGCCTGTGAACAACTGACGTGGGCGGCCGATTTTGTATTCGGGGTCGCCAATCATTTCGTTCAACTGAGCAATCCAGCCCACGGTACGTGCCAAAGCGAAGATGCCGGTGAACAAGTTCACTGGAATGCCGATGGCGCGTTGCACGATGCCAGAGTAGAAGTCGACGTTGGGGTAGAGCTTGCGGCTGACGAAGTATTCGTCTTCCAACGCGATCTTTTCCAAAGCCTTGGCCAACTTGAACAAAGGATCGTTCTCGAGGCCGAGTTCTTTCAACACTTCGTCGCAAGTCTCTTGCATCAACTTGGCGCGTGGGTCGTAGTTTTTATACACGCGGTGACCGAAGCCCATGAGCTTGACGCCAGAGTTCTTGTCTTTGACCTTCTCCATGAACTCGCCCACTTTAGAGACGCCGCCCATGGCTTGGATTTCTTCCAGCATGTTCAAGCAAGCTTCGTTGGCGCCGCCGTGTGCGGGGCCCCACAAGCAGGCCACGCCTGCAGCGATGGCTGCGAATGGGTTGGTGCCTGACGAACCGCACAAACGCACAGTCGATGTCGACGCGTTTTGCTCGTGGTCTGCGTGCAAGGTGAAGATGCGGTCCATGGCGCGCTCGAGCACGGGGTTGACCACGTACTCTTCGCAAGGCGTACCAAACATCATGCGCAAGAAGTTGCCTGCGTAAGACAGGTCGTTACGTGGGTACATGTAAGGCTGGCCTACGCCGTATTTGTAAGCCATCGCAACGAGTGTTGGCATCTTGGCGATCAAGCGGATCGCCGCGATTTCGCGGTGCTCTGGGTTGTTGATGTCAGTGCTGTCATGGTAGAACGCAGACAAGGCACCCACCAAGCCGGTCAACACAGCCATGGGGTGAGCATCACGGCGGAAGCCGCGCAAGAAGAATTGCATCTGCTCGTTGACCATGGTGTGGTTGGTCACGGTGTTTTGGAATTCTGTTTTTTGTGCAGCGTTGGGCAATTCACCCTTCAACAACAAATAGCAAGTTTCGAGGTAGTCGCAGTTGGTGGCGAGTTGCTCGATGGGGTAGCCGCGGTACAGCAATTCACCCTTGTCGCCGTCGATGTAGGTGATGCCTGATTGGCAAGACGCGGTCGACAAGAAACCGGGATCGTACGTGAACATGCCAGTTTGGCCGTACAACTTACGGATGTCGATGACGTCAGGACCGACGCTGCCGCTGTACACGGGCATCTCGATGCTGGGGCTGCCGTTGCTGAACGACAGGGTGGCTTTGTTATCTGCAAGTTTCATGGTTTTTCCTAAATGTCTTTTTAAAGCGGTACTCGGTTCAGTGTCTCAACATGCGCAGCACTTCAAGTGCTTCTTCTGATAAAGGCTTGTCTGGCAATGCTTTGCGCTCCAACAGAATGTCGAGCAAATCGTTGTCAGACAGATCCATCAATTCATACATCCCTCGGGCATGTCCCACGGTCAAGCGAGATTCATGCCGCTCGAAAAACGTTTGAATGAACAAATCGTTTTCGAGCAGGCCGCGCCGGCTACGCCAGTGCAGTTTGCTCAAGGCCCGTTCGTTCAGCGCAAGCTTCCCGTCTAAGCCATCGAGCGATGGGTCACCCACTGAGGTGTCGCGAAATGGTGCGGCCACGTCCATGTTGGTGCTCCGGGTGATGCTTTGTCGTGCCTTAGATGGCGCGACGTACCATCAATTCTTTGATCTTGCCGATGGCCTTGGTGGGGTTCAAACCCTTGGGGCACACATCGACGCAGTTCATGATGGTGTGGCAACGGAAGAGGCGGTAAGGGTCTTCCAAGTTGTCCAAACGCTCGCCTGTGGCTTGGTCGCGGCTATCGGCAATGAAGCGATAGGCTTGCAACAAACCAGCGGGGCCCACGAACTTGTCGGGGTTCCACCAGAACGAGGGGCAGCTGGTAGAGCAGCTGGCGCACAAAATACATTCGTACAAGCCGTTCAACTCTTCGCGCTCTTCAGGCGATTGCAAACGCTCGCGCTCAGGCGCAGGCGTGTTGTTGATGAGGTAAGGCTTGATGGAGTGGTATTGCTTGAAGAACTGGGTCATGTCCACGATCAAGTCGCGGATGACAGGCAGACCTGGCAGAGGCTTCAACACAATGTCGCCGCTCAAGGACTTCAAGTTGGTCAAGCAAGCCAAACCATTTTTGCCGTTGATGTTCATGGCGTCAGAGCCACACACACCTTCGCGGCAAGAGCGACGGAAAGACAATGTGGGGTCAACCGCTTTGAGTTTGATCAAGGCGTCGAGCAACATGCGCTCAGAGCCATCGAGTTCGATCTCGATGGATTGCATGTATGGCTTCGCATCGGTGTCAGGATCGTAACGGTAGATCTTGAAAGTACGTTTGGTCATTTTTCAAATTCCTTTAATCGTGCTGATCCGACGCTTAGAACGTGCGGGGCTTAGGTGGCACGGTCTCAGCCGTCAACGGCTTCATGCGGACAGGCTTGTAAGTCAAGCTGTTGTCGGCGCTGTGCCACAAGGTGTGCTTCATCCACTCGGCGTCGTTGCGGCCCAATGGGCAAGTGGGGTGGGTCACATCGTGTTCGTAGTCGCGGACCAAGTGGGCACCGCGGCACTCTTGACGAGCGGCTGCAGACTCCATGGTGGCCTGTGCGGCTTCCATGAGGTTGTCCACTTCCAAGGCTTCGATGCGTGCGGTGTTGAAGACTTTGGAGTTGTCTTTGAGACCGATGTTGGCCACGCGTGCGCGCAGTTCAGCGATCTTGCGAACGCCTTCGTCCATCGTCTCTTGGCTACGGAACACGCCAGCGTGTGCCTGCATGATGGCGCGCATGTCGTTGGCGATGTCTTGGGCGTATTCGCCGTTCTTGTTGTTTTCCAAGCGGGCCAAGCGGGCCAGCGTGAAGTCAGAGGCGTTGGCTGGCAAGTCAGCTTGTGTCGCGCCGGCCACGGTGTTGGCGATGATGTGGTCGCCAGCAGCTTTGCCGAACACCAGCAAGTCGAGCAAGGAGTTGGTGCCCAAGCGGTTCGCGCCGTGCACGGACACGCATGAGCACTCGCCCACAGCGTAGAGGCCCTTGACGGGTTTGTCTTCGCCGTTGACTTGTTCGACCACTTGACCGTTGATATTGGTGGGAATACCGCCCATCTGGTAGTGGATGGTGGGCACCACAGGGATTGGCTCTTTGGTGATGTCGACGTTGGCAAAGTTGTGGCCAATTTCTTCCACCGAAGGCAAACGCTTACGGATGGTGTCGGCGCCCAAGTGGTCCAACTTCATGTGGATGTAGTCTTTGTTAGGACCGCAGCCGCGACCTTCCAAGATTTCTTGACCCATGCAGCGTGACACGAAGTCACGAGGTGCCAAGTCTTTCAGCGTTGGGGCATAACGCTCCATGAAGCGCTCGCCTTCGCTGTTGAGCAAAATCGCGCCTTCGCCGCGGCAGCCTTCGGTCAACAACACGCCAGCACCGGCCACGCCAGTGGGGTGGAATTGCCAGAATTCCATGTCTTGCAAAGCGATGCCTGCGCGAGCCGCCATGCCCAAGCCGTCACCGGTGTTGATGAACGCGTTGGTCGACGATTGGAAAATACGGCCAGCGCCGCCTGTGGCGAACAACACAGTTTGTGCTTGCAGTTCGTAGACTTCGCCAGTTTCCATTTCGAGGGCTGTGACGCCCACCACATCGCCGTCGGCGTTGCGGATCAAGTCGAGGGCCATCCACTCCACGAAGAAAGTGGTGCGGGCTGCCACGTTGGCTTGGTACAAGGTGTGCAACATGGCGTGACCGGTACGGTCAGCCGCCGCGCAAGCGCGTTGCACAGGCTTCTCGCCATAGTTGGCGGTGTGGCCGCCGAAGGGGCGTTGGTAAATGGTGCCATCGGCGTTGCGGTCGAAAGGCATGCCCATGTGCTCGAGTTCGTAAACGACTTTCGGCGCTTCACGGCACATGTATTCAATCGCGTCTTGGTCGCCGAGCCAGTCGGAGCCTTTGACGGTGTCGTAGAAGTGGTATTCCCAGTTGTCTTCAGACATGTTGCCCAACGAGGCAGACACGCCGCCTTGTGCCGCCACAGTGTGTGAGCGGGTGGGGAACACTTTAGACAAAACAGCCACGTTCAAACCCGCGCGAGCGAGTTGCAACGATGCGCGCATGCCAGAGCCACCGGCACCGACGATGACCACATCAAACTTGCGACGTGGGATAGAGCTTTTAACTGTCATGACTTAGAGCCTCCAGAGAACCTGAATGGCCCAGCCGAGACAAGACACCAGCCAGACCAAAGTGAATACTTGCAGAACCAAACGCAGGCCAACGGCCTTGACGTAGTCCATCCAAATGTCGCGAACGCCCACCCACACGTGGATGGCCAAAGCGATAAAGACTGAGAAGGTCAAAGCCTTCATGAATTGGGTGCTGAAAATGCCAGCCCATTTGTCATAGCTGATGTCGCCGCTGGTCAACAGCACTTGGCCCAACACGGCCAAGGTGAATAAAACCATCAAAACACCGGTGACGCGCTGGGCGAGCCAGTCGCGCAGACCGTAGTGAGCGCCGACGACGACGCGCTTGGAACCGTAATTCACGGACATGTTGTAGCTCCTCGAGAATTAGTAAAGGCCAAACAGCTTGGCACCCAAAGCGGCGGTCAGGCCGAGGCTCACCACCAAGGTGAACACAGCGGACGACTTGCCGAACTCTTTGGTCACTGCGTGGCAAACGTCCATGTAGACGTGGCGCACACCAGCGATCAAGTGGTGCAAGTAAGCCCAGATCAGGCCCAACACCACGACTTTGACCAACACAGCAGGCACAAAGCCCAAACCGACGTTGAACGCGGCGCTGAATTTGGCGAAAGAAATTTCGGACGACACAGAGGTGTCAAACATCCAAACGAGCAAAGGCAACAACAAGAACATGATCAAACCGCTGATGCGGTGCAAGATCGACACGATGCCGGCCGCTGGAAGGCGGTAAGAAGGCAGATCGGTCAGGGCGTTGATGTTGCGGAACTCAGGCCGCTTTTTGGCAAGCTGGGTCATGTGGGTCTTTCTTCAGGGTTATCTGTAAGTCAAAACAACTTTTCATTCTATTTCACTTCATCAAGCTGACGTGAGGGTTTCACGCCTGTCAGCTCAAAGCATTACGGTAGTGATGGGTGTCGGTGCGGTACAGCCCGCGGCGCAGTTCCATGGGCGTGTCGTTGTAGGTGTAGGCCACCCGTTCCACGCTCAGCAAAGGCGCTGTGGTGGGGACTTTGAGCAGTTCGGCTTGCTCGGCATCGGGGTTGACGGCGCGGATGTTTTCATCGGCGCGCACCATCCGCACGCCGAACTCGGTTTCGAACAAGGCGTACATCGGGCCGCTGTAATTACTTAAGCGTTCGGCGGTGAGGCCTTTGAAAGGTGTGCCGGGCAGCCAGATTTCTTCAAGAATGGTGGGCACGCCCGCATAAGCCAGCACGCGGCGCACTTGCAGCACGGGGTCACCGCTGCGCAGGCTCAGGGCGCGGGCAATGTCGGCGCTGGCGCGCAGGCGCTTGCAGTCGATGATGGTGCGCTCGGCGGGGCCTTCGCTTTGGGTGTCGCCGTTGTCTGGCTGGAGCTTCAAAAAGCGGTACTGGACATGCTGTTCGGCATGGGTAGCCACAAAAGTACCCTTGCCTTGGCGGCGCACCACCAAGTTTTCGGCGGCCAGCTCGTCAATGGCTTTGCGCACTGTGCCTTGGCTGACGCGAAAGCGCGCAGCCAGGTCCATTTCGCTGGGAATGGCCTCGCCCGGTTTCCACTCGCCTGATTGCAGGCTTTGCAGGATGAGGCCCTTGATTTGTTGGTACAACGGACTGAACGCAGGCGTCAGGCCGGGCGCGCCCAATGCGTCGCCGCCCGCATGTGACGGGATGGCGCTGGCGGCAAAAGAGGGCGCAGAGGAGGTGGCCATGTTTAGATTGAGAACGCGTGGGCGTCAGTTCTTTGTCAAGCTCGTATCATATCTTCTATAAGACATAAGACAGCCCGTTTGCTTGAATTCGCGGGTAAACTCTGTCCATCCTCTTTTTTTCATCACTTATTTGGAGTTCTCCCATGAGCAAGAAGCCTGTTCGCGTGGCCGTCACTGGTGCCGCTGGTCAAATTGGTTACGCCCTGTTGTTCCGTATCGCCTCTGGCGAAATGTTGGGCAAAGATCAGCCCGTGATCTTGCAATTGTTGGAAATCCCTGACGAGAAAGCACAAAAAGCGCTCAAGGGCGTGATGATGGAACTCGAAGATTGCGCGTTCCCCTTGTTGGCTGGCATGGAAGCCCATGGCGACCCTATGACTGCCTTCAAAGACGTCGACTACGCATTGTTGGTTGGTTCACGTCCACGCGGCCCAGGCATGGAGCGCGCTGAGTTGCTCGCCATCAACGGCGCCATCTTCACAGCTCAAGGCAAGGCTTTGAACGCTGTCGCTTCACGCGACGTGAAAGTTTTGGTCGTCGGCAACCCTGCCAACACCAACGCTTACATCGCCATGAAGGCCGCGCCTGACCTCAAGCCAGGCAACTTCACCGCCATGCTGCGTTTGGACCACAACCGCGCTGCGTCTCAAATCGCTGCCAAGACTGGCAAAGCCGTGGCTGACATCGAGAAATTGTGCGTGTGGGGCAACCACTCGCCAACGATGTACGCCGACTACCGCTTCGCCACCATCAAGGGCGAGTCTGTCAAGGCCATGATCAACGACCAAGAGTGGAACGCCAACGTGTTCTTGCCAACCGTGGGCAAGCGCGGCGCTGCCATCATTGACGCACGTGGTTTGTCTTCGGCTGCTTCTGCTGCCAACGCCGCCATCGACCACATGCGCGATTGGGCTTTGGGCACCAACGGCAAGTGGGTGACCATGGGCATCCCATCACAAGGCTGGTACGGCATTCCTAAAGACGTCATGTTCGGTTTCCCCGTGACCTGCGAAAACGGCCAATACAAAGTGGTCGAAGGTTTGGAAATCGACGCGTTCAGCCAAGGCTGCATCGACAAGACTCTGAAAGAGTTGACCGACGAGCAAGCTGGCGTTGCCCACTTGATCTAATTCTCAACAGAGAACTAGAGTGAGCCATCCGCGCGACGTTCTGCTAGGTTCACAAGCCGGTAGCGTTCAGCTACCCGTTTGTGACCATTACAGCGGTGTCGAAGCGCGGATGCGCAAAAGCTTGCAGCTGCAAGCTGAGATGACGCAAGAGTTTGGCACCTGCGTTTTCGATGTAACCCTTGATTGTGAAGACGGTGCTCCCGTCGGTGGCGAGGCAGAGCATGCAGCGTTGGTCACCGAGTTGGCGCTGAGTGCTGCACCCCAAGCCCGCGTGGCCGTGCGTGTGCATCCCGTCGATCACCCCAGTTTTCAAGCAGACATGGCCACCATTGCGGGCCAAGCTGCGAACCGCTTGACGCACATCATGGTGCCCAAGGTCGAGTCCGTGGCCGATGTGCAACTGGCCGAACAAGCCTTGATTCAAGCGGGTGCCAAAGATTTGGCCTTGCATGTGTTGATTGAGTCGCCCGCTGCGGTGCACCGCGCGTTTGACATTGCGGCGCACCCTCGCGTGCAGTCGCTCAGCTTTGGTTTGATGGACTTTGTGTCTGCGCACGGTGGTGCGATTCCTGCGCACGGTATGTCTGGCCAGGGCCAGTTCACCCACCCGCTGGTGGTGCGTGCCAAGCTCGACATTGCTAGCGCCTGTCACGCCTTTGGCAAAGTGCCGTCGCATTGTGTGGTGACCGAGTTCAACGACACCGTGGCCATGCGTGCGGCTGCTCAGCGTGCGGCCAACGAGTTTGGCTACACGCGCATGTGGAGCATTCACCCCGCACAAATTCGCCCTATTCTTGAGGCCATGGCCCCTGATGCCGCCGCCATTGAAGTGGCCAGTGAGATTGTGTTGGCTGCGCGCGCCGCTCAGTGGGCGCCCATCAGCCACAAAGGTCAGTTGCATGACCGTGCCAGTTACCGCTTCTTTTGGCAAGTGTTAGAACGTGCGCATCGCACGGGCTGTGGCTTGCCAGCCGAAGTCCAGCTATTCTTCAAGGATTAACAGGAGATGGGCATGCGTAATTTGATGACGATGATTGTTTCGTTGGCCTTGGTCAGCTTGGCTTCAGCCGCGGAGTCTGATACCAAGCAAAACGCGAAAACCGCTGCGGCAAAACCACCAGTGCCTAAATCTGCGATTGCAAAACCCAAGCCCAAATACGTGAGGGGTACTTCCTCGCCCGCTGCGCCTGTGGCAGAGGCACCTACAACCGCGCCCGTGCTTCAAGCTCAGGCAGTTGCCCCAGAGCCTGGCGAAGTGCATACAGGCCACATGGTGTGTGAGTTGGGTAACGCTGTGACGGTTACGCCTGATCCACAGCAGCCCTCACGGTTTATCGTGCAAATGAAAAAGAACACCTATCACATGACGCCTGTGACCACCACCACTGGTGCTGTGCGTTTGGAAGATACGCAAGCGGGTGCCATGTGGTTGCAGCTGCCGCACAAATCCATGCTGATGAACAGTAAGCTGGGGCAGCGCATGGCTGATGAGTGTCAAAGTACGCATCAAGCCAATGTGGCTCATGCCATGAAGTTAAACCCTCCCCCAAGTTTGTTGGAAGAGCCAACGCTTGCCAAAAAATAACCCCTAAATTTTTGATTTGATAGACAGGAGAAAACCATGTTGAAAGCCTACCGTGAACACGTAGCCGAGCGCGCAGCGCTGGGTATCCCCCCGCTGGCCTTGGATGCCAAACAAGTGGCCGACTTGATCGAGTTGATCAAGAACCCACCCAAAGGCGAAGAAGAGTTCTTGCTCGACTTGTTGACACACCGTGTGCCGCCAGGCGTGGACGATGCGGCCAAAGTCAAAGCCTCTTTCTTGGCTGCTGTGGCGCACGGCGATGTCAAAGTGGCCTTGGTCTCCAAAGCCAAAGCCACTGAGTTGTTGGGTACCATGGTCGGTGGCTACAACGTCAAGCCGTTGATTGACTTGCTCGACGACGCTGAAGTCGCCGCTGTGGCTGCTGAAGGTTTGAAGAAAACTTTGTTGATGTTTGACGCGTTCCATGACGTGACTGACAAAGCCAAGGCTGGCAACGCGAAAGCCAAAGAAGTGGTGCAAAGTTGGGCCGATGCTGAATGGTTCACCACACGTCCCGAAGTGCCAAAGAGCATCACTGTGACTGTGTTCAAAGTGCCAGGCGAAACCAACACCGACGATCTGTCGCCCGCACCCGACGCGACCACACGTCCTGACATTCCCATGCACTACTTGGCGATGCTCAAAAACACACGTCCTGACGCGGCGTTCAAGCCTGAAGAAGACGGCAAGCGTGGCCCCATGCAGTTCATCGACGACCTGAAGAAAAAAGGCCATTTGGTGGCTTACGTGGGTGACGTGGTGGGTACCGGTTCTAGCCGTAAATCGGCGACCAACAGCGTGATCTGGGCCACGGGCCAAGACATCCCCTTCGTGCCGAACAAGCGTTTTGGTGGCGTGACTTTGGGTGGCAAGATTGCCCCCATCTTCTTCAACACCCAAGAAGACTCTGGCTCTTTGCCCATCGAAGTGGACGTGTCCAAACTCGAAATGGGTGACGTGATCGAAGTCTTGCCCTACGACGGCAAAGTCACCAAAGGTGGCGCTACTGTGGCCGAGTTCTCGCTCAAGAGCGATGTGTTGTTGGACGAAGTCCGCGCTGGCGGCCGTATCAACCTCATCATCGGTCGTTCATTGACCGGCAAAGCTCGTGAATTCTTAGGTCTACCAGCTTCCACCTTGTTCCGTTTGCCCCAAGCCCCTGTGGACAGCGGCAAAGGCTTCACCTTGGCGCAAAAAATGGTCGGTCGTGCTTGCGGTTTGCCAGAAGGCAAGGGCGTTCGCCCCGGCACTTACTGCGAACCCAAGATGACCACTGTGGGGTCACAAGACACCACCGGCCCCATGACCCGCGACGAGTTGAAAGACTTGGCTTGTTTGGGCTTCAGTGCTGACTTGGTCATGCAATCGTTCTGCCACACCGCCGCTTACCCCAAGCCCGTGGACGTGAAGATGCACCGCGAACTGCCTAGCTTCATCAGCAACCGTGGCGGTGTGGCTCTGCGTCCTGGTGACGGTGTGATTCACTCTTGGTTGAACCGTTTGTTGTTGCCTGACACCGTCGGTACAGGCGGCGACTCTCACACACGTTTCCCCATCGGTATCAGCTTCCCTGCGGGTTCTGGTTTGGTGGCCTTCGGTGCAGCCACAGGCGTGATGCCTTTGGACATGCCTGAGTCTGTGTTGGTCCGCTTCAAAGGCAAGATGCAAGCTGGCATCACCTTGCGCGACTTGGTGCACGCCATTCCTTTGTACGCCATCAAAGCCGGTTTGTTGACCGTTGAGAAAAAGGGCAAGAAAAACGTGTTCTCTGGCCGCGTGCTCGAGATCGAAGGCTTGCCAGACCTCAAAGTGGAACAAGCGTTTGAGTTGTCTGATGCCGCTGCCGAGCGTTCTGCCGCTGCTTGCGCGATTCAGTTGAACCCTGAACCCATCGCCGAGTACCTGCGCTCGAACATCGTGTTGATGAAAAACATGATCGCCAACGGCTACGAAGATGCTCGTACGTTGGAGCGCCGCATCAAAGCCGTTGAGGCTTGGTTGGCCAAGCCTGAATTGCTCAAGGCCGACAAAGATGCCGAGTACGCTGCCGTGATCGAAATTGATCTGGCCGACATCAAAGAGCCGATCGTCTGCTGCCCCAACGATCCCGATGACGCCAAGTTCATGTCGGAAGTGTCGGGTACCAAGATCGACGAAACTTTCATCGGCTCTTGCATGACCAACATTGGCCACTTCCGCGCTGCTGGCAAGTTGCTCGAAGGTAAAAAGGACATTCCTGTTCGCCTGTGGATCGCACCCCCTACCAAGATGGATGCGGCCGAGTTGACCAAAGAGGGCTACTACGCCACTTTGGGCGGCGCTGGCGCCCGCATGGAAATGCCTGGCTGTTCGTTGTGCATGGGTAACCAAGCGCAGATCAAAGAAGGCGCGACCGCTATCTCTACCTCTACACGTAACTTCCCCAACCGTTTGGGCAAGAACACCAACGTGTTCTTGGGCTCTGCCGAACTCGTGGCCGTGTGCTCCAAGTTGGGTCGCATCCCCACCGTGGAAGAGTACATGGGTGAAATCGGCGTGGTCACCAAAGATGCTGACAAGATCTACAAGTACATGAACTTTGACCAAATCGAAGAGTACGCAGAAACTGCGAAAACTGTGAAGGCCTAAGCTTTCTTCGTCAGCGCCTGACACGTAGGTGTTAGGTGATGCAACACAACCCCGCAAGGTGATACCTTGCGGGGTTTTTTTATGCGTTATTAGTTCTTTTTGGGAGATTTGTATTTATTAAGTGTTAATATAATTATTACTTTCTATAAAAGGAGTGTTAAATGACTAGAAGCCGTGTTTTGCTGGTTGGGTTGTTCATGTCCATGGTCACGGTGGTGAACGCGCAAGTGATTGCGCCTAAATATTATGTTGAGCTGGGGGCGGTGTCACTGAAAGTCGTTGCGGATGGTGTGAATGTGAGTCCTCATGCAGCTCGATTGGTGCTAGGACGTGAAATTGATCAGACCTTCTCGATGGAAGGCTCCTACATGGCAACGGTTTCTAACGATACGGTCAACGTCGGTAACACGAATGTTGGTGTAGGTCTTTCAAGTTACGGTGTGTATTTGAAGTCGAATCTGGTGAGCTTCAAACAAATGAATTTATTTGGTCGCCTTGGCTACTCTCATACGAAGTTGACATCAACGGATGGAAGGTGGCTGAGCGACAGCGAGGTCAATTCACTTTCTTATGGGCTTGGTATGCAGGCCACTTTGAATAAGGATTGGCATTTCCAAAGCGGCTACACGGTGTTCTCAAACAAAGACAGTACCAAGGCCAAAGGATTTGGCATTTCATTGGGATATCAGTTCTGACTTAATTCGGGAAAAGATGTCATATGAGGAATGAGTACGCGTCGTTGGCAACTTTGAAACCGCACTTGCAAAAGAAAATCATCATGATTGCGGTCGCTCATTTGATGGTGGGATGTGCGGCAGTTGGTCCAAATTTTCAAACACCTGAAGCTAAAGTGCAGACCGATTGGGCTTTAAAGCCCTCGCAAGATGCGCAATTGGGTCATCAGTCTGCGCAAGACTTTTGGTCGTCTTTTAACGATCCAATTTTGTCGGACATGCTTAGCAAAGCGCATTCGCAAAATCTGAATCTCAAAAGCGCAGCATTGGCCGTTGCGCAAGCCAATGAAATAGTGCGTGTGGGGCAAGCTGCCAGCTACCCATCTGCGCAGCTACAGATGTCCAGCAATTACACCCAGCCGGATCTGGAGTCGAAAATCAAAGGAAAGACCAATGGGTCAACGACTCAGCAAGTGGGGGCCGCCGCAGCTTGGGAGTTGGATTTCTGGGGGCAAATTACGCGTTCACAAGAAAGTGATTTGGCGAATTTGAATGTCTCCCGTGCTGCATGGGGTGCCGCCCGTATCTCGCTTGATGCGAATGTTGCGAGCACCTACTGCAATATGCGTGCGCAAGAGCAGCGGTTGGATGTGGCGAGAAATAACCTCAAAGCGCAAACAGAAAATACGCGAATTGCAGAGGCACGCTACAGACTTGGTTCGACCTCTGAGTTGGATTGGCAGCAATCGCGCGCACAGTTGGCTCAAACTCAGGCGCAGATTCCAGTGTTGGCGTATGCATTGGCACAGTATCAGCATGCATTGAGTGTGTTGCTTGGTGAACCACCAGATTTTGTGGCTCGAAATTATTCGGTGGTCGGTTACTTACCGGATGCACCTCAGCAAGCCTTGATGGTTGGCGCGCCGAAAGATCTTTTGCGACGGCGTCCAGATGTGTTGCAAGCGCAATATGCAGCGGCAGCGCAGTCTGCACGTATCGGACAAGCAGAAGCTGCCCTCTATCCTTCCTTCACATTAACTGGGTCATTTGGCTATGCGACAACGGACGCCTCTAGCCTGTTTAGCTGGGACAGTCGAGCATTGGCCGCAGGCCTAGGCTTTAACTTGCCTATCTTTGATCGTGGAAAACTGAAAGCGCAAGTCAGAGTGCAGGATATTTTGTTCAATCAGTCGGTGTTGGCGTATCAAAACCAAGTGCTCAAAGCCCAGCAGGAAGTAGAAGATGCGTTGGCTGCGCTGCAAGCCAATCAACAACAGTTGCAAGATTGGCGTATGGCGGATCAAGCTGCGGCGCGAAGCACCAAATTGGCAATGGTTAGATTCATCAGTGGTCAAACCGACTTCACCACCGTCAGCAGTGCGGAGCAGGCGCACCTTCAAACTTCCGATGCCGTTGTGCAAGCGCAAGCAGGTGTGTTGCAAGCCATCATCAGCGCTTACCGTGCTTTAGGTGGTGGTTGGACCGGCGATCTCATTCAGCAGCAATCAACCAAGTGATGAAATTATGTCAATTCCGAAATTAACCAAAAAGAATCCCTGGGTGACTGCCACTTGTTTGATGGGGGTCTTGTTGAGTTTGACCGCTTGCAAGGAGGGGCAAAAAACCGCTACCGAAACTGGGGACGTGAAGCAAGTGGTCATTCAAACACTCCACCCCCAGTCCGTACAAGACACGCTTGAAGTGGATGGAAACACCAGTGCCGTGCAGCAAGTAAATTTAGTTGCACGCGTGGCCGGTGTGCTTGAGCGAATTCACTTCAAAGACGGTGACAAAGTGCGTACCGGTCAGGTGCTTTTTACCATTGAGCGAGAACCCTACATTCAGCAAGTTAAGCTGAATCAAGCCAAAGTTGTGCAGGCCAAAAGTGACTACACCAGACAAGTTCAACTGTTGAAAGAGAACGCGACCGCTCAATCGAGTGTTGAAAACTCTCTTTCAAATTTAGAGCAAGCACAAGCCAATTTGCGATTGGCTGAAATCAATCTGGGTTACACCACGATCAAAGCGCCTTTTGATGGGGTGATAAGTAAACGTGCTTTAGATATTGGCAATTACGTCGGTGCCTCGGCTGGGGGAACTACGCTCGCCACATTGATGCAAGTCAGTCCGATCTATGTGTATGCCACTGTAGGAGAGCGAGAGGCGCTAAGGATCAGAGGAAAAATTGCGAATCAAGGAAAAACATCCGATAGCGCTGTAGGGCGAACGATCGTTCGAGCGATGTTGCAAGGCGAGACTGACGCAAGTGAATCAGGTGTTATCGATTTCGTTGATCACCAAGCAGGACAAACCAGCGGAGCTGTCGTTGTGCGTGGTAATTTCGCAAATACAAACAACCACCTAGTCCACGGGTTTTACGCCAAGTTATTGATAGATATTGGCGACAAACGCCAAGCATTGGTGGTGCCTGCACGTGTTGTCATGACAGACCAGCAAGGTGAATATGTTTTTGTGGTCAGTGCTGACAACAAAGCGCAGCGACGTGCAGTCAACACAGCGATGTTGCCCAGAGAGCAACGAGAAATATTGAGTGGGCTGAAGGAGGACGAGCAGCTGGTGATCGAGGGCTACGCCAAGTTAAGTGACGGCAACACAGTCTCGACCAAGAAAAGCGAGGCAGCCGGATCATGATCGCCAAGTTTTTCATTGAGCGGCCGGTTCTGGCCAATGTGATTGCGCTGCTGATGTTGCTGCTGGGCGCGGTGGCCATTTTTGGTTTGCCTGTTGCACAGTACCCTCAACTGACACCGCCCACCATTCAAGTGACGACCGCCTACCCGGGCGCCAGTGCGCGCACGGTGCAGGAGGTGGTGGCGCGAGCCATTGAGCAGCAGGTCAATGGGGTGGAGGGCATGCTCTACATGCAGTCCAACAGCTCCAACGACGGGCGCTATGCACTGACCATCAGCTTTGCGGTGGGCACCAATGCCGACCAGGCGCAGGTGGCGGTGCAAAACCGTGTGGCCATTGCGCTGCCGCTATTGCCCTCTGCCGTGCAACAGCAGGGCGTGGTGACCAAAAAGAAGTCCACCGCCATTCTGCAAATCGTGACGCTGACCTCCGACGATCCGCAGCATGATGGTTTGTTTCTGAGCAACTTCGCCAATTTGCGCTTGCGTGACAGCCTGGCGCGCCTGCCCGGTGTGGCCGATGTCAACGTCTTCGGCATGGGCCAGTACAGCATGCGGGTGTGGCTGGATGCGGCGCAAATGCGCCAGCGCGGACTCAACCCGGCCAACGTGGTGAGCATCATCAACAAACAGAACCAGCGCATCAGCGCAGGCCAGATCGGCGCACCGCCCAACAGCGGGCCACAAGACTTGCAGCTCACCATCAACGTCGATACACCGCTGAGCGACCCCGCGCAGTTTGGTGATCTGATCGTCAGCAACGATGGCAGCGGCTCCGTGGTGCGTTTGCGCGATGTGGCGCGCATCGAGCTGGGCAGCCAGAACTACAACCAGGGCTTTACCTTCGACGGCAAGCCTGCCGGTGGTCTGGCCATTTACCAATTGCCGGACGCCAATGCGCTTGATACCGCCAAGGCCGTGCGCCAGGCCATGGACAAAGCCGCCGGACAATTTCCCAAGGGGCTGCACTACGCCATTCCATTTGATACGACGCTGTTCGTGACCGCCTCGATTGACGAGGTCTACCACACGCTGTTTGAAGCCGGCATTCTGGTGTTGATCGTGATTCTGGTTTTCCTGCAAGACTGGCGTGCCACGCTGGTGCCGGCCACCACCGTTCCGATCACGGTGGTGGGCGCTTTTGCTGCCATGTCTGCCTTGGGCTTCAGCATCAACTTACTCACCTTGTTTGCCATCGTGCTGTGTATTGGCATTGTGGTGGACGATGCCATCGTGGTGGTCGAAGGCGTGGCCCAGGAAATGGAGTCGGGCAAGCCAGCGCGCACCGCTGCCATTGACGCCATGCAGGACCTGATGGGGCCCATCATTGGCATCACGCTGGTGCTGATTGCCGTGTTTTTGCCAGCGGCTTTTATTCCTGGCATCACCGGCCAGATGTACCGGCAGTTTGCCTTGGTGATTGCCGCCACCGCCATGCTCTCCGGCATCAACGCCATCACGCTCAAGCCCACACAATCGGCGCAGTACCTGCGCCCCCACAATCCAGACCACCAACCCAACGCGTTTTCGCGGAGCTTCAATGCGGTGTATGCGCGCATGGAGGGGGCGTACATGCGTCTCATTGCCTTGCTGCTATTGCACCGCTGGAAAAGCGCGGCAGTGGCGCTCACGCTGATTGCGCTGGCGGGCTATGGCTTTATCCGCATTCCCACCGCATTCATTCCCACCGAGGACCAGGGTTATCTGATGATCTCGGCGCAGTTGCCGGATGCCGCGTCGCTGCAACGCACACAGCAGGCACTGGAGAAACTGTCGGTAGCGAGTCGCAAAATTCCCGGCGTGGCGCACGCGATTGTGATCAGCGGCGTGTCCCCACTGGACAACAACGCAGGCCTGTCCAGCGCTGGTTTGCTGTACCTCACGCTCGATGACTGGGAGAGCCGTGGCAAATCCAAAGACCAAAGCCTGCTGAACATCTACCAAAAACTGCGCGAAGTGGCCAACAGCCTGCCCGATGTAGACGGCTTGGTGCTGGTGCCACCGCCCATCAACGGTTTGGGTCTCTCCGGGGGCTTCCAGATGCAGCTCACCCTGACCGATGGCAGCGGTGACTACAAGAAACTGGGCGATGCAGCGCAGGCCATGGTCAACGCAGCCCGGGCCAATCCCAACATACAGCTGGCGTTCACGCCGCTGCGCCTGAGCGTTCCGCAACTCAAGTTGGAAGTCAATCGCGCGCGTGCCGAAGCGCTGGGCTTGTCGGTGAACGATGCGTACGACGCCATTCAAAGTTACCTGGGTGCGTCCTACGTCAACCAGTTTTCCAAGTTTGGGCAAAACTATGCGGTGTATGTGCAGGCGGACTCGCGCTTCCTGGCCGACACCCAAACCATCGGCAAACTCACCGTCAAAAACCGCAGTGGTGACATGGTGCCGCTGGACGCGTTTGTGAACTTCAGCACCACCACGGGTCCTGCCGTGGCGTCGCAATACAACCTCTACCCCACCGCAGCCATTGTGGGCTCGGCAGCACTGGGATTCAGCTCAGGGCAGGCACTGGACCTGATGGAGCAACTGGCCCAAGAAAAGCTGCCCCCCGGCGTGGGTTACGAGTGGACCGCCATGTCGTACCAGGAAAAACTGGTGGGCGGTTCGGTCGGCTGGGTGTTTGGTCTGGCTTTGTTGTTGGTGTACTTTGTGTTGGCAGGGCAGTACGAGTCCTGGCTCACACCGGTGCCCGTGCTGCTGGCCGTGCCGCTGGCCTTGGTGGGCAGTGTGACCATGCTCACAGCGGTGGGGCTGCCCAACAATATTTATGTGCAAATCGGGTTGGTGTTGCTGATTGCCCTGTCGGCCAAAAATGCCATTTTGATTGTGGAGGTGGCGCATGAGCTGCACCACAAAGGCATGGGCATCGTAGAGGCCGCGCTGGAAGGTTCACGCAAGCGCTTTCGCCCCATCTTGATGACATCGTTCGCCTTCATCCTGGGGGTGGTGCCGCTGATTACCTCCAACGGCGCAGGCGCTGCGGCGCGCAAGTCGATTGGCATTACGGTGTTCTCCGGCATGCTGGCCTCAACGCTTCTTGCTGTCACATTTGTGCCCGTATTTTTCCTGCTCATCACCCAATGGCAAGTCAAGCAAGGCGGGGGTTTTGTTCATAACAAGTAAAGACATGCCCCTTCTTCCTAGAGGGGACATGTGGCACATGACTTGTGCCGAGCTTTCTCGCTATATTTTTTACAAATGGCTTGCCACGTTTGTGGGCTGATCTGTATTCAGCAATTTTGAAATCAGAGCTTGGTTTGCACCATCGGTGTGAGGGTAGGGAATCCAGACACGCGTGGGACTGCCTGCGGCCACGTCGATGGACGCGCCGTTTTTGTCTTTCATCTGCTCCAGCGTGACGATGCGGTTGCCGCTGGGGTGGATGATTTCAATGCGGTCGCCGACTGAGAATTTGTTTTTGGTTTCAATCTCGGCCCAGCCGTCATTCACGCCGCGCACTTCGCCGACAAACTGGCTGCGGTGTGCCAGCGAGTGGCCGGTTTCGTAGTTTTGGTAGTCGTTGGCAGGGCGGCGATCCATCAGGCCAGCGGTGTAGCCACGGTTGGCCAAGCCTTCGAGTTCGGTGATGAGCTCGGGGTTGAACGGGCGGCCTGCCACGGCGTCGTCAATCGCGCGGCGGTACACCTGCGCGGTGCGCGCCACGTAGTACAGGCTCTTGGTGCGGCCTTCGATCTTGAGGGAGTCCACGCCAATTTTGGTGAGGCGCTCCACGTACTCCACCGCACGCAAGTCCTTGCTGTTCATGATGTAGGTGCCATGCTCGTCTTCCATGATGGGCATGAGCTGACCGGGGCGGCCCTTTTCTTCGAGCAAGTAAATGTTGTCGGCGGCGGGGTGGCGCTCGCCATTGCCGCAGGACGAGAAGCTTGATTCTGCTTCTTGCTGTGACTTGGCAAAGTCAAAGTCGCCTTCCATCGGAAGGGCCATGGCTTCGCCGGTGTTGGGGTCAGTGGCGCTGGCTTGGGTACCGTAGCTCCAGCGACAGGCGTTGGTGCACGTGCCTTGGTTGGGGTCGCGGCGGTTGAAGTAGCCCGACAGCAAGCAACGGCCCGAATAGGCAATGCATAGCGCGCCGTGCACAAACACTTCGAGCTCCATGTCGGGGCACTCTTGGCGGATTTTTTCAATCTCGTCAAAGCTGAGTTCGCGGCTCAAGATGATGCGCCTGACACCCACTTTTTGCCAAAACTTCACCGTTGCCCAGTTGGTGGTGTTGGCCTGCACGGAGAGGTGAATGTCGATTTCAGGCCACTTCTCGCGCACCATGGTGATGAGCCCAGGATCGGCCATGATGAGCGCGTCGGGCTTCATAGCGATGATGGGTTCAATGTCGCGCAGGTAGGTGCGCACTTTGTCGTTGTGCGGAATGAGGTTGCTGGTGACAAAAAACTTTTTGCCACGCGCGTGGGCTTCGGCAATGCCGATGCCAATTTGTTCGAGGCGGAATTCGTTGTTGCGCGCACGCAGGCTGTAGCGAGGCTGGCCGGCGTAGATGGCGTCAGCGCCAAAGTCATAAGCGGCGCGCATTTTGTCGAGCGAACCTGCGGGGAGCAGGAGCTCGGGGGCTTTGAGTGTGGTCATAAAGGTGTGCTGCTTACAGGGCAGCTAGAAAATCATTCAGGGTCGATTTTCGCATCCCGCACAACTTTTGCCCACCGTGGGGCTTCTGCCTTGATGAGCGCTGCAAACTGCTCGGGCGTGCCGCCGCCTACCTCGTTGCCTTGGCTCATGATTTTTTCTTTCACCTCGGCGGTTTGAAGGGCTTGGTTGCACACGGTGTTGAGCTGCTTGACCAATTCAGGCGACATGCCTTTGGGGCCAATCAGGCCTTGCCAGTTGAGCACTTCCACCTCGGGGAAACCTTGCTCGGCCATGGTGGGAATGTTGGGCAGCAAGGGCGAGCGCTTCTTGCTGGTGATGGCCAGCGCACGCATGCGACCACCTTGGATGGAGGGCATGGCTGCGTACATCTGCTCAAACATCATGTGGACTTGGCCGCCCATCAAGTCGGTGGCTGCGGCGGAGCCGCTTTTGTACGGGGCATGAATCATGTCAAGGCCTGCTGAGTGCTCAAACAAAGCGCCGCTTAAATGGTGTGAGCCACCGATGCCGCCCGAGCCGTAGCTGAGCTTGCCGGGGGCAGCCTTGGCGGCAGCGACGAGGTCTTTGACGGTTTTGTAAGGCGAGTCGTTGCGCACCATCAAGATGAGCGGGCCGCGCTCAATCAAACAAATGGGCGTGAGGTCGTGGAGTGGGTCGAAGTTGAGTTTCTTAAACAGCGACTGGTTCACAGCCAAAGGTGCAAAGTTGCCCATGCCCAAGGTGTACCCATCGGGTTTGCCACGTGCAATGGCTTCGGTGCCAATGTTGCCGCCAGCACCGGCTTTGTTGTCGATGATGATGGGTTGGCCGAGGATGGTGCCCATGGCCTTGGCCACTTGGCGTGAGCGGCTGTCTGCGTTGCCGCCCGCGGCGTACGGGCAAATCCACATGATGGTTTTGCTGGGGTTGGGGTATTTGTCTTGCGCGAAGACAGAGCCTGAGACCAAGCTCAAACCAGCAGTGGCTTGCAGAAGTTGACGGCGTTGCATGTGGGGTCTCCTGATATTTGGGTGATGCTGCAAATCATAGGTGGCGCGTGGCGGTTTTCGGCACGCGCGGACATAGCACAATCACGTACATGAATCGACAAGTTTTGATGGCGGGTGGCGGTATTGCAGGCATGGCTGCCAGTTTGGCGGCCACGCGCGCAGGCTGGCACGCCACAGTGTTTGAGCGCGCGCCCGTTTTTTCAGAAGTCGGCGCAGGTGTGCAGCTTGGCCCCAACGTGACGCGTATTTTGCAAGCCTGGGGCTTGAGCGATGCACTCCAGCAAGTAGCCGCTTTCCCCTCGGGTTTGCATGCGCGTAGCCTGACCACGGGCGAGGTGCTGGCCACCTTGCCTTTGACAGATGCGGTGCAAACCTATGGCGCGCCGTACGTGACGATTCATCGTGCTGATTTGCATGGCCTGTTGTTGCAAGCGGCTGCACATGCAGGCGTGCAGGTGCACAGCGATGCTGTGGTGCAGCGCGCCCATTTATCCCCCGATGCCGTGCAGTTAGAGGTGATGCAACACGGCCAGCTGCAACACCACACAGGCGCAGCGGCGGTGGCTGCCGACGGGGTGTGGAGCCCCTTGCGTCAACAGCTGTTAGGCGATGGCTTGCCAAACTTCACGGGGCACATTGCTTACCGCGCTTTGGTGGCGCAACAAGCACTGCCAGCGCATTTGCGCAGCCACGACGTGCAGGTGTGGATGGGCTCACAAGCCCATGTGGTTTGCTACCCCGTGCGCGGCGGTGAGTACCTGAATGTGGTCTGCTTGGCCGAAGGCCGCTTGTTAGACGACGAGGCCCACAACCTGCAAGCCCTGCAAACATGGAATGCCCAAAAATCTGAAGCGCAAACTTTGGCGGAGCTGCACCACGCGTTGCGTGGCGCGTGTGCACCCTTGGCCGATTTGATGGCGGCTTGCAGCGATTGGCGTTTGTGGCCCTTGTGCGGCAGGCCCGCTATGCAGGGCGCGCACCAACATGCGCAAGGACGCATGGCTTTGGTGGGCGACGCTGCGCACCCCATGCTGCCGTACTTGGCGCAAGGCGCAGGCATGGCGATTGAGGATGCAGCTGAGTTGGCGCTGCAGTTGCGCCAAGCCACTGCCGCCGATGTGCCGCAACGCTTGCAGCAGTTTGCTCAGGCCCGTTGGCAGCGCAATGCGCGTGTGCAGGCGAGGGCGGTGCGCAATGGGCAGATCTTTCATGCCACAGGGCCGATGCGCGTGGGGCGCGACATGGGCTTGCGCCTCATGGGGGCAAAGCTGATGGATGTGCCGTGGCTGTACGGCTATCAACGCAGTTGAGCGAAGTTAGTCGAGCGCAGGCAAACCGTGGCGCAGGCGCGCACGTTGGCACGCATCGCTGCCTTCTTCAAACTCTCGGCAAGGGGAGGGGCGCCATTCGTAAATGCCACAGGTGGCTTTCTCACCCACTTTGCCACTCAGTGCGGCGCAGCGCGGGGGCGAGTAGTCGGTGCCACGCATGCGGCACGTTGTGGATGTGAGTTCTTGGCCCAGGCCCGTGGGCACAGAGCCGCCGTGCGTGTCCATTTCTTCCACGCTGAAGTCCACCCGAAAACTCGCGCAACAAGCGCCGCAGCTGGTGCAAGTCGACATGTTATTGACGACCGAGCAGCAGGTACTCCATGAGCGCTTTTTGCACGTGCATGCGGTTTTCGGCTTCGTCCCACACCACGCTTTGCGGGCCATCAATCACCTCGGCGGTGACTTCTTCGCCACGGTGCGCAGGCAAGCAGTGCATGAACAAGGCATCGGGTTTGGCTGCGGTCATCATCTCGGTGTTGACACACCACTTGGCAAACGCCGCTTTGCGAGCTTCGTTCTCGGCTTCAAAGCCCATGCTGGTCCACACGTCGGTGGTGACCAAATCAGCGCCTTTGCAGGCCTCGATGGGGTCGGCAAATACTTTGTAGCAAGCGGTGTTTTTGAGGCCGGCCACTTCGGGGTTCACTTCGTAGCCACTGGGCGTGCTCACATGCACGGTGAAGCCCAGCATGTCAGCGGCTTGCAGCCAAGTGTTGGCCATGTTGTTGCCGTCACCCACCCATGCCACCACTTTGCCTTTGAGGCATTCGAGCGGATGCACCGCCGAGCCGCGGTGCTCGATGAGGGTGAACAAGTCCGCCATGATTTGGCAGGGGTGAAACTCGTTGGTCAGCCCGTTGATGACGGGCACCCGCGAGTTGGCGGCAAAGCGCTCAATCTTGTCTTGGCCGTAGGTGCGAATCATCACCAAGTCGGTCATGCGGCTGATGACTTTGGCGCTGTCTTCAATCGGCTCAGAGCGGCCCAGTTGGCTATCGCCCGTGGTGAGGTGCACCACCGAGCCGCCCAGTTGGTACATGCCAGCTTCAAAGCTCACGCGGGTGCGCGTGGAGGCCTTTTCAAAAATCATGGCCAGCGTGCGGTCAGCCAGCGTGTGGTGCTTCTCGTAGGCTTTGAATTTCTTTTTAATCAAAGCCGCACGGGTGAACACATAAGCGTATTCATCTGCCGAGAGGTCAGTGAATTGCAGGTAATGTTTGATCGTCATGCTTTTTCTGCCAAGAAGGTTTTGATCAGCGGCACCAAAATAGAAATCAACTCATCACACTCGGCTTGGGTGATGATGAGTGGCGGCAACAAACGCACCACGGTGTCGGCGGTGACGCTGAGCATCAGGCCCGCATCCAACGCGCGCTGCATGATGGCGCCGCATGGGCGGTCAAGCTCAATGCCAATCATCAAGCCTTGGCCGCGAATGTCTTTCACGCCCGCTTCGTTGGCAAACTCGCGTTGGAACGCGTCAGCCAGGTAGTGGCCCATGCGCGCCGCGTTGTCCATGAGCTTGTCTTTTTCCATGATGCGGATGGTTTCCAAACCCGCGCGCACGGCCAACGGGTTGCCGCCAAAGGTGGAGCCGTGTGTGCCTGCGGTCAACACGCCCGCAGCTTTGGGGCCAGCCACCACTGCGCCAATCGGCACGCCAGAGGCCAAGCCTTTGGCCAAAGGCATCACGTCAGGCACCACGCCAGCCCATTGGTGGGCAAACCATTTGCCGGTGCGACCCATGCCGCTTTGCACTTCGTCGACCATCATCAACCAATCGCGTTGGTCACACAGTGCGCGCACTTGGCGCAGGTAGTCCATGTGCATGGCGTTGATACCGCCTTCGCCTTGGATGGTTTCAAAGAACACGGCCACCACATTGGGGTTGCCTTCGGTGGCTTGCTTCAACGCGGCTATGTCGTTCACCGGCACGCGGATGAAGCCTTCGAGCAAAGGCTCAAAGCCTTTTTGAATTTTGGGGTTGCCGGTGGCGCTGAGCGTGGCAATGCTGCGGCCGTGGAAAGCCTTTTCGTACACCACGATTTGTGGGTTGTGGATGCCTTTGTCGTGGCCATATTTACGTGCCAGTTTGATGGCCGCTTCGTTGGCTTCTAAGCCGCTGTTGCAATAGAACACATTGGTCATGCCAGAGAACTCGACCAACTTGGCTGCGAGTTTTTCGGCATTGGGCGTGTAGTAGTAGTTGCAGCAGTGGATGACTTCGGTCAGTTGCTGTTGCAACGCGGCCACAAACTCGGGGTGGTTGTGGCCCAAGGTGTTGACGGCAATGCCTGCCAAGGCGTCTAAGTATTGGCGACCTTCGGTGTCCCACACGCGGCAACCCTGACCGCGTGCGATGGCGATGGGCAAGCGCCCAAAAGTCGGCATGACATGAGGTTCGGTAGGCACGGTGCGTGTGACAGATGACATTTCTGAGGTTCTCCAAAAGAAAACGACCCAACGAAGGTTGAGCCGTTGAAGGTTGATTTTAGAGGCTGTGGTGTGACAAATCGGTGGCGCACGCCCATTCATGAAAATGCCACAAGTCTTATATAAGATAGAATACCCACTCACCGAGCTACCTAGGGAGATCCCTTGGGTGGCATGTCACAGATTTCCGCCTCTACCCGATGGTTTCACACTCTGCCAAAGAAGTTTTCATTCTGGGCGTTACCCAAGATGGACACACGTTTCGCCCAAGCGACTGGGCGGAGCGGTTGGCGGGCGTGATGAGCCAATTCCGCCCTGGCGGCGCGACACCGGGTAGTCACCTGAGCTATTCGCCTTGGTGTGTGCCCAACACGTTGGACGGCAAAAAATGCGTCATCGTCCACACCGATTTGCGCGACGAAGAGCCCATGGCTTGGAACTTCGTGATGAATTTCGCCAAAGACAACAACTTGCAAGTGGTGGAAGCTTGCTTGTTGCCTGAGTTGCCACCGGCGGCTTAAGTAAGCACTTAAAGCACTTTTCGAACAGACAACAAAAAACCCGCTTGAATCAATCAAGCGGGTTTTTGCTTTTTTCTTTGCTGGCAGCGCACCCGTTACAAACGGCGGGCTGAACAGTCAGCCCGGGCTGGTTGCTTAATAAATTAAGCGGCGAGGGCCAAGGCTTTCACCTTAGCAGACAAGCGGCTCTTATCGCGAGCAGCTTTGTTTTTGTGGAAGATGCCTTTGTCAGCAATCGAGTCCACCACAGCTTGCATCTTGGCAAACAGTTCGGTAGCTTTGGTCTTGTCGCCAGCCAAAACAGCTTTCTCGACGTTCTTCACCACAGTGCGGTACTTCGAGCGCAACGAGGTGTTGGCAGCGTTGATTTTGATGTCCTGACGGACGCGTTTACGGCCTGATGCCAGGCGTGGGTTCTTTTTCTTGGGTTTGGCTGAAGCCATGATTAAATTCCTTAAGTGTCTGAGGATGATGTCAGCAAAGCCTGCGATTGTAGCAAATCGTTACACTGCAAACGTGTCACTGTTCAAATCTGCCTCCATCGTTTCGGGCTTGACCCTGGTTTCCCGCATCACCGGCCTGATGCGCGAACTGCTGATTGCCTCGACTTTCGGGGCCAGCGCCCTGACTGACGCCTTCAATGTGGCGTTTCGTATCCCCAATTTATTCCGTCGCTTGTTTGCCGAAGGCGCATTCAGCCAAGCTTTTGTGCCTGTGTTGGCCGCCAGCCGCCAGCAGCATGGCGACGAGGCCACCCATGTGTTGGTCAACCAAGTGGCCACCTTATTGATTTGGGCCTTGCTTTTCACCAGCATCTTGGGCGTGGCAGGTGCGCCGTTGTTGGTGTGGGCCATGGCCAGCGGTTTGAATCAATCGCCTCAAGGCTTTGAGGTGGCGGTGGTGATGACGCGCTTTATGTTTCCGTACATCGCCTTCATGTCGCTGGTGGCTTTGGCTGCGGGCGTGCTCAACACATGGAAGCGCTTTGCTGTGCCTGCGGCCACGCCCGTGTTGCTGAACGTGTCCATGATCGCCGCGGCTTGGTGGGGCGGCCCTTGGTTTGGCACTTTGGGTGTGCCGCCTATTTACGCCTTGGCTGTGGGCGTGATGTTGGGTGGCATCGCTCAACTTGGTGTGCAACTGGTGGCCCTACGCCGTTTGGGCATGTTGCCTCGCGTGGGCTTGAGCTGGCGCGCTGTGTGCGACGCGTGGCGCGGCGAAGGCCCCAAACGCATCTTGCAACTCATGGCACCGGCCTTGCTCGGCGTGAGCGTGGCGCAGATTTCTTTGCTCATCAACACCCAAATTGCCTCGCAGCTCACACCCGGCAGCGTGAGCTGGTTGAGCTATGCCGACCGTTTGATGGAGTTCCCCACCGCCTTGTTGGGTGTGGCCTTGGGCGTGGTGCTCATGCCTCAACTCTCAGCGGCCAAAGCGGCCAACGACACAGCCAAATATTCAGCCATGCTCGACTGGGGCTTGCGCTTGGTGCTGTTGTTGGCTTTGCCGTGTGCGCTGGCTTTGTTGGTGTTCTCTAAAGCCTTGGTGGCCGTGCTTTACAACTACGGTGCGTTCAGCGCCCACGATGTGCAGCAAACCACGCTGGCGCTCATGGGCTATGGCGTGGGATTGTTGGGTTTGGTTGCCATCAAGGTGCTGGCGCCCGGCTACTACGCCAGTCAAGACATTCGCACACCGGTGCGCATTGCGGTGGTGGTGCTCATCATCACCCAGCTGTTTAACTTGGCGCTGGTGCCTTATCTGGCGCACGCGGGCTTGGCTTTGTCGATTGGCTTGGGGGCTTTGGTCAACGCGGCTTGGTTGCTGTGGGGCTTGCGCAAAAACGGCACTTACGTGATGAGCGAAGGCTGGTTGCGTTTTGTGGTGCAAGTGCTGGCGGCGTGTGCCGTGCTCGGCGCTTGGCTGTGGTGGGCTGCGCAATATTGGGATTGGACGGCCTTACACGCCACACCGCTCTTGCGTGTGGGGTTGCTGACGGGCGTGTTGGCAGTGAGCGCGGTGCTGTACTTTGCAACCCTCACAGCAGTGGGCTTGAAGCTGCGCGCCTTGTTGCGTCGTTGATTGGCGTTGATCGCTTTGACATAGAAAGGCTGACATGGATTTCAAACTCGAAGTACCCACGGCCTTGGAATACTTTGCGTCCTTGGTGCAAAGCGACGAACAATTTCCGCTACTAGAAGCTGCTGCTAGCCTAGCTCAAGATGAGTACCCCGAGCTCGACATCCAAGAGGTGTTGGACCACGTGGACCAACTCAGCAACCGCCTCAAACAACGCTTGCCTGCCGATGCGGGCGCTTTGCAAAAGCTGCGTTTGTTGAACAAATTTTTCTTTGAAGAGCAGGGCTTCAGCGGCAACCTCAATAACTACTACGACCCCGACAACAGCTACTTGCATGTGGTGTTGCGCACGCGCCGTGGCATTCCTATCAGCTTGGCGGTGTTGTGGCTGGAGATGGCGCAAAGTTTGGGCTTGCGCGCGCAAGGTGTGGGCTTTCCCGGCCACTTTTTGGTGAAAGTGCGCTTGCCTTATCCACACGAGGGGCAGGTGGTGATCGATCCGTTCACGGGCGAGTCGCTCGGCAAAGAGGACTTGTCTGAACGCTTGGTGCCCTTGCATGCCGAGTCCGGCTTGCTCAGCAGTGGGCAAGTGTCAGACGAGTTGCTCAAGCATTACTTGCGTGCCGCCACGCCCCGCGAAATCGTGGCGCGTATGTTGCGCAATTTGGAAGAGGTCTACACCTCGCACCAAGACCCAGAGCGTTTGGTGATGGTGCGGCAACGCTTGGCGGTGTTGTTGCCGGTTTAAGCCACCACCACCGCAGCACCGTCGCCACGCTCGGCAATCACACCAATCGTGTGTACTTGCTCGCCGTGGGCGCGCAGCACCTCTGTACAAGCCGCAGCGTGGGCGGCGTCAATGACCACCACCATGCCGATGCCGTTGTTGAACGTACGGTTCATTTCAATGTCGTCAATGCCCGCGGTGTTTTGCAACCACGCAAATAACTCGGTCTGTGGCCAGCTTCCCTTGGTCAGGTGAGCGGCTGTGCCTTCGGGCAACACGCGTGGGATGTTTTCCAGCAAGCCGCCGCCGGTGATGTGGGCCAAGGCTTTGATGGGCGTTTCGGCCAAAGCGGCCAACACGCTCTTCACGTACAAGCGGGTGGGCGCCATGATGGCTTCTTTGAAAGGCTTGCCGTCCAAGGTGGCGGGTGCGTTTGCACCGGCACGGTCAATCACCTTACGCACCAGCGAGAAACCATTGGAGTGCACGCCGGCCGAGGCCAAGCCCAACACCACATCGCCCGGTTTGACGTTTTGGCCGGTCAAGATTTTCGATTTCTCTACCGCGCCAACGGCAAAGCCAGCAAGGTCGTATTCGCCATCGGGGTACATGCCGGGCATCTCGGCAGTTTCGCCGCCAATCAAGGCGCAGCCAGACAGTTCGCAGCCTTTGGCAATGCCGCCCACCACCGCAGCGGCGGTGTCGACATGCAATTTGCCGCAGGCAAAGTAGTCGAGGAAGAACAGGGGCTCGGCGCCTTGCACCAACACGTCGTTCACGCTCATGGCCACCAAGTCGATGCCCACGGTGTCGTGCATGTTCCATTCAAACGCCAGCTTGAGCTTGGTGCCCACGCCGTCGGTGCCGCTCACGAGTACGGGCTCTTTGTAGCGCTTGGGTACTTCAAACAAAGCGCCAAATCCGCCGATGCCGGCCAACACGCCTTCGCGCATGGTTTTCTTGGCCAAGGGTTTGATGCGTTCGACCAGGGCGTCGCCTGCGTCAATGTCAACGCCGGCGTCTTTGTAGGAGAGGGGTTTGTTCATAGTGAAGAAGTGCTGGGGCGCAGCAGAAGGTGTGCGCCGATAGAATCAAGCGGTAATTTTAAAGCCTCCACCTTCACACGCTGTATGCAATTCACCCCCGCGCAACAACACGCCCTCGCTTGGACCGGCCTGACGGCTGTGATCGCGTTGCTGCTGTGGCTGCTCGGGCCCGTGCTCATGCCGTTTGTGGTGGCCGCTGTGTTGGCCTATGTGCTGAGCCCCTTGGTGCAGGGGGTGCAGCGTGTGTGTGGCCGCCGCGTGCCGCGCTTGGTGGCGGTGGTGCTGGTCGAAGTGCTGTTTTTGCTCTTGTTGGTGGCCTTGTTCACCTTGCTCATTCCCATCTTGGCGCACGAACTGCCCCGCATGCGCGACCAAGTGCCGGTCTTGATTGAGCGTTTGCAAAACGACATCGCGCCTTGGCTGCAAGCCAAAGGCATTCCGGTCATGTTGGACAGTGCGAGCATCAAAGCGTTTGTGCTGCAAACCTTCAACACCTCGTTTGACGATGGCTTCAAGCAGGCACTGACCTCGCTGCGCATCGGTGGCAGCGTGGCTTTGGCGGTGGTGGGCAATTTGGTGCTCATCCCCGTGGTGCTGTTTTATTTGTTGGTCGATTGGCAGCGTTTTGTGCGGCATGTGGAGGCCTTGGTGCCTCGTCCTGCGCGCGGCGCGTACGACAGCTTTGTGGCCGAGTGCGACGAAGTGTTGGGCCAGTACTTGCGTGGTCAGTTGTCGGTCATGGCGTTGCTGGCGGTGTATTACAGCGTGGCTTTGTGGGCGTTTGGCTTAGAGCTGGCGTTCCCAATTGGCGTGTTCACTGGCTTGGCCGTGTTTGTGCCGTATGTGGGCTATGGCTTGGGGCTGGCGCTGGCTGTGTTGGCCGGTGTATTGCAGTTTGCGCCGAGCGAGGCTTTGCTGATGGTGGGCGTGGTGTACGGCTTGGGCCAACTCATTGAGAGCTTTGTGCTCACCCCACGTTTGGTGGGCGAGCGCATTGGCTTGCACCCGCTGCATGTGATTTTTGCCTTGATGGCGTTTGGCCAGTTGTTTGGTTTTGTCGGCGTGTTGGTGGCCTTGCCCGCCAGCGCGGTGTTGCTGGTGGCCATTCGCCGCTTGCGTGCGCAGTACCACGCCAGCGCCCTGTACCGTGGTGCGTGAGTGCAGATGAAGCAAATCGCGCTCGACATCGGTTTGGCCCCTGGCCCCACGCTCTCTAATTTTTTTGCAGGCCCCAATCAAGCGGCGTTGCAGCACTTGCAGCTTTGGACTGGCAACGACAAACGCTCACCTGTCCCCACCTATCTGTGGGGCGAGGGCGGCAGTGGCAAAACCCATTTGTTGCACGCTGTGCAAGCCGCTTTGCGCGAGCAAGGTTGCCCTGTGGGCTGGCTTGATGCGTCGGTGGCCGAACCCACCGCGTTTGATGAGTCGTGGCGCGTGGTCATCTTGGACGATGTGCACCTCTACACCGCTGTGCAGCAGCACGCCGCGTTCAACTGGTTTGTGAATGCCACCACGCCCAGCGATGGTCAGCAGCGTTGGGTATTGGCCGCAGGCAGCGTGCCGCCCAGCGATTTGGCCTTGCGCGAAGACTTGCGCACGCGTTTGGGTTGGGGTCATATTTTTCAATTGCAGGTGCTCAGCGAAACCGAGCGCCGCGCCGTGCTGCGCCAACAAGCCGACGACCGTGGTGTGTTCTTGAGTGATGAGGTGATGGACTTCATGCTCAACCGCTTCAGCCGCGACCTGAGCAGCCTCATTCAACTCCTCGACCAACTCGATGGCTACGCCTTGCAAACGCAACGCGCCATCACCATCCCGTTGATCAAAGCCATGCTGGAAGCCATGTGATGAAACTCGCCTTATTCGACCTCGACCACACTTTGCTGCCGATTGATTCCGATCAGTCGTGGGGCGAATTCACCGTGCGTTTGGGCTGGCACGAACGCGATACCTTTATTCAGCGTAACGACGAGTTTTACGCGCACTACCAAGCGGGCACCTTGGACATTCACGAATACGTGCGTTTCGCGTCTGAAGCGTTTTGCCAGCGCGGCCCCGACGTGGCGGCTGCCGCCCATGCGCAGTTCATGCGTGAAGTGATTGAACCCGCCATTCGCCCCGAGGCCTTGGCCTTGGTGCAAAAACACCGCGATGCGGGCGAGCGCGTCATCATCATCACGGCCACCAACGAGTTTGTGACCCGCCCGATTGCCAAAGCTTTTGGCGTGGACGACTTGATTGCGGTCGAACTGGTGCGTGATGACAAAGGGTGGTTCACCAACGAAATCAGCGGTGTGCCCACGCTGCGCGAAGGCAAAGTGCAACGTCTGCAACAATGGCTCACACACGAAGGCTTGGACTGGGCCGAGGTAGACGCCACGTTCTACAGCGATTCCCGCAACGATTTGCCTCTGTTGGAGCGCGTCAACCACCCCGTGGCGACCAACCCCGACAACACCCTGCGCGCCGTGGCCCTCGAAAAAGGCTGGCCGATTTTGGAACTCTTCCCCAAACAATGATCAAACAATTCATCAACAAGCTGATGGGCAAAACGCCTAGCAGCCACAAGCCAGACTTGGGCAAGCGCCATGTGGTGCCGGCCAAGGTGCACGGCATCAACGTCGACTGGGTCGACGAGCGCGCCTTGAACGTGGTGCGCACCCTGCAAGACCGTGGCTTTGAAGCCTACATCGTGGGCGGTGCCGTGCGCGATTTGTTGCTCGGCTTGAAACCCAAAGACTTTGACGTGGCCACCAACGCCACGCCCGAGCAAGTCAAAGCGGCATTCCGCCGTGCTTTCATCATTGGTCGACGTTTCCGCATCGTGCACGTGGTGTATGGCCGTGGGCGCGAGCATGAAGTGATTGAGGTGTCCACCTTCCGTGCGCACCTCGATAACGCCGATGCAGAAAAAGTCAAAGGCAACGAGCGCACCAGCAAGCGCCAACTCGAAGGCATCCAACACGCGGTCGACGCCAGCGGCCGTGTGCTGCGCGACAACGTGTGGGGCCCGCAAGACCAAGACGCGGCACGCCGTGACTTCACCATCAACGCCATGTATTACGACCCCGAAACGGGCAACGTGATCGACTACCACGGCGGCATTGCCGACGCGAAGAAAAAAGTCATCCGCATGATTGGTGACCCCGCCGTGCGTTACCGCGAAGACCCCGTGCGCGTCATTCGCGCCGTGCGTTTTGCCGCCAAGCTCTCGGGCTTGGGCTTCAAGATGGAAGCCAAAACAGCGGTCCCCTTGAAGCGCGCAGCCAAGCTCTTGGCCGATGTGCCGCAAAGCCGTCTGTTTGACGAAATGCTCAAGCTCTTGCAAACCGGCCATGCGCTGGCCAGCATTGCGCAGCTCAAGCAGCACGGTTTGGCTAAGGGCATCTATCCGCTGCTCGACATCGTGGTAGATCGTTCGGACGAACAATTTGTGCAAACCGCTTTGAACGACACCGACCGCCGCGTGAGCGAAGGCAAGCCCGTGGCGCCTAGCTTCTTGCTGGCCTGTGTGTTGTGGTCGGATGTGCGCGAGGTGTGGGCGCAACGCCGCGCCAAGCAGCCGTCGTTCCCCGCTTTGCAAGACGCGATTGACGAAGTGTTTGATTCGCGCATCGGCGATGTGTCGGGCCGCGGCAAACTCGGCGCCGACATGCGCGAAATTTGGATGATGCAGCCGCGCTTTGAAAAGCGCACGGGCAGCGGCCCTTGGACTTTGGTTGACCAAGGCCGTTTCCGTGCGGGCTTTGACTTCATGCGCTTACGCGCCGATGTGGGCGAGGTGGACGAAGCCTTGTCGGATTGGTGGCAAGATTTCAGCGTGGCCAGCGACAGCGTGCGCGAAGACCTGTTGCAGCAAGTGCGCCAAGAGCAGCAAAAAGCCCAGCGTGCAGCGCCCCGTGTGCATTCGGTGCGCCGCGCGCCCAAGCCCGAGGCGGAAGACCCACGCTTTAGCGAAGCGGAGCCCCGTTTTCGCGAAGCGGATCCCCGCTTTCGCGAAGTTGAACCCGAAGGCGAAGAGGGCAGTGCAGATGCACCCGCCAAAAAACGCCGCCGTCGCCGCCGCAAACCCACGGGTGATGCAGGCGGTTCGCCTGCCGCCGAATAAAGCACACCCTCGCCATGTCTACATCTCCCGTCATGGCGTGTGTGGCCTTCGGTGCCAACTTGGGCGATGCAGTGGCCACGGTGCAACACGCCTTGCGCGATGTGGCGGGTTTGCCCCAAACACAGCTGGTCAAAGCCTCGTCGTTGTACCGCAGCGCGCCCTACGAGGCGGACGGGCCAGACTTCATCAACGCAGTGGCCTTGGTGCAAACGCAGCTGTCGCCGCTTGCGCTGTTGCATGCCTTGCAAGCGTTAGAGCTGAAAAGCGGGCGTGAACGCCCCTACATCAACGCCCCGCGCACCCTAGACCTCGACGTGATTTTTTATGGCGATGTGGCCTTGGCGACGCCTGAACTCACCTTGCCGCACCCGCGCTGGCACGAGCGCGCTTTTGTGTTGCAGCCTTTGGCCGAGGTCTGGCCTGAGCGGGTCAGTGCCGCGCAACTGGCTGCGGTGCAAGACCAAGTCATTCACCGCATGACTTAAAGCTTCCCCTCATTTTTGCCCCACGGATTTGCCATGAACCTTTCTGCCATTCCCCTTGCCGTGCAAGCGGTGTTGTTGCTGGTCGCCGCCAATGTGTTCATGACCTTTGCTTGGTACGGTCATCTCAAAAGCTTGGCCAACTCGCCTTGGTACACCGCGGCTTTGGTGAGCTGGGGCATTGCGTTGATGGAGTACTTGCTGCAAGTGCCGGCCAACCGCATTGGTTTTCATGAGGCGGGCTTGCAGGTGGGGCAGCTCAAAATCATGCAAGAAGTCATCACTTTGGCAGTGTTCGTGCCGTTTTCTGTGTTTTTCTTGAACGAGCCGCTCAAATTGGACTACTTATGGGCGGGTTTGTGCATGGTGGGGGCGGTGTATTTCATCTTTCGCGCGTGAGCTGCGATTACACTCGACTGTCATCTCACCGTCACACATAAGTCACTTACAGGAGTTCCAAATGCTGTTTGGAAAATTGTTGCCCACCGAGGGCAATTTTTTCGTCATGTTCAACCAACACGCGGATCGCATCGTCGAAGCGGCGCACGCATTCTCAAACTTGGTGGCCCACTATGGCGACCCTATGCTGCGTGACAAATACAACACCGATGTCGACAACGCCGAGCGCGGCGCTGACCGTGTCACGCACGAGTGCAACGTGGCCATCCACAAAACCTTCATCACCCCCATCGACCGCGAGCAAATTCACTCGCTCATCAACACCATGGACGATGTGGCCGACTTGATTCAAGACACGGCCGAGACCATGGCCTTGTACGACGTGCGCGTGATGAACGAAGAAATCGTGCGCTTGACCGACCTGAGCGTGAAGTGCTGCGAGCGCTTGCGCGATGCGGTGTATTTGCTCGAAAAAATTTCTGACCACGCCACCGCTGAAGCCGCGTTGAAGACCTGCGAAGAAATCGACAAGCTCGAATCAGACGCTGACCGCGTGATGCGCAGCGCCATGAGTAAGTTGTTCCGTGAAGAGCCCGATGTGCGCGAAGTGCTCAAGCTCAAAGCCATTTATCAGTTGTTGGAAACCATCACTGACAAGTGCGAAGACGTGGCCAACTTGATCGAGGGCATCGTCCTCGAGA
>Ga0228700_1000193_pt1 | contig 60409 bp, 55 predicted proteins | sample McNCre317_Aug_MG_FD_178019 | JGI IMG/M metagenome (GOLD analysis project Ga0228700, IMG submission 178019) | Freshwater microbial communities from McNutts Creek, Athens, Georgia, United States - 3-17_Aug_MG | ecosystem: Environmental > Aquatic > Freshwater > Creek | place: USA: Georgia...
GCCGAGCAGGGTCAGGGGTTTGTTCACATGCATCGTGCGACAATTTTGCCCTATGGAAATTACACAACACTGCGTGGTCGGCTTAACTTGGACCTTGAAAGACACTTTGGGCGAGGTGCTGGACGAACTGGACAGCCCCGTTGAGTTTTTGGTGGGCGGCGATGACTTGCTGGCCAAGATCGAAGAAGCGCTGCAAGGCCACAGCGTGGGTGACCACATCGACTTGCAACTTGAACCCGAAGAAGCTTTTGGCGACTACGACGAAAACTTGGTATTTTTAGAAGCGCGTTCGCGCTTTCCCAAGGAGTTGGAAGAAGGCCACACCGTCGAGGGCCATGCCCTGCCCACAGGCTGCAACCCCGATGCACCACAAGACTTGCTCTACACCGTGACCGAGCTCTACCCCGAGCATGTGGTGTTAGACGGCAACCATCCGCTGGCAGGCATTGCCATTCGCATTCACCTCGATGTGCAATCGGTGCGCGAAGCCACGCAGGAAGAACAAGAACGCGGCACTTTGGGCACCGGCTTTTTCAAGATTGAAGCTCAAGCGCCAGGCAACGATTTGTTGCACTGATTTACTTCTTACCGGTCGAGCCATAACCGCCCTCACCGCGCTCAGTCGGGGCGGCAAATTCATTCACCACATTGAACTGGGCTTGCACCACGGGCACGATGACCAACTGGGCCAAGCGCTCCATGGGCTCAAGCGTGAACGCCACATCGCTGCGGTTCCAAGCACTAACCATCAGCTGGCCTTGGTAATCGCTGTCAATCAAACCCACGAGGTTGCCCAACACGATGCCGTGTTTGTGACCCAGACCTGAGCGCGGCAAGATGAGTGCAGCATACGCAGGGTCAGCCAAATGAATCGCGATGCCCGTAGGCACCAATTGCCAAGCATTAGGTTCGAGCGTGATGGGCGCATCCAAACACGCACGCAAATCAAGGCCAGCGCTGCCAGGCGTGGCGTATTGCGGCAGTTGGTCGGTCATGCGGGGATCGAGAATTTTGACGTCGAGTTTCATTGTTTGATCAGATGAAATAAATAGAAATAGAAAATTTAAAAGTGAATTCTTGCAGCGCGCATGAGGGGTAAATCAAGCCGATTTCAAACGACGCGCAATCTCACCCACCAACTGACGCGCCAAGCTAAGTTTGCTGACATGCGGCAGTTCTTGGTGGCCCTGTGCATCAACCAACAACAAAGCGTTGTCGTCCAAGCCAAACGTCGCCGGGCCAATGTTGCCGACCAACAGCGGCACGCCTTTGCGTTCGCGTTTGGCGGTGGCGTGCTTAAGCAAATCGTGGCTTTCGGCAGCAAAGCCCACGCAATACAAAGCGCCGCTTTTAGCTCGGGCCGATTGCGCCACGCCAGCCAAGATGTCTGGGTTTTCTACAAAATTCAGTTGGGGTAACTGGCCTGAACCGTCCTTCTTGATTTTTTGTCCCGCCACATCCGCCACGCGCCAGTCGGCCACGGCCGCCGTCGCTATAAACACAGAAGCCGCATCCACATGCTGAGTCACCGCAGCTTGCATGTCCAAAGCCGAGCGCACATCCACTCGTTGCACACCACGCGGTGTGGGTAGGTGCACAGGACCAGCCACCAAGGTCACTTCAGCACCCGCTTCACGCGCAGCGCGAGCGATAGAGAAACCCATCTTGCCGCTGGACAAATTGGTGATGCCGCGCACAGGGTCCATCTCCTCGTACGTGGGGCCTGCTGTGACCAACACATGCTGACCCGCTAAGACTTTGGGTTGGAAGAACGCAATCAGATCTTCCAAAATTTCTTCGGGCTCCAACATGCGACCGTCACCCGTTTCGCCGCAAGCTTGTTCGCCCTGCCCCACATCCAGCACATGTGCGCCGTCCGCGGTGAGCTGCGCCATGTTGCGTTGGGTGGCAGGGTGTTGCCACATTTCGCGATTCATCGCGGGGGCCAAAATCAAAGGCACGCGTTCAATGGGACGCGCCAAGCACATGAGGCTCAGTAAATCGTCCGCACGACCGTGCAGCAGTTTGGCCATGAAGTCGGCGCTGGCTGGGGCCACCACGATGGCGTCGGCCTCGCGGCTTAAGTTGATGTGGGCCATGTTGTTGGGCTCACGCGCATCCCATTGCGAGACATAGACCGCGCGATTCGACAAGGCTTGCAACGTGACGGGGGTGATGAACTGGGCCGCAGCCTCAGTCATGACCACTTGCACCGTCGCCCCAGCTTTGACCAAGGCACGGCACAGCTCCGCCGCTTTGTAGCAAGCGATGCCGCCGCTCAAACCCAAAACAATGTGCTTATTTGACAGATCAGACATGGCTCGCAATGTAGCAGAGCGCCTATAATTTCGATTTCCACCTACCGGGAGACAGTCTCCCGATCTGGCATGACCCAATTTGTATTCGTCACCGGCGGTGTTGTCTCTTCCCTAGGTAAGGGAATTGCAGCCGCCTCACTCGCCGCCCTCCTTGAGTCGCGCGGCCTCAAAGTCACCCTCATCAAGCTGGACCCCTACATCAACGTAGACCCAGGCACCATGTCGCCGCTGCAGCACGGCGAGGTGTTCGTCACCGAAGACGGCGCAGAAACCGACCTCGATTTAGGCCACTACGAGCGCTTCATCACGACGCGCATGAAAAAGGCAAACAACTTCACCACAGGTCAGATTTACCAAAGCGTGCTCGACAAAGAGCGCCGCGGCGACTATCTAGGCAAAACGGTGCAAGTCATCCCGCACATCACCAACGAAATTCAAGAGTTCGTCAAACGCGGCGCAGCCTATGACACCCCCGAAGCCGTGGACGTGGCCATCGTTGAAATCGGCGGCACGGTGGGTGACATCGAGTCACTCCCCTTCCTCGAAGCGGCTCGCCAAATGAGCTTGAAGCTCGGCCCACAAAACACCGCGTTTGTGCACCTGAGTTATGTGCCTTGGATTGCCGCCGCTGGCGAACTCAAAACCAAGCCCACCCAACACACAGCTCAAAAGCTGCGCGAAATCGGCATCCAAGCCGACGCCCTGCTGTGCCGTGCGGACCGTCCGATTCCCGAAGAAGAACGCCAAAAAATCAGCCTCTTCTCCAACGTGCCTGAATGGGGTGTTATCTCCATGTGGGATGTGGACACCATCTACAAAGTGCCACGCATGTTGCACGAGCAAGGGCTGGACCGCCTGGTGTGCGAAAAACTGCGCATCAACGCACAACCCGCCAACTTGCAACGTTGGGACGACTTGGTCCACGAAGTGGCCAACCCCAAAGAAGAAGTCACCATCGCCATGGTGGGCAAGTATGTCGATCTGTCAGACAGCTACAAATCGCTCAACGAAGCGCTGCGCCATGCGGGCATGAAGAACCATGCACGCGTCAAGATCGAATACGTGGACTCTGAGTTCATCACCCCCGAAAACGTCAAAGACCTCGGCAAGTTCGACGCTATTCTTGTGCCCGGCGGCTTTGGCATTCGCGGCGTGGAAGGCAAAATTTCTTCGGCTCAATTCGCCCGTGAAAACAAAGTGCCTTACCTCGGCATTTGTTTGGGCATGCAAGTGGCGACCATCGAATACGCCCGCCACATGGCCGGCCTCAAAGACGCCAACAGCACCGAGTTTGTGCCAGACGGCCCTAACCCCGTCATCGCCCTCATCAATGAGTGGAAAGATGCGGACGGCAGCATCCAAACCCGCACCGCCAACTCCAATCTCGGCGGCACCATGCGCTTGGGCGCACAAAGCTCAGACGTCGCCCCAGGCACTTTGGCCCACAAGATTTACGGCGATGTGGTGACCGAGCGTCACCGCCACCGCTACGAAGCCAATGTGAACTACCTCGACACATTGCGCAAAGCAGGCTTGGTGATTTCAGCGCTCACACAGCGCGAACAACTCACCGAGATCGTCGAGCTGCCACAAACCGTTCACCCTTGGTACATGGGCGTGCAGTTCCACCCCGAATTCAAGTCCACACCTTGGGACGGCCACCCGTTGTTCAACGCCTTCGTCAAAGCGGCGCTGGATCACAAGGCCAAGGCCTAAACCTTTTTAGAAACGGAACAAGCCATGAAACTTTGCGGATTTGACGTTGGTCTCAACCAACCTTTCTTTTTGATCGCAGGCACCTGCTCCATCGAAGGTTTGGAAATGTCGATTGACGTGGCTGGTCAGCTCAAAGAAATCTGTTCAGGCCTGGGCATTCCTCTGATCTACAAAGGTTCGTTCGACAAAGCCAACCGTTCATCTGGCAGCACCAAGCGTGGTGTGGGCATAGATGCTGGCTTGAAGATCCTCGACGAAGTACGCCGCCAACTGCAGCTGCCCATCCTCACCGATGTGCATGACGAATCACAAGTCAAAACCGTAGCCAGCGTGGTCGACGTGCTGCAAACGCCTGCTTTCTTGTGCCGCCAGACCGACTTCATCCGTGCTGTGGCGCAATCGGGCAAGCCTGTGAACATCAAGAAGGGGCAGTTCTTGGCCCCTTGGGACATGAAGAACGTCATCGACAAAGCCCGCGACGCCGCACGCGAAGCTGGCCTGCCCGAAGACAACTTCTTGGCATGCGAACGCGGCGTGAGCTTTGGCTACAACAACCTCGTGGCTGACATGACCAGCTTGGCAGAGATGCGCAAGTCTGGCGCGCCTGTCGTGTTTGACGTGACCCACTCGGTGCAAAAGCCAGGTGGTCAAGGTACTGTGAGCGGCGGCGCTCGCGAGATGGTGCCCGTGCTGGCTCGCGCAGGCATGGCCGCTGGCGTGGCTGGCCTGTTCATGGAAACCCATCCTTGCCCCTCTGAAGCTTGGTCAGATGGCCCCAACGCTGTGCCCTTGGGCAAGATGAAAGCTTTGCTGGAAACCTTGGTCGAGCTCGATGCCGTGACCAAAAAACACCCCTTCTTAGAAAACAACTTTGAGGCCTGAGTGCCACGCACACAGCCACAAACACTTTTTAAAAACTTGAAATAGGAAAACACCAATGAGCGCTATCGTCGACATCGTCGCCCGTGAAATTTTGGACAGCCGCGGCAACCCTACCGTGGAATGTGATGTGTTGTTGGAATCCGGCACCATGGGCCGTGCTGCTGTGCCATCAGGCGCCTCCACAGGTAGCCGCGAAGCGATTGAGTTGCGCGACGGCGACAAGAGCCGCTACCTCGGCAAAGGCGTGTTGAAAGCGGTTGAACACATTAACACCGAAATCTCTGAAGCCATTTTGGGCTTGGACGCTTCTGAGCAAGCGTTCCTTGACAAGACGTTGATCGACCTCGACGGCACCGACAACAAGAGTCGCTTGGGCGCCAACGCCTTGTTGGCCGTGTCCATGGCTGTGGCACGCGCTGCGGCTGAAGAGTCTGGCTTGCCTTTGTACCGTTACTTCGGTGGCATGAACGGCAACCAATTGCCCGTGCCCATGATGAACGTCATCAACGGCGGCGCACACGCCAACAACAACTTGGACTTGCAAGAGTTCATGATCATCCCCGTGGGCGCCCCCTCTTTCCGCGAAGCCGTGCGTTACGGCGCTGAAGTGTTTCATGCCTTGAAGAAAATCATCCACGACAAAGGCATGAGCATTGCCGTGGGCGACGAAGGTGGTTTTGCCCCTAACGTCACCAGCCATGAAGCCGCCATCCAAATGATCTTGGACGCGATTGCCGCTGCGGGCTACACCGCTGGTGAGCAAATCGCCATTGGTTTGGACTGCGCTGCGAGCGAGTTCTACAAAGACGGCAAGTACCACTTGTCTGGCGAAGGCTTGCAATTGACAGCCCAACAATGGACCGACATGCTCGCCACTTGGTGCGACAAGTACCCCATCATCAGCATCGAAGACGGCATGGCCGAAGGCGACTGGGATGGCTGGAAAGTGTTGACCGACCGCTTGGCCAAGAAAGTGCAAATCGTGGGTGACGACTTGTTCGTGACCAACACCAAGATCTTCAAAGAAGGCATCGACAAAGGCATCGCCAATTCGATCCTCATCAAGATCAACCAAATCGGCACCTTGACCGAAACCTTCGAAGCGATTGAGATGGCCAAACGCGCGGGCTATACCGCCGTGATCAGCCACCGCTCTGGCGAAACCGAAGACAGCACCATTGCAGACATCGCCGTGGGCTTGAACGCTGGTCAAATCAAAACAGGTTCGATGAGCCGTTCTGACCGCATGGCCAAGTACAACCAACTCTTGCGCATCGAAGAAGACTTGGGCGACGTGGCGGTGTACCCAGGCCGTTCAGCCTTCTACAACTTGCGTTAATCACGCGTGATGTTGCGACCACTCCACCTCGTGCTGATTGCCCTGCTGCTTGTGCTGCAGGGCCAGCTGTGGTTTGGTCGCGGCAGCATCCCTGACGTGATGCGTCTACGTCAGACCTTGAATGACCAAAAGCAGCAAAACGCTGCCGCGCAATTGGCGAATGACCGCCTAAGCGCCGAACTCCACGACCTCAAAGATGGCCTGGAAATGGTCGAAGAGCGCGCTCGCTCTGAAATTGGCATGGTCAAGCCAAACGAAGTTTTCGTGCAAATTGCGAAGTGATTGACGCCGCTTTTTCGGTCGCCTTCACGCTGTGGGGCTACACCACCACTTGGATTGAACTCATTGCCGTTTTGCTCGGCATCGTGATGGTATTTTTCACCATCGCCGAACAGCATTGGGGCTGGTTGTTTGCCATCCTCAGTTCTGCCCTTTACTTTCTGATTTTTTGGAACAACCGCCTCTATGGCGATGCCCTGCTGCAACTGCTGTTCATTGCTTTGGCGGCATGGGGCTGGTGGCTGTGGCTACGTGGCGCTGAAACGGCACCTTTGCGCATCACTCAACTCACCTCGCGCCAACGTCTACAAACCGTGTTGGCAGGTTTGGTGTTGTGGGCTCTCACGGGCTGCGTGTTGTTGAACTTCACGGACACCGATGTACCTTGGTGGGATGCATTCCCCACCGCCTTCAGTTTGGTCGGCCAATACTTGCTGGCACACAAACGGGTAGAGAACTGGTGCGCGTGGCTGCTCGTGAACGTCGTCGCCATTGGCTTGTTTGCGTGGAAAGAACTCTGGCTCACCACAGTGCTCTACATCGTGTTTGCCTTGCTGAGCGTAGTGGGTTGGCGCGCATGGCAGCAACGCAGCCATGGAGCGACTGCATGAGAATTGCTCTCCTCGGCGCGGAAAGCACAGGCAAGTCGCATCTCGCGATGGCGCTGAGCGCACGCCTGAGTGACGCAGGCTTGCAAGTGCACCGTGTCGACGAATACCTGCGTGAATGGTGCGACATCGAAAACCGTACGCCCAACCGTGAAGAACAACACCACATTGCACACACACAAATGGCCCGCGTTTTAGCAGCGCCAGCAGGTGCCGTGGTGATTGCTGACACCACGCCCCTCATGACGGCGGTGTACAGCCAGATGGTGTTTGACGACCACAGCTTAGATGCATTCGCACTCGAACAACACGCGCTGTTTGACATCACCTTGCTGACAGGCCTTGACCTCAGCTGGGTCAGCGATGGCTTTATACGCGCAGGGGACCATGTGCGTGAACCTGTGGACCAAAAGGTCAGGCAGCTACTGGCAAAGGGAAATTTGCCCTATCAAGTGGTGTACGGTTCGGGCGAGCAGCGTTTAAACAATGCCTTGTTTTGCATTGGCCGCCAGGCCCCGCAATGGGCCAAACAGCTAGAGCGCCCAGAGCCGCCCACGCGTTGGAGCGGCCCCTGCGAAACCTGCGGTGACGGCGACTGTGAACACCGCTTGTTCACCAACCTCGTCAAAAGCTAAATCGCTCAGTGCAGCGATGAAGGCGCTGGCGGCTGGGCATCTGCGCTGGTGAAGATGTGCGCAGCATCCACCGCGTCGTAGCGGTATTGCTGGCCGCAAAAATCGCAGCCCACTTCCACATTGCCGCGCTCGGCCAAGATGCCTTCCACTTCCTCGGTGCCCAAGCTGCGAATCATGTTGCTCACACGTTCGCGGCTGCATGAGCAAGCAAACTTGGGTTGCAACAGGTCAAAGCGAATCAACTTTTCTTCCCAGAACAAGCGACGCAAAATGGTTTCGGCATCGAGGTTGAGCAACTCGTCTGCGGTCAAGCTAGCGGCCAAGATGGAAATGCGGTTGTAGTCTTCGCTCAAGCCAATGCCGTCTTCGTCGCCCATGCTGGCTTGGGCTGCCAAGTTACCCTCACCTTTCATCGGCAAGCGTTGAATCAACAAGCCTGCTGCGGTGGTGTCGTTGGCAGCCAAGACCAAGGTGGTGTCGAGTTGCTCGCTTTGCAGCATGTAGTGCTGCAACACATCGCTGAACTTGTCGAGCTTGTTGCGTTGGTCATCGAACAAAGGCACCACGCCTTGATAAGGCTGTTGGCCTGGCATTTTGTTGAGCGGGTCGAGGGTGATGGCACATTTGCCTTCGTTATTGACGTTGACCATCTCGGGCAAGGTGCTGGCGTTGCCCAACTCACCCACCACTTTGGCGGTGGCGCGCAGGCTCAGGTCGGGCTGCACTTCGACCACGGCCAGCTTCAAGGGACCATCGCCAAAAATTTGCATTACCAAGGCACCGTTGAATTTGATGTTCGATTGCATCAGCACCGAAGCAGCGGTCATCTCGCCCAGCAGATGACGCACCGCCTCTGGGTAAGCGCCGGTTTCGGCATTGGCCGCACGGCGTTTGAGAACCTCTTGCCACACGTCGGTGAGCTGCACCAACATGCCACGCACGGGCAAACCATCGAACAAAAATTTATGCAATTGAGACATCAAGCAATTTTCTTTAAACCCGCTTTGAAGCGGTTTTTGTTAGTCACATAGTGCTGCGCGCTGCGGCGCAACCCTTCAATTTGCTCGGGTGTGAGCTCACGCACCACCTTGGCAGGGCTTCCCAAAATCATGGAGCCATCTGGAAACTCTTTGCCTTCGGTCACGAGCGAGCCCGCACCCACCAAACAGTTCTTACCAATCTTCGCGCCGTTCAACACCACCGCACCAATGCCAATGAGCGACTCATCGCCAATCGTGCAGCCATGCAGTTGAACCATGTGGCCCACCGTCACATGTTTGCCAATGGTGAGTGGAATGCCCACATCGGCGTGCAACACGCTGCCGTCTTGGATGTTGGTGCCTTCGCCAATGCGAATGGTGGCCGTGTCGCCACGCACCACGCTGCTGAACCACACACTGCTGTCGGCTGCCATGTGAACATCGCCCACCACTTGCGCGTTGTCAGCCACCCAAGCGGAATCTGCGAGGTGTGGGGTCAAGTCATCGAGTTGGTAAACGGCCATGAAAATCTCCTTGCAAATGTGTTTTTCTACAATTGTAGGGATGTCGCTTCGCCAACATGCCCTTGATGCCTTAAGCCTTTGCAGCCCACTAGACAAAGTGGTCGCGGTCCAAGCCTTGTGGACTGAACAAAACCACTTATCCCTCACGCCCAGCGAGGTGCTGACCCCCACTCAGCCGTTGCCCGGACGTCCAAAGCACCCACGTTTGCTACCCCCTAAAGATGTGCCCAGTCGCACCCCCTTCACGCCCGAGGGATTGGCCGCATTGATTCATGCGGTGTGCCACATCGAGTTCAATGCCATCAATTTAGGGCTGGATGCTGTGTGGCGCTTCAACGACATGCCAGAGGCTTTTTACCGTGACTGGTTGCTGGTTGCTCACGAAGAGGCTTACCACTTTTCCATCCTCCATGAGTTGCTCAATGAGCTGGGTTACCAGTACGGTGACTTTGATGCCCACGATGGTCTGTGGCAGATGTGCGAAAAAACGGCAGGCGATGTACTGGCCCGCATGGCGTTGGTCCCTCGAACTCTCGAAGCACGAGGCTTAGACGCCACGCCATTGATTCAAACCAAACTGCGTAAAGCAGCCAGCGTGGGCGCTTTGAAAGCGGTGGATTTGCTTGACATCATCTTGCGCGATGAAGTGGGTCACGTGGCCATTGGCAACCATTGGTACCGTTGGCTGTGTGAGCAACGTGGCCTCGACCCCGTGCCGCTGTACGGTGAGTTAGTCAAGCAATACGACGCCCCCAATTTGCGCCCGCCATTCAACGAAGAAGCCCGCAAACGTGCTGGATTTACTGATGCTGAGCTGGGCTATTTGTTAGGTGCCTAAATCATCATCCCCGTGGATGATGCTGGCCGTGCAAGCTCTTCAAGCGTTCACGCGCAATGTGCGTGTAGATGGTGGTGGTGGAAATATCGGCATGCCCCAACAGCATTTGCACCGCACGCAAATCAGCCCCGTGGTTTAACAAATGCGTGGAAAACGCATGGCGCAAGGTGTGCGGCGAAATGGGCACATGAATTTGCGCTTGCAAGGCATAGCGTTTGATGAGCTGCCAAAACATGGCGCGCGTCATGCCCTCGCCTGCGTTTTTACCGCGCACCGTCACAAACAAAGCTTCGGTTTGATGGCCTGCCAGCAGCGCAGGACGCGCCTCATTCAAATACCGTTGCAGCCAATCACGCGCCACTTCGCCAAAGGGCACCAAACGCTCCTTGCTGCCCTTGCCCATGATGCGCAGCACGCCGTCGTTCAAACTCACGTGCAAGGTTTTGAGGTCCACCAACTCACTCACCCGTAAACCACTGGCGTAAATCAGCTCAAGCATCGCGCGGTCGCGCATGCCTAAACCTGTAGACACATCGGGCGCATTGAGCAAACTCTCAACTTGCGCCTCAGTCAAACTTTTTGGGGCACGCACAGGTTGCTTGGCTGTGAGCAGTTTCAACGTGGGGTCAGCCACCAACATGCGCTCGCGCAAGGCCCAGCGGTAAAAGCGTTTGAACACCGTCAACCGCCGATTGGCGCTGGTGGCTTTGGTCTCGGCGTGGCGATGCGCAAAGTACTGTTGCAGGTCTGACTCTTGAGCCGCCAACAGATGCGTGCCCTGTGCGTTCAACCAAGCAGACAACAAATTCAAATCACGCCTGTAAGCCGCCAAACTATTAGCGGCCAAGCCGTGCTCTAGCCAAAGTGCGTCAATGAAAATGTCGATGTTGGCGTCAGGTACAGACGCCGGTAGGCCTGTCAATGCGATCAATCCAAGGTGAGTTTTTGTTCCGTCACCACGCGCTTGTAAACCTCAAACTCGGCCTTGATTTGCGCAGCAAATTGCTCTGGCGTGTTGGCCACAATGAGCGACCCCGTGTCTTCAATGCGCTTACGCACAGCAGGATCTTCCAGCGCTTTGCGCACGCCGGCATTGATTTTGTCCACGATGTCCTTGGGCATGCCTTTGGGGCCGTAAATGCCATAAAACGCCATGCGGTTCACAGGTTCTAGGCCAATTTCTTTGAAAGTAGGCACGTTAGGCAACACGGCCAAGCGTTGAGGCGCAGCCACCACAATAGGTACCAAGCGGTTGTCTTTGATAAAGGGCAACGCAGATGGCAAGTTATCAAAAATCATGGGAACTTGGCCTGCTACCGTGTCATTCAAAGCAGGGCCCGCACCGCGATAAGGGATGTGCGTGACAAAGGTACCGCTCAAGTTTTTGTACAACTCCATCTGCAAGTGGCCAATGCCGCCAGTGCCTGATGATGAGTATGAATACTTGCCTGGCGACCGTTTGAGCTCGGCGATGTAACCCTTGTAATCCGTCGCGGGAAAACTGGGGTGCACAGCAATGATGTTGGGGGTGGCTGCAATGTTGATGATCGGGGTGAAATCGGTCAGCGGGTTGTACGGAATTTTGCTGTTAATCGCAGGATTCGCAGCCGTGGTCGACACGGTGGCCATACCTAGCGAGTAACCATCGGGCGCAGCTTTGGCGGTTTCGTTAGCACCGACCACACCGCCGCCGCCCGCTTTGTTGATGACCACCACCGTTTGGCCCAGCGCTTTGCCTAATGGGTCAGCAATCGTGCGTGCAATGATGTCTGTGGTTCCACCTGGGGCAAAAGGAATTTGCAACTGAATAGATTTGGAGGGATAAGTTTGCGCAAAAGCGGCGCCAGCCGCGGCAAGCAAAGAAAGAGCAAACCAATGACGACGTTGCATTTATGTATCTCCTAAAAAGATCCGGCCTATTGACCCGTGTTTCAATCCTATACGCTTTGAGATCACTCAAGAATTGAAGTAAGGGTATTCTCTGTCTCGTGAATTACGCCCAACTCCTATTCCCCGACTTCTCACTCATCCTTTGTGGTTATTTAGTTTGTAAATACACAGCGCTTAATCGCACCGTTTGGGAGCAGGTTGAGAGCTTGGTTTATTTCTTTCTTTTTCCCGTTTTGCTGTTTCACTCCATCGTGCGTACGCCTTTGGATTTGCAAGCAGCCTCCCACCTCATCACGGCGGGGTTGATCTTGGGACTTAGCAGCATTGGCATGTCATATGCCATTCCCAAATTGCCGTTTTTGCGCAAACACATCGATGCACGTTTGCACGCAGCCAGTGCACAAGTCGCGTTTCGCTTCAACTCTTTCATCGCCCTGGCTTTGGCGGAACGAATTGCAGGGCCACAAGCCTTGTTATTGATTGCTGTGTTGATCGGCGTATGTGTACCACTGTTCAACGTGGCTGCGGTTTGGCCCATGGCCCGTCATGCCCAGCGCAGCTTTGGGCGCGAACTCATCCGCAACCCTTTGATTTTGGCCACAGGTTTGGGGCTGCTTGCTAATATTGTGGGCTTGCACATCCCGAGCTGGACAGAGCCAACACTGCAACGCATTGGCGCGGCATCACTGGCGCTGGGTTTGATGGCCGCAGGTGCAGGCATGCAATTTGGCCACTTGGTAAAGGCCAAGAGTTTGGCCATTTCTCTTCTAACCGTGCGCCACCTGCTCACCCCTTTGCTGGCTTGCTGGCTGACGGGCGTGTTTGAGTTGGACAAGACCCAAGCCAGCGTGCTGCTGGCCTTTTCGGCCTTGCCCACCGCCTCTAGCTGCTATGTCTTGGCGGCTCGCATGGGCTACAACGGGGCCTTCGTAGCGGGCTTGGTCACCTTATCGACGGTTTTAGGCATGCTCAGCCTGCCATTTGCCTTGGGGGTTTTGCGATAAAAGGCCACTCTTTCATGGCATAATGACGCGTTTTGCGGAAAGTGTGTCGAAATAGGTCGGCGTGGCTACCGCAGCTGCTCAAGGAAAAGCGATGAAAGAAGGCATTCACCCCAACTACCGTGAAATCTGTTTCATGGACATGTCTAACGGTTTCAAATTTGTGACACGCTCATGCGCCAGCACAAAAGAGATGATCACCATGGAAGACGGCCGCGAATTGCCGTTGTACAAGCTGGATACCACCAGCGAGTCACACCCCTTCTACACAGGCACACAAAAATCTGTCGACAACATGGGCGGCCGCGTTGAGCGCTTCCGCAACAAGTACGGCAAGACTATCGCCAAGTAAGCCACGCGCTCACTTCAAACAAGGCAGCCCGGCCCTCCGCGCTGCCTTTTTTCATTCAAAAAGCTGTGACCCAACCCACCCCCGCCATCGTTCCTCAAAGTGCCGTGCGCCGCTTGCCGCGTGTTGCGCTGTGGCTGTTCTGCGCAGCCTATGTGCTGCCCGGTTTGTTTGGCCGTGAACCGTGGAAGGGTAATGAGTTCACCGCATTTGCTCACATGTTGGCCTTGGCTGAAGGCGTGAGCGATTGGTTTAATCCCAGCGTCTGGGGTCAAGCTCCCGAGCTAGACGCCTTGCTGCCTTATTGGCTAGGTGCATGGGCCATTCAAATTGCCCCCAACTGGCTATCTGCTGGGCTTGCGGTACGAATCCCTTTTGCGGGCCTCTTGGGGCTGACTTTAGCGAGCACTTGGCATGGGGTTTACTACTTGGCGCTCAGCCCCCAAGCCCAGCCTGTCCCCTTTGCTTTTGGCGGCGAAGCCAAACCCAAAGACTATGCGCGCACGATTGCTGATGGCGCGGTGCTCGCCCTCATTGCTTGCTTAGGCCTCACCTTGCTCTCCCATGAAGCAAGCCCCATCTTGATGCAACTGGCTTTCGTCAGTTTCGCTTTTTATGGTGTTGCGGCCTTGCCTTATCACCCCCGCTACAGCTTCAGCGCACTGAGCACTGGCTTACTTGGTTTGTGTTTGAGCGGCGCACCTAGCTTTGCTGTGTTAATGGCCATCGGCAGTGGTTTTTTGTGCTTGCTAGATCGTCAAAGCACACCACCACAGACAGGCCGTCAACACGCACTATGGCTCTTGCTCATGGGGTTGGCGGTGGCTGCCTTAGCCACTGCTTTGGATGTGTGGCATTGGCGTTTGGTGCCACTGCACAATGACTGGCAAGAGTGGCGTAGCTTGCTACGCTTGGTGGCATGGTTCACATGGCCTGCATGGCCATTGGCTGTATGGACTTTATGGCGCTGGCGCCGCCAATGGACATCATTGCATTGGAGCCGCCACTTGGTATTGCCCATGTGGTTCACCGCGTTGACAGGTACAACAGCCATGCTCACACGCTCATCAGAGCAAACATTGCTGTTGGCCCTTCCTTCCTTCGCAACCTTGGCCGCCTTTGCTTTACCTACTTTGCGTCGAAGTGTGGCCGCGTTAATTGACTGGTTCACTCTGCTGTTTTTTTCAGGTTGCGCCTTCATCATTTGGGTGATTTGGATTGCCATGCAAACAGGCTGGCCAGCACAACCTGCAGCGAACGTCAAACGTTTATTTCCAGGCTTCCAACCGAGTTTTGGATGGACCGCATTCATCGTGGCTTTGGCCGCCACCGCGGTGTGGATTTGGCTGGTCATGTGGCGCACTGCCAAACACCGCCATGCTTTATGGAAAAGTATGGTTTTGCCCGCAGGTGGTGCCGCACTGTGTTGGTTATTGCTATTGACCTTGTGGCTACCACTGTTGGACTTTGCGCGCAGCTACAAGCCTTGGGTGCAACAAATCCAAGAGGTGATGATCAAACAAGCAACGCACGAAGCACAAACCGGTTGTTTGCTGAGCTATGGCTTGGACGTGGGCCAAATGACCGCTTTTCACTATCACGGGGGGTTTGATCTCAAGCCTCTAGAAACAGCCCCAGATGAACAACAACACGCTTGTCCATGGCTATTGGTTGACAACGATTTACGACCTGACTTGGCAAATATGGTTAGCTTGGGTGACTGGACACGCGTACGCACCATTCGTCGCCCCTCTGACAACGACGAAGACGTGACGCTATACCACCGCCGTCAGCCTTGACCCAACCATGAGCAGCGAACGCGCCACCATCATGCGGCACGCCGGCACGGTGATGGTCGGGCAACTCGCCGTGATGGCTTTCAGCGTGACCGACACCTTGGTGGCAGGCCACTTTGCAGATACCGCCTTGGCCGCACTGGCCGTGGCTGCGGCGACTTATGTGACCGTGCACATCTCCCTCATGGGCATGCTGCAAGCGTTGCTACCTGTATGGGCCGAGCTGCATGGTGCACAACGCCACGCAGAGGTGGGCCGCTCGGTACGACAAGCTTTGTACTTGTGCGCCATCACAGCCAGCCTTGGAATGTGGGCGCTGCTGTGTCCGGACTTTCTTCTGAATTGGACACAAGTACCGGCCGATTTACGCACAGAAATTCACGACTATCTCAACATCGTGGCCTTTGGATTGCCCGCCTCTTTGCTGTTTCGCATGTACAGCACACTGAACCAAAGCTTGGGAAAGCCCAAGCTGGTGACGTGGGTGCAAGTGGGGGCCTTGATGGTCAAGATTCCACTGTCCATCGTTTTGGTATTGGGCATCCCAGGTGTGTTGTCACCCATGGGTTTGACAGGATGCGCATGGGCCACCTTGGTGGTCATGCTTCTCATGCTGGCATTGGCCATTTGGTTGCTGCGCACACAAGACTTTTATAAGCCCTATCGCATCTGGGCTGCGATGGAAAAACCACACACCCCCACCTTGCTGCGCTTCGTGCGCTTGGGGCTGCCAAGTGGTTTGGCGATTGGCGTTGAAGTCACCTCCTTCACCCTCATGTCTTTGTTCATCGCACGCTTAGGCGTGGTGGCCACCGCGAGCCATCAAATTGTGTCCAACATGACGGCCGTGCTCTACATGATTCCCTTGTCGCTTTCCATCGCCAGCAGCTCGCGTGTGAGCTATTGGATTGGCGCTGGGCAAATACATCGTGCGCGTCAGGCACTGCGCACAGGTCTAAGTTTGGTGCTGCTACTCAGTCTGAGTTTGGCGAGTTTGATGGGCTGGCAACACCAAGCCATTGCTGCGTTTTACACCCAATCTCCCGAGGTCGCCGCGCTGGCTGCTACCTTGTTGCTCTGGTTGATGCTGTACCACATAGCCGATGCCGTGCAAGTGTTTTGCGTGTTCACGCTGCGCTGCTATGGCATCACCGTGTTGCCACTCATCACCTACACCGTGTTGTTGTGGGGCTTGGGTCTCGCAGGAGGTTATGTGGTGGCTTACGACGTGGGATTTGATGTGCCGGGTTTGAGCTGGCTCATGGGTTGGCTCACACCGCAGTCCCCCATTGCGTTTTGGCAAACGGGCAGTTTGGCGTTGTATGTCACCACGACTGTTTTATTGCCGGTGTTGTGGCGCGCGACCTATCGCCCGACACAAGGTACAGACACGGGTCACTGAATGGAGAACACCATGGGCCAGATCAAGATTTATCACAACCCCAAATGCAGCAATTCACGCAACGCATTGGCACTCTTGCGTGAGCATGGCCATGAACCTGAGGTGATTTTGTATTTGGACACGCCACCTACACGCCAAGAATTGCAAGCCATCATCCAAGCGACAGGCGGCTCTGCGCGTGATTTGATGCGTAGCAAAGAAACCGTTTATGGCGAGCTGGGCTTAAACAACCCCAAGCTCACTGAAGAGGCGTTGGTGGACGCCATGCTGGCCCATCCTGTGTTGATGAACCGCCCCATCGTCATCACACCGAAAGGCACATGCTTGTGCCGTCCGCCAGAGCTGGTGCTCGACCTCTTGCCGCAGCCTTAAGCTGACAAGGTGTCGGCAATACGCTTGGCACAGGCGTTGGCTTGCGCTTCATCACGCGCCTCCACCATCACGCGCACCAAGGGCTCCGTGCCACTGGCGCGAATCAGCACGCGACCGGTGTCGCCCAATTCGGCCTCGGCCTTTTGCACTTCCTCTTTCATGCGCACATTCGACTGCCAGTCTTGACCGGGTCGCAAACGCACGTTGATGAGGGTTTGTGGGAACAGCGTCACCTCTTTGAGCAACTCAGCCATGGCCTTGCCGCTGCGCACGCAGGTTTGCAAGATCTGCAAGGCGCTCACTAAGCCATCACCCGTGGTGTGCTTGTCCAGCGCCAACAAATGGCCTGACCCTTCTCCGCCCAAAATCCATTGGTGTTTGGCCAGTTCTTCCAGCACATAGCGGTCACCCACCTTGGCGCGCACAAACTGGACGCCACGTTTTTTCAAGGCCACTTCCACGGCCATGTTGGTCATGAGGGTCCCCACCACGCCCGGCACTACTTCGTCATTGGCCAAGCGGTCGTCTGCCATCAAATACAACAACTCATCGCCGTTGTACAGGCGGCCTTGGGCATCCACCATTTGCAAACGATCGGCATCGCCATCCAGCGCAATGCCAAAGTCGGCATGGTTGGCTTTCACGGCACGCACCAAGGCATCCGGATGCGTGGCACCCACTTCATGGTTGATGTTCAAACCATCGGGGCTGCAACCAATCGCAATCACATCAGCACCCAGCTCGTGAAACACCTTGGGTGCAATGTGATACGCAGCGCCATGCGCCGCATCCACCACCACCTTCAAACCTTTGAGCGTGAGGTCGTTTGAAAAAGTGCTCTTACAAAACTCAATGTAACGGCCCGCCGCATCGTCCAAACGTTTGGTCTTGCCGAGGTTGGCCGAATCCACCCACACAGGCGGCTCATCCAATGCAGCCTCTACAGCCAACTCCCAAGCATCACTGAGCTTGTTGCCATTGGCATTGAAAAACTTGATGCCGTTATCAGCAAACGGGTTGTGACTGGCACTGATGACCACGCCAAGGCTCGCGCGTTGGGCGCGTGTGAGGTAAGCCACACCGGGTGTGGGTAAGGGACCAAGCAACACCACATTGACGCCTGCAGAATTGAAACCAGACTCCAGCGCTGACTCCAACATATAACCAGAGATGCGGGTGTCTTTGCCAATCAACACCGTGGGGTGCGCTTCGGTTTGCTTGAGCACACGACCCACCGCATGAGCCAAACGCAACACAAAGTCAGGGGTGATAGGCGCTTGGCCCACCGTGCCGCGAATGCCGTCTGTGCCGAAATATTTGCGTGTCATTTTGTTTTGCCTTGGATGTTATTTTTTGTTTGTTATCGGTTTGAATGCATTGTCTCAAACTTGCGCGGCTTGCCAAACTTTGAGTGCCTGCACAGTTGGCGCCACATCGTGCACACGCACAATTCGCGCACCACGCTCAACAGCCAGCACAGCAGCAGCCACGCTAGGCACCATGCGTTCCCCTACCTCGCAACCGGTCACCGCACCAATGGATGACTTACGCGACCATCCTACGAGCAAGGGGTAGCCCAAGGCTAACAACTGGTCTTGATGCGCGAGCAGCTCAAAGTTTTGCGCCACGGTTTTACCAAAGCCTACGCCTGGGTCTAAAGCAATGCATTCGTCAGCCACACCCAAGGCTTGCAACGCTAGTGCGTGAGCTTTCAAAAACTCAGCCACTGGCTGAATTGAGCTGCCGTGCATGGGCAAGGCTTGCATGGTTTGTGGCTCGCCATGCATGTGCATCAGGCACACACCACATTGGGCATGCGCAGCCACCACTTGCTGCGCGCCTGGCTGACGCAGCGCCCACACATCATTGATGATGTCTGCACCTGCATCGAGCACGGCCTGCATCACCTCTGCCTTGTATGTGTCGACAGAGATGGGCACATTCAAACGCACAGCCTCGCGCACCACAGGCAACACCCGCGCTAACTCCTCATCGAGTGACGCCGCAGTCGCGCCAGGACGGGTGGACTCGCCACCAATGTCCAAAATATTTGCACCATCTTTGAGCAACTGTTCGCAATGCGTTAAAGCAGCACGCGTGTTGGCATGTTGGCCGCCGTCTGAGAAAGAATCGGGCGTGACATTGACAATGCCCATCACCTGCGGTTGGTTCAGGTCAATACGAAAACGTGTGGTTTGCCAAAACATAAGTGCTCCATGAAAAACGGGGCTTGCGCCCCGTTCTTGGTTCAACCCAATCGCTTAAGCAGCGGTGGGTGATGGGTCTGCTTGCACCGCTGGGGTGCCGCCGCTGTCACCGCCCGAAGGGGTGCGTGGCGTCCAATCTTTCGGTGGACGTGGTGGGCGGCCTTCCATGATGTCGTCAATTTGCTCTTTGTCGATGGTTTCCCATTCGAGCAAAGCTTTGGCCATGGCGTGCATCTTGTCGCTGTTGAATTCAATCAAACGACGGGCCAAGTTGTATTGCTCGTCAATGATGCGACGCACTTCAACGTCCACCTTTTGCATGGTGGCTTCAGACATGCTGGTGGTCTTGGTGACCGAGCGGCCCAAGAACACTTCGCCTTCGTTCTCGGCGTAGACCATTGGGCCCAAGGCCTCGGTCATGCCATAGCGCGTCACCATGTCACGTGCGATCGAGGTGGCACGCTCAAAGTCATTGCTCGCGCCAGTGGTCATTTGGTTCATGAACACTTCTTCGGCAATACGACCACCAAACAACATGCTGATTTGGTTGAGCATGTATTCACGGTCGTAGCTGTAGCGATCTTTTTCGGGCAGGCTCATGGTCACGCCCAAAGCACGGCCACGGGGAATGATGGTCACTTTGTGCACGGGGTCGCACTTGGGCAACAACTTGCCAATCAAGGCGTGGCCAGCTTCGTGGTAAGCAGTGTTCTTGCGTTCTTCTTCCGGCATGACCATGCTCTTGCGCTCAGGGCCCATCAAGATTTTGTCTTTGGCCTTTTCGAAGTCTTGCATCTCGACCACGCGTGCGTTGCGACGTGCAGCCATCAAAGCCGCTTCGTTGCACAAGTTGGCTAAATCGGCACCGCTCATGCCAGGTGTGCCGCGTGCAATCACGCTGGCATTGACATCTTGACCAATTGGCACTTTGCGCATGTGCACATTCAAGATTTGTTCACGACCGCGAATGTCAGGCAAGGTCACATACACCTGACGGTCAAAACGACCAGGGCGCAACAAGGCAGCATCCAAAATGTCGGGACGGTTGGTGGCAGCCACCACGATGACGCCGAGGTTGGTTTCGAATCCATCCATCTCGACCAACATTTGGTTCAAGGTTTGTTCGCGTTCGTCGTTACCACCACCCACACCTGCGCCACGTTGACGACCCACAGCATCGATCTCGTCAATGAAGATGATGCAAGGTGCATTCTTTTTGGCGTTCTCGAACATGTCGCGCACACGGGCAGCGCCTACGCCCACAAACATCTCCACGAAGTCAGAACCAGAGATGCTGAAGAACGGCACTTTGGCTTCGCCAGCAATGCCTTTGGCCAACAAAGTTTTACCGGTACCGGGAGGGCCGACCAAGAGCAAACCGCGTGGGATACGACCACCCAGTTTTTGGAAGCGTTGTGGGTCTTTCAAGAAGTCCACCACTTCTTTCACTTCTTCTTTGGCTTCGTCGCAACCGGCCACATCCGCAAAGGTGACTTGGTTGTTGTTCTCATCCAGCATGCGGGCTTTGCTCTTGCCAAAACTGAATGCACCACCCTTGCCGCCGCCTTGCATTTGGCGCATGAAGTACACCCACACACCAATCAGCAACAGCATGGGGCCCCAGCTGACCAACAAGGTCATGAGGAGCGAGCCTTCTTCGCGGGGCTTGACGTCAAACTTCACGCCATTGGCAATGAGGTCACCCACCAAACCGCGGTCGAGGTAGGTGGCTGTTGTGCGAATCTTGCGCTCGTCGTTCGTGACAGCGGTAATTTCTGTGCCGCCCTGACCTTCTTGGATGGTGGCGGTTTTGATGCGCTTGGCACGAACCTCTTCGAGGAAGTCCGAATAGCCAAGGTAGCCAGAGCCTGCGCCTGGGCGTGTTTCAAACTGTTTGAAAACAGTGAACATCACCAAAGCAATGACCAACCAAACAGCGACTTTTGAGAACCATTGATTATTCAATGTGGGCTCCGAAATAAAAAGAGTACGAGATGTACTGAGATGGGCCTGATTTTAGGCGTTTCAAGCGCTTGGGGCGGCTTTATTCACCGCAAGCAGCCTTAGAAAAATCAAGGATTTGCGCAAACGCGACTTTTCACACCCATACCCACCAAAAAGGTTTCACTTGATTTGTCGCGGCTGGCCTTAGGTTTGATAGGTTTAACCACACGAAACGTGCTTTTAAAAAGATTCACCAAATCGCTGTAACCGCTGCCATGGAAGAGTTTGACCACCAAAGCACCATCGTCTTTTAAGTGCTTTTGGGCGAAGTCCACCGCCAACTCAATCAAATGGGCAATACGGGTGGCATCGGTCGATTCAATGCCTGTGAGGTTAGGCGCCATGTCTGACACCACCACGTCCACGATACGCCCCTGCAAGGCCGCTTCTAGCTGCGCCAAGACCTCTTCTTCACGGAAGTCGCCTTGAATGAAGGTGACGTCCTCCACAGGCTCCATGGGCAAGATGTCCAAACCGATGATGGTGCCGTTCAAAGTGCCCGATGCCGCGCCTTTGGGCGACATGCGACGGCGTAAGTATTGGCACCATGCCCCCGGCGCACAGCCCAAGTCCACCACCACGTTGCCCGGCTTGATGAGGCTGAGCTGTTCGTCAATTTCCTTGAGCTTGTAAGCCGCACGTGCGCGATAGCCATCCTTTTGAGCTAGCTTGACGTAGGTGTCGTTCACATGGTCGTTCAACCATGTTTTATTGACCTTTTTGCTTTTAGTTTTAGCTTTCAATTCATACCTTTGAGCGAGCGGGGATAATACCCGCATGTCCGCAATACAACTCACACCTGCTCAACGCAAAATTCACCGCGCCGAAGCGCACCATTTAGACCCCGTCGTGATGATTGGCAACGATGGATTAACGCCTGCCGTCATCAAAGAAGCCGAGATGGCGCTCAACGCGCACGGTCTCATCAAAATCCGCGTATTGGGCGACGACCGCCAAGCACGCGAAGCCATGTTTGTGGCTTTGGCCGACCAACTCAACGCAGCCCCCATTCAGCACATCGGCAAGCTGTTTGTGTTGTGGCGCCCTCGCGCTGAAAAAGAACGCACCGTCGACGAAGACCGCATGGCGGGCCCACGCGACGTGAAAGTACTCAAGTACAGCAGCCGTGGCGGCCAACGCCCTGAAGTGAAAACTTTGCGCGTGTTGGGCAACCAACGCCTGACCTCGGGCGGTCAAGTCAAACGCGCCAAACCGAAAAAGATTTCGGTCAAGAAACGCAGCTTGGGTTAATCGTCAGTCACTGGGCTTGCTGCAATGGCAAGTTCAGTTTGCGCAGGGCACAAAGACCACAACGTCTTGCCTGCGCACACCCACTGCAACACATACAAAGCAGTGCCCAAGTTGTGCCACAACGCCATGTTGTCACGGGCCACAATGTGCGGTTTCACAGCTACTTCAATCAACAAGGCGCACAACATGCCACCAATCACCCACGGTGACGGCGTGTGAGAGTGGTCTTGGTTTAAGCGTTTAGCCGCCAGCAAAAGCAGCAAGCCACACATCAGTGACAGCCAAGACTGCGCAGTGAACAGCTTGGCAGCCATTTGCCCTGCGATGGCGGAGGCTTCCAAATGGATGAACAGCATCGGCACCACCATGAAGCCCACCGCACACAAACTGCCCCACCACAGCGCTGCCAAAAAGACCTGTAGCCGCGCCATGTCAGGAGGTTTAGAGGTAAGAGACCTTGACCACTTCGTAGTGCTTCACACCGCCTGGCGCTTGCACTTCAGCCACATCGCCCTCTTCCTTGCCAATCAAGGCTCGGGCAATCGGGCTGCTGATGTTGATGAGGCCGAGTTTCAAATCGGCTTCGTCTTCACCCACAATTTGGTAGGTCACCTTGTCGCCAGAATCCTCATCTTCCAACGCCACGGTGGCGCCAAACACCACACGGCCACCCGCATCAAGTGATGCGGGGTCAATGATTTGTGCCACCGACAACTTGCCTTCAATTTCTTGAATGCGGCCTTCGATGAAACCTTGACGGTCTTTGGCTGCGTCGTATTCGGCGTTTTCGCTCAAATCGCCTTGTGCGCGTGCTTCAGCAATGGCAGCAATCACGTTGGGACGTTCGATGGTTTTGAGTTTGTGCAACTCATCTTTGAGTTTTTCTGCACCGCGCTTAGTAATGGGAACTGTGCTCATCGTATTTCCTTAGGCCGTCAATTGGGCGTGCATTTCCTGCACAGAAATGACATCCAACTTGTCCATGTACTTCATACCTTCCACAGCCGCTTCTGCACCAGCTATTGTTGTGAAAGTCGTCACACGGTTGAGCAATGCCGAGGTACGAATATGGCGAGAGTCGGCAATCGCATTGCGACGCTCTTCCACCGTGTTGATGACCAACACCACTTCGTTGTTTTTGATGCTGTCCACAATGTGCGGACGGCCTTCGGTCACCTTGTTCACCACATCACAAGGCACACCGGCCTCGACAATGGCAGACGCTGTGCCTTTGGTGGCGATCAACTCAAAGCCCAAAGCAGACAACTGACGCGCCACTTCGATGGCACGTGGTTTGTCGTTGTTCTTCACCGAGATGAACACCTTGCCTGTGGCGCGGCCATCGGCGTCGCGTGGACGAGGCAACTTGGTGCCTGCCCCCAATTGGCTCTTCACAAAGGCTTCGCCAAATGTTTTGCCCACACCCATGACTTCGCCCGTGGACTTCATCTCTGGGCCGAGGATGGTGTCAACGCCTGGGAACTTCACGAAGGGAAACACCGCTTCTTTCACGCTGAAATAAGGGGGTGTGACTTCTTGGGTGATGCCTTGCGACGCGAGGGTTTGACCCGCCATGCAACGCGCAGCGACCTTGGCCAACTGAATGCCCGTGGCTTTGGACACATAAGGCACGGTGCGTGACGCGCGTGGATTCACTTCCAACACGTAGATGACATCTTTGCCATCGACGTGTTGAATGGCGAATTGCACGTTCATCAAGCCAACCACATTCAAAGCACCTGCCATAGCAGCAGATTGGCGCTTGAGTTCAGTGACGGTGGCTTCTGACAAGGAGTAAGGAGGCAACGAGCAAGCAGAGTCACCGCTGTGCACGCCCGCTTGTTCGATGTGTTCCATCACGCCACCGATGAAGGTCTTGCCTTCTGGGTCGCGCAAGCAATCCACATCACACTCAATCGCATCGTTCAAGAAACGATCCAAGAGCACGGGCGAATCATTCGACACTTTGACCGCTTCGCGCATGTAACGTTCAAGATCACGCTGCTCGTGGACGATTTCCATGGCACGGCCACCCAACACGTAGCTGGGGCGAACGACCAAGGGGTAGCCCAATTCAGCCGCTTTTTCAAGAGCTTCTGTTTCAGTGCGCGCTGTGGCATTCGGCGGTTGACGCAGACCGAGGTCTTGCAACAACTTTTGGAAACGCTCACGGTCTTCCGCCGCGTCAATCATGTCAGGGCTGGTACCGATGATCGGCACACCAGCGGCTTCTAGGCCGAGCGCCAATTTCAAAGGTGTTTGACCACCGTATTGAACGATGACGCCAGTTGGCTTTTCTTTGTCGACGATTTCCAGCACGTCTTCGAGCGTCAATGGCTCAAAGTACAAACGGTCAGACGTGTCGTAGTCGGTGGAAACAGTTTCGGGGTTGCAGTTGACCATGATGGTTTCATAGCCGTCTTCGCGCATGGCGAGTGCAGCGTGAACGCAGCAGTAATCAAACTCAATGCCTTGGCCGATGCGGTTAGGACCGCCGCCGAGCACCATGATTTTTTTGTTGTTGGTGGGCTCAGCTTCGCACTCACCATCTCCATGGCCTTCGTAGCACGAGTACATGTAAGCGGTATCAGTCGAGAACTCAGCCGCACAGGTGTCCACACGCTTGTAGACAGGACGAATGCCCTGTTCATGGCGGCGTGCACGCACCACATGTTCGGTGGTCTTGAGCAACTTGGCCAAACGGCGGTCAGAGAAGCCCTTCTTTTTCAAGGCGCGCAACTCTTGTGCGGTGATGGCGTCCAGCGATGTGGCTTCGAGCTCAAGCTCGATCTTCACGATCTCTTCGATTTGCACCAAGAACCAACGGTCGATTTTGGTCAAGGCAAACACCTCGTCCACGCTCAAGCCCATGGCGAATGCATCGCCCACGTACCAAATACGCTCGGGGCCTGGTTCGCCCAGTTCTTTCTCGAGCACTTCGCGGTCCTGGGTTTTTTCGTTCATACCATCCACGCCCACCTCCAAACCGCGCAGGGCTTTTTGGAAGGACTCTTGGAAGGTACGACCCATGGCCATGACCTCGCCTACCGATTTCATTTGGGTGGTCAAGCGGCTGTCAGCGGTTGGGAATTTTTCAAACGCGAAACGTGGAATTTTGGTCACCACGTAGTCGATCGAGGGCTCGAACGACGCAGGCGTTGCACCACCTGTGATTTCGTTGCGCAACTCATCGAGCGTGTAGCCCACAGCCAATTTCGCTGCGACTTTCGCAATGGGGAAACCTGTGGCTTTGGAAGCCAGCGCAGACGAACGCGACACACGTGGGTTCATCTCAATAACAACCATGCGGCCGTCTTTGGGATTGATCGAGAACTGCACGTTCGAGCCGCCCGTGTCCACACCGATTTCACGCAACACAGCCAAAGAGGCGTTGCGCAAAATTTGATATTCCTTGTCGGTCAAGGTTTGTGCAGGCGCCACGGTGATGGAGTCACCGGTGTGCACGCCCATGGGGTCCAAGTTTTCGATCGAGCAAATGATGATGCAGTTGTCCGCCTTGTCGCGCACCACTTCCATCTCGTACTCTTTCCAACCGAGCAAAGATTCTTCAATCAACAGCTCGTTGGTCGGCGAAGCTTCCAAGCCGCGCTTACAGATGATTTCGAATTCTTCAGGGTTGTAGGCAATACCGCCGCCTGTGCCACCCAAGGTAAAGCTGGGGCGAATGACGGTAGGAAAGCCCACACGCTTTTGCACATCCCAAGCTTCTTCCATGCTGTGTGCAATGCCTGAACGCGCGGAGCCCAAACCAATTTTGGTCATGGCATCTTTGAACTTCAAGCGGTCTTCAGCTTTGTCGATGGCCTCAGGTGTTGCGCCAATTAGCTCAACCTTGTACTTGGCCAACACGCCGTGGTGCCACAAGTCCAACGCACAGTTGAGCGCGGTTTGACCGCCCATGGTGGGCAGAATGGCATCGGGGCGTTCTTTGGCAATGATCTTCTCGACCGTTTGCCAAGTGATGGGTTCGATGTAAGTCACGTCTGCCGTGGCGGGGTCGGTCATGATCGTGGCAGGGTTGCTGTTGATCAAGATGACTTTGTAGCCCTCTTCACGCAAAGCTTTACAAGCTTGCACGCCAGAGTAATCGAACTCACACGCCTGACCAATGATGATCGGGCCTGCGCCAATGATGAGAATGCTTTTGAGGTCGGTGCGCTTTGGCATGATTATTTCGCCTCCATCAGTTTGATGAAGCGGTCAAAGAGGTAAGCAATGTCGTGCGGGCCGGGCGATGCTTCGGGGTGGCCTTGGAAGCAAAACGCGGGTTTGTCGGTGCGGGCCAAGCCCTGCAATGTGCCGTCAAACAAAGACACGTGGGTGGCACGCAAGTTGGCGGGCAATGATTTTTCATCCACCGCAAAACCGTGGTTTTGGCTGGTGATGGACACGCGACCGGTGTCGAGGTCTTTCACCGGATGGTTGGCACCGTGGTGGCCAAACTTCATCTTGAAAGTTTTCGCGCCACTGGCCAAGGCCATGATTTGGTGACCCAAGCAAATGCCGAACGTAGGGATGCCGGTTTCAATCAACTCAGCAGCCGCAGCAATCGCGTAGTCGCAAGGCTGAGGGTCGCCAGGACCGTTGGACAAGAAGATGCCATCTGGCTTGTGCTTGAGCACGTCTGCCGCCGGAGTCTTCGCTGGCACCACCGTGACTTTGCAGCCACGCTCAGCCAGCATACGCAAGATGTTTTTCTTCACGCCAAAGTCATATGCGACCACATGGAATTTAGGCGCGGTCAAGTTGCCGTAACCCTCGCCAAGTTTCCACTCGGTTTGTGTCCACTCATAAGACTTGGACACAGTGACCTTTTGCGCCAAATCGAGGCCGGCCATATTGGGCGCGCCTTTGGCTGCTGCCACGGCTTGGTCGATCAACGCTTGTGTGACTTCTTGGCCTTTGGCCAAGCCCACGATGGCACCGTTTTGGGCACCCTTGGTGCGCAAGATGCGTGTGAGCTGACGTGTGTCGATGTTGGCAATGGCCACGGTGCCTGCATCGGTCAAATAGGCCGACAAGGTTTGGTTAGATCGGAAGTTGCTTGCAACCAATGGCAAGTCTTTGATGATCAAACCAGCAGCATGGACTTTGTCAGCTTCGATGTCTTCCACGTTGACGCCGTAGTTACCGATGTGCGGGTACGTCAAGGTGACGATCTGCTGGCAGTAGCTGGGGTCAGTGAGGATTTCCTGGTAGCCGGTGAGTGAGGTGTTGAACACCACTTCGCCGACGGTAGAGCCAGAGGCTCCGATCGAGTTGCCGATAAAGACCGTGCCGTCTGCGAGCGCCAAGATGGCGGGCGGGAAGGTTCCCTGAAGAGACAAAAGCACTGGGTTCTCCGGAATAGTTCGGGTACGCCTCAGCGCTCACAAGAGAACGTGTCTCTTTGGCTGCTTTGTTCGAGGAATTTGCCTAGGTTTGAGCTGGGGCGTACAGGTTGATGCGGGAAAGCCTCTCATTATATCCGAGGCACTGGTTTTCCCGAATCAAAACAGGTGAATTAACCCAAATGACAGGTGGCGCTGGCGTGTAAGCAAATAGCAGCAGCCGAAGCCACGTTGAGCGACTCTTCCCCGCCGGGCTGCGCAATGCGCACATGCAAGGCGGCACGATCCGCCAACGCGGCTGACACGCCCTGCCCTTCATGACCCATGAGCCATGCGCAAGGCATGGGCAGCTTGGCCTGAGCCAGCAAAGTGTGCAAAAACGGGCCTTGGTGCGAGCTGGTGGCGACCCAAGGTATGTCCAAGGCATTCAAGTCATCGACACTCAAACCTTCAACCAAGTGCAGCCCAAAATGCGCGCCCATGCCGGCCCGCAAAACCTTGGGCGACCACAGAGCAGCAGAACCTTTGATGGCCAATACCTGCTTGAAACCAAAGGCCGAAGCACTTCGAAGAATAGAGCCCACGTTGCCCGCGTCTTGCACACGGTCCAACACCACGGTGGGCGAAGATGGTTGCACCTCTTTCGATGTAGGCGCTGCCAACACAAAGCCCATCTTGGCGGGTGACTCTAGGCTGCTGATTTCAGCAAACAGCGCATCGGGCAACACCGTGTTGCGCTCAGCCGCTTGCGTCCATTCACGTGGCGCAGTGGCCCACAGCGATTCAGCAAACACGGCATGCTCAGGCTTCACACCACGCGTGAGCGCGGCACGGCACAGATGATCGCCCTCTAACCAAACGCGGCCGAGTTTTCGGTACGCCGTGCTGTCTTGCGACAAGCGGCGCAGGTCTTTGACCAAGGGGTTGTCACGCGAAGTGATCAAGTTCATTTCAACACCTCAGCCACGGGAGAAAACGATTTGCGGTGCCAAGGTGTAGCGCCGTGTTCTTTGAGGGCTTGCAAATGAGCTGCTGTGCCATAGCCCTTGTGTCCATCAAAGCCGTACTGCGGGTACTGCGCATGCAGCTCTTGGCACCAACGGTCGCGATGCACTTTGGCCAAGATGGACGCCGCTGAAATCGCCTGCACTTTGCTGTCACCTTTGACAATGGCTTCGGCCAAGACATCGAGTACGGGCAAGCGGTTGCCGTCCACCAGCACCTTGGTGGGCTTCAGGCGCAAACCTTCTACCGCGCGACGCATGGCCAGCATGGTGGCTTGCAAGATGTTGAGTTCGTCAATCTCTTCCACCGTCGCTTCGGCGATGGAGCAGCACAAAGCCTTGGCGCGAATTTCGTCATACAAACGCTCGCGCTTCAAAGCCGTGAGTTTTTTGGAGTCGGCCAAGCCTGCAATCGGGCTCAAGTCATCCAAGATGACAGCAGCGGCCACCACAGGCCCAGCCAACGGACCACGGCCAGCTTCATCCACCCCAGCAATCAAGCCTGGGGCATCCCAAATGAGCGCGGCTTGTTCAGCGCGCAAGAACTTTTTCGATCGCATGGGCCGCCAGTGCGGGGGTGTCGCGACGCAGCGTGTCGTGCAGCGTCGCAAAGCGTTGTTGAACCGCGGCAGCCGCCGCAGGGTTGGCGAGCCATTGCAAGACCTCGTGCGCCAAGGCGTCGGGTGTGGCGGCGTCTTGCAACAACTCGGGCACCACAAAGTCTTGGCACAGGATGTTGGGCAAGCCCACCCAAGGCTGCAACTTTTTACGGCGCATGATTTGCCAACTCAGCCAGTTCATGTTGTAGGCAATCACCATGGGGCGCTTGAACAATGCAGCCTCTAGCGTGGCCGTGCCACTGGCAATGAGCGTGGCATCACAAGCCACCAAGGCCGTGTGTGACTGACCATTGAGCACCAACAAATTGGGGACCTCGCCCACTTCTTTGGCGATGGCTTCGATGCGCGCGCGCAAAGCAGGCATGGCCGGCAATACAAAGTGCAAGCCCGGTTGCTGCTTGGCCATGCGTTGTGCCGCTTGCAAAAACCGGTGTGCCAAATACTCAATTTCAGAACTTCGACTGCCTGGCAGCAACGCCACTACCGTGGCGTCTTGTGGCAAGCCAAGCGCTGCGCGTGCAGCTGCACGGTCTGGCACATCGGGAATATTTTTAGCTAAAGGGTGCCCCACATACGTGGCATCAATGCCGTGCTGTGCGAGTAAGTCCGTTTCAAACGGGAAGATGCACAACACGTGGTCCACGCTTTGGCGAATCTTCTCCACACGGTCTGCGCGCCACGCCCAAATGGAGGGGCACACAAAGTGAATTGTGGGAATACCTTGGGCTTTGAGGTCGCGCTCTAAATCAAGGTTGAAGTCGGGTGCATCCACACCAATGAAAGCGCTGGGTGGATGGGCCAGCAAGCGTTCGCGCAGCTGGTTACGAATGCCCACAATTTCACGGTAATGGCGCAACACTTCCACATAGCCACGCACTGCGAGTTTTTCGTAAGGCCACCAAGGCTCAAAACCTTGGGACACCATACGCGGACCACCAATGCCTGCACTGTGCATGTCTGGCCATTTGTCGCGCATGCCACCAAGTAACAGGCCAGCCAGCAAATCGCCCGAGGCCTCGCCTGCGACGAGCGAGAAAGACAGGGCCTCGGCCATGGTGTTTAGCGAATGATGCCGCGTTGCGGCGAGGTGTGGTTCAAGAAGTCCAGCATCATCGCCACATCGGGCGCGGCTTCTGGTTTTTCTTGGGTCAAAGCGGCGATGCGTTCTTTGGCTTGCTCGAGCGTCAAGTCATCACGATACAAAGCTTTGTGCATGGCCTTCACGGCGCTGATGCGCTCGGCAGAGAAGCCGCGACGGCGCAAGCCTTCAAAGTTCATGGAGCGAGGCTCAGCAGGCTGGCCTTGACACATCACAAACGGAGGAACATCGGCAAACAACAACGAGTGCATGGCCGAGAAGCTGTGCGCACCAATGCGCACAAACTGATGCACCACGGTAAAGCCGCCCAAAATCACCCAATCACCCACATGCACATGGCCTGCCAACTGCGCGCTGTTGGCGAAGATGGTGTGGTTGCCCACGATACAGTCGTGCGCCAAGTGCACATAGGCCATGATCCAGTTGTCATTGCCCACCTTGGTCACGCCAGCATCGCCGGGTGAGCCAATGTTGAAGGTACAAAACTCACGGATGGTGTTGCGGTCACCAATGATCAGCTCGCAAGGCTCGCCTGCGTACTTCTTGTCTTGCGGAATCGCGCCCAATGAGTTGAACTGAAAAATGCGGTTGTCATTGCCAATCGTGGTGTGGCCTTCGATCACGCAATGCGGCCCCACAGTCGTGCCCGCACCGATGCGCACGTTGGGTCCAATGATGGTGTAAGGCCCCACCTGTACCGAGCTGTCGAGCTCGGCCTTGGGGTCAACAATGGCGGTGGCGTGAATGAGGCTCATCTTTAGGTTTGCTGCTTAAGCAATAGAACGCATGGTGCACATCAAATCGGCTTCAGTCGCCACGACATCGCCCACTTTGGCACGTGCTTTGAATTTGAAGATGCCCGCTTTCATGCGATCCAACTCAACTTCCAAAGTCAGTTGATCGCCTGGCTCGACGGGGCGTTTGAATCGTGCGCCATCAATGCCGGCAAAGTAATACACCGTCTTGTCATCGGGTGCTGCACCCAAGGTGTCAAAGGCCAACAATGCGGCAGCTTGGGCCAAGGCTTCCAAAATCAACACCCCAGGCATCACAGGGTGATGTGGGAAATGGCCCATGAAAAATGGCTCATTGATCGTCACGTTCTTGAGCGCTTTGATGCTCTTGCCCTTTTCAATTTCCAACACACGGTCAACCAACAAAATGGGATAACGATGTGGCAATTGCTTCAAGATTTGGTGGATATCCATGCTCATTTTTTTTGACTTTCAAAAGCTGATTCAAGAGATTTGATGCGATCGCGCAAGCGATGCAGTTGGCGCAAAGTCGCGGCATTTTTCTCCCAAGACGCATTGTCGTCGATTGGGAACACACCGCTGTATTGACCGGGCTGACGAATGGAACGCATGACCACAGATGCAGCTGAAATGTGCACACCATCGGCCAGCTCTAAATGGCCCAAGACCACAGCGCCACCACCCACTGTGCAATTGGCACCAATACGGGCGCTACCGGCTACGCCCGCACAACCTGCCATGGCGGTATTGGCCCCCACATGCACGTTGTGACCAATTTGGACCAAGTTATCGAGCTTGACGCCATCTTCGATGACCGTGTCATCCAAAGCGCCTCTGTCGATACAGGTGTTGGCACCAATCTCCACATCGTTACCAATGCGAACGGCCCCCAATTGCTCAATTTTTTCCCAGTGACCTTCGAACAGCGCAAAACCAAAACCATCGGCACCAATGACAACGCCCGCATGCACGATGCAGCGCTCGCCAATGCGGCAATCCTCACCCACGGTGACGCTCGATTTGAGCCAAGTGTTTGCACCGATGTGCGCACCACGCTCAACCACACACAGCGGGCCAATGCGTGCCGTGGCATCGACATGGGCTTGCGGATGAATCACAGCACTGGGATGCACCAATGGTTCATCGCTCACACGGGTGTGCTGACGCCAAACTTGAGTCAAACGTGCAAAGTAGTGATAGGGGTTGTCTGTCACGATCAAGGCCGCATTGACCTTGGCCGTCTCTGCGACGGCGGGCGACACAATCACACAGCCCGCCTGTGTGGTGGCAAGCTGTGATTGGTATTTGGGATTGCTTAAAAAGCTCAACGCATCGGCTTGAGCAGTGTCAAGCGGTGCGAGCTTTTGAATAAGATGCTGAGGATCGCCAATGAGGCGACCACCCAAACTTTCGATGATCTGGCCGAGACGCAGTGCCACGGCAGATTATTTAGCGGCGTTGATGACCTTGAGCACTTTGTCAGTGATGTCGTGCTTGGGGTTGATGTAGACAGCCTCCTGCAACACCAGGTCATATTTTTCAGCCTCAGCCACTTGCTTGATCACGCGATTGGCGCGTTCAAGCACTTGCTGGAACTCTTCGTTTTTGCGTGCGTTGAGTTCCTCTTGAAACTCACGGCGCTTACGCTGGAAGTCGCGGTCTTGTTCACCCAATTGTTTTTGGCGTGAAACACGTTGAGACTCTGACAACGTAGGCGCTTCACGCTCAAATTTTTCGACTGCATTTTTCAAAGCGTTACCCGCATCGTTCAGGTCTTTTTCACGCTTAGAAAATTCTTGCTCCAACTTGGCCTGGGCTTGCTTGGCTGTGTTCGCTTCTTTGAAAATGCGATCGGTATTGATGAAGCCAATGCGGATTTCTTCGGCTTGCGCACAAAATGCTGCCAAGCCCAACACAACAGCTAAGGAAATTTGACGAGTAAACATAGTCATCAGAAGGATGTCCCGATTTGGAATTGCAATTGTTGAATTCTATCGCCTGAGAATGCTCGTACAGGACGAGCCCAAGCGAAGCGTAACGGGCCCATAGGAGAGACCCAGCTCAAGCCAACGCCGTAAGCACTACGCAGCATCTTGAGGTCTACTTTTTCAAATTCACCGTAGACGTTGCCCATGTCATAGAAACCATACAAACGAAGAGATCTGTCATTGCCTGCACCGGGGAATGGCATCAAGAATTCGGTGTTAAGCGTGATCTTTTTTGCACCACCAATGACAGGCCCAGTGATATCACGTGGACCTAAAGTACCTTGCTCAAAACCACGAACAGAACCTAAACCACCAGAATAGTAATTTTTATAAAACGGAAGCGTTTGACCGTTCAAACCTTTGCCAGTTCCCAAATCAGCATTAAAAGCAAAGGTGTATTGCTTGGTAATAGGGAAATACTGTTGGTACTGCCCGCCCAGCTTGGCATAGCGCGCATCGCCCATGGCACCCAACTCGGTGTTAAAGCGAATGAACTTGCCATTGTTAGGGTTTAGGTAACTATCGCGACTATCCCTAGCCCAACCCGCTGTCACCGGTATGTTTTGCGCGACGCAGCCAAATTGCTGACACAACTGCGCATGCACCCCCAGCATATTTGTGCCAGGTACAAGCTCAGTTCGCTCAGCGGCAGTCCCTACAAACACACGATCAAGTTCGCTGAAAGGGATACCAAATCGCACCCCTAAGCCAGAGGTGATCATGCGATAGTTACCGCCCTGCTCCACATATGGCTTGCTCGCGCGGTGGTACAACTCAAACGTACGCGAAACACCATCCTCTGTGAAATACGGATCCGTGGTGTTGAGCACGTAATACTGGTTGAATTTACTGGTGCTGACCTGTAACCCGAGGTTGTGCCCAGAGCCGAACACGTTGTCTTGTTGAATACCAAAAGACAGCGTGACTTTTTCAGCGCTAGAAAAGCCCGCTCCCAAAGTCAACATACCCGTCGGTTTCTCGACCACGTTCACGTTCAAGTCGACCTGATCTTGAGATGACGGTACTTCTTGGGTATCAATCTCAACATCCTTGAAATAACCCAAACGATTCACGCGATCGCGTGACAAGCGAATCTTTTCACCGTCATACCAAGACGATTCCGTTTGACGGAATTCACGGCGCACGATTTGATCGCGTGTGCGGTTGTTACCCACGATGTTGATGCGACGCACATAGGCACGACGCGCAGGATCTGCAACGAGGACTAACTTCACACGATTCGTGGCACGGTCGATCTCTGGACGAACATCCGTGCGTGCGAATGCAAAACCAAAATTACCAAAATACTCATTGAATGCCTTGGTGGTTTTGGCCACATCATCGGCGTTATAGGCTTGTCCTGCCTTGATTTCTACTAGCGATTTGAACTCATCGTCTTTGCCGAGGTAGTAGCCTTCCATCGCCACCTCAGACACCACAAAACGATCGCCTTCTGTCACGTTGATGGTGATGCTGATGTCTTGTTTGTTGGGGGAAATCGCAACTTGCGTTGAGTCAATACGAAACTCTAAATAACCGCGCGACAAATACCAAGCACGCAAGGTCTCCAAGTCCGCATTGAGTTTGGTACGGGAATAGCGGTCGGACTTGGTGTACCAGCTTAACCAGTTACCTGTTCCTTGATCAAACTGATCCAAAAGTTTGGACTCGTCAAAAGCTTTTACACCCACCACACGCATTTCTTTGATTTTGGCCAAGTCGCCTTCGACCACAGTGAAAGAGAGGTTCACACGGTTGCGATCAGCTGGGGTAATGGTGGTGATGATTTCAGCGCCATACAAACTGCGGTTGACATACTGGCGCTTGAGTTCCTGCTCAGCACGATCAGCCAGCGCCTTATCGAAGGGGCGGCCTTCAGCCAAGCCAATATCCTTCAGCGCTTTTTTCAGAGTGTCCTTGTCAAACTCTTTGGCTCCAATGAACTCAACAGCGGCAATGTTGGGGCGCTCTTCAACAATCAATACCAACACATCACCATTGACTTCAATCCGCACATCTTTGAAAAGCCCTAAAGCAAACAAACTGCGAATCGCTGCAGCGCCTTTTTCATCCGTGTAATCATCACCCACGCGGAATGGAATTGAGGCAAACACAGTACCAGGCTCCACACGCTGCAAGCCTTCGACACGAATGTCGCGCACATTGAATGGATCAGCGGCCAACGCATTGAATGTCATCACAGCCCCCGCAATGAGCGCTGCGGTTTGAGCCAGTGTGGTACGACGAAATTGAGAAAGTTGCATATTCATGGGAAGTGTGGTGAGACTCACGGAAGCCAACCTAGGCGAACCACGTCGTTAAAAATAGAAAAAACCATCAGTGCCACAAGTACCGCCAAACCCGCGCGCTGCATGACGTCTAGCCATTGAGGCGAAGGAGGATGACCTGTGCAGGCCTCGTAAAGATAATACAACAGGTGTCCACCATCGAGCATCGGCAAAGGCAGCAGGTTAAACACGCCAAGACTGACGCTGACCAATGCCAAATAGCTGAGATAAGCACCAATGCCAAGGCTTGCAGAACGCCCCGCGTAATCCGCCATGGTGAGCGGGCCACTCAGGTTATCAAGCGACGCATTTCCCGTGAGTAAACGACCCAACATGTCTAACGTCATCGCCATGACTTCCCATGTTTTGTTGATGGCTTTGGATATTCCATCGAAAGCGCCGTATTGAATCCACACCTTGTGCGGAGGCTCTCCCACCTGAGCGCCTATGCGCCCAATGAAATGATCACCTTCAACCGTTTGCTCTGGCTTCACTTCGAATTGAAGCAAATGCCCATCGCGTGATACATCCCAAATTTGAGGGGCTGGTAATTGGTGCTGACCACTGGCACGCACCATCGCACGCAAGGCACTGGCATCACTCACCACGCGGCCATCGATGCGTAGCACCTCATCCCCGCGCTGCAAACCCGCTGTCTGCGCGGGCAGATCTGTTGCCAACTCACCCAACACCGCCCGGCTCCATGCTCCTAAAAAACCGCGAGCCTGCCACGCATTGCTGTCTTTTGAAATTGCATCAGCTGGCAATTCAGGCAAATGCAACAAACGCGGTGTTTGTTTACCGAGCGGCTGTACTTCCAAATACACCGGTGCCGTGTCTTGCTGAAGCATCCACCAACGTAAGGCATCGAGAGATGCCATCTCTTGTAAAGCATCAGCAGACTCACCCGCACGCAACACCGTGTCGCCGCTGCGCAGGCCGGCCGCTTCTGCGACTGAACCCACCACAGGCGCAGATAAGGTGGCTTGTGTTTCGTACTGCCCTATCCAAAAAGTTGCTGCATACAAACACACGGCCAACAACAAATTGGCCAACGGGCCTGCCGACACAATCGCAGCCCTCGCCCACAAAGGCTGTCGGTTGAAAGCCATCGTCACATCTTGCGGCGCAACTTCGGCCTCGTTCTCATCGAGCATCTTCACATAGCCGCCCAAAGGAATGAGGCTGATGCAAAACTCGGTGTCTTGCCCCGCGTGTGGGCAGCGAGATTTCCAGCGCAACAAGGGTTGGCCAAACCCAATTGAAAACGTGAGCACTTTCACACCACACGCCACGGCCACACGGTAGTGCCCCCACTCGTGCACGGTGATGAGCACACCGAGTGCGAGCAAAAAGGCCAGAAGGGTCATGGTTTATTTGGCCAACAGACGCACAGCGTCTTCAGCCACAGCGCGTGCTTGTGCATCAAGCGCCAACAAGTCGTCCAAGCTACGCGGTGCAGATGGGGACAGATGCGCCATGCAGTTTTGATTCACCACATGAATTTGATCAAAACGAATGCGACGATCTAAAAAAGCCGCGACGGCAATCTCGTTGGCCGCATTGAGTACGGCCGTGGTGCCGCGTGGACCACGCAAGGCATCCCAAGCCAAATGAATGCCAGCAAAACGCTCGGGATGCCCATGGTCGTCCAAGGCCTCAAACGTCATGGCTGACAAGGCATGAAAGTCCAAGGCTTGCGCGCCAGACGTCATGCGCTCAGGCCAGCTCAAGCCATAGGCAATCGGCACGCGCATGTCTGGCGTGCCCAACTGAGCGACCACCGATGTATCACGGTACTGCACCATCGAATGGATGATGCTTTGCGGGTGAATGACCACCTCTAAACGTTCGGGCGGCAAGCCAAACAAATAACGCGCCTCAATCACTTCCAGCGCTTTGTTCATCATGGTGGCCGAGTCCACCGAAATTTTGCGCCCCATCACCCAATTGGGATGCGCGCACGCTTGCTCAGGTGTCACGTCTTTCAAGGTGGCTAAGTCGCGTGTGCGAAATGGGCCACCCGATGCGGTGAGAATGATTTTTTCGACACGCGCATTCCAAGTCGAGGCGTCTTCTGGCAGCGATTGAAAAATGGCGGAGTGCTCGCTGTCAATCGGCAACAGTGTGGCGCCGCCTTGTTTGACTGCGTCTAAAAACACCTCAGCCCCCACCACCAACGCCTCTTTGTTCGCTAAGAGCAAACGCTTGCCTGCTCGTGCAGCAGCCAAGCAAGGTGACAAGCCTGCAGCACCCACGATGGCAGCCATCACCGCATCCACGTCGGGATGTGCAGAGATTTCATCCAAGGCCGCAGCACCGCTGAGCACTTCGGTGGATAAGCCTTCGGCTTGAATTTTGTCTTTGAGTTGTTGTGCGGCTTGCGGCTGCACCATCACAGCAAAGCGCGGTTTGAACTGCGCGCATTGGCGCAACATCAAATCAACTTGGGTTGCCCCCGAGAGTGCAAACACTTGAAAGCGCTCGGGGTGACGTGCAATGACGTCTAAGGTGTTGGTGCCGATAGAGCCTGTTGAGCCCAGAACCGTGATGTGCTGCACCTTACCCATGCCATCTGCATGCATATCTGTGTGCATGTGCATCACACCGATTGCGCCAACATCATGGCCAATGGCAAGGCCGGCAACAAGGCATCCACACGGTCTAACACGCCGCCGTGGCCTGGCAACAATTGACTGCTGTCTTTCATACCCGCGCTGCGTTTGACCAATGACTCGACCAAGTCCCCTGCCACGCTCATCATGGTTAAGAATAAAACGGCCAACACCAAGAATGGTGCGCCACGGCTGTACAAACGGGTGTAAAGGCTTGCGCTGTCTACGGCGTATTGGGTATCCACCCAAATCCAAACAACAGCCATGAGCAACACGCCCACCATGCCCCCCCACACACCTTCCCAGCTCTTGCCAGGACTGATAGCGGGCGCCAGTTTGCGACGGCCAAATGCGCGGCCCGAAAAATAAGCCGCGATGTCAGCCATCCACACAAGGAAAAGCACCGACAACAAGAAGTTCACACCCATGACTTTGGCTTGGTACATCGCCGCCCAGGTCAGCCACAAAGCCAACACGCCAACCACCAAACGTAGGGCACGCGAAATCGTGGCCCAGCGCTCGACGCCGTGGCGAATCAACCAGCCAGCCGTCAACACCCAAGCAGCACCCGTGATGGTCCAAACATGGGCAGGCGCTTCATACGCCCAACGTGCAGACCAGGCATACAAACACAACATCACACACACAGCAGCCACACGCAAAGAACCCCGCATGGCAAAACCGTTCAAACGGCCCCACTCCCATGCACCTGCAGCGATGAGCACCAAGGTGAGCCCAGCCAGAGGCTCGGCCGTGGCAGCCAACAAAGCTGGCAGCAATAGCGCCAACAAAACCAGCGCGGTGATGACGCGTTGCTTCAGCATCTAGCTTAGACCGCCATGATTTCTTGTTCTTTGCTGGCAATGAGCTTGTCAATCTCAGCAATGTGGCTGTCTGTCACTTTTTGAATGTCAGCCTCTGCGCGTTTTTGATCGTCTTCAGACGCGAGTTTGTCTTTCACCAATTTTTTGACCGACTCATTGGCATCACGACGCAAATTACGCACAGCAATCTTGGCGTTTTCGCCATCGTTGCGTACCACTTTGGTCAACTCTTTACGTCGCTCTTCCGACATGGGCGGCATGGGCACTCGAATCAATTCCCCCATGGCAGATGGGTTCAAACCCAAATCGCTGTCGCGAATGGCTTTTTCAATCTTGGCGGCCATGGGCTTTTCCCAGGGCTGTACGCTCAAGGTACGGGCATCGAGCAAAGACACGTTGGCCACTTGACTGATCGGCACCATCGAGCCGTAGTAGTCCACTTGCACGCTGTCCAGCAGCGAGGGACTAGGACGGCCGGTGCGAATTTTGGTCAAGCTGTTGCTGAAGGCCGCAATGGATTGACCCATTTTGGTTTCGGTGATTTTCTTGATGTCAGCGATGGTCATGTTGTGCTCCTGATGCAGCGCAGTGTTTGATTCGAAAAAACGGAAAATTAGGCGTGTACCAAGGTGCCTTCGTCTTCACCCATGACAACGCGCTTGAGCGCGCCGTTCTTGAAAATAGAGAACACCTTAATAGGTAACTTTTGATCGCGGCACAATGCAAAGGCCGTGGCGTCCATGATGCCGAGGTTTTGACCAATCGCCTCATCAAAACTGATTTCGGTGTAGCGCGTAGCCTTGGGATCTTTCTTGGGGTCAGCGGTGTAAACACCGTCGACCTTGGTGGCTTTGAGCACCATTTCTGCGCCAATTTCCGCACCACGCAAAGCAGCGGCCGTATCGGTTGTAAAGAAGGGGTTGCCTGTACCAGCGGCGAACACCACCACTTTGCCTTCTTCAAGGTATTGCAACGCCTTGGGACGCACGTAGGGCTCGACCACTTGGTCAATCGCAATCGCGGACATCACGCGCGCGGTCATGCCGGTTTTGTTCATGGCATCAGCCAAAGCCAGCGAGTTCATCACCGTTGCCAACATGCCCATGTAATCTGCTGTGGCGCGGTCCATGCCCACAGAGCCGCCAGCGACACCGCGAAAAATGTTGCCGCCACCAATCACCACTGCCACTTCCACACCAAGTTGCGTGACTTCATTGACCTCGCCCACGATGCGTTCGATCGTGGCACGGTTGATACCAAACGCATCGTCGCCCATCAGGGCCTCCCCAGACAGCTTGAGCAAAATACGCTTAAAGGCTGGTTGAGGTGTGATCATGAAAAGGCTCCTTGATGTGTGCGGTGAAATTGATGTACGGGATATTAAAAGGGGAGCCTAAGCCCCCCCTTTGTTTTTAAGCAGTTTGCTTAGCGGCAGCGACTTGAGCGGCCACTTCGGCTGCAAAGTCGTCGACCTTCTTCTCGATGCCCTCGCCCACCACATACAGGGTGAAAGAAGCCACTTTGGTGTTAGCAGCCTTGAGCATTTGTTCAACAGTTTGCTTGTCGTTTTTCACGAAAGCTTGGTCAAACAAAGACACCTCTTTGAGGTACTTCTGCACAGAACCTTCCACCATCTTGGTGACGATGTCTGCAGGTTTGCCAGACTCAGCCGCCTTAGCTGCAGCGACTGAACGCTCTTTTTCGATCAAGTCAGCAGGCACATCAGCGCTGGTCAAAGCCACTGGCTTCATTGCAGCGACGTGCATAGCCACATCTTTGGCGGCTGTTTCGTCGCCGTCGAACTCAACCAACACACCAATGCGTGTGCCGTGCAAGTAAGCAGCCAACTTGTGTGCACCATCAAAACGCTTGAAGCGGCGGAAGCTCATGTTCTCGCCAATCTTGCCAATCAAACCTTTGCGCACGTCTTCGAGCGTCGGGCCGAAAGTTTCTTGTTCGTAGGGCAACGCACCCAAAGCTTCAATTGAAGCTGGGTTGTGCTCAGCCACCAACTTGGCCGCCGCTTGAGCCAATGCCAAGAAACTGTCGTTCTTGGTCACGAAGTCAGTTTCGCAGTTCACTTCCAACAACGCGCCTGTGTTGCCGCTGATGAAGCTAGACACGACACCTTCAGCAGTCACGCGGCTCGAAGCCTTACCAGCTTTGCTGCCGAGCTTGACGCGCAACAGCTCTTCGGCTTTGGCCATGTCGCCATCGGCCTCGGTCAAAGCTTTTTTGCACTCCATCATGGGAGCGTCGGTTTTTGCGCGCAGTTCAGCGACCATGCTTGCGGTAATTGCAGCCATTTAATTTCTCCGTATTCAGTTCAAAACAATTTGGGTGTGAAAAAGGGGCTTCACAAGCCCCTTTTCAAGCTTGGGTTGCGCAATTAAGCAGCGACTTCAACAAACTCTTCGCCGCCTTCGGTCACAGCTTTGACCAAATCGTTGGTGGCGTTGGCACGGCCTTCGATGATCGCGTCAGCGATGCCACGGGCGTACAAAGTCACCGCCTTAGACGAGTCATCGTTGCCTGGGATGATGTAGTCGATGCCTTCAGGTGAGTGGTTAGAGTCCACCACACCAATCAATGGGATGCCCAGTTTGCGAGCTTCAGCGATGGCGATCTTGTGGTAGCCCACGTCGATCACGAAGATCGCATCAGGCAACACAGCCATGTCTTGAATGCCGCCGATGTCTTTTTCAAGCTTTTCCATTTCGCGCTTGAACATCAGTTGTTCTTTTTTGGACAAAGCGTCCAAGCCAGCTTCTTGCTGGATCTTCATGTCTTTCAAACGCTTGATGGATGTCTTGACCGTTTTGAAGTTGGTCAACATGCCGCCCAACCAACGTTGGTCGACGTAAGGCACGCCAGCGCGTTGCGCTTCAGCGGCGACAATTTCGCGTGATTGACGCTTGGTACCGATCATCAACACGGTGCCGCGGTTCGCAGACAACTGCTTGACGAACTTGATGGCATCTTGGAACATCGGCAAAGATTTTTCCAAGTTGATGATGTGAATTTTGTTGCGGTGACCAAAGATGAACGGTGACATCTTGGGGTTCCAGAAGCGAGTTTGGTGACCAAAGTGGACGCCGGCTTCCAGCATATCGCGCATAGTGACTGACATAGAGATACTCCAAAGGTTGGGTCTAAAATCCAGCCCATCATCACCGCCAGCTTTCATTGTTGAAAAACTTTTGGCAACACCTTGATTGGGCTGGTTTGCGAGTGATGTTTGTCCGAATTTGATGCAAAGGCTTCAAACCTCGGAAAAACCTGATGATTCTAGCACACCCAAACATGCTCCTACCCCCCATCCACACGCCTTCAACAAGGATTTACCCATGAAGGTCGCCGTGATTGGCGCAGGCGTGATCGGCATCACCACCGCATACGAACTGGCCACACAAGGCCATCAAGTCAGCGTTTTCGAACGCAATGGCGCGGCCGCCGAAGAATGCAGTTTTTCGAATACGGGCGTCGCCTCTGCAGGTTACGCATCGCCTTGGCCTCGCCCCGGTATGTTCAAGCATGTGCTGAGCCACCTGCTGCAACGTGACACGCCATTGCGCATCTCTAGCCCCAGCATGACCGATTGGCGTTGGCTGTGGCAGATGCGTAAGGCAAGCAACCCCACCACATTTGCCCGCAACCGCGCCAGCATGTTGCGTTTGGCCGAATACAGCGCCCACCGCATGCGCACCCTCACTGACACGCTGAACTTGGAGCATGAACGCAGCCAAGGCTTCATGGTGCTCTTGCGAACCGAGCGTGAAATTCAGCTCATGCAAGACAGCTTGCAAGTGATGCGCGATGCGGGTTTGAGCTTCAAAACACTGGGCGCTGATGAAGCTCGCAGCATTGAGCCTGCACTCAACCCCGAAACTGCTTTGGCGCAAGCCATTCACTTTCCCGAAGACGAAGTGGGCAACTGCCGCCAGTTCACGCTGCTGCTCAAAAGCGAAGCCGAAGCTTTGGGCGTGAAATTTCACTTCAACACCGGCGTGCTGCCGCTCTCAAACGCACAACCCAAAACCATTCGCACGTCCGAGCAAGACATGGGTGAAAAGTTTGACGCCGTGGTGGTCTGCGCGGGCTTAGCCAGCGCACAACTGGTGAGGCCTTTGGGGTTACGCATTCCTCTCGCTGCCATACACGGCTACGCCATCAGCGCAGCTGTGCGCGAACCGCTGGATGCACCTCGCAGCGGCGTGATGGATGAGCAATACAAAGTGGCCATCAGCCGTTTAGGCCAACGCGTGCGCGTATCGGGCGGTTCTGAAATGGGCGGCAATGCTAAGCGCCACGACCCAGCCAGCATAAAGACCCTGTACCGTGTACTGGACAACTGGTTTCCGGGTGCAGCGCGCACACAAGACAACGTGCAAGTGTGGAAAGGCTCGCGCCCCATGCTGCCCGATGGCCCACCCATTGTCGGAGCCAGCGGTGTGTCGGGTGTATGGCTCAACTTAGGACACGGTGCGAGTGGCTGGACCTTGGCTTGCGGCAGTGCCCGCGTGGTGGCAGACAGCATCAACGGCAAAAGCCCTGACATCGATTTGCAAGGCTTAGGCCTTGAGCGCTTGCACCTCCAACGATGAACTCCCTCGGCCTGACGCAACGCATCGGCAGCCAAGCCAAATGGCCGCTGTACGACGTGGCGCAGACCCGAAGCATTGAAGCTCAAGCACAAGCAGCCCTGCCCGCTTACACCTTGATGCAGCGCGCAGGCTTGGCCACCGCTCAACTGGCTTTGGCCATCGCGCCACATGCGCAAAAAATTTGGCTGGCTTGCGGGCCTGGCAACAACGGCGGGGATGGTCTTGAAGCCGCCGTCCATTTGCAGAGATGGGGCAAGCAGCCCATCGTCACTTGGCTAGGCAAAGATGGTGCAGGCCCTGCTGACGCTCAACAAGCGTGGCAACGCGCCAAAGCAGCGGGTGTGGCGTTTGCACAGCAAATCCCAGAACAATTTGACCTCGCCATTGATGCACTTCTTGGCATAGGCGCACAACGCACACCTGAAGGCGTGATGGCGCAATGGCTAGAAGCTTTGCAAATCACCGACATGCCCGTGCTGTGCGTGGACATGCCGACGGGCTTGAATGCCAATACCGGCGAATGGCTAGGCAAAAGCACATCGCGTCACGCCAATGCCGAACGCCACACCTTGAACCTGCTCACCCTGAAACCAGGCCTGTTCACCGCCGAAGGCCGCGATGCTTCGGGCCAAGTTTGGTTCAACAACATCGGCGTTGAAACTCCGCAAGCCGTCACCGCATGGCTGCAACAAAACATGAACACGCCAAACGACAGACCGCACAGCAGCCACAAAGGCAGCTTTGGAGATGTGAGCGTTATTGGCGGTGCGCCAGGCATGTCTGGCGCTGCGGCACTGGCTGCGGTGGCCGCTCTGCACGGCGGCGCAGGTCGCGTGTTTGTTGGCGTCATGGATGCATCAGCCCGTCATGCCATCACCGCTGCTCATACGCCATTGATGGTGCGCGCACCTGAAGATTTGAATCTACAAACCTCCACCGTGGTTTGCGGCTGCGGCGGTGGCGATGACATTCACGCCTTGCTACCTCATGTCATGTCATCGTCACGACAACTGGTGCTGGATGCCGATGCATTGAACGCCGTTGCACGCGATACATCGCTGCAAAGCTTGCTCAAAAAACGCAGCACACGCAGCAAGCCCACCGTCCTCACGCCACATCCACTCGAAGCCGCACGGCTGCTGAACTGCACAACCCAAGATGTGCAACACAAGCGATTGCATGCTGCACAACAATTGGCTGATATATACCAATGCGTGGTGGTACTCAAGGGCTCCGGCAGCATCATTGCCAGCTCACATCACACACCCGTCATCAACGGCTCAGGCAATGCTTTGCTTGCCACAGCAGGCACAGGCGATGTACTGGCTGGTTTGATTGGCGCATACATCACACGCCATGAAGATGTATTTGAAGCCACTTGCCACGCTGTGTTTGCACACGGAAAAGTGGCGAACGATTGGCCCAGCGCTGGACCTGCACTCGATGCGGCACGACTTGCCGCATCGGTGCGTTAAAGCTCAGTCGCGAAAGTGCGATTTACTTGCGCGAGCGTCGGCTCTTGGCTCCGGCTTTTTTATCGGTGGATTTACCTGCGCGACCTGACGACGATTTAGGTTCCCCACGTCCACCTTTACCACTGATTTTGGTGAAGGCTTTTTTCACCGCAGTTTTGAAGTTCTGCATAGGTGATCCAGACGCATCTTTGCCATGGCGTGGCAACAACTCATCGGCTTCACGCACCAAACGGAAATCGATCTTGCGACCATCCAAGTCCACACGACTCACCTGAATGCGCACGCGCGAACCAATGCCATAGCGAATACCTGTGCGCTCGCCGCGCAACTCTTGGCGCATTTCATCAAAGCGGAAATATTCACCACCCAGCTCGGTGATGTGCACCAAGCCTTCCACATACATGGCATCCAAGGTCACAAACAAACCAAAGCCTGTGGCTGCTGTAACAACACCGCCATATTCCTCGCCCAAATGCTCGCGCATGTATTTGCATTTCAACCATGCTTCCACATCGCGACTGGCCTCATCGGCGCGACGCTCATTGGCGCTGCAATGCAAACCTGCGGCCTCCCACGCTTGCTGGTCTGGCGACGGTTTGATTTTGACCGTTAACTTGTTCTCAGGCTCACGCACGCGTGACGCCAAACGACGCGCCAATTTGGCATGCGCCTCACCCGGCGTGGGCAAAGTTGGCAAGGTGTACTTGCGCTTTGTCAAAATCGCTTTGATGACACGATGCACCAACAAATCGGGGTAGCGACGAATCGGGCTGGTGAAGTGGGTGTAGGCCTCAAACGCCAAACCAAAGTGGCCGTTGTTATCGGGCGTGTACACCGCTTGCGACATCGAACGCAGCAGCATCGAATGAATTTGCTGAGCATCTGGTCGCTCTTTCGTGGCCTCGGCAATCGCTTGAAACTCGGAGGGTTTTGGGTTGTCGCCCACGGTCATGCCAACGCCTGTGGCTTTGAGGTAGCCACGCAGCAAATCAATCTTTTCAGGTGTTGGGCCTTCATGCACACGGAACAAACCGGGGTGCTTGCTTTGCAAAATAAAGTCCGCGCTACACACGTTGGCAGCCAACATGGCCTCTTCAATCAGCTTGTGGGCATCGTTGCGTACACGCGGAATGATTTTGTCGATGCGACCACTCTCATCACACACGATTTGTGTTTCGGTCGTTTCAAAGTCAACCGCCCCACGCACACGGCGCGCTTTGAGCAAGGCACCATACACATCGTGCAGATTGAGCAAATCATCAATGCGGTCCTTGCGTCTGGCCGCTTCTGGTCCACGCGTGTTCGACAAAATAGCCGCCACTTCGGTGTACGTGAAACGCGCATGGCTGAACATCACTGCTGGGTAAAACTGATACGCCTCGACATCACCTGAAGCGCTGATGAGCATGTCACACACCATGCATAAGCGCTCGACCTCTGGATTCAGCGAGCACAAACCGTTCGAGAGCTTCTCAGGCAACATCGGAATCACACGACGTGGGAAGTACACGCTGGTGGCGCGGTCATACGCATCCACATCAATCGCGCTGCCGGTTTCCACGTAGCTACTCACATCGGCAATGGCCACCAACAAACGCCAGCCTTTACCCTTGCCAACTTTGGCGGGCTCGCAATACACCGCATCGTCAAAGTCGCGTGCGTCTTCACCGTCAATGGTGACCAAGGGCACGTCGGTTAAATCGACACGGCCTTTTTTATCTTCGGGTCGTACTTTGTCGGGCAGGCTTCGCGCCATGGCCAAACAAGCGTCGGAGAACTCATGCGGCACGCCATATTTACGCACGGCAATTTCGATTTCCATGCCAGGGTCATCCACCTCGCCCAGCACTTCTTTGATGCGGCCTACAGGTTGCCCATACAAACTGGGCGGCTCGGTCAGTTCAACCACCACCACTTGGCCAACCATCGCTTTGGCGGTCGCACCTTTGTTGATCAACACATCTTGGCCGTAGCGCTTGTCTTCAGGCGCTACCAGCCACACACCGCTCTCTTGCAGCAACCGTCCAATGATGGGTTGCTTAGAGCGTTCCAAAATTTCAACCACGCGCCCCTCTGGACGACCTTTGCGGTCCAAGCGAACAATGCGTGCTTTGACGCGATCACGGTGCAACACCGCTCGCATTTCATTCGGGGGCAAAAAGATATCAGGCGCACCATCATCTCGTTGCACAAAGCCATGTCCATCACGGTGACCCGAGACGGTGCCGACAAACTCTTCCAGTAAACCACTGGTGTGTGCGGAATTCTTGATACAATGCCTCTCTTTCCTGAAATGCCCAGGTGGCGGAATTGGTAGACGCACTAGTTTCAGGTACTAGCGAGTAACATCGTGGGGGTTCGAGTCCCTTCCTGGGCACCAATATAAGTTAAATGAAAGCCACCTTCGAGGTGGCTTTTGTTTTTTGTGAATTTATTTTTTGTTCAAGCTTAAATAGGCAATGCGACAAGATCATGACCATCTGTCGCCACCACTTTGGCACGGGTGAACTCGCCCACTTTGAGAACTTTGCTGAGTTTTTCAGGTGGCAACAACTTCACCACGCCATCAATCTCAGGTGCATCAGCGTAGCTACGACCCACGCCACCTTTGCGGCCACCGGCGGGGGCTGAATCCACCAACACTTGGATGGTAGAACCTATGCGACGTTTGAGCTTGGCGATGGACACCTCTTCCGCCACTTCCATGAAGCGCGCTTGACGCGCCTCGCGCACCTCTTGCGGCAGCATGCCTGGAATGTCGTTGGCCGCAGCCCCATCGACAGGGCTGTAGGCAAAGCAACCGGCACGATCAATTTCGGCTTCACGAACGAAGTTGAGCAAGTGCTCAAACTCTTCTTCGGTCTCACCAGGAAAGCCTGCAATGAAGGTACTGCGAATCACGATTTGCGGGCACAGTTCGCGCCAGCGTGCAATACGTTCAAGATTTTTCTCGCCGCTGGCTGGACGCTTCATGCGCTTCAACACATCGGGGTGGCTGTGTTGGAACGGCACGTCCAAATACGGCAACACATGACCCGTGGCCATCAGGGGAATGATGTCATCCACACTGGGGTATGGATACACATAGTGCAAACGCACCCAAGCACCATAGGTTTGGGCCAACTTGGCCAAAGCTTGCGCCAGCTCTAAGGTGCGCGTCTTGATGGGCTGACCATCAAAGAAACCAGTGACGTACTTCACATCCACACCATAGGCCGATGTGTCTTGGCTGATGACCAAGAGTTCTTTCACGCCGCCTTCAAACAACGCGCGCGCTTCTTTAAGCACATCGCCAATCGGACGGCTCACCAAATCACCGCGCATGGATGGGATGATGCAGAACGTGCAACGGTGGTTACAGCCTTCGCTGATTTTCAAATACGCATAGTGCTTGGGCGTGAGCTTGACACCTGCTTCACCAAAGCTATTGGGCACCAAGTCGATGAAGGGGTCATGCGGTTTCGGCAAATGCGCATGCACCGCATCCATCACCTCTTGGGTGGCGTGTGGGCCAGTGACAGCCAGCACGCTGGGGTGCATCTCCATCACCAAGTTGGCACCGCCTTCAGCTTGGCGTGCACCTAAGCAACCGGTCACAATGACCTTGCCATTTTCGGCCAAGGCTTCGCCAATGGTGTCCAGACTTTCTTTCACAGCGTCGTCAATGAAGCCACAGGTGTTGACGATGACCAAGTCAGCGCCTGCAAAAGTTTTAGACGTTTGATAGCCCTCGGCGCTGAGTTGCGTCAAGATCAATTCGGAGTCGGTCAAAGCCTTGGGGCAGCCCAAGCTCACGAAGCCAACTTTAGGTGCGGTTACTTCAGTCATTTACGTTTCAGTCCCATCACATCCATCATGTGTTCGGTTTGTTTTTGCAATTGTTCGGCATAACTGCTCATCAGTGTCGGCACGATGGGCAGTTGTGGCACGTTGTCCATGAACGTTTGCACGTTCTTCTCAAGGTAAGAGCCCATGAAGCCTTGCATCGAATGCCCATAAAAGCGAATGATGTTGGCTAAGACCTGCTCGGTCAGTATGGGTGAGCCTTCCGACTCATGCTCCAAGATGATTTGCAGCAAGATGCTGCGCGTCAGGTCTTCACCCGACTTGGCATCCAACACCCGAAACGGAGTGTTGTGCATCACCAGTTGTTTGATGTCTGCCAAGGCCACATAGCTGGATGACGCGGTGTCGTACAAGCGGCGATTGGGGTACTTCTTGATCACGCGGTCTTGCGTATCGTTGGAAGTGGTCGATTTTTTGCTGCTCATGAAGTCAGCTCCCGTTGAAAGAGAAAAGCCCAGTACTGTTCAAACAGTGCCGGGCTTGACGGGGAACAATATGGTAGGCGCGATTGGAATCGAACCAACGACCCCCACCATGTCAAGGTGGTGCTCTAACCAACTGAGCTACGCGCCTACATTGTTCGAAGCTGAAAGTATAGCAGACTTCAACGACGCTTCGCTGTGCGCACGCCACGCACCTCTTTCACCAAGCCCAACACCTTTTGCAAGCGACGTGAATCCCCCACCTCCACCGTGAAGGTCATCCACGCCAGGTCTTTCACTGACTGGGTTTGCACGCCAATCACGTTCATCTTTTCTTTGGCAAACACTTCCGAGATGTCTCGCAACAAGCCTTGACGGTCCAAGGCTTCGATGTTCACATCCACTGGATACACCAAGGCTTGCGCCGAAGCGGATTGCCCCCAGTCCACCTCAATGACACGGTCACCGTTGCGCAACGCCATTTGACGAAAGTTACCGCAATCGGCCCGGTGAATGCTCACGCCTTTGCCACGTGTGACAAAACCACGAATCTCATCGGGCGGCGCGGGCTTGCAGCATTTGCTGAGTTGTGTGAGCAAAGAATCAATGCCCACCACCAACACACCACTCTTAGAGGCTTTGTCGTTGGGTTTGGCTTTCTTCAGTCGCACATAGTCATCCGCCACCATCACTGTCGCGGGTGGATTCAACAGCGTTTCGATGTTGCGAAGCGAAAACTCGTCCTTACCCACCACCTCAAACAAAGCTTCGGCCGACTTGAAACCCAGCTGCGACGCCAAGTCGTCCAGCTTCATCGCTGTTTTACCTTCGCGCTGCAACAGCTTTTCCACGGCCTCGCGCCCTTTGGCTGCGGTTTCTTGCATCGCTTGGGCGTTGAACCATGCCCTCACCTTAGAACGCGCACGTGAGCTGGCCAAAAAGCCAAGCTCGGGATTGAGCCAATCACGCGAAGGGCCACCTTCTTTGATGGCTGTCACCTCCACTGTTTGACCGTTTTTCAACTGGGTGTTCAGCGGAACCATCGCGCCATCCACACGTGCGCCGCGGCAACGGTGGCCTAGATTGGTGTGCAAGGTGTAGGCAAAGTCAATCGGTGTGCCACCTTGGGGCAGCTCGACCACGGCAGCATCCGGCGTGAGCACATAAATGCGATCGCTCAACGCGTCGGTGGTGGCTTGACTTTGCGCATCGGCGGAGAGCTCGCGCTCCCACGCCAAGAGTTGGCGCAGCACAGCAATCTTGGCGTCGTAGTCGCCAGAAGCGCTCACCCCCGCATAGCCTTTGGCACCGGCTTCTTTGTAAGCCCAGTGCGCGGCCACGCCGTGCTCGGCATGGTCGTGCATCTCTTGCGTGCGAATTTGAATTTCAATCGGACGCCCTTGCGCATCACGCACCACCGTGTGCAAGGACTGATAGCCATTCGATTTCGGCTTGGCAATGTAATCGTCAAACTCAGAATCAATCGGTGAGAACTGGGTGTGAACCAAGCTCAATGTGGCGTAGCAATCAGGCACCGAAGGCACCACCACACGCAAAGCACGCACGTCAAAGACGCGTGAAAAGTCGAGCGACTTGCCACGCATTTTTTTCACGATGCTGTAGATGTGCTTGGGTCGCCCAGCCACTTGGGCTGTGATGCCCTGGGCTTTCAAGTCAGCCTCAAGACGCTCGCGCAACTGCACCATGTAGTTCTCGCGCTCCACACGTTTTTCGTCGAGGAGTTTGGCAATTTCACGATAGGTCTCGGGCTCAAGGAAGCGAAAAGATAAATCTTCCATTTCCCATTTGATTTGCCAAATGCCTAAGCGGTTCGCCAACGGCGCAAACACATGCAAGGACTCATACGCCAAGCTGTGTGGCACGGGCTGTTTGCTGGCCGCGTAGTGACGCAAAGTTTGCAAGCGCGATGCCAAGCGCAACAACACCACACGCAAATCGCGTGAGAACGCCAGCAGCATCTTGCGCACGTTTTCGGTTTGCAAAGCGGCAACTTGCGATTCGGCGGCTACCGAACGCGCTTGGCGTTGCACACGGATCAAACGCGTGGTTTCCAAAGCCAATTCGGCATAGCTCGGGCCAAAGGCTTTGGCAATGACTTCCTCTGGCTTTTGCAAGTGCTCTGCGGCGTACACCAAATAGCAAGCTGCCTGCATGGCTTCAGAGCCACCAATCACACTCAAAATTTGAGCCACAGCATCTGCATGCGCCAGCACATCTTCACCGGTATCCAGCGTAGCCCCCATCAGCAAAGGCTGCGCAAAGGCACGCGCACGCGTCAGCGCCTCAGGCTGGTCTGGTAAATCTTGCAGCGAGGCACTCAAGAGCGAGGCGCGCTGCGTTTCTCCGTTATGTTTCATGTAAGCCGCAAAACCGCATAATGTCTATAGGTTTCTCATCGTAATGCATGGAGTTTTCAAAAATGTCAGAACGCACACTCGTCGGTAAAACAGCTTTGGTCACGGGTTCCACCAGTGGCATTGGTTTGGGTATTGCCAAAGCCTTGGCACGTCAAGGCGCCAACATCATTCTTAACGGCTTTGGCGACACCGAAGGCCCCAAGGCCGAAGTGGCTGCCTTAGGCGTGAAAGTGGCTTACCACGGTGCCGATATGAGCAAAGCCTCAGACATCGAAGCCATGATGAAGTTTTCAGCTGACACCTTTGGTGGCGTGGACATTTTGGTCAACAACGCTGGTATCCAGCACGTGGCCACGGTAGAAGACTTTCCTGTGGAGCGCTGGGACGCCATCATTGCCATCAACCTCAGCAGCGCTTTTCACACCTCGCGCTTGGCTTTGCCCTACATGCAAAAACAAAACTGGGGCCGCATCATCAACGTGGCCTCGATCCACGGTTTGGTCGGCTCCGCACAAAAGTCTGCTTATGTGGCCGCGAAACACGGCATCGTGGGTTTGACCAAAGTCACCGCCCTTGAAAACGCCACCACAGGCGTGACCTGCAACGCCATCTGTCCTGGCTGGGTGCTCACTCCCTTGGTTCAAAAGCAAGTTGATGCCAAAGCAGAGGCACTGGGCCTTTCCAACGAAGAAGCGACCAAATTGCTCTTGGGTGAGAAAGAACCCTCCATGCAATTCACCACCCCCGAGGAGCTGGGAGAACTGGCTGTTTTCTTCTGCTCTGCGGCGGGCAACAACGTGCGCGGCGTGGCTTGGAATATGGACGGAGGCTGGACCGCTCAATAAAAACATACCTTGGTTAGATTTAACTTGAATAATGAGTACTTATTATTTATTTTCAAATAATTTTTTACTTGAAATTAAAACATTCAATCTAAATCTAACTTATCTTTGAGGTATGACACAAATCTACCCAAAAGAAACAAGCAAATTCGCAGACCGATTCCGCGCCGCACTTAAAGATGCAGGCGTTCGAGTTTCGGCCACAGTTGTCGCAAACGAGTTCAACTTGCGATACTGGGGCGAAGGTATTTCCTCCCACGCTGCACGCAATTGGCTCATGGGTGTGTCCATCCCTAAGCAAGACAAACTCTTGGTTTTGTCCAAGTGGCTCAAGATTTCACCCGAAGGTTTGCTGTTTGGCACACCGCCCCCCCGCCCTGCGGATGAGGCCTTGACCGACGAGCGCATCAACTTGGTTGACCAACAGCTGATTTCTCGATACTTCGCTTTGCAACCCGAGCACCGTCGCGTGGTGCGCGAGGTGGTAGAAGGTTTAGCCGCCTTAGGCCCTAAACCTCCCAGCCATCAATAAATCAACGCAACTGCGCGAGCTTCCATGCTTAGGCCCTGCCCCACAGGGCCTATTTTTTCGGCTGTCTTTGCCTTCACATTCACACGAGACACATCAATCTCTAGCGCCTGTGCAATGCGCAGGCACATCGTGGGCATGTGAGCAGCCAACTTAGGCGCTTGCGCAATCACGGTGCTGTCGATGTTGCCAATTTGAAAACCAGCAGCGCGCACCATCTCAGCCGTTTTTTGTAGCAATACCCATGAGTCAGCGCCTTTGTAGGCGGCATCGGTGTCTGAAAAATGTCGGCCAATATCCCCCAACGCTGCGGCCCCCAACAAGGCGTCGGTGATGGCGTGCAGTAACACATCGGCATCTGAATGACCTAGCAAGCCGTGCGTGTGCTCTATGCGCACACCACCCAGCATGAGTGGGCGACCTTCCACCAAAGCATGCACATCCCAGCCTTCACCAATTCGAAATAAGGGTACGGTCATCGTGTGTTCTTTCAATCGATCGATGCGTCAATGACGCGAATTCAAAATAGCAGCCGCCAAGGCAAAGTCTTCGGGATAAGTCACCTTGAAGTTTTGTGCATTGCCGGGCACGAGGAGCGGACTTAGGCCCATCGCCTCAATGGCACTGGCCTCATCCGTCACAGCAGCACCTGCTTGCTCTAAAGCTTTAAGCAAAATACCTAAGCGAAACATTTGCGGCGTCTGCGCCAACCATTTGTCAGAACGGTCTACCGTTTGGGAAACACGGCCGTTGGTTTCGGCTTTTAACGTATCGGCCAATTTGTGAGCCAGTAAACCACCCACCGCATCGTTTTGACAAGCATCTATCAACGCATTGATTTGTTCAGGCGTGACCAAGCAGCGCGCTGCGTCGTGCACCAACACCCAATCACTGCTGTGTGCGCCCTGCTTCACCAGTTCACGCAAACCTGCCAACACGCTCTCTGCACGTGTGGCTCCGCCTGTGCGCGATGTCTCAAACAAAGGCTGCGGATGCGCGGTCAACACTCCTTCCATATGCACATCACCAGGTGCCAGCACCAACACACCTTTTGCCATACGTGCCACGCCTGCAAAGGCCTTGAGCGTATGCACCACCATGGGCAAGCCTGCAATAGTTTGGTATTGCTTGGGCGTAGCCGTGCCCGCTCGGCTGCCAAAGCCCGCGCAAGGAATGACGGCAAAAAAACGAACAGGGCTGTGGGTATGTAAGGGCATTGAATAGGTTCGAGCCTCAGCAAATAGAAAGCTCAGCCCCCATTCTAGAATTACCCCAATGCACCTGCCCTCATTGAGTCCCGGCAAACGATTTGCCATGCCCCGCCCTGTCGGCTCTGCGGACGCATTGCTGCTCGCACAACTGGGCGCACGCGAAAAAGCCAAACAACAACGCGTCGCCATCATCACCGCCGATGCGGTGGATGCCCAGCGACTGCAAGACGAAATGGCGTTCTTCGCCCCCGACCTACGCTGTGTGCTCTTCCCCGATTGGGAAACACTGCCCTACGACAGTTTCTCGCCCCACCAAGACCTGATCAGCGAACGCTTGGCCACCTTGTGGCGCATTTCGCAGGGCGACGCCGATGTGGTGTTGATTCCAGCCACCACCGCGCTCTACCGCTTGGCACCGCCTGCGTTCTTGGCCGGTTACACCTTCCACTTCAAAGTCAAGCAAGCGCTCGACGAAGCCAAGCTCAAATCGCAGCTCACGCTGGCGGGCTACACCCATGTCACACAAGTGGTCAGCCCCGGTGAATACGCTGTGCGCGGCGGCTTGATTGACCTCTTCCCCATGGGCTCGTTGGTGCCCTACCGCGTCGACTTGTTTGACAACGAAATCGACTCCATCCGCACCTTCGACCCCGACAGCCAACGCAGCCTCTACCCCGTGCCCGAAGTGCGCTTGTTGCCAGGCCGCGAGTTCCCGATGGACGATGCCGCGCGTGCGCTGTTTCGTAACCGCTGGCGCGAAATGCTCGATGGCGACCCGACCAAGAGCCGCATCTACAAAGACATTGGCAACGGTGTCGCCACCGCCGGCATTGAGTACTACCTGCCTTTGTTTTTCGAAGAAACCGCGACGGTGTTTGACTACTTGGGCACATCGGCTACCGTGGTGTTGCATGGCGATTTAGAGCCCGCTTTCCAACGCTTTTGGCAAGACACGCAAGACCGCTTCCGGCTTGTGCAAGGTGACCCCGAGCGCCCTGCCTTGCCGCCTGCCAATCTGTTTTTAAGCGCCGAACAGTTTTACGCCTCGGCCAACAGCTATGCGCAGCTTGCGCTGCGCCCGCACGTCACCGACGTGATCGACAACGCGTTTGCCCAAACCCTGCCCGACCTCACCGTGGTGCGTGGTGCGGCAGACCCGCTGCAAAAGCTGCAAGCGCACGCAGGCAAAACAGCCAACCGCTTGCTCATCTTGGCCGAGAGCGACGGTCGCCGCGAAAGCTTGCTCGACTTTTTGCGTTCGTCCAACGTCAGCCCACCAACGTTTGACTCGCTGGCCGAGTTCGAAAGCAGTGCCGAAAAAATTGGCATCGCCACCGCCGCACTGCAAGTGGGCTTTAGCTGGACCGAAGCTGGCCTCGACCTGATTACCGAAACCGAGCTGTTCGCCGTCGGCGCCACCATACGCCGACGCAAAAAACAAGAACAAGTCAGCGATGTTGAAGCGCTCATCAAAGACTTGTCCGAACTCAACTTGGGCGACCCCGTGGTGCACAATGCCCACGGCATTGGCCGCTACCGTGGCCTCATCAACATGGACTTGGGCGAGAAAAATGCCGATGGGTCGCCAGCGCTGCAAGAGTTCTTGCACCTCGAATACGCCGACAACGCCGTGCTCTATGTGCCTGTCAGTCAGCTGCACCTGATTGGCCGCTATACCGGCGTGAGCGCCGACGAAGCCCCCCTGCACAAACTCGGCTCCGCCCAGTGGGACAAAGCCAAACGTCGTGCTGCCGAGCAAGTGCGAGATGCCGCTGCCGAACTGCTGAACATCTACGCCCGACGCGCTGCGCGTCAAGGCCATCCTTTCCGCTACTCGCCACAAGACTACGAAACCTTCGCCAACGACTTCGGCTTTGAAGAAACCGCCGACCAACGCGCTGCCATTCACGCCGTCATGCAAGACATGATCAGCCCTCGTCCCATGGACCGCTTGGTGTGCGGCGATGTGGGCTTTGGTAAAACCGAAGTGGCCTTGCGCGCAGCGTTTGTGGCTGTGACGGGTGGCAAACAAGTGGCGTTCTTGGCACCTACAACGTTGCTGGCCGAGCAGCATTACCAAACTTTGGTGGACCGCTTCAGCAAATGGCCCATCAAGATTGCCGAGATGAGCCGCTTTCGCTCGGCCAAAGAAATCACTGCTGCTGCCAAAGGTTTGACCGAAGGACAAGTCGATATCGTGGTGGGCACACACAAGCTGCTCAGCGAATCGGTCAAGTTCAAAGACCTGGGCCTGCTCATCATCGACGAAGAGCACCGGTTTGGCGTGCGCCACAAAGAGGCCATGAAAGCCATGCGCGCCGAGGTGGATGTGCTCACGCTCACCGCCACGCCCATTCCGCGCACGCTCGGCATGGCGCTGGAAGGCCTGCGCGATTTGAGCGTCATTGCCACCGCACCACAACGCCGCCTCGCCATCAAAACCTTTGTGCGCAACGAAGGCAATGGCGTCATTCGCGAAGCCGTGTTGCGTGAACTCAAACGTGGCGGCCAGTGTTATTTCTTGCACAACGATGTGGCCACGATTGAGAACCGCCGTGCTCAATTGGAAGAGCTGCTGCCCGAAGCCCGCATTGCGGTGGCTCACGGCCAAATGCCAGAGCGCGAACTCGAGCGCGTCATGCGCGACTTTGTGGCCCAGCGCTACAACATGCTGCTGTGCTCCACCATCATCGAGACCGGCATTGACGTGCCCAGCGCCAACACCATCATCATGAGCCGCGCTGACAAGTTTGGTTTGGCACAGCTGCATCAGCTGCGTGGCCGCGTGGGCCGCAGCCACCACCAAGCCTATGCCTACCTCATGGTGCCCGACACCCAAGGCCTGACCAAGCAAGCCTCGCAACGCTTGGATGCGATTCAACAAATGGAAGAGTTGGGCTCAGGCTTTTACCTCGCCATGCACGACCTTGAAATTCGTGGCGCAGGCGAAGTGCTGGGCGAAAGCCAAAGCGGCAACATGCTGGAAGTGGGCTTTCAGCTCTACAACGAAATGTTGTCTGAAGCTGTGCGCGCATTGAAGAACGGCGAAGAGCCAGACTTGCTCAGCCCCTTGAGCGCCACCACCGAAATCAACCTGCACGCCCCCGCCCTGCTGCCCGACGACTACTGCGGCGATGTACATCTGCGTCTGAGCTTCTACAAAAAATTGGCCACCGCCAAAACGGGCGATCAAATTGACGCGTTGTTGGAAGAAATCGTGGACCGCTTTGGCAAACTTCCCGCGCAAGCGCAAACCCTCATCGACGTGCACCGCCTGCGCGTGCAAGCCCGCAGCTATGGCGTGACCAAGGTAGACGCTGCGCCCGGTGTGACCCACATCAGCTTCAAGCCCAACCCACCATTTGACGCGATGCGCATCATCGAGCTGGTGCAAAAGAACAAGCACATCAAGCTGGCAGGCAACGACCGCTTGCGCATCGAACGCGAGCTACCCGAACCACAAGCCCGTGCGCAAATGGTGCGCGACGTGTTGCGCTCACTCGGCACACCCACCGCCACCGTGGCCAAAACGGCTGAAGCGCAGTCTTAATCATGGACTTTGAAATCGCCGTCATCTTGGTTTGCCTGTGTGCATCGCTGTGGCTCAAGCCGTGGCGCATGTTGGTGGGCACTGAGCTGCTCACGCCCTTGCTCGCCACCTTGGTGCTGCTGCCGTGGCTGTGGGCACTGCCGAGCTTGCACCAGATGCCGCTGCAACTGCATTGGTCAGGTGCGCCACTCGTCACGCTCATGTTGGGTTGGCCCTTGGCCGTGTTGGCCCTCGTGGCTGTGGGCGTCATCACTACTGTGATATCAACCACTTCGGTCGACACCGCGGTCGCCCTCATTGTGTGGCAAGGTTTGCTGCCCGCCACCTTTGCGCTGCTGATGGGTGCAGCGTTACGCCGCTGGATAACGCACCACCCCTTTGTGTATGTGTTGGGCCGCGGCTTTTTGGGCTCGGTGCTGTGCATCTTCGCAGCCAGCCTGCTGGCCCAGTGGACCGGCCACGAACTGCCCAATGTGGGCAGCGGCTTGTCCGTCATCGCGTTTTGGCTCATGGCTTGGGGTGACGCGTTCATCACGGGCATGATGTGCGCCATCTTTGTGGCGTTCAAGCCCTATTGGTTGGCCACTTGGTCTGACAATCTGTACCTTAAGTCTTAATTCATTTATGCAACAAGAATTCGCTCCTGGCTTAGTCATCCAAGGCTTCACCGCCCCCCTGAACCTCCAAGACTTCAAACTCATCGCGTTTGACATGGACTCGACGCTCATCAACATCGAGTGCATTGACGAAATTGCCGACGCCACAGGCCGCAAGGCCGAAGTAGCGGCCATCACCGAAGCGGCGATGCGCGGTGAAATCACCGATTTCAAAGACAGCTTGCGCCGCCGTTTGGCGCTGCTCAAAGGTGCGCCAGAGTCGGCTTTGCACGAGGTGTTTGAACAGCGTTTGCGTTTGAACCCTGGCGCCAAAACATTGGTAGACACCTGTAAAGCCCACGGCATGAAAGTGTTGTTGGTCAGTGGAGGCTTTACCTTCTTTGCCGACCGCGTGTGCGAGATGTTGAACATCGATTTTTCGCGCAGCAACTTGCTCGACATTGCCGACGGTCATCTGACAGGTCAAGTGGTGATGCAAGACTGGGGCGACATTTGTGACGGCGCAGAAAAACGCAAGATGCTGCTGCACATCTGCACGCAAATGGGCATCAGCCCGAAACAAGCCATCGCCATGGGCGATGGCGCGAACGATTTGCTGATGATGGGCGAAGCGGGTTTGTCGGTGGCCTATCACGCCAAACCCAAGGTGCGCGAGCAAGCGATGGTGGCTATCAATGAAGGTGGCTTGGACCGTTTGTTGGAAGTCGTGAAGCCTTAAGCACATTGCCTCGCGAGAGGCTACACGCGCCCCCACGCATGAGTGGTGTGCGTGATGCGTGATCTGCTAGCGCTTAGCCGATCACGCATTCAGCGCAACGCGTTGTAAATCGTCTGCGCCAACTCTTGCGAAATACCTTCTACGGTACACAGGTCTGCCACGCTGGCATCGGCCACGCCGCGTGCACCGCCAAAACGCTGCAACAACTTGGCGCGCCTCTTTGGTCCCACACCCGGAATTTCTTCTAGCTTGCTGCCACCCACGCGCACTTTGGCGCGTGCGGCACGCATGCCAGTGATAGCAAACCGGTGTGCCTCGTCACGAATTTGCGCGACCAACATCAAGGCAGCGGAGTCACGGCCTAGGTACACCTTCTCGCGGCCATCGGCAAACACCAGTTCTTCCAAGCCCACTTTGCGGCCCTCGCCTTTTTCCACGCCCACGATGCGCGACAGGTCGAGCCCGAGTGACTCAAACACCTCACGCGCCATCGACACTTGGCCTTTTCCGCCGTCAATCAACACAAGGTCGGGCAGCTTGCCCTCACCCGCACGCACAGCCTCGGCCAGCTTGCTGTAGCGACGCACCAGCACTTGGCGCATGGCGGCGTAGTCGTCGCCGCCCGTGATGCCGTCGATGTTGTAGCGGCGGTATTCCGCGCTTTGCATTTTGTGGTGATGAAACACCACGCACGAGGCTTGGGTGGACTCGCCCGAGGTGTGCGAAATGTCAAAGCACTCCACGCGGAATTGTTCTAAATCCTCTGGCGCTAAGTCCAGCGCATCCACCAGCGCACGCGTGCGTGCTTGTTGCGAGCCTTCTTCGGCCAGCAAGCGAGCCAGTTGAATGTCGGCGTTTTGTTGCGCCATTTCTAGCCACACGCGGCGTTGCTCGCGCGGGTTATGCACCGCGGTAATCTTGACGCCGGTTTGTTCTATCAACGCTTGCAACAGTTCTTTGTCCATCGCATGGCTGGTGATCAGCGTAGGCGGCACAGGCACATCCAAATAGTGCTGGCTCAAAAATGCTTCCAGCACTTCGGCGGGCTCGGCATCGTCCACATGCACAGGGAAGTAAGGCCTGTCCCCCAAATGGCGGCCACCGCGCACCATGGCCAAGTTGACACAGGCTTTGCCGCCCTGCACTTTGACAGCAAGGATGTCCACGTCTTGGTCGCCCACGGTGTCCACGGCCTGTTGGTGCAGCACTTTGGAGAGCGCGCTCATTTGGTTGCGCAACTCGGCAGCTTGTTCAAACTCCAGCTTCTCAGCATGCGCCATCA